>JACKQG010000720.1_pt1 | contig 47030 bp, 54 predicted proteins | sample 8237621 | NCBI WGS metagenome assembly JACKQG01 (sample SAMN15677084, study PRJNA649215) | marine metagenome | biome: marine; feature: Black Sea; material: saline water; isolation source: suspended particulate matter (SPM) from the Black Sea western gyre | collected 2013-06-09/2013-06-10 | depth... | reverse complement strand
CACCCGCCACTCTGCCATTCACCTGGACTGCCCCCCCTCCGCCCATTTCTCCTCCTGTTTCTGTTCCGTCGAAGGAGTCCCCCGAGTTCTCCATTCCGCCCCTCCACGCGCCTGTTCCGATGTGGCCACCAGCGTGGGCCAGGGCGGCGGCGGGTCCACAGGCATCAATGCCAATGGGTTCTTGGCCGGGTTCAGAAATGATCCAAAAGCCATCGCCGCCAATAGAATTCATGTGCGGATAGACCACTGCAATGGTTGCGGCGGCGGCGACCATCGCCTCGACCGCATTGCCGCCGGCCCGTAAAATGTTGGCCCCGGCTTCTGCCGCAAGATGGTGCGGGGCGGATATCATGCCGCTTCGACCGTGTTTGGTATAAATCATTTAAACAGGCTCCTTAAGGGTGATATTAAAAGTATACTGTGGTTGATTCATTGAAAAGTACCAGGGGGCGTTTTGCTTAAGGCTGTTTCTATAAAAATCGAAGATGTGTACGTGCCCGCCGAGCGCCGCAAGGAACTGGATGCGTCAAAACTTGATCAGGTTGCCGAAACGATCATGGAAGAGGTCGAGGAAAACCCCATTCAGGTGCGTCAGGGCAAGGGCCGCTACGTCCTCGTCAAGGGTATCCACCGCCTGGAAGCGCACAAGGCGCTCGGTGATGAAAGCATTCAGGCATTCATCGTCGGTGCGCGTCTGCATTGACGTGGCAATGCTCAAAAGGGCACCATAGGTACCGGGATGAAAGGTTTTCCCCCCGCAAGCGTCTAGCGGGGTGAAACAGTGTTGGTCTTGCAGTTGAATGTCCTTTAGTTTGGCGCTGACGGTTAGAATAAGAAGATGGAAAAACTCAGGATCTGCTAGATGGACGAATATAATCTTGAGCGGTTGAATTTCCTGGTTGTTGATGACAACAGCCACATGTGCGCGCTGGTCAAGGGCATCCTGAATGCGCTTGGCGTTAAAAACGTTGTCGATGCGGCTGATGGCGCCGATGCGTTCAAGGAACTGCGTCACTATAACGCCGACATCATTATTTGTGACTGGAACATGGAACCGCTGGACGGCATCGATTTTACAAAAATGGTGCGCACCGCAAGTGACAGCCCCAATCCTTTTGTTCCCATCATCATGCTGACGGGTCATACCGAAATGAACCGCGTTGTTGAAGCCCGCGACGCCGGTGTCCATGAATTTCTGGCCAAACCGATTTCCGTCAAGGGGCTTTATTCCCGCATTCGCTCCATCATCGAACGTCCGCGTCCGTTTGTTCGTGCCGGTGTTTATTTTGGCCCTGATCGGCGTCGTCGCAACAACCCGGCCTATATGGGCGGTGAGCGTCGCAAAGCCGCCGAAGGAGGCGGTGGCGAGGATGCTGAACTGTCTCAAGAGGAAGTCGAAGCCCTTTTAAATGGCTGAATTGTCTTGACTTTGTCGCCACCGGTAGGCATATCCGGTCCAGCGACACTCCTTTCCAGATCGAATTTCGATCCTCGCCGACTTTAAAATTACAAGTTGGCTCAAGTTTCTTTTAGATATCTCAAGTGGGCGTTTCGTTAGGCAGACCTCTGTCATTGCATCAGCTTTGAACACGTCGTGTTCGTCATGCTTGCATAATGCTTGCGCACCCACCGTCCCGATTTAGGGAGGCGGCGGGTTACTTGTTATTGATTTAAGAAAGAAAATTTTATGACTGATTTTACGGGCTTTGATTTAGCCCAACCCATCCTTCGCGCTATTGCCGATGAAGGCTATTCCACCCCGACGCCGATCCAGCAAAAGTCGATTCCGGCACTGCTTGAAGGGCACGACCTGTTGGGCGTCGCCCAGACCGGTACCGGCAAGACGGCATCCTTCGCGTTGCCGCTGCTAAATCGTCTGGCATCAAATGGCACCCGTCCGCAAAGCCGCAAACCGCGTGCCTTGATATTGGCCCCGACCCGCGAACTTGCCGGTCAGATCAATGACAGCATCCGGGCTTACGGACGTCATATGCATTTGCGCTCGACCGTGGTTTACGGCGGTGCTTCCATTCGTCCGCAAATCAAGACTCTGGCCCAGGGCGTCCATATCCTGGTCGCGACACCGGGTCGGCTAATCGATCTGATGAACCAGCGACACCTTTATCTTGATGATGTGGAAATCTTTATCCTTGATGAGGCTGATCGTATGCTCGACATGGGCTTTATCCCCGATGTTAAGAAAATCACCGCCGCCCTGCCGAACAAACGTCAGACAGTGATGTTCTCGGCGACCATGCCGGGAACGATTCAGGGGCTGGCCGATGGCCTGCTTCGTGACCCGATTAGGGTTGAGGTTGCCCCGGCGGCGACCACTGTCGAGAAAATCGAGCAACGGGTACTGTTTGTTCGAAAAGACAATAAACGCGCCTTGCTTGGCGAATTGCTGGACGACAGGGATATTTCCCGGGTGCTTATTTTCACCCGCACCAAACACGGTGCCGACCGTGTCTCAAGGCACCTGCATCAAAACGGTATTCAATCCGACGCCATTCACGGCAACAAGACCCAGAACGCCCGCCAGCGGGCGCTTAACAGCTTCCGTTCGGGTAAAATCCGGGCCCTGGTGGCTACCGACATCGCGGCCCGTGGTATTGATGTTGACGGCGTCACCCATGTTATCAACTTCGACCTTCCCAACGAGCCTGAAAGTTACGTCCATCGCATTGGCCGCACAGCGCGTGCCGGGGCGTCGGGTATTGCAATTTCGTTTTGTGATGTCGAGGAACGCGGCTACCTGCGTGATATCGAAAAAATCATTCGCCAGAGCGTACCGGTTTTCGAGGATCATTCATTCCACGCTGCCGAGATCGCCAACGACACCAGGCCGGCCAAGCGTCCCCAACAGCGCAGGAACAGTTCTGGCCCGCGACGCCGTCACCGCGGTCGTTCAGGAAACTCGACAAAAAGGGCTGCATAGCCTGCATTGCGAAACTATGATATTCGTTGCAGGACAGGGTGGAGGCTTTGCAATGAACATACCACAGACGGGAATTCTTGAACCCGTTCCGAATTTCTCTCGTTATCTGGAATTCGACCTGCTTGCCGATGTCGAGCCTGCGGCTGCACTTGATGTGCTTGCCGGGGTAGAGATTGACGCTGATATCGTTGTCGGAATAGGTCCTTCGCTGGCTGGTTCGCTTGAAGCGCTTCGGCCTTTCCCTCCTGTCAGTGGGCAGGGCTGTGACGTTCCTTCGACGCAAGCTGATCTATGGTGTTGGATCAGGGGCAGCGAGTGCGACCCTATTGTTCGTCAGAGCCGTTCCCTCAACCGGCATCTTGCCTCCGCCTTTCACCGCGTTCGCCTGATAAACGGGTTTAAATATGACAGCGGCCGCGACCTCAGTGGTTATGAGGATGGCACCGAAAATCCTGTCGGTGAGGCGGCCGTGGACGCGGCGATCAACGATGGCTCCAGTTTTGTTGCGGTCCAGCAATGGGTCCATGATCTGGATTATTTCGAGACCCTGTCCCAGGACGATTGTGACAACATTATCGGTCGCCGATTGAGTGATAATGAAGAACTTGATGACGCACCCCTTTCGGCCCACGTCAAACGAACGGCGCAGGAAACCTTTGATCCAGAGGCTTTTCTTGTTCGTCGTTCGATGCCCTGGTCCGATGCCACAGGAGAGGGATTGATGTTTGTCGCTTTCGGCAGCTCCTTTGCCGCCTTTGAGGCGCAACTTGCCCGGATGACCGGCCAGGAAGATCGGATCATTGACGGCTTGTTCCGGTTTAGCAAACCGATTTCCGGCAGCTATTTCTGGTGTCCGCCGGTGCTGGGTGGAAAACTCGATCTCGGTGCCCTGAATTTCTAGTGCATATCGGCGTGAATTGCCTCACAATCTCCCCTGATCAAGCCATCAGGGGAGTGATATGACAGACCTGTACTCAGAAACTCATAGCCGTTCACTTAATGATCCCGAGGGATTTTGGGGCGAAGTTGCCGAAGGTATTTCCTGGAGCAAAAAATGGGACAAGGTTCTCGATAGTTCCGGCGCGCCGTTTTACCGCTGGTTTACGGGCGGTGAACTTAATACCTGTTACAACGCGCTCGACCGTCATGTGGAAGGTGGCCGCGGCGATCAGGCGGCATTGATTTATGACAGTCCTGTCACCGGTGGCGGTACAGTCAAAACCTACAGTTATTCCCAACTGCTGGACGAGGTTGCGACATTCGCTGGTGTCCTGGCTGCTGCCGGGGTGGCCAAGGGTGACCGGGTCATTATCTATATGCCGATGGTCCCCGAAGCGGCCATCGCCATGCTTGCCTGTGCCCGCCTGGGCGCTATTCATTCCGTTGTTTTCGGTGGCTTTGCCGCTAACGAATTGGCGGTCCGAATTGATGATGCCAAACCGACTGCCATCGTCAGCGCCACCTGTGGTATCGAAATTAACCGGGTCATCGAATACTTGCCGCTGCTCAACGAAGCCATCGACCTTGCCAGCCACAAGCCGGATGCCTGTATCATTTTGAAACGGCCCGAGGCCGATGGGAGCTTGCAGGAAGGGCGCGACATCGACTGGGCCGAGGCGATGAAAACCGCCACCCCCCATGACTGCGTCCCCGTCGCCGCCACCGATCCATTGTATATTCTCTATACATCAGGCACCACCGGTGAGCCCAAGGGCGTGGTCCGCGACAACGGCGGTCACGCGGTCGCCCTGAACTGGACCATGAAGGCGGTTTACGGGATGGAGCCCGGTGATGTCTTCTGGTCTGCCTCTGACGTTGGCTGGGTCGTTGGTCATTCCTATATCGTCTACGCGCCACTGCTTAATGGTTGCACGACGATTTTGTATGAGGGAAAACCTGTCGGCACACCCGATCCCGGAGCCTTCTGGCGAGTCATTTCCGAGCACAAGGTCAGGGCCATGTTCACCGCGCCGACGGCGTTCCGCGCCATCAAGCGTGACGATCCAAACGCCGAATTACTTAAAAAATACGACCTGTCGGCCTTCGAGACCCTGTTCCTGGCAGGTGAGCGCACAGACCCCGATACCCTGCACTGGGCCGAGGATCATTTGGGCGTGCCGGTTATTGATCACTGGTGGCAAACCGAAACCGGCTGGGCCATTGCATCAAACTGCATGGGGCTGACGCAATTCCCGGTCAAACCGGGCTCGCCAACCAAGGCCGTGCCGGGCTGGGACGTGCAGGTTCTTGATGATGACTGTAATCCGGTTGCGACCGGTGATATTGGGGCGATTTGTTGCAAACTGCCACTGCCGCCGGGCACCTTGCCGACCTTGTGGAATGCCGATGAGCGCTACAAGCAGGCGTACCTGGAGGAATACCCCGGCTTCTACAAAACTGCTGACGCAGGTTATATCGATGAGGAAGGCTACCTGTACATCATGGCCCGTACCGACGACATCATCAATGTCGCCGGTCACAGGCTGTCGACAGGCGGCATGGAAGAAGTGCTGGCGTCCCACCCGGACGTCGCCGAATGCGCCGTGCTGGGCGTTGCCGATGATCTAAAAGGCCAGTTGCCGGTAGGCTTTCTGGTGTTGAAATCGGGTGTTGAGCGCAATGACGCCGACATTGTCAAAGAAGTTGTCGCCATGGTGCGTGAGAAAATCGGCCCGGTCGCCGCTTTTAAACTGGCCGCCGTTATCCAGCGATTACCGAAAACCCGCTCCGGTAAAATTCTGCGCGGCACCATCCAGAAAATCGCCGACAACGAAGATTACAAAATGCCTGCGACCATTGATGACCCGGCCATTCTGGATGAGATTGAAACGGCTTTGGAAAGAATCGGTCTGGCAAGAGCGAGAAAATAAGGAATTAAAAAATGCGTCTCGAAAATAAAACCGCGATCATCACAGGTTCAGCCGGGGGCATCGGCCTGGCCTGTGCCCAGGCCTTCGCCCGTGAAGGGGCGCGGGTTATGATCTCGGATATCAACGATGATCTGGGGGAAGCCGCTGCGGCAAGCATCAGGGAAACAGGCGGACAAGCTCATTACCTGCACTGCGATGTTTCTGACAAAACCCAGGTCGATAATCTGATTGCGGACACCGTAGAGACGTTCGGCGGCCTTGATATCATGTTGTCCAACGCGGCGGTTCTGTTTACCGGAGATTTCCTCGACATCACCGAGGACGAACTGGACATGACGTTATCGATCAATCTGAAGGGGTTTTTCCTGACCGGTCAGGCGGCAGCGCGTCATATGGTGGCGATGGGCAAGGGCGGTGTCGTGATCAACATGTCCTCAATCAACGCCGTTACCGCCATCCCCAAGGCGTCTCCATACGTTATTTGTAAGGGTGGCGTGAACCAGCTGACCAAGGTGATGGCTTTGTCACTGGCCGACAAGGGGATCAGGGTCAATGCTATCGGACCGGGCACGATCCTGACAGACATGGCCAAAAAGGTGATGGCTGACGAGGCGGCGCGTAAGATGATCCTGTCACGCACACCCATGGGACGGTGCGGAGAGCCAGAAGAAATGGCCTCCGTCGCGGTCTTTCTGGCCAGTGACGAGTCAAGCTACATCACAGGCCAAACCATCTATGCCGATGGCGGCAGACTGGCGCTGGGCTATACGGTGCCGGTGGAAGAGTGACGGCAACCCATTTAAGTTATTGCCCCGCAAGCGCCGGGCGCTCACTCCGTTCGCTTGGCTGGGCCTCTGGAAGTCAAGTTTCAAATGGTGACGGGAGCGATATCCAATTGTCGCGAAACTTGGTTCAAACACTTTCTTCTTAAGCCCGCGACTGCGGGCCGCCGCTTATGCGGCGAGCCAAGGGGTCGGAGACCCCGCCCGGCGCTTGAGGGGCAATTTAGAATGAGGGGCGTGAACCTTGAATCCTAAACTTACTCTTTCACTTCTTCCGGGGCTGGCATGGCGATGGGATCACTGTCCGTGTTTTGCTCGATCGCCAGAGTCTCTTCTTGCGGGGCCGGTAGCTGTTCGACGAATACGGTTTCCGCAGTTGGTACGGGCTCGGGTTTGGGCGCAGGTGTGGTCGGAATGGACGGGGCCGGGCCATCTTCCTTTGGTCCCCTGTTCGGGGCGTGGGTTGTCCCGGCGCGGGCCCTGGAGATGGCCACGGATTTTTCCAGATTTTCAGCCGAACACAGGCCGAGGGCGACCGGGTTTTGCGCCTTGATGTTGGCGATATTCCAGTGGCTGCGCTCGCGGATCGAATTGATTGTCGGCTTGGTCGTGCCGATCAATTTTGAAATCTGAGCGTCGCTCATTTCCGGGTAATTCTTGATCAACCAGGCGATGGCGTCGGGGCGGTCCTGGCGTTTTGACACCGGGGTATAGCGGGCACCTTTTTTCTTGGCCACCGGGGTCCGGTTTTCGGCGGGGTTAAGGCGGGTTCCCGGATCGGCCTGGCAGCGCTCGATTTCTTCCATCGTCAGCTCGCCTGCGGTGATCGGGTCAAGGCCCTGCATACCGATGGCGACTTCGTCGTCGGCGATGGCCTGAACCTCAAGGGAATGCAGGCCACAAAAATCGGCAATCTGCTCAAATGAAAGAGCGGTGTTTTCAACCAGCCACACGGCAGTGGCTTTTGGCATCAGCGGATGCGTCATCGCTTGTTTTCCTATTGTTGATGACTGGAATGAGCCTGTAAGGCACGTGTTTGAAGAACGTTTAGTGTATTTTTCCGGTCCCGTAAACCTTTCAAATTCATGTTAGCAGCACGATTTTGCCAATATGTTCGGAGCTTTCCATCAAGGCGTGGGCCTGGGCGGCTTCATCGAGGGTAAATGTGGCGTGAATAAAGGGCTCGATCTTACCGTCTTCAATTAACGGCCAGACGTGTTCCTTTAACTGGGCGGCAATGGCTGCCTTGAATTCGACGGAACGGGCGCGCAGGGTCGAGCCGCTTAATGTCAGGCGCTTTAACATCATGGCCATCAGATCAACCTCGACCTTGCTGCCGTTCAGGAAGGCGATATTGACCAGCCGTCCATCTGTCGCCAGGGCCTTCAGGTTGCGCTGCACGTAGTCGCCGCCAACCATGTCGAGGATGACATCAACACCGCGGCCATCGGTGAATTCCTTGACCGCCTCGACGAAATCCTGCTCCCGATAGTTGATCGCAAGGTCAGCGCCGAGAACTTCACAGGCGCCGCACTTCTCTTCGCTTCCGGCCGTCGCGATAACCGGTGAACCCAAAGCGTAGGCGATCTGGATAGCGGTGGTGCCGATGCCGCTGGAACCGCCGTGAACGAGCAAGCTTTCGCCGGGTTTAAGGGCGGCGCGCTGAAAAACGTTCGACCAGACGGTGAAAAAGGTTTCCGGTATGGCCGCTGCCGCGTCCATTTCCAGGTCTCCGGGGATATCAAGGCATTGCGGCGCGGGGGCTGTGCAGTACTGGGCGTAGCCGCCGCCTGTGACCAGCGCCAGAACGTCATCACCGATGGCCCGCTCCGTCACCCCATCGCCAAGGGCGACAATGATGCCAGCGATTTCCAGGCCCGGAATGTCCGATGCCCCCGGTGGTGGTGGATAGCCGCCCTGGCGTTGCAGGACGTCGGGGCGATTGATACCGGCGGCGGCGACTTCGACCAGCACTTCCCCGGTGGCCGGCTGCGGCAGGGCGCGACTGGCGGTTTTCAGGCCTCCTTCGGGGGTGATCTCGACACAGGTCATGGTATCGGGCAATTGCTGGCTCATTGATCGTCTCCGACTTTGAAAGGAAGGTCTCTATCCAGTAATATGTTGTTACCTAACTGACAAGAGACAAACGAAGGGATGGGCCATGGATACGGATGATCTGGAACCGGAAAAGAAAAAAGCCGAGCAAAAGAACCTTGAGGTCATGTCGATTGAAGCCTTGGGCGGTTATATCGCGGAACTGGAGGCGGAAATTGCCCGCGCCCGGACTGCTATTTCCCTAAAAAATGAGGCCAGAAGTGGCGCCGAAAGCGTTTTCAAAAGCTAAGTTAACCTGATGTTAAGGATGATTTGGCTATGCTTTATCGTCGGATGGATGTGGGCCTTTTTCAGGCCTATCCTAAAACATTCATCCTGACGCCTCCCTGTAAAACTCGCCGCCCCTTTTTTGGGGCGGCTCTTTTTTTGTAATCGGAGATATTGCAAAACCGTGTCAAGAAAATAGAGCGCCGAAGGTCAAAAAATCCCCCTTGACCAGTGCCCCCTAGCTTGTCTAGAGTCCCTGCCAGCCAATAAAAAAAATCAATGGCGAGTTTGACAGGTTGAGGCTAAAAGGGCTGCCGGGTTTCGGCGGCCCTTCGCTTTTTAAACTTTTGTTTATCCGGTAACCAATACCCCGATGACCACTGAACAATCCCTTGCCCGTGCCGATTATCCCCACATCGTCAGCGTCCCCACACGCTGGGCCGATAACGACATTTACGGGCACGTCAACAACGTCACCTACTACGCCTATTTCGATACGGTGGTGAATAATTACCTGATCGAACACGGCGGGCTTGATATTGTGAACGCACCCGTAATTGGTGTTGCGGTGGAAACCATGTGCCGGTTTAGCGAATCCGTGGCCTACCCTGAAACCCTTGAACTGGGGCTTAAGGTCGCCAAGCTGGGCCAGACCAGTGTCCGTTATGAGCTTGCGGTGTTCCGTCTAGCTGGCGAGGTTGCCGTCGCCAGTGGCCATTTCGTGCATGTCTTTGTCAACCGGGCGACCAACAAATCGACCCCGATCCCGGCGGCCATCCGAACAGCCCTTGAACGCCTGATGGAAAATGAATAATGAGCGAAATTGCCGATATCACCTGCCGCGAAGACTGCCGCTATATGCTCGACGTGCCGACCCGCTGGAACGACAACGACATGCTGGGTCACGTTAATAACGTTATGTACTACAGCTATTTCGAAGCCATCGTCGTGCGCTTTTTAATGAAAGAAGGCGGCCTGCACTGGACCGACGATCAGGTTGCGCCCCTGGCGGTTGAAACCTTATGCAAATTTCGCCGCCCACTTTCCTATCCCGATATTGTCGAGGCCGGTTTAAGAGTCGCGAAACTGGGAACCTCAAGCGTTACCTACGCTATCGGCCTGTTTACCGAAGGCGCGGAAAGCCCGGCCGCCCTGGGCCATTTCGTGCACGTGTTTGTCGACAAGCAAAGCGACCGCCCGGCGCCAATTCCGGACTCTATTCGGGAAATGTTCAAGCGTTATAGCTAGAGCATGTCCGGGTTATTTTGAACCATTCTGGTGGGGCAGATCGGTTTGCTCGGGTAGGCGCGGTCCGCCGCGCGATGCTATCGCATCGGGCAAGGGTCGCAACGACCCCGACAGGCCGATATGCCCCACCGAAGGCCATGTTCTTTTGCTTCGTGACGTCGTCACCCACCTTACCCGATGCGATGGCATCGCGTTGCGGCGCGTTCCTATTCACGAAGCAAATAACATGGTCAGAATGGTTTAAAATAACCCGGATATGCTCTAAGTGAAAATCAGTTACCGGTGCCCGGATGCCAGGCGCTTTCTTTCTGGTTTTGATCGGGCTCTCTCATGCAGGCTGTGCAGCCTTTGCAGAAGACCAGGACAAGGGGGATAAAGCCGAGGAGCGCGAGCCAGCGCAGGTTGCCCTCAAATGAAAGAAACAACGTGAAAATGACGACCGCCGGAAGCAGTTTCATGACGAACATGAAAGTCGTGCCAAGCCTTTCCATCGCGGTTCTCTCCTAAATGCCGATCATAATCAAATTACCCTAGCATCATTGTGTGTAAAAGCAAAAGGGGTGCGCCACATTGACGTAAGCGCACCCCTGATGATCAAGCCTCTGGAGATAGTCAGGCGGCCTTGTTTTCAATCCCTTTGGCTTTGCTTGCGGGTTCAATGTTGATCCGGCGCGGTTTCTTTTCTTCGGGCACTTCGCGGGCCAGTTCGATATGTAACATGCCGTTTTCCAGGCTTGCGGAAAGAACCTTGATGTGATCGGCGAGTTCAAAACGGCGTTCGAACGCACGACCGGCAATACCATGATGCAGGTATTGAACTTCCTGCTCTGGTTTATCGGCCTTGCCTGAAACGAACAGGGTGTCTTCCTTAAGCTCAATAGCCAGGTCTTCTTCGCCAAAACCGGCGACCGCCATGGTGATGCGATATTTATCGGCACCATCCTCGGCCCTTAATGCCTCGATGTTGTAGGGCGGATAGGACGACTGGGCGTCATCCACTTGCATGGCGTGGTCGAATTGGCGTTGCATGCGATCAAAGCCGACGGCAAAACGGTGAAGGGGGGTGAAATCAATTGTACGCATAGCGTTTTCTCCTTTTATCAAGCGAGACTGGTTAATCGGTGCCCACCATCATGGTCGGACCCCTGGTGTTGTCTTACGGCGGACCCTTTCGTGTCGGCATCCGTCGTTAACGTGGATATATGGTCGTCAAATGTTGGGCGCAAGGGGAGGGCGCTATTCTTCTTTTTTCCACACAACTTCATAGAGGATTGGGTCTTCATCGAAGCCCTTCATGGCGAAGGGACCTCGGTTTTTGAAGGTGGTTTCCTTGCCGGCACAGATACCGCGAACGATTTCAGAAACAAAAATCTCGTCGGCCTTTGCCTTGTCGACAATGCGCGCCGCCATCTGCACGGTCGAACCGAACAGGTCATTGTCTTCGGATATGGGTTCCCCGGCGTTGAGACCGATCTTGATGTGCAGGGGAAGGTCCGGGTTGTTTTCGTTGTGTTTGGCCGTATCAATCTGGATTTTGATAGAGCCTTCGACTCCGTTTGAGGTGGTCGAAAACGACGCCATGATGCCATCGCCGGTGTGTTTGATTTCCTTGCCGGCAAATTGCGTGAGCGCTTCGCGGACAATACGGTTGTGGGCGCGCACGATTTGTTGGGCAACGGCGTCGCCCAGGTTCTGGGTCATTGCCGTGGAACCGGCGATATCGGTGAACAGCACAGTGACCGGGCCTGTGCTTTCCTCCTTTTGTGTTGGCTTGTTCCAGTCGGTCAGGGCCTGGCCCAGATATTTCATGGCCTCGGGGTTTTTCTCCATGTAGGAATTCATGGCGTTGCGGCCGGCCTGGAACATCTGCATGTACCTGGCATCGGCGAGCAGGTAGTCTTCGTACTTTTCCGCGAACTTGGCGGCGTCCGCATCTTTAAAGCCCATCAATGAGACGGTTTCAGCGAGAATCTTGGTCAGGGAATAATGATCCAGGTTGCGCGCCTGTCCCATAATCTCACTGGCCCCGGCCAAATACAGGTTGAGGCCGAACTTGTTGAAACTGTCGAGTTTCTTTGTGTCGGCTTCACATCTCTCCAGACCCTCGCTTAAAAACGTCATCAGGTAGACGCGCTGCTTCTCGGCGTGGGCAGACAGGCTTGCGGGTACTTCGGGTTCCGGTTCGGGTGTCTCATCCTCCTGCTCTTCTTCAGGGTCGGGGGTCGCATTTTTCTCTTCTTTTTCTTCTTCCTTGGATTTTTCTTTACTGAGTTGCTCTTTCAATTCTTCCCCGGCCTTGGAAGCGAGGCCTTCTTCGCTTGGATCAAGATCTTCATCTTTTTCAATTTTCTTTTTGGTTGGCCTCTCTTCTTTTTCGCTTTTCGTTTTTTCAGGCCTTGGGGCTTTTTTGGGCGCCTTTTTGGGGCGTTGTCGTCTACTTGGTGCATGTATGTTGGGGGTGCTGATTTCATCCTTGCGCATGAAATTCATGGACATGACAACGGCGCTGAGCAGGAAAATAACAATAAACATGACAAACACGATATTTGTCTGCACGTTGCTGCTAAGGGAGGTATCGCGCAGGAACATGATCGCGCCACCCGCCATTAAGGCCGCGATGGTTACAGAGAACAGGATAATCAGGAGAATTTTAACGAGGACACCGACGAAGGTGGTTTTTCTGGGCCCGCCAGGACGCCTTGCCCGTGCCGATTTCCTTGCCCGGGCTGACGAAAAGTCATCATCAAAATCATCATCATCGTCGTCATCAAAAAATGACGAGCCCGCTGAAGATGCCGATGACCCGCCAAATGAGGAGTTGGATTTTTTTTCGGCTCTGACCTTGGAAGCCATGGAGATTGGGCCACCTTCGCTGTCTGCCATGCCAGCCGAGCGGTAGACAATGTTTTCTGTGGTGTGGCCTGTTTCATCGTCATATTCTTCAAGGATGACCTTGACCATGTCGATGTTTGGGAGTTGGTCCAGCCCCTTGGCATCGGCAATGGCTGCCTTCATCTCAGAAGATTCATGGCGGCCCTGGATTTCCCATCGGCCGTTCTGAAAGACATGCACCTCAAAAATAATCTGCTTAGCCATTGCGTTTCCTACAGCAGAACTTTGCTTGTCCTTGAAAACAATTATGGAAACTATAAGTCAAGCGGGTTGTTTTTGACATCCTGAATGGGAATCTTGGAAAGGGTGACTCTAATCGTCGTCGTTTTTGCCAAGGAAGACGATGGCCATGGGAATGGCGGCGATTACGAAGACCGACAGGAAGACGATAAAAAGGATATTTGTCTGGGCGTTGCCACTGACGCCTGAATCGGCCAGGAACATTCCGGTAAACCATGTAAACAGCGCGCCAACGATGGTCGAGAAGGCTGAAATCAGGGCGATACTCATCAGAATGCTGACAAGGGAACGACCGCTTTTTTGGGGTTTCCTGATACTTCTGGCCGCCGTGCTCGCTGCTTCTTCTTCTTCCCTGGCGATGTCTTTCTTGGTTTTTTTGCGGGGCGGCTGGTATTTTTTCTGGCCAGGAGCATAGACGTTATACTCCTTGGACGATCCCTCTTCAGGATCGTAAATTTCCTGGATCACCTTGACAGCCTGGATGTGCTTTTGCCCGTCCAGGGACTTGGCTTCCTCGATGGCCTGTTCTTTTTCCGCCTGCGAATGGCGCCCGTGGATTTCCCAGCGACCGTTCTGCTTAACGTGAACTTCGTAATGCGTCTGATGAGCCATCAGTTACTCCCACCCCCCCCGTGAGAACTTATCCAGGCTAATCCTTAGCCAGAATTTATTAATCGTGCTTCAATCCGAAATCTTTGAACTTCTTATTGAACTTGGCCAACTGTCCACCACTGTCGAGCAGGCGATGAACACCAGTCCAGGCAGGGTGTGTTTTCGGGTCGATGTCCAGCTTGATGGTGTCACCGGCACTGCCCCAGGTGGAGCGGGTCGCGTAGGTGCTGCCGTCAGTCATCTGGACGGTGATTTCATGGTAGTCTGGATGCGTATCTTTCTTCACGGTCTGTGCTCCTGAAAATAAGCCGCCCTATATACTCTGACATCCTGGTGTGTTCAAGTGGTCATATTGCAATATGGTGCGCGGCTCATTATGTGCACCTTTAATCTGCGAATCAATGCGATATCATATCGTGAGAAATATTAACCGAAAATGAATGAGAACAATACCTTATAGAGAAAAAAAAGTTGTTGAAACGCGCTTCTCCAAAATAATTCAGTGATAAAATTTAAACCTGATAAAAAGAGTCTAAAATATGCCACTCGATAGTAAAACCTTTGAAACCAAAGCCGGAAAAACCCTGCATGACATATTTGAGCAAATTGACGACGCTCTGGGTGATATCATGGACGTCGATTTTGAAGCCGGGATTGTTAATATCGAGCTGGAAAATGGCAGCCAGTACGTGATCAATAAACAGGCACCAAATTTGGAAATCTGGCTGTCATCACCTGTTAGCGGAGCCAAGCATTTCTATTTCGATGAACAGCAAGACAGCTGGATCGACACCCGGACAGGTGAAAAGCTTTATGATTTGCTGTCAAACGAGATGACATCGGTGTCGGGAACACCGTTCTCGCTTAAGCTTTCTTAGGAACGTGGATCGATTTCAAGCCTCGAAGGCCAAGCAGGACGACCACTGACATCACCGCCGCACCCCCGAAATAGGGCCAGTCCATACCCAGCAGCGAGAACAATAAGCCGGCCCAGGCTGGTCCTATGACGCGCGCCATGGTCGTTGCGGAACGGCCAACCCCCATCACCCCGCCTTGCTCGCCGGAGCCAACTTGCAGTGAAATAAGGCTGTTCAGTGATGGCGTGATGATGCTGAAACCGTAAGCCACGATAACCATGGCGCCAAGCAGCGTGACAAGGGAATTGGTGAACGGAATCAATAACATGCCCAGGGCAAGAGCGGTAGCGCCCTGGATCACCAGATTGGTCTCGCCGAAGCGCCGGGCCAGTCTTCCGACAAGGCCTCCCTGCACAAGGGCGGAGAGAATGCCGACGAAGGCGAACAGGTAACCGTTTTGTTGCGGTCCCCAACCCATGCGCCGTTCAGACCACATGGCGAAGGTTGTCTCCATGCCGGCAAAAACAAAGGTGGCCAGAAAGGACAAGCCGATCAGCAGACCGACGCCGGGTTTGCCAAGGGCGCTCTTAAATTGCTGGCGGCGGTTTTTGGCAGGCATTTCGGCAATCTCTTTGCGGATATCGTCAGACAGGGATTCCTTAAGCAGAAAGAAGGCCATGGTCAGGGCGATGGCGGAAAGTCCCGCAGCGGCCAGTGAGGGTGTCTGGTAATCTGCATTTAATGGATCGGGACCAGCAAGAATTCCGCCGATAGCAGGGCCTGCGATAAAGCCAAGACCAAAGGCGGCGCCGATAACGCCCATCCCCTTGGTACGGTTTTCCGGTGTCGTGATGTCGGCGACATAGGCGAAGGCGGTTGAAATGTTACCAGCCATGAAGCCACCCAGTCCGCGCGCCAAAAACAACATCAAAAGGGAGTTGGAAAATCCCAACAGAACATAGGAAGCCGAGGTCCCGGCCAGTGTAATCAGTAAGACCGGGCGGCGACCGATGCGATCACTGGTGCGGCCCCAAAAGGGGGCGGCAATAAACTGGGCCAGTGAATAGGATGCCATCAATAGGCCGATCATGGCCGGACTGGCGTTAAAATGCTCGCCAAAAAACGGCAGCAACGGAATGATGATTCCGAAGCCGACGAGATCGATAAAGACAATAAGGAACAATGTGAGCATTTGGATAAGGCAATCCTGAGAACTTCAGCGGCGGGCTAAATGAAGGGATAGAAGAGAGGTTGTCAATGATCAGATTTAGCGTTGCGTCATTTTCATTTCGATGCGGCGGTTGCGACGATTGGCGACTTCGTCTGTAGCCATGTCAAGGGGGCGAAATTCGCCAAAACCGGCGGCGGCCAGGCGGTCGGCAGAAATACCCTCGGCGATCAGGAATTTGACCACCGATATGGCGCGGGCCGCAGATAGCTCCCAGTTAGAGGGGAATTTCCAGTTCGAGATAGGCACGTTGTCCGTATGTCCATCGATACGCAATATCCAGTCGATGTCGCTTGGGATGCGAGTCATGATATCGAGTAACGTTGTCGCCAGCTGGCGTAGCTGGTTTTGTCCTTCCTCACCAAGCTCGGCTGATGCGGAAGCGAACAGAACCTCTGACTGGAAAACAAAACGGTCACCGACGATCCTGATTCCGGGCTGGTTGCCAAGAACTTCACGCAACCGGCCAAAGAATTCGGAGCGATAGCGCGACAATTCCTGAACCTTGGTGGCCAAGGCTGAATTCAGTCGCTTGCCAAGAGATGAAATCTGTACGCCCCGGTCCTCGGCCTTTTGTTCGGCAACTTCAAGGGCTTCGGAAAGCCGCGCCAATTGTTCGCGCAGGGCCGCCATTTGACGGTTTGCCAGGGCGATCTGGGCGCGCGCACTTTCGGCTATGTTGCGCTCTTTTGCGACATCATTGTCCTTGTCCTTTAACTGTGTGGACATGTCTGTAATTTTGGTTTCCATTTCTTCGCGCAGGGCCTTCAGGGCGGCGATGTCGTTTGTCAGTTTGGCCAGTTCCTGAACCTTCGCTTCGATGGTTTCCTTATCGGCCTCAATGACGGCAAAGGAATCGGTCAGTTTTGCCGACAGGCTTTCGGCGTGCTGGGTCATTGCCGACAGGGATGACTTAAGGTTATCGCGGCTAATGAGCGATGCCTGCAGATCATCGGTCATGGTTGCGATATTCAGCCGCATGTTTTCATTGGCCTTTCGTTCCAGCGACAGAAGATCACTCATATCCGTGATCTGGATTTGCAGTTTGCGCAAGGCCGCGTCACGGCCTGATAACGCTTCACCCAGGAAAAACTGGGCCAGCACGAAGACCATCAGCAGAAAGATGATGACCATCAGCAAAGTTGCCAGGGCATCGACAAAACCGGGCCAGATGTTGGTGCTTCGCTGGGCGCGGCGGGCGAGGGTGGTCATGTCACGCTACCCGTTACCCGTCCTTGGTCGCGGCGATGGTGCGGGCGAGCAGTTTGATTTCGCTGCGAATCTGCGAGATGATGTCCTCCCGGCCGCTGCCCAGTTCTTCGACCAGACGCGCCATATAGACATCCAGGTTGCGGATATGACTGCGGGTCGCCTCATCCAGACCGCCGCTTGAGCCACCCAATGAGCCGCTGTTTTCAGCCAAACGGGCGAGGATCGGTTTCATCTCAAGCTGGCTTTCGGCCAGTTTCATCATCAGCGCCTGCTCCGTGCGCATGTGATCGCTCAGCGTGCCCATTTTCTCGCCGACAGCCATCAGGGTGTTGTTCGCCGAAATCCGGCTTTCCTCACCTTTGCCAATTGTCCGCTGCAGGCTTTCAAGGCTTTCGGCCGTCTGCTCGAGAAGCGCCTGAACATAAGCCGGAACGGATTGGTCGCCCTCGCCGCTGGCGGAGAGCGCGCCGCTGGACAGGCGGGTCAGGCTGGACAGCCATTCCTCAAGGTCATTGTAAAAGCGGTTCAGGGCTTGTCCGGCCTGAAGATCAAGAAAACCCAGCACCAGTGATCCGGCCAAACCGAATAGGGATGATGAAAATGCCGTTCCCATGCCGGTCATGGGCGCTTGCAGGCCATCTTTCAAATCCGCAAAGACGGCCGCGGTTTCAGCATTGATGCTCAGATTGGCAATAACGTTGCCGATGGAAGCAACGGTGCCAAGCAATCCCCAGAAAGTGCCCAGCAGGCCCAGGAAAATCAGCAGCCCGATTGTATAGCGCGACAGATCGCGGGATTCATCAAGCCTGGAATAAATACCATCCAGCAAGGAGCGCATGGAAAGCGCGGACAGGCTTAAATGATCGCGGTTACGCTCTCCCAGCATTGTCGCCATGGAGGCCAGCAGACGCGGCTGGCTGCCTTGCGAAGTGGCCTGGCCGTTCTGACGGAAGTTTTCAATCCACGAAACTTCCGGATAGAGCATGATGACCTGTCGGAAATTGTAAATCACGCCTAGCACAAGGACCCCGATGATCAATCCGTTCAAGGGCGCGTTGGCCATAAACGCGCCTTGCAGTGGCTCGAACAGAAAGAATGCGACAGCCAGCACGGCTATCAGGAACAAAACCATTCGAAGAAGAAAACGCCGCGGGTTGGTCATGGCCGGAGAACTCTCCTTAACTTATGCACCAGATATATTTGGAGATAAAAATCGTGACGATTTTAAGGCGTTCATCGTTCCGTTACGTTCAGGTCGACACGGTTGATAGGTTTTTCAGTGGTTTTGTTGCCCAGCGCCCGAACATCGATGCGGGTGCTTCTGACCCCGCTTTCAATCAGGAAAGAGCGTACGGCAAGAGCCCTGGAGAGAGACATCCTGCGGGCCAGGCTCGATGACAACGACGGGCCACCAGCATAGGCCATCAATTGCAGGCGTACGGTTTCCTGCCCCTTCATCTTATTGGCGAGAGCGGTCAAACCGTCTTTTGCGGCTGCTGGAAGTTTTGTCTGCTCACCTGTAAAGGTGACACGCAAGGCTTGTCCGGGGCCTATTGCCGCCGATGCGGCAGGCATTGCCGCTTGCTCAGTGGCAACGGTTTTTTCCGCCTTCGGGGCTGGCGGCGGGGGCGGTGCTTTCGGCACTTCGGCCTTGGCGACTTTCGGAGCCGGATTGACAACAGGCGCTGCCGGTGGGGCTTTTTTGACCTCTGGGGCGGCTGCCGGTGTTATCGTCGGTTTCGCCGTGGCGGCAAGTTTGACAGGCGTAGGGGCAGGTGCTGGTGCTTTTTCAACAACCGGGGCTGGCTTTGGATTTTTGGCGGCGGTTTGAACGGGTTTTTGTTTTTTCGGCAAGACCAGGGTTTTGCCGCTGACAGTCGGAACATGAAGCATGGACGTCGGTGCCTGACTGCCCGGCATAATCAGTTTAATTCCCGATCGACCACCAAAGACAGTCGCCTCAGCACCGGTTGCTGGCTGGTAGCCGCCATTGTCGATAACACTCAGGTCTATAGTCACATTCGGATGAGAGAAATCCACATAGGTATCTTGTTGGGCGGTGGCGTTGTCGGAACTTGCCAGAACCAGTGAGATGGCCGCCAACGCCCCCATGATGGTGGGACGTGCGTTGGTAAAATGAGAATTGCTTTGAAATAAGTCCATGATGCGTCTGATATTCCACCCGTTGATGGCTTTGCCCAAATTAGATTCTGTCAAGATAACCAAGCGTGGCGCATGGCACAACCATTTTACCGCGTAAGCTCAATGCCTTGCGGGTTCTTTTTTACTTTGCGTTTTTAATCAATTTGCCCAAGGGGACGTGAAGTTGGTCGTTGGCGGCCAGAATTGAACCGCTTTCCAGCATCTTGCCATTGCCGTCGATCTCGGTAACGTATCCTCCGGCTTCGCGGACAATGACGATACCCGCAGCCATGTCCCAGGGGCTCAGGCCGGTTTCCCAAAACCCTTCATAGCGCCCGGCGGCAACGTAGGCCAGGTCAAGCGCCGCCGATCCAAATCGACGCACCCCGCAGGAGACTGCCATCACCGCTTCAAGTTGTTTAAGGAACAATGGATGATCACGCGCACCCATAAATGGAATGCCTGTGGCAAACAGGGCTTCATCCATGGCATTGCGTCCCGAAACCCGGATGCGCCGGTCATTGAGGTGCGCGCCCTGGCCTTTTTCGGCCCAGAACATTTCATCATGGACGGGTTCGTAAATGACCCCGGCGTAGGGTTCGTTATCGCGCTGCAAACCGATCGAGATGGCGAAGTGCGGCAATCCGTGCAGGAAGTTGGTGGTGCCGTCCAGGGGGTCGATGATCCAGCAGTTGGAACTGTCGGAACCGACAATCTCGCCGGATTCTTCCATCAGGAAGGAATAGTTGGGCCGCGCCTTTCTAAGGGCGTAGTGCAGGGTATCTTCGGCGGTTTTATCGGCCGAGCTGACAAAATCTGCAGGCCCCTTGCGGGCCACTTGCAGGTTTTCAACTTCACCAAAATCTCGCAGAAGCTTGCGCGACGCCTTCTGGGCTGCGGCGATCATCACATTTATCAGAGCGGAACGATGGGCCATCAGTTGTTAATCTTTCGCTCGCTCGACATAAGAGGCATCGGCGGTGTTGACGACGATGCGGGTGCCTGTCCCGATATGGGGTGGGACCAGGGTTTTGACGCCGTTTTCAAGAACCGCAGGCTTGTAGGATGATGAGGCGGTCTGGCCTTTAACGACGGCGTCGGCCTCTGTCACTTCAAGGGTGACATGGTCGGGCAGCTGGACGCCGATGGGGTCGTCTTCATGACTTTCGACTGTGACGATCATGCTTTCCTGCAGGAAAGGGATCTGCTCCTCACCGATCAGTTCGCCACTTAAGGTGATCTGCTCGTAAGTTTCATTGTCCATGAAGGTGTACATGTCGCCATCGGCGAACAGGTATTGGTAATCTTTCTGGTCGAGGCGCGCCCGTTCGACGGTTTCGGAGGAACGGAATCGTTCATTGAGCTTGGTGCCATCGCGGACACCGCGCAATTCCACTTGCAGGTAAGCGCCGCCCTTGCCGGGCTGGGTGTGCTGGATTTTTACGGCCCGCCACAGGCGTCCCTGATGTTCAATCACCATACCGGGACGAACGGCATTTCCATTAATTTTCATAATTTTGAACCATTTTTTGACTGTAAGGCGCGGAAGCTATCAGGTTGCCCTGTATGAAGCAATGGCACAGGTTCCTTAAGGATCGACGGGTGTTTCTTTGAACAGCCGGTTGAAGGCGATGACCGCTTGTTCCGGGCCTTCCGCGTAATCCCAGACCCCGGCGACGACGGCCAGAAAATCTGCTCCGGCGCTGATCAGGGGCGGGCAGTTTTCAACACTGATGCCGCCGATGGCAACGACCGGCACGGTCATGTCCTTGCTCCACCAGTTAAGGATTTCCGGATCCGGGTGGGCTTTCGGGGTTTTCGTTGCGGTCGGGAAAAAGGCACCGAAGGCAACATAATCGGCACCCTGTTCAGCTGCTTCCATGGCCAGATGTCTGGAATCATGGCAGGTGACACCAACTATGGCACCCGTCCCGACGGCCTCACGGGCTTCTTCGTAGCTGGCGTCCTGCTGGCCCACATGAACCCCGTCGCAGCCGGTCCTGGCGGCAAGGGTCGGGTCATCATTGAGCAAGAATGCGACACCGCGTTCCTGGGCGATGGGTTTTAAGGCATCGATGGTGCGGACGATGTCTTCTTCTGGTGTGTCTTTGAGGCGCAGTTGCAGGCAGCCTACACGTCCGGCGTCAAGGGTGCGGGCCAGAATGTCGGGGAAGCTGGACAGGTCGAGCTTCGGCGGCGTGATCAGGTATAACTGGGTGCGGTTGAAATCGGTCATTGCGGCAGTTCCTTGAGCCAGGCGCGACAGGCGGCAGCGGGGTTGGTCATGTCGTACAAATCAAGCTCATCACCTGTTTCGGTGTAGACCGTGGCTCCGCGCTGGCCAGCGATATCGGCCAGTTTTTCAGATAATTCAGGGCCGTTGGAAATACGCACCACCTTGATGCCGTGTCTGAGCGCGCCAAGGGCCAGCCCCGGATCATCTCCACAATCAAGCACGGCCTGAAAATCGACGTCCGGGTAAGCTTCTGCGGCCTGGGCGACGATATCCCGAAAGACTGTCGCACCAAGGGTTGCCGCCGCCCCGGCCGGGCTTACCAGTGTGACCTGAACACCGACCGCCTGGGCCGCCTGCAGGGCAGCCTGGGCATGTTCCAGCGAGTGAATAATGATGGCGTTGCTCATGGTGGCGTAGAGATAGAATGGTTCCAGTCAAAAGCCAAGGGGATATGCAGGGTGTCGATACAATTGACGCGGCCCCTTTAATGATACAAGTTTTATCAGGCGGTCGTTGCAAGCGTACAAAGATACGACAGCGGAACCCGCATAAAACAAAAACCAGCAAGACTATAAAATATACAGGGAGGAGTTTTTCAGATGTTAGCAATGATTCTACGCCGTGGCGTCAGCGCGGCTTGCGGCGCTGTGGCCGCATTTATCTTGATGACGGTGACGCCTGCGTCAGCCGAGGAATGCCCGCGCGGCGACCTAGACACGCGTTTTTGTGACCGCGATGGCGACCTGACGGCGGACACGCCGAGCGATCCGGCACAGCAAATCGATCCTGATACGCTGGTCTTCGCCTATACCCCGGTCGAAGACCCTGCCGTCTATAAGACCGCCTGGTCTGATTTTCTGACCAACATGGAAAAAGTGACCGGCAAGAAAGTGCTGTTCTTCCCGGTTCAGTCCAATGCTGCCCAGATCGAAGCGATGCGTTCGGGCCGCCTGCATGTCGCCGGTTTCAATACCGGTTCCAACCCGCTGGCTGTCAACTGCGCCGGTTTCCGCTCGTTCACCATCATGGCGCAGGAAAGCGGTGCCTTCGGCTACGAGATGGAAATCATCACTTTTCCGGGCAGCGGTATTGAAAAGGTTGAAGACATCAAGGGCAAGACCCTGGCCTTCACCTCACCAACGTCAAACTCCGGCTTCAAGGCGCCTTCTGCGATCCTGAAAGCCGACTTCGGCATGGAAAAAGATCGTGACTTCACGCCAGCTTTCTCTGGCAAGCATGACAATTCGATCCTGGGTGTCGCCAACAAGGATTATCCGGCGGCCTCCATCGCCAACTCAGTCAAACAGCGGATGTTGGCGCGTGGCGTCATCAAGGATGATCAGGTCAAGGTGATCTACACCTCGCAGACCTTCCCGACCACCGGTTTTGGCATGGTCTACAACTTGAAACCCGCGTTGCAGGAGAAAATCAAGGAAGCCTTCTTCGGCTTTAAATGGGACAAGCCGGACGGAAGCCCGACCAGCCTGAAGGTTGAGTTCTCCAAGTCCAAGCCACCTGAGGGGCAATTCCTGCCGATTACCTACAAGTCGCACTGGGATGTCATTCGCAAAATCGACAAGGCGAACGGCGTTTCCTACGCTTGTAAGTAAAAATAACAAATCCGGAACCGGCCTGTCCCCATGGGGCGGGCCGGGTAACCGGTGAACATGTGGGGTGGGTAATGCTGCGTCTGGAAGGCTTAACCAAGCAATACAAGACCGGGGACCTGGCGCTTAAAAACGTTGATCTTGAGGTTCCCAAAGGCCAAGTGCTGGCCTTGATCGGTCCATCAGGGGCCGGTAAAAGCACCCTTATTCGCTGTATCAACAGGCTGGTTGAGCCGACATCAGGCAAGGTTTATCTGGTTGATGAGGAACTGACCAGTCTGGGTGTGGGGGCGCTGCGCCGGGCCCGGCGCAAGATGGGCATGATCTTCCAGGAATATGCCCTTGTTGAACGTTTGAGCGTCATGGAAAATGTGCTTTCCGGTCGCTTGGGTTACGTCGGCTTCTGGTCCAGTTATTTTCGTAAATTCCCCAAGGATACTATCGATGAAGCCTTCCGCCTGCTCGACCGTGTCGGCTTGAGCGATATGGTTGACAAGCGCGCCGACGAGCTTTCCGGCGGCCAGCGTCAGCGCGTCGGTATCGCCCGGGCGCTTATACAGGATCCGGAAATTCTGCTGGTCGACGAACCGACGGCGAGCCTTGATCCCAAGACCTCGCGCCAGATCATGCGGCTGATTTGCGAGCTATGTGAAGAACGCCAACTGGCCGCGATCATTAATATTCACGACGTCGCCCTGGCCCAGCTGTTTGTCCAGCGGATCATCGGTCTGCAACTGGGTGCGGTGGTTTATGATGGGCCGCCCACCGGTCTGACATCTGACGTGCTGACTGAAATTTATGGTGCCGAGGATTGGGAGGCGACGATCCGCAAAGTTGAAGACGAGGACGAAGAAGTTATCGAATCCAGGGAAGAACACATGGCGGGGCTGACGTGAATTCGACCCTGACCACAACCAGAACATGGCGCAAAAAGCCGGTGGTCGAAAGCGCCCGTATGCGCTGGTTTTTGGGCATTGGTGTGGCGCTTTATCTTTCCACCGCCATTGGTTCCATGGAGGTCAACTGGTCGCGGGTCTACGAAGGGCTGGATCGTGGCTGGGCCTTTGTTATTGCGTTCACCTCGCCTGATTTTGCCGGGCGCTGGAGTGATATTCGTAGCGGGCTTATCGAAAGTCTGGTGATGACAGTCACCTCGACGGCTATTGGTATCCTGCTTTCCGTCCCTATTGGCCTTGGTGCTGCCCGCAATATTGCACCGCGTCCGGTTTATCTTTTATGTCGCGGTATCATTGCCGTGTCGCGGGCCTTGCAGGAAATCATCGTCGCCATCCTGATGGTGGCGATTTTCGGGTTTGGCCCCTTTGCCGGTGTTGTCACGCTTTCTTTCGCGACCATTGGCTTCCTCGCAAAGCTGCTGGCTGAAGACATCGAGGACAGTTCCAAAGACCAGCTCGAAGCGATCCGGGCAACCGGCGCTTCATGGTCGCAATTGATGAATTATGGCATTCAGCCGCAGGTCATGCCGCGCCTGATCGGGCTCTCCATGTACCGGCTGGATATTAATTTCCGCGAATCGACAGTGTTGGGCCTGGTTGGGGCCGGTGGTATCGGGGCGACGCTGAACACATCGTTCGACCGTTACGAATTCGATACCGCAGCGGCTATCATCATCACCATTATTGTCCTTGTCATGATCGCCGAATACACATCAGGCCTGATTCGCACGAGGTTGCAGTAATGGCTGTCAGTGAAGTTCAGGGGATCAAGGTCTGGCAGCGGCGTGATCGCAACAAGCAACTTTCCATCTGGTTCGGCTGGCTGTGCGGGGTCGCGCTGTTTATGTTCTGCTGGAAATATATTTCGGACGCCACGACCTGGTATTTTGTCGTTGACGCACCACGCATCATTGGCGACATCACCTCGCGCATGTGGCCGCCGCGGTTTTCCTATATGTCTGAATTGTGGGTGCCGATCTGGGACACCATCAATATTGCTACTCTGGGTACGCTTGTGGCAATCGTCATGGCGGTGCCCGTGGCTTTTTTGGCCGCTAACAATACGACGCCCAGCAAAACCATTATCCGCCCGATAGCGCTTTTGATTATCGTTTCATCGCGCTCTATCAATTCGCTGATTTGGGCTTTGCTATTGGTTTCGATCATCGGGCCGGGAGTGTTTGCCGGAACCCTTGCCATCGCCTTGCGTTCAATCGGTTTCATTGCCAAGTTGCTTTATGAAGCGATTGAGGAAATCGACACCAACCAGGTCGAGGCAATCAGCGCCACCGGGGCCGGGCAGGCCCAAGTCATTGCTTACGGTATCGTGCCGCAAATCCTGCCCGCCTTTGCTGGCATTACCGTCTTCCGCTGGGATATCAATATCCGCGAATCAACGGTGCTGGGACTGGTCGGGGCTGGCGGTATTGGCCTGCAGCTTTCGGCCTCATTGAACGTGCTGGCGTGGCCGCAGGTGTTGTTGATCCTGATTATTATCTTCGTCGCCGTAATCATCAGCGAATGGGTCTCAGCCAGGGTAAGGCACGCGATTATTTAGATAATCGTTTTTAGTGTACAGGCCCCTCAAGCGCCGGGCGCTCACTCCGTTCACTTGGCTGGTCCTCTGGAAGTCAAAATAAAAATGGCGACAGGAGAGTATCCTGCCGCCATTTAAACTTTTCTTTTCAAGCACGCCCGGCGCTTGAGGGAACTTACTTAAGAAGCCTTCATCATCGCAACAGCTGTATCTGACATACGGTTTGAGAAACCCCATTCGTTGTCATACCAGGTCAGGATACGGACGAAGTCGCCGTCCAGGACCTTGGTTTCCGGGGCTGCGAAGAACGAGCTGTAGGAGCTGTGGTTGTAGTCGCTGGAGACCAGCGGCAATTCTGTGTAACCCAGAATACCTTTTAGGCTATCAGATTCACTGGCGGCCTTGATCGCTTCGTTGATTTCTTCTACCGACGTTTTGCTCTTGGCGTTAAAGCACAGATCAACAACGGAAACATTCGGGGTCGGTACGCGCATGGAAGTACCGTCCAGCTTGCCGTTCAGTTCGGGCAACACCAGGCCGACGGCCTTGGCAGCACCGGTGGTCGCCGGAATGATGTTCAGCGACGCCGCACGGGCACGGCCAAGATCGGAATGCAGGGTGTCAACCGTGCGCTGGTCACCGGTGAACGAGTGGACCGTGGTCATAAAGCCCTTTTCGATACCGACAGTCTTGTTCAGGATGTCGGCGACAGGGGCCAGGCAGTTTGTCGTGCACGAGGCATTGGAAACAACTGTGTGACCGGCTTCAAGTTTGTGGTCATTGACGCCGTAAACAACGGTCAGGTCGGCACCTGCAGCGGGGGCGGATACCAGAACCTTCTTGGAACCTGCATCAAGGTGAACGGAGGCTTTTTCCTTGGAGGTGAAAATGCCGGTGCATTCGTAAACCACGTCAACGCCAAGATCACCCCAGGGCAGGGCAGAAGGGTCACGCTCGGAAGTGACTTTGATGTCGCCGCGTCCGGCGTTCATGGTGTCACCGCTAACCGTCACATCGGTGGGAAGGATGCCGTGAACGGAATCATATTTCAACAGGTGTGCATTGGCTTCGGCTGAACCCAGATCGTTAATGCCGACGACTTCAACATCGTCACGACCGGATTCGACCAGGGCCCGAAATGTCAACCGACCGATACGGCCAAAACCATTAATTGCTACGCGAATCGCCATCTTAATCCTCCCAATGGCCGGATGTCCGGCCTGTAAATAAAAAACCTGTATCCAAGATCACTTAAAACCAAATTCATTGCGCCTGTGATAGCACGGGCACCAGTGTGTGCTAACACCCATGCCGGGGGGTAGGGGCTCACCCCATCGGGTGGGCGCAAGATTGATCGGATTTTCCGGCCCGTCAATGGTCATATTGTCCCTATTTTACAATTATCATTGGCGTACCGGTTGACGGGCTCAAGGGGGAGGGCATATTGTTCCTCAGTCAGAACATGCATTTGTTGTTTTAAGCATCGGTTTTCATGTATTTTTTTGCATGTCCAGGAAATGACCTGAACGGTTTTTCAAAAGGATTGATTTAGTGGCCCTCGGCGGTAAGAAAGAGAGCACACCGAAGCGCTTGAAAAGCGCCAGTGAGCGTCTTGACGTGGCAATGGAGCGCTTGGAGAAGGCGCTGGCGGCCAAAAATAGCGATGATGACGGGGCCGAAATCGCTACCCTTAAAGGTGAAATCGAAAAACTCACGGGTATTAATAAAGCCGCTGGCGAGCGTCTTGATGGCGCGATCAAGCGTCTGAAAACTGTCCTTAAAGAGGTCTGAAAAAAGCCATGTCGCAAGTCTCGATTACCATAAACGGCCGCAAATATCAGGTCGCTTGCGATGACGGTCAGGAAGCGCACCTGACCCGTCTGGGTGATTATGTCGACAAGCGCCTGGACGAGCTGGTCGCCGCCGTTGGTCAAGTCGGCGATTCGCGCTTGCTGGTCATGGTCAGCCTTTTGCTGGCTGATGAACTTTCCGACCTGTATAGCGAAAACGAATCCCTTAAAAGCAAGACTGATGGCGGCACCTCGACTGCCAGAGGCGAGGAGGAACTCGCCGTGGCCGTGGAAAAAATCGCCGAACGCATCGAAAATATTGCCGCGGGCCTGGAACAGGCATAGATATGTAGTAGGAACGGGTGCTGCGGATATCGTCAGGCAACGTTATCCCTGGGGCCAATATCTACCCTTAGGGAGCTGTCCCTGCCGGACTCTTGGGTCCGGTATATGGCGCCCACCTGCAACCGCAGGCCACGGTGGATGCATCGCCAACGACCCCGCGGCCCCGTTCTGTTTTATTTCTATAAAAGCCAAGGGTTTTAAATGTCTGCCGATCAAGACAAGAGCAATCTGCGCGAGACGGCGCGGGCAAGGCGGATAAAAGCCCACAATCAGGACGCAGAAGGTGCCGCCCAGAGTCTGGCAACGCATGTGTTGGCTCTTCTTGAGGACAAGCCTCCCACCATTATTGCCGGTTACCGGGCCATCGGCAGTGAAATTGATGTTGGTCCGTTAATGGGCTCGCTGGTTGGTCTCGGCTGGCACGTCGCCTTGCCGGTAGTTGTCGAAAACGCCGCGCCACTGATTTTTCGCAGTTGGACCCCTGGCGATGAATTGGTTGAAGGTCCGCTTAAAACCGTACAGCCGGGTGCGCAGTGTGCCCAGGTGGTTCCGGATGTTATCATAACGCCGCTGCTGGCTTTTGATGAACAGGGTTACCGTCTGGGCCAGGGCGGCGGGTTTTATGACCGCACGCTGGCGACCTTGAGCGTTCTTTCCATCGGGGTTGCCTTTGCCGCACAGCGTGTGGAGCTTGTTCCCCGTGACTGGTTTGACCAGCGGCTTGATTTTATCGTCACCGAGCAGGGAAAAATTTAAAATGGATGGCTACACGATCAGTCATATCGGCCTGGATATCGATTTTTATCACGATCAAAGCGATCAAATAAAACTGCCACGCGAGACTGAGAATTTGTACGCGATTGACAAGGAAAAGGCGGCGCTTTTCACCGAAACCACCAGTGGTCTGGATTACAGCTCTGAAGAAATGCTGGAGTGGTATTTCACCCATTCAAAGAAAACACTGGCTGAACATTTACCAAAACATGGTAGCAGTGACGCCCAGCCACCGCGTCAGGCGATTATATTCCCCATTCAATTCCCGCCGGGGACTTTCCATATAATCACGGAGCAGGGGGCGGTCGATATAAAGGCCCTGCGTCTGGCAGTCGAAGTGTCGGTTTAAAAAATAAAGGTTTGTGATGCGAATTCTTATGTGCGGCGACGTCGTTGGTAAAAGCGGTCGTCAGGCGATCCTTGAAAATATTGAAGATTTGAGATCGCGTCTGGCTCTCGATTTCGTTCTCGTAAACGGCGAGAACGCGGCTCATGGTTTTGGCATTTCCGAAAAAATCTGCGCCAGTTTTTATCAGGTCGGCGTCGATGTGATTACCACCGGAAATCACGTTTGGGACCAGCGCGAAATCATGAACTATATTGATAGCGACCCCAAATTGCTGCGCCCGATCAATTACCCGGCGCGCACGCCGGGTGCAGGTTCCTGCGTGTTTGAGACGCAAGCTGGCAAAAAGGTGCTTGTTATTCATCCCATGGGACGCCTGTTCATGGACCCGCTGGACGATCCTTTTCTGGCCGTCGGCAATGTTCTGGCAAAGCACACACTTGGTCAGGACGTAGACGCCATTATCGTCGACATGCACGCCGAGGCGACCAGCGAGAAAATGGCCATGGGCCATCATTGCGACGGTCGGGCTTCGGTCGTCGTTGGCTCCCACTCCCATATTCCGACCGCCGACGCACAGGTTTTGCCCGGCGGCACCGCCTATCAGACCGACATGGGCATGTGTGGGGATTACAATTCGGTCATTGGCATGATCAAGGAGCCGGCGGTCGCCCGTTTCACCTCCAAATTGCCGGCCGGCCGGCTGGAACCGGCCGACGAGGAGGCAACCCTGTGCGCGGTGCTGGTCGAAACAGACGACACCACGGGCCTGGCCAAATCCGTCGAGCCGCTGCGGCTGGGTGGAAGACTGGCCGAGGCCATGCCGGGCTAAATTTCCCCGCCAGCCCTCCCTTTACCCACCCGCCCAATTGCTGCCATATTGGGCTGTTACTCAAGCGGCGGCGATTGTGTGTTGTTTTGCGTCTGTTTTTGTACGTCTTATCGCTATATGTGGTATAAGCGCATGTTTATATCCACTTGATTTTGCTTAAATGAGGGAATTGATTAGAGACCATGGCTGGCCATTCAAAGTTCAAAAACATCATGCACCGCAAGGGTGCGCAAGACGCAAAGCGCGCCAAAGTCTTCGCCAAGCACATCCGCGAATTAACCGTCGCCGCCAAAACCGGCATGCCTGACCCGGATATGAATCCGCGTCTGCGCACCGCTATTGCCGCGGCCAAGGCGGTCAACATGCCCAAAGACAATATGGAACGCGCCATCAAGAAAGGCGCCGGTGGCGGTGACGACACCAACTTCGATGAGGTTCGCTACGAAGGCTACGGCCCCGGCGGCGTTGCCATCATTGTCGAAACCCTGACCGATAACCGCAACCGCACCGCTGCCGAAGTGCGATCCGCCTTCACCAAGTACGGTGGCAATCTTGGCGAGACGGGCAGCGTTGGATTTATGTTCGATCAGCTGGGTTTTATCGAATATTTGCCAGCGGCTGCCAATGCCGACGATATGTTTGAAGCGGCCCTGGAAGCGGGTGCCAGCGATGTTGAGACGACTGAAGATGGCCACGAAATCCTTTGCGCTGTGGAAGACCTTGGTGTTGTCCGCGACGCCCTGGAAGTAAAATTCGGTGCACCCGAAGACGCCCGCCTTGACTGGAAACCACAGACGACAACGGAACTGGATGAAGACAAGGCGATGACGTTACTCAAGTTGCTCGACGTTCTGGAAGACAACGACGACGTGCAGCGGGTGGCGTCAAACTTTGAAGTTTCCGACGAAGTAATGGAACGTTTGAGTGCGTAAAATGAAGGGCCATTGTGTATGAGACTGATCGGGCTCGATCCGGGCCTCAGACAAACAGGTTGGGGCGTCATTGAAAGCGACGGCAACCGCCTGACCCACGTCGCCAACGGCGCTGTCAGGACGACAGCCAGCGCCGATCTGGCGGTGCGACTGGTTGAACTGCATGATGGCCTGCTCGAAATCGTCCAGCGCTACACCCCGCATGAGGCTGCTGTTGAGGAAACTTTCGTTAACAAGAACCCCACATCAACCCTGAAACTGGGACAGGCGCGCGGCATCGTTATGCTGGTGCCGGCCAGGGCCGGGCTGGTGGTCAGTGAATACACCCCGAACCTGATCAAGAAATCCGTTGTCGGGGCCGGTCACGCTGCCAAGGAACAAGTGCAGATGATGGTCCAGATCCTGCTTCCGGGCATCGATATAGCAAGCGCCGATGCTGCCGATGCCCTCGCCGTGGCAATCTGTCATGCCCATCACCGGGCCAGTGCCGAAGTGATTTTAAAGGCTGCGGGAGGTGCCCGATGATCGCCAAGCTGACCGGATTGATTGATCAGTGCGGAAGCGACTGGGCCGTTATTGATGTGTCCGGCGTTGGTTATCTTGTCTATTGTTCGGCCCGCACTCTGGGCCGTCTGGTGCCCGGCGAAGCGGCCTCACTGGTTATCGAAACCCACGTCCGCGAAGACCACATCCATCTATATGGCTTTTTGGATGAGGCCGAACGCGCCTGGTTCAAGTTGCTGACCACGGTTCAGGGCGTCGGTGCGAAAGTGGGTTTGGGCATCCTGTCGGTGTTAAGTGGGGATGAGTTGCTTCAGGCGATTGCGGCGGCCGACAAGGCAACGATTACCCGCGCTCCCGGCGTCGGTCCAAAACTGGCGGTGCGGTTGTTGAGCGAACTCAAAGACAAGGTGGCAACCATGGCCCTGGGCCCTGTTGCTGTCCTTGATGGCGAGGCGTCACCCCAAAGCGGTGCCAGCGGGGCGATTTCTGAAGCCGTCTCGGCCTTGGTTAATCTTGGTTATTCGGCCTCCGATGCCTATAGCGCTGTCAGCCACGCGGCGACAAAGCTGGGCGAAGATGCCAGCCTTGAAGAATTGATTCGTGGCGGCCTTGGCGAGCTTGCCCCACGGCAGCGGGGGATCAGTTGATGAGTGAAGACAGGCTTGTCAGCAGCCAATCCTCGGGCGAGGAAATCGCCGACGCGGCGATGCGCCCGCAGCATTTAAGTGACTTTGTCGGCCAGCGTCAGGTGCGTGAGAATTTATCGGTCTTCGTGGCCGCCGCACGCCAGCGGGGCGAGGCGTTGGACCATGTTCTGTTCCACGGGCCGCCGGGCCTTGGCAAAACGACGCTGGCGCAAATCGTCGCCCGGGAACTGGGCGTCGGCTTTCGCGCCACATCCGGCCCGGTTATCGCCAAGGCCGGAGACCTGGCGGCGATCCTGACCAACCTGCAACAGAACGACGTGCTGTTTATTGATGAAATTCACAGGCTCAGTCCTGTCGTCGAGGAAATCCTCTATCCTGCCATGGAGGACTTCCAGCTCGACCTGATCATCGGCGAGGGGCCTGCGGCGCGCTCTGTCCGTATTGATCTTCCGAAGTTCACTCTGGTCGGCGCGACAACCCGTTCAGGCTTGATAACAACGCCGCTTCGTGAACGTTTCGGCATTCCCATGCGGGTTGTTTTCTATGAGCCTGAAGAACTGGAATCGATTGTTCGTCGCGGCGCTTCTCTATTGGGGCTTGAGTTGACCACCGACGGAGCTATGGAAATCGCCCGCCGTTCGCGCGGCACTCCGCGGGTCGCCGGTAGATTGCTTCGCCGGGTCCGTGATTTTGCTTCCGTCGATGGAACCCTGGAAGTGACGCAGGAAAGAGCCGATGCGGCCCTTAACCGGCTCGATGTCGATCATCGCGGGCTCGACGCCATGGACCGTCGTTACCTGACTTGCATCGCCGAGAACTACGCCGGTGGGCCGGTCGGTGTTGAAACCATGGCCGCCGCCCTGTCTGAACAACGCGACACCATTGAAGAAGTTATCGAGCCTTACCTGATCCAGCAGGGGCTATTGATGCGCACACCGCGCGGCCGCACCCTGACCGCTCAGGCATTCAGCCATCTTGATATGCCCGTACCGGCGACGGCCGGGCAACTGGAACTGGTGGTGGAGGCCGGTGATGACTAATCCTCATGTTTTCCCACTCAGGGTATATTTCGAGGACACGGACGCCGGTGGCATTGTCTATTATGCCAATTATCTTAAATACGCCGAGCGGGCGCGCACCGAAATGCTGCGCACCGTCGGCATCGAAAGCTCGACACTGATGGACGATGACAACATCGCCCTGACTGTCAAGACGTGCTCACTGGATTATCTGAAACCGGCTCGGCTGGATGAGGTGCTGGAAGTTCATACCCGCATAGAAAAGGTCGGCGGTGCCTCTTTAAGCGGTGAGCAGACAATCAGACGCGGCGAGGATGACCTTGTCGTTATCCGGATTAAACTCGCCTGTATGGCGATGGACGGTAAACCGGCGCGGCTGCCTGGGCAGGTGCGCGCGACTCTCAATAATTTTTGTCAACAAAATGAGTAAACGATGGAAAACTCCGTAATTAGTGCTGTCACTCTGGCGGGCTCGGTCGGTGAACTGGACTTTTCGATACTGTCGCTGTTCCTGCGCGCCGACCTGATCGTCAAGTCGGTGATTATTATCCTGCTGCTGGCTTCGATCTGGTGTTGGGCGATCATTGTCGAGAAAGTTCTGGGTTTGAAAAAGCTGAATGCCGGGGCGGCCAAGTTTGAACAGGCGTTCTGGTCCGGGGTGTCGCTGGATGAACTTTATAATCGCACCGGCGCCCAACCGAAGGATCCCATGTCGGCGGTGTTTATCGCTGCTATGCGTGAATGGAACCGGGCCGTAACAAGTGGGGCAGGGGATCCAACGACGAGTGTCAGTTTGTCAGAGCGCATTGAGCGGGTCATGCAAATCACCCTGGCCCGGGAAATGGACCGGGCTGAACGCTACATGACGTTTCTGGCGACGACCGGATCAACGGCCCCGTTTATTGGCCTGTTCGGGACGGTCTGGGGGATCATGAATTCGTTCCAGTCTATCGCCGTTTCCAAAAACACGTCGCTTGCGGTCGTCGCCCCCGGCATTGCCGAAGCCCTGTTCGCCACCGCCCTTGGGTTGCTGGCGGCGATCCCGGCGGTCATCGCCTACAACAAGCTGAGCCGTGACCTTGATCGATATGCCGGACGGCTGGACAGTTTTGCCGGTGAATTTTCGGCCATTCTGTCGCGCCAGCTTGATGAACGTGCCAAGAAGGAAGCTGACTGAGCATGGCCCAGATCTTGTCCAAATCAGGCCGCGGGAGCCGCATCCGCAGCAAACCGATGAGCGAAATCAACGTCACCCCCATGGTCGATGTGATGTTGGTGCTGCTGGTTATCTTTATGGTCACCGCACCGCTTTTGACAGTTGGCGTTACGGTTGATTTGCCCAGGACAAAGGCTTCAACCATTGCCGGGGATGACGAGCCGCTGGCGGTCTCAATCGACAACAAGGGGCAGGTTTTCATTCAGGACACCCAGGTGGAGCTCGCCGGTCTGGTGCCGCGTTTGCTGGCGATTACCGGCAACAATCCTGATGTCCGCATCTTCGTGCGGGGTGACAAGGCGATAAGCTACGGGCGGGTGATGGAAGTCATGGGCACGGTCAATGCCGCCGGATTTCGTAAAGTGGCCTTGATCACCGAACGCATGAACCTGCAAAAACTGAATAACTAATGGGTATCGGTGTCGCCATATCTGTTCTTTTGCATGTGGTGATAGTTGTTGTCGCCTACGTCGGACTGCCTAATTTGCGCCGCGACGTGATGATGGAAGCGCCGATCATGGTTGAACTGGTCACCGTCGCCGAAATCACCAACGCACCGCAACCGGCTGTCAAACCGGAAGAAAAGAAGAAGGCGGAAGAACCCAAACCCGAACCCAGGCCGGAACCGCCAAAACCGGAAGTTAAAGCGGCACCGCCACCGCCAGCGCCCGAACCTGCTCCACCACCCGCACCCGAGCCTGAGGACGTGGCCATCGTGCCGCCGCCACCCGAAGCCAAACCAAAGGCCAAGGAAAAACCCAAACCGAAGCCCGAGCCCAAGCCCGTGGTCAAGGAAAAGCCAAAACCGAAAGCGCCGGTGGCATTGGCCAAAGCCAAGGTGAAGCACAAGCCCAAACCGCCTGACGCTTTTGCCGGGGTCTTGAAAACGCTTAAAGACCTGCAGAGCCAGCCATCCCCGGCCCCGGAACCGGAAGAAAAGAAGAAAGAGGAAAAGAAGGAAACAAAAACCTCATTCGAAGAACAGATCGCCAAGGCACTGGGTTCGAAAAAGCGCAGCTTCGATCAGTCACGCCCGTTGTCAATCAGTGAAATTGACCTGGTCCGACAGCAGATCGCCAAATGCTGGAGCTTGCCGGCGGGGGCCAAGGACGTCGAAAACATGGTCATCGAAATCGCCGTCGCCATGAACACGGATGGTACGGTTCGCTCCGCCAATATCAAAAATAAGGGCCTTGGGTCCGATCCGTTCTTGCGAGCGATGGCGGAAAGTGCTTTACGTGCGGTCTTGAACAAGCGCTGCCAACCGTTCAAATTACCACGTGATAAATATGACCGCTGGAAGACAATGACCCTTATATTCAATCCCAAGGAGATGTTCGGATCATGACGACATTAGTACGGTCACTACTTGCGGCAGTCCTTTTCATCACTTTTGCCTTGCAGGCTCAGGCGGAGCTGCGCATCGACATCACCCGTGGAACGGTCGAGCCATTGCCTATTGCGGTGACCGATTTTGTTGGCGCAACGACGGTTGAGCAGGAATACGGACGCGGTATTGGCCGGGTGATCGCAGCCGACCTGGAACGATCGGGCCTGTTCAAGCCGCTGGACAGCCGCGCCTTTATTCAAAACAATCAGGCTCCGGGTACCTTGCCCCGTTTTGGTGATTGGCGGGTTATCAACGCCCAGGCGCTGGTTCAGGGGCGTACCCAGGTCGTCCCTGATGGTCGTTTGAAGGTTGAATTCCGCCTGTGGGATGTCTACGCCGAACAGCAGATGGTCGGCCTCGCTTATTTCACGGTTCCCGATAACTGGCGTCGCGTCGCTCATATTGTTTCAGATGCCATCTACAAGCGAATCACCGGTGAAAGTGGTTATTTCGACACCCGAATTGTCTATATATCGGAAACCGGCCCACAGAATCGCCGCATCAAACGGTTGGCCATTATGGATCAGGACGGCGATAACCACCGTTTTCTGACCGATGGCGGGACACTGGTGCTGACGCCGCGTTTTTCGCCGACGCTTCAGGAAATAACCTACCTGTCCTATTACGGCAATCAGCCGCGGGTCTATATTTTCAATATCGATTCCGGTCGCCAGGAAGTGCTCGGCGATTTTCCTGGGATGACCTTTGCGCCGCGTTTTTCGGCGGATGGCAACAAGGTCATCATGAGCATGGCCAAGGATGGTAATTCTGAAATTTACACCATGGACCTGAGAACCCGGACGGTTAAGCGCCTGACCAACCATTCGGCTATTGATACCTCGCCCAGTTATTCCCCCGATGGTAAGTACATCACTTTTAACTCAGACAGGGGCGGGTCCCAGCAGCTGTACGTTATGGAAGCAAGCGGTGCTGGCGTTAAGCGAATTTCACATGGCAAAGGTCGCTATGCGACGCCAGTATGGTCGCCGCGCGGTGATTTGATCGCCTTTACCAAATTTACCGGCGGCCGGTTTTTTATTGGCGTCATGCGCCCCGATGGCAAAGGCGAGCGCTTGCTGGCTGAAGATTTTCTGGTCGAGGCGCCAACATGGGCGCCAAACGGGCGGGTGCTCATGTTCTTCCGTCAGGAACGCTCGAAAGCAGACGGCAGTGGCGGGAAATCTCGTTTATATTCCATAGACTTAACGGGCCATAACGAGCGTCAGGTGATTACCCCTCTGGATGCATCTGACCCGGCATGGTCACCCTTGATTCCTTAGGCGGCTCCGGGTTATATTTTAGATACATACAAGGTTTTGTAAAAAAAGCCTTGGATTTCGACTTTTTACTCTTTAAGACAAAGGCTTAGAGTAGTAGTCAACGATATTCACACAGTGGTGTTTTGTTTTAAGGCAATTCGCAACTGGTATTTTTCTAAACGCTCCGACGAGGGAGAATTTAAATGCGCTTTAACATCCTGGGCATGATTGCGGCAGTAGCCCTTGTTGCGGCTTGCGAAACCGCGCCGAAAGAAGAAGCGGCAAGCGGTGGTACAGGTGGCTCTATGGCCAGCCCCAGCGCCACAACGTCGGCGGCTACGATGGCCCCGATGGGACCGAAAATGGGTAGCCAGGAAGATCTGGTCGTCAACGTTGGCGACCGCGTATTCTTTGATTTTGACAAATACAATCTTGGTTCCGAATCGCGTCGGGTACTTGAAAAGCAAGCCGTCTGGCTGAATAAATATCGTCTTGTTACAGTTGCCATTGAAGGTCATGCCGACGAACGCGGCACCCGCGAGTATAACCTGGCATTGGGTGAACGCCGTGCGAACTCGGCAAAAGACTATCTGGTTGCGTTGGGCGTTGCCGCTGATCGTATCCGTACCATTTCATACGGCAAAGAACGTCCGGTAGCCCTTGGCTCCAACGAAGCCGCCTGGGCTCAGAACCGCCGTGCGGTTACGACGATCAAGTAACCAGGACTAAAGTTTTCTGGCTTTCGTTATGCCGGTTTATTGAATTAGGGCGCTTACCGTATGGTAAGCGCCCTATTTTCGCCTAATATGTCCTGCAAGTTGCGCAATCTGGAATAAGCGGTCGAATATTGAAAATGAAAATGTTTAATCTTATCAACAAAAGACGACTGACAGGGATGCCAGTGGCTTTTCTGGGTTTTGCTTTTTGCCTCGCCTTGGCAACGCCGGTTCTGGCCCAAAGCAAGGATTTGACCCCGATCCTTGATCGCTTGCAGCGCCTGGAACGTGATATCAGGACACTTAACATCCAGATTGCCGGTAGCAGCGCTGGTGCTGGTGGCGGTGCTGAAGCCGGAACGCCTGCGGCTGCCCGCATTGCTGTCAGGTTAGCTGAACTGGAAGACGAATTGCGCGCAACCACTGGCAAGGTCGAAACCATCGCCAACCAAATCGAACAGGTTGGTCTCAGGCTTGATAAGTTGATCGCCGATCTTGATTACCGGCTCAGCTCCATTGAAGGTGGTTCGGGGCAAGGGGTGAATTCGCAAGTCAGGGCTGCCCCGTCTCCGCCGGGGGTGCAAAAAATCGTTCCCGACGCAAGTCAACCAGGCGTGTTGGGGACGATCTCGCAAAGTGAAGTCCCCGCTATTCCAGGTCAGGACGAGGAACAGCAGAACGCCGCTTCGGTGCCCGTAGGCAGCGCAGTGACATCAAACGCCCTTCCCGAAAAAAAGAATGTTCTTCCTGTAGGGACGCCCAAGAAGCGCTATACCTATGCCTTCAGCTTGCTACGCGAGGCTAATTACGACGAGGCCGAAGTTGCCCTGGCCGAATTCCTGAAGGCCCACCCAAACGATCCACTTGCCGACAATGCCCGCTATTGGCTGGCCGAGAGTTATTATGTTCGTGGCCAGTATGTGCAAGCGGCGGAAGCCTTTGTCACCGGTTATCAGTCCGCCGCCACCGGGCCCAAGGCCCCGGACATGTTGTTAAAGCTGGGTATGTCCATGTCAAACCTGGACAAAAAGCAGGAAGCCTGTGCCTCGTTTGGAAAATTACTTAAGGATTTTCCCGATGCGCCGGAACGAATTATTTCGAAAGTTACTTTCGAGAGCAAAAAAGTCGGCTGCGAATAGGCACCCAAATAATGACGGAACCGCTCAGTGATTTCGAAATGAGCAACCTGATGGCGGCGGTTGGCCCCTTTGAGGACAGAGCTCATATTGCCGTTGCGGTTTCCGGTGGCGCCGATTCCATGGCCTTGGCCTTGCTTGCTGCGAAATGGGTTGAGCGTAATGGTGGCACCTTAAGCGCCTTAAGTGTTGATCATGCTTTACGAGCGGACTCAGGGGCAGAAGCCAGACAGGTGGCAAGCTGGCTTGGAAGTCGCGGCATCGATCATCATTGCCTGATGTGGACCGGCGTTAAACCACGGTCCGCGATTCAGGCTCGCGCCCGCGCTGCCCGCTATGATCTTTTGAATGACTGGTGCCGCCAAAACCGGGTCTTGCACCTGCTTCTTGCTCATCATCAGGAAGATCAGGCCGAAACCTTTCTGCTGCGCCTCGGTCGTGGCAGCGGTATGGATGGATTGGCCGCGATGGCGGCGATTGTCGAAAAACCCGCGATGCGCCTGTTGCGCCCCTTGCTGGACATCCCAAAGGCGCGGCTTCGGGCGACCCTTGAAGCGGCCTCCCAGCCGTGGCTGGAAGATCCGTCCAATGAGAACACGGCGTTTGAACGTATCCGTATCCGCAAATCATTGCCTGATTTGATGGCCGCCGGAATGACCGTGCAGGGATTAACCGAGACAGCATCACGGATGGCGCGGGCCCGCGTCGCTCTCGAGGCCGGGGCGTCGCAATTGCTGGCCGGGTGTTGTTCATTGCATCCTGCGGGTTATGCTCGTGTTCAAGGGACTGCGCTTTTTTCGGCCGCTGATGAATTTTCCCTGCGCGCCCTTGCCCGGATGCTGATCTGTGTTGGTGGCGGCAAATATGGGCCGCGATTGCAAAAACTGGAACATCTTCACGAAGAAATGAAAACAGCCTTTATGGATGGCCCGGCTGTCTGGAAAGGGGCTACCCTTGCAGGATGCCGGGTGTTGCCCATAAAGGATGGCGTTGCGGCGGCGGGTTTCCTGATCTGTCGTGAAGGGCGCGCCTTACCCGAGGCTCAACAAGTGAATGGGGCACTTGAACTGGATTGGGATAATCGTTTCCGGCTGCGACTGCGAGGGCCAAAAAACTCATTGTTTCAGGACACTATGCTACAACCCCTGGGTCGCAACGGCTGGAACAGTTTGGTCGCCCAGGCACCGGAAATGCGCACCGTGACAATGCCTGTCCCGGCCAGAATGACCTTACCGGCGCTGGTTGACGGGCAGGGCGTTGTCGCCGTGCCGCACCTGAACTATCATCGCGAGGCACTTTGTGAAGGGGCACCGATCTTTGATAAAGCGGTTTTTTACCCTCGACAAACCTTGTCAGGAACGGGCTTTCTTGTTGCGCATTGAATTTCGATCATTATGTTATGTCTACAAATAATGTTTAAGTTTTTCACCGAGAGGAAGCGATTGTGAATTTTTCCAGGAATCTGGCTCTGTGGGTTGTTATCGGCCTGCTGGTATTCGCCCTGTTCAACCTGTTTCAGGGTTCTTCGACCCAGCGTGGACCGCAGACGACACTGGCCTTTTCTGATTTCCTCGTTTCCGTTGAAAGTGGCGAGGTCCGCGATGTCACCATCAAGGGCAATAACATCAGCGGTCATTACCGGGATGGCCGCAACTTCGGCACCTATACCCCCAATGACCCTACCCTGATTGAAAAGCTCAATAAAAAGGGTGTGCGCATTACCGCCCAGCCTTCAGAAGATGGGTCGCCGACACTGTGGGGTATTCTGATTTCATGGTTCCCGATGCTGCTATTGATCGGCGTCTGGATCTTTTTCATGCGCCAGATGCAGGGCGGTACCGGCAAGGCCATGGGCTTTGGTAAATCGAAGGCTCGTCTGCTGACCGAAACCGCTGGTCGGGTCACTTTTGACGATGTCGCCGGTGTCGAAGAAGCCAAGCAGGAAGTTGAAGAGGTCGTCGACTTTTTGAGGGATCCGCAGCGCTACCAGCGTCTGGGCGGAAAAATTCCAAAAGGCTGTCTTCTGATTGGCCCTCCGGGAACAGGTAAAACTTTGCTGGCCCGCGCCATTGCTGGCGAGGCAAACGTACCGTTTTTCACCATTTCGGGTTCTGACTTCGTTGAAATGTTCGTCGGTGTTGGCGCGTCGCGTGTGCGCGACATGTTCGAGCAAGGCAAGAAGAACGCCCCGTGCATCATTTTCATCGATGAACTTGACGCCGTTGGCCGCCACCGTGGCGCTGGCCTTGGGGGTGGAAACGATGAACGCGAGCAGACACTAAACCAGTTGCTGGTTGAAATGGATGGTTTTGAATCCACTGAAGGCGTCATTCTGGTGGCTGCTACCAACCGCCCGGATGTTCTCGATCCGGCATTGCTGCGCCCCGGTCGCTTCGACCGTCAGGTCACGGTGCCCAACCCGGACATCATCGGCCGAGAGAAAATTCTTAAAGTTCACATGCAGAAGGTGCCATTGGCTCCCGATGTGGATGCCCGCGTCATCGCCCGTGGCACACCTGGTTTTTCCGGGGCCGATCTTGCCAACCTGGTTAACGAGGCAGCCCTTCATGCCGCCCGTGCATCGAAGCGGGTTGTCACCATGGCCGAGTTTGAAGCCGCCAAGGACAAGGTGATGATGGGTACCGAGCGTCGCTCCATGGTGATGAGTGATGACGAGAAAAAACTGACCGCCTATCACGAAGCCGGACACGCCCTTGTTGGTATTCACGTTCCCAAACATGATCCGCTGCACAAGGTCACCATCATTCCGCGCGGACGCGCGTTGGGCGTCACCATGTCACTGCCTGAACGGGACCGTTACAGCTATTCCAAGCTGGAGCTGGAATCCAAACTGGCGATGATGTTTGGGGGCCGGGTTGCCGAGGAACTGACGTTTGGCATCGAAAACATTACCACCGGTGCCGGTAACGATATTCAGCAGGCAACCGAAATGGCCCGCCGCATGGTTACCGAGTACGGCTTTAGTGAAAAACTTGGACCGCAACGTTACAGTGAAAACGAAGAGGAAATTTTCCTTGGTCGTTCGGTAACCCAACACAAGAATGTCTCCGATCATACCCATCAGATTATCGATTCCGAAGTCAGTCGCCTGATTGAGGAAGCCGAAAATCAGGCTCGCAAGATTCTCACCGACCACGATGATGAGTTACAAATGATCGCCGAGGCGCTGCTCGAGTATGAGACCCTGAGCGGTGAGGAAGTCAACGCCCTTTTGAAGGGTGAGAAAATTCTCCGCCCCGATATCGACGACGAGCCGACCGACGGCGGCAAGACGTCATCCGTGCCAAGCAGTGGACCTGCGGGTAAAGGCAAGCAGAAGGGCGATATTGGCGGCGTTGAACCGCAGCCCGGAAGCTGACCCCTTGTAGCCTTGTCCAGATATTCCTTTGCCGGACTGACATTTAAGCGCCCCCTGATTATGGGCGTCGTTAATGTGACACCCGACAGTTTTTCCGATGGTGGCAAGTCGCCAAGCGCCGAACTGGCAATTAAAACCGCCCGCAGGCTCCTCGAAGACGGTGCCGATATTCTCGACATTGGCGGCGAGTCGACCCGCCCCGGTGCCATGCCGGTTTCCCTTGATGAAGAACTCAGCCGTGTGATCCCGGTTATTGATGCGCTGGCCGGGGAGGGGGCATGCGTTAGCGTCGATACCCGCAACGCCTCGGTTATGAGCGCCGCCATTGTCGCCGGTGCCACCATCATAAATGACATCACCGCGCTGGAAGGCGACGAGAAATCACTAAGCGTTATTGCTGACAGTCAGGCCTCGGTGGTGCTGATGCACATGCGCGGAGATCCCCAGTCCATGCAGGATGCACCTGTTTATAATGATGTTGTCGCAGAAGTGGGAGCTTATCTGTTGACCCGTATGCGGGCTTGCGAGCAGGCCGGCATCGGCAAAGAACGTATCGCCATTGATCCTGGCATTGGCTTTGGCAAAACTCTCGATCACAATCTTGAACTCCTGCGAAACCTTAGTGCCTTCACCGGGCTGGAGTGCCCGCTGGTGCTGGGCGTGTCGCGCAAAAACTTTATCGGCCGCCTGTCTGGCGAAAACGTTCCGAACCGGCGTCTGGCGGGGTCGCTGGCGGCGGGCCTGGCGGGGGTGGCCCGTGGTGCCACAATCCTGCGCGTCCATGATGTTTTAGAGACCCGTCAGGCACTTGATGTGTGGCAAGCACTGAAATCGTAGTATCCAGCGTCCCCTGCAACGAACTGAAACGAAAAGTTAATTCCCACACTTCATAAACTGTCTTACAAGGAATGCGGATTTTAGGGATGGGCGATTCGCTCGCGCCCCCGCTTTTGGAAGAAATGATGATCAGAAAACTGTTTGGAACCGACGGCATTCGTGGCACCGCCAATAGCGAGCCGATGACCGCCACAACGGCACTCAAAGTCGGTATGGCTGCAGCCGCCCAGTTCACCCGTGGCGATCATCGCCACCGGGTCGTTATCGGCAAGGACACTCGCCTGTCCGGTTACATGATTGAACCGGCGCTGACGTCGGGCTTTGTTTCCATGGGGATGGACGTCATTCTGGTCGGACCCATGCCGACACCCGCCGTGGCCATGCTGACCCGTTCCCTTCGGGCCGATTTGGGGGTGATGATTTCAGCCTCTCACAATCCCTTTGGCGATAATGGTATCAAGCTGTTCGGTCCGGATGGCTTCAAGCTGTCCGATGTTGTCGAGGCAAAAATAGAAGAGCGGATCAATGGCGATTTGAGCGGCTCGCTGGCCGATCCGGCGAAACTGGGCAAGGCCAAGCGGCTGGACGATGCACAAGGACGCTATTCCGAACACGTCAAGCGCACTTTCCCCAAAGGACTGACTCTGGATGGCCTGAAGATCGTTGTCGATTGCGCCAACGGGGCTGCCTACAAGGTCGCCCCCGAAGTGTTGTGGGAACTGGGGGCTGAGGTCATTTCCATTGGCGTCGATCCGGACGGCTTCAACATCAATAATGGTTGCGGATCGACCCACCCGGAAGCCTTAAGCAGCGCCGTGGTTTCCCATGGTGCCGATATTGGCATCGCCCTGGACGGTGATGCCGACAGGGTTCTGGTCGTTGACGAAGCAGGAGCGATGGTTGATGGCGACCAGTTGATGGCCCTGATCGCATCCAAATGGGCTGAAGATGGACGCCTTAAAGGCGGCGGCATTGTCGCTACAGTGATGTCCAATCTGGGTCTTGAGCAGTACCTGTCGGGCATCGATTTGACCCTAACCCGAACACAGGTCGGTGACCGCTATGTTGTCGAGCACATGCTCGAGCATGGTTTCAACATCGGCGGAGAGCAGTCAGGACATATCGTGATGAGTGATTACGGCTCAACCGGTGATGGCTTGGTTGCCGCCTTGCAGGTGCTGGCGGTGGTGGTCAGGGATATCCGCCCGGCTAGTTTCTCGTGTCGCCCGTTCATTCCCTTGCCACAATTGCTGCGCAACGTCCGTTATAGCGAAGGCCATCCACTGGAAGACGCGACCGTCCAAAAGTCCATCGCTTTGGGCGAGGAAAAACTCTCCGGTAGCGGTCGTCTGCTGATCCGCAAGTCTGGTACAGAACCCTTGATCCGGGTTATGGCCGAAGGCAAGGACGAGGATTTGATTGGCGTCGTTGTCGGCGATATTGTCAGCGCCGTTGAGCGAGCAGCCAGATAAATGCAGGGCAGGATTTTGATTGTTGCCGGTTCGGATTCCGGTGGCGGTGCTGGTATTCAGGCCGATATCAAGACGGTGACGGCGCTGGGCGGCTACGCGATGACGGCGCTAAGTGCGCTGACCGCGCAAAACACCAAAGGTGTCACGGCCATCCATGAAGTGCCGACGGATTTCATAGCCGAACAAATGAACGTTGTCCTGTCGGACCTGGGTGCTGATTGCATCAAGACCGGGATGTTGCATTCCGCGGCTGTTATCGACACCGTTGCGGATATTCTGGATCCTTTGGATATCCCCGTTGTCGTTGATCCGGTGATGGTTGCCAAGGGCGGGGCGACTTTGTTGCAGGAAGCAGCGATCGCCACCATGAAGGGGCGATTGATTCCGCTGGCTGATGTGCTGACCCCCAACGTTCCGGAAGCCGAAGCCCTGACCGGCATTTCCATAACCGACCGCGACAGCGCCGAACAAGCCGCCCGGATGTTGTCGGACTGGGGTCCGGACGCGGTGTTGATGAAGGGTGGGCATATGAGTGGTGGTGATAGCGCAGATACCGTCACCGACCTGTTGTTTGAAGGTGGTGTCCTGGTGGAGGCTTTTTCATCGCCGCGCCTTGATACCCGCCACACCCATGGCACCGGTTGCACGCTGGCTTCCGCCATCGCCACCGGGCTGGCCCAGGATTTAAGCATCCGTGATAGTGTCGAGAGGGCACGCGCCTATGTGTGGGAAGCAATCCGCACAGCGCCCGGCTACGGCCAGGGGCACGGCCCGCTCAATCATACGCACACGTTCTAATCTAGACCATTGCCGGGCTGATGCTGGTTGGGGATTTCAGGATGTTGGCAAGAATGTCGATGCCCTTGGCCGAGGTGTCGGCGTCGGCGTTGTGGGTGCCGATGGCGATGCGGACGGCGTGCGGGGCTGCTTGACGGCCAACGACAAAACTATCCGCTGAAGGAACCAGCACACCGCGGGCTTCTGCTGCGGCCTTGAAGTCGGCGGCGCGCCAGGGCAGGGGTAACTCCAACCAGATAAAATGTCCGGCCGGGTGGTAGGCGAAGGTTTGCCCCTGAAGTACCTGTGCCGCGTATTTCAAACGTTCACCTGCGGCCTGTCGTTGCCAGTTGGCCAGTTCATTGCCGGTTCCGTCTTCGATCCAGCGACGGGCAATTTCGGCCATTAGCGGCGGCGTCATCCAGTTGCTCAGGCGCACGGCGGTGCGAAGTTGCTCCGTGTGATCTTCTGGCGAAAGCACATAACCGACCCGTAACCCACCGGCCATGGTTTTGGACAGGCTGGTGATGTGAAAAACCCGCTCCGGTGCGAATTCGATCAGGGGAGGGATTTCGCGGGTGTTCAGGCCGCCCCAGACATCATCTTCGAGAACCTGTAAATCGAGGGCGCAGGCGCGTTCGGCGAGGTCGCGAATGCGCTCCATGGGCATGGTCCGGGTGGTCGGGTTCTGAATATTTGGAATGCAGTACAGGCACCGGGCTCCGGTCCGCCTGGCTGCTTCTTCGAGGGCGTCGGGAATCAGGCCGTATTGATCCATCGCCACCGGTTCCAGCTTCAGGCCCAGTTGGCGGACCACATGAATGAAGCCGGGGTAGGAGAGTTCTTCGGCCAGAATGGTATCGCCCGACCGTGTCATCGCCATAAGCGAGATCAGAATCCCATGTTGGGCCCCACTGGTCAGGGTAATCCGCTCAGGCGTCGCCTTGATGCCACCTTGCTTTAGCCATTGCGTCGCCGCCTGCAGGTGCTCTGGCCGCCCCGATAAAATCTGGTAATCCATCAAACTGTCAAGATTATCTCCACGACTTATTTCGGTCAGGGTTCTGGCTAACTCCTTTCCGGCAAGCCCACTGACCGGGGTCGCGTGGGTGAAGTCGATAAGGTTATTGTCGGGCGGCTTGGGGCGAAAGAAAGCCTCTGTCTTTTTACCGGGTTTGCCGATCACAAAGGTGCCGCGGCCAACTTCACCATCGACCAGTCCGCGGCGTTTGATTTCGTCGTAGGCGCGGGTCACGGTGCCCAGGGTGACACCAATGTCGTAGGCAAGGTTGCGCTGGGGCGGCAGTTTCTCCCCGGCAGCCAGGGAGCCATTGGTGATTGCCTCGGCAATCGCTTCGGCGATGGCGAGATACTTAGGGCCGCTGCGCTGGGAAATATCAGGTGTCCATATTGTCATGGATACAATTAATACATTGACCGGGAATATTGTGTCAATATAAAACAAAATCATGGTAACAATTTTGTTTCCTGCCAACAATACTAAGGAATTATCAAGATGTTAAGGCATGAATGTATGGATACAATAACAATGCCGGTGGCTACTTCCGGCGCGTCGAAAAGTTGGAAATCATGGATTTCAGCGGGCGTCAGCCTTCTGGTATCGGATATGGCCCGCATTGCTGAAACTCTTGCCGTCTGGCAGAAACGTAGCACCCAACGTTATTGTCTGGCTGCGTTTGGTGAGCGCCTGTTGCGCGACATCGGCCTTACCCGTGAACAAGCTGAAATGGAAACCGGAAAGTCGTTCTGGCAGGATTGATCCCATGGCATTGGCAGACCAAAGGGCAGTTTCAACGGCGGCAGGGCAGGAGGCTCCAAAAAGCGTCCTGCCCTTCGCCTACATGGCAGCCGCCTTTGCCGTCCTGATCTGGGGCGGCACCCCGGCGGCGACCAAATTTGTTGTTATGGGTATCGATCCGGTCAGCGCCGGGGTCTTGCGGACAATTCTGGCCGGTTTCA
>JACKQG010000719.1_pt1 | contig 47055 bp, 37 predicted proteins | sample 8237621 | NCBI WGS metagenome assembly JACKQG01 (sample SAMN15677084, study PRJNA649215) | marine metagenome | biome: marine; feature: Black Sea; material: saline water; isolation source: suspended particulate matter (SPM) from the Black Sea western gyre | collected 2013-06-09/2013-06-10 | depth... | reverse complement strand
ATGACCGCACCTAAAATGGCGGCTCTTGTAAAAAGAAAGTCGCGTTTTTGCTGCGGTTCATGACTCAGTGCAATCCACCGGGGTAGCAAGGCCACTTGCCGTTGCACGCCTCCACTTGCTTCGGCTTCGGCCACGCGGACTACCCCGCCGGCAAAGGCTTGCACTACCGCCGAAAGTGCTACCTCCATCTCAACAAAGCGAGCGGCGTTGGGTCCCGGGTCCAATTTGCGTTTGCGCAAACGTTTCCACAGTGCGCCGAAAAATTCTTCAGCGAACTCTAGGTGCAGTTCCGGAGGTTCGGAGCGCTGAGTCATCTACTTGGTAACGCCGACGATTGGAAACTCACGGAATTAAAACGCTAGCGCACAAACTTCGCGCAGCGCTTCCAGCACGTCGGTTTCGTCGGAGAGTGGTTCGCAGATCGCGGCTACGCAAGCGGCGCGTGGCGGAAGTCCAGATTGGATTAAGCGAGCGGCATCCACCAACAAGCGGGTTGATGCCTTTTCGGCCAAACCCAACTCGTCCAAGCCGCGCAGTTTGCCGGCCAATTTGACCAAGCGTTTGGCGACGTCGGGGGAACAAGCGGTTTCGCCAACTACGATGCCAGCTTCCAGTTCTTGCTCGGGGTAGTCGAAGCTTAAGGCCACAAAGCGTTGCCGCGTGGACGGTTTCAGTTCTTTCCAGCCGCGCTGATAGCCCGGATTGAAAGACACCACCATCATGAAATCGTCGGCTGCTTGAATTTCTTCACCGTGCGCTTCCAAGTGAATTTGGCGACGGTGGTCGGTCAGCGGGTGCAGCGCAACGACGACGTCGGGACGTGCTTCGGCGATTTCATCCAAGTACAGAATTCCGCCTTGGCGTACCGCGCGCGTGACCGGTCCATCTTGCCAAACGGTGTTACCGCCGCGCACTAACCAACGCCCAAGTAAATCGGCGGCACTGGTGTCATCGTGACAAGCGACGGTGGTCAAAGGCATGTCTAACTTCGCGGCCATGTGTTCCACAAAGCGCGACTTGCCGCAGCCAGTCGGGCCTTTCAGCATCAGCGGCAAGCGTTGACGCCAGCAATGTTCGAACAGTTCGAGCTCGTTGGCGACCGGTTGGTAGAAAGGGATCATTGATGAAGGAGCCATCGGAATGGGGGTGACGGATTGCCGAAGTGACAACGGCAATCCGTCTTCAGTAACAAGGGTTATGCCTGCGGGGCGGCGGCGCCATCGATGGCGTCGGTACTGCCACTGTCAGACGCTGTTGCATCAGCTTCACTGGCGTTGGCGATCATCGCCTCATCCGACGGCAAGCCGTATGAGATGAAGTTTTTGACGAACAGCACAATGCCAAATGTGAACAAAGCACCAGCCAGGATGAGTGCGAAGGCGTGAACCTCCAGACCTTCTTGCACGTCCAAAAAGTCCATGCCTGCTTTGCGTTCCAAGTAAACCTGAGCAACGCCCATGACTGCAAATGCGCCAGTCATGCAGATCATGCCAATGTTGGAGCACCAGAATGCCCATTCCGGCATCCAGCCTTTGTAGTTCTTGCGGCCAGTCATTTCTGGCAACGCGTAACTAATCAGAGCCAGAATCAACATGCAGTAAGCTCCCCAAAAAGCCATGTGACCGTGCATTGCGGTAACCAATGTGCCGTGAGTCCAAAGGTTGACTTGCGGTAATGTGTGAGCAAAGCCCAACGCGCCGGCGCCGACGAAACTCATTACCGCGCAACCAATCGTCCATGACAAAGCAATCCTGTTCGGATGCTTGCGACCCCCGCGGCGTGCCATTGCAATTGCGTACAAAGCCATGCCTAGGAAAGCGAGCGGTTCTAGAGCAGAGAACACGCCACCGATCATCAACCAGTAACTTGGGCCGCCGGTGAAGTAGTAGTGGTGGCCAGTGCCAAGAATGCCGCTGAGGAAGGTGAAGCCGACGATGATGTACAGCCATTTTTCGATTACCTCGCGGTCGACACCTGTGAGTTTGATCAGCAAAAACGACAGAATCGCGCCCATGATCAATTCCCAAACACCCTCTACCCACAGGTGAACAACCCACCAACGGAAGTAAGAATCATGCACCAGGTTGTCGAAGGTCCACATGCCAGGCAGGTAAAGCAAAGCAGCGGTTAGCAAGCCGAAGAACAACACCATCGCGGTGGTCGTCATGCGCTTGCCTTTCCAAATCGTCATCAAGATGTTGAACAGGAATGCAAGTACGTTGACGACGACTAGGTAGTCCAGCGGTCGTGGTATCTCGAGAAACTTCCGGCCCTCCCAGATGTTGAAGTGATAGCCGATGATGGCAACCACGCCCACGGCCAGCAAGGAGAAGTATTGGATCCAAGCCAGCTTGGGACTCCAAATCTCGCGGTCCGCTTCTTCGGGGATGATGTAGTAAGCAGCACCCATAAAGCCGGCCAACAACCAAACTACTAGTAGATTGGTGTGCGTTGCCCGCGCCACATTGAACGGAATGATTTCATGCAAGCCTTCCCAACCCATGCGGTCGAAGCCGAGAATGAAGCCGTAGATGAGTTGCAGGACGAACAGGCCCATGCAAGCCGCAAAGAAGTACCAAGCGATTTTTTGACTTTGAAAGCGCATCCTTAATTCTCCTTCAAGGTGCCGAGGAAGTTGAGAATGTCATCCAGTTGCTCGCCCTTAAGTCCGAGATTTGGCATGGTGGTATCTGGTTTTACCGACAGTGGGTCGGCCACCCACTTGCGCAGGTATTCGGCATCAAAACGATCGGCGACGCCATCCAATGCTGGGCCGACGGTTCCGCCTTGGCCCTCAATGGAGTGACAGCCAATACAGACCGACTTGACGTATTCAGGAGCTGCATTCAAGATTGAATTGGCAGCGATGGGTGCGGTTGCAAGCGCATTCGCTGGCGCCATGTCCGGCTCAGCGGGGAAGCCATTGGTGTCAATGCGAGCAACCCAATGGAAAAATGCCAAAGTGTCATCAATGTTCTTCTTGGCCTCTTCAGCGCCGACCTCATCCGCATCGTAAAAATCGTATTTCACCATTTTGCGGCGACCAGGAAACATCCGTTCCGGATCTTTAAGGAATTCGGTTAGCCAAACGTCGCTGCGTCGCTTCACTACTTGCGTCAGCTCGGGTGCGTAGTAAGCACCTTCACCTAGCAAGGTGTGGCAACCCATGCAGTTGTTTTTGTTCCAGATCATGTGTCCGCGTACAACGGACTCAGTCATTTCATCTTGATTGGAGCGCTCAGGAAACTGCGCCAAGGTGTCCATGGATAACAGGACAAAGGCGATGCTGCACAGAGCGGTCCCTCCAAGGAAAAATGCTTTTGCTGCTGATTTAGTTAGCATGCTATTCGGGGGAATTAGGGTTGGGGTTGATTTCTTGGTGATCGGAGAAATCAAGTCCGAGGGCCAAGGGGAATAACACCCTGTCCTCGAGATTGATGTGCTCGTTTAACATTTCCACCATCTCGCCAGCGAGCTCAGCGAAACGCTGAACTTGTGGAAGTGACGAACATTCGGTTCCGGCCGATACCGGGAGGGTTTCGAGTAGCTTGATTCCCTCGTCGACGGAAATAGCTAGCGTCACCATCAATTGGCGGTGGTCGTTATGTTCGAGCTCCAAAGTTCGGAGCTGAGGCGCCAGGTGGCTGGCCCGTCCAGAAACAAAAGCTGGGAAAATGGAAATCTCTTCCTTTTCTAGGTGCTGCTTAACCTCGCCCCACCAGGTGGTGAGGAGTTTGCACCAACACATGGGAGTTCCTGAAAATTGCTTTTGAAAGCTGTCCCATTGCGGAGCTAATTCAATCAGCTCCCTCACACTCTGCCGTAAATGGCGGTGATACTTGTCAACCAGTAGGTTGACTAAATCGGGGGTAGAGGGGTGACTGCTCACGGTGGCTTTTGTTATTCGAATAATGCAATCTCCGTGCCAACTGTAAATGGTGGATTAATCCTCAAAAGAAAAAAATAATTCGCGAAATGCCTTATTTAAGCCAATTTCAACGATAAAAAGTTGTAAAATTGACAACCCATGAAGTTGTTTGAAAAGTAACAGTTATGAAAAAGGTAACAATTGACGAATTTGACCTCCTGTTTCAGATTGCTCTCGACCTGAGTTCGAGTTTGCAAAGCCAGGACCGATACCAACGCTTAGTCGATGCGGTTCGCCAAGCCCTACCAGCCGACGCGGTAACTTTGCTGCGCTTGCAGGGAGAGGCCTTACATCCTCTCGCCACTCATGGCCTGGTGCCCGACGCGCTTGGCCGACAATTTGTGGTAGCGGATCATCCACGGCTAGCCGAGGTCTGCCGACAACCACAGCCAACACGCTTTCCAATAAATAGCCCGCTGCCTGATCCATTTGAGGGCCTAGTGGAAGGTGCACCCAACCTAAGCGACCACATCCACGCTTGTTTGGGCATCCCACTCCGAGTTCAAAACCAACTTGTAGGAACGCTAACCCTAGATTCTTTAACATCGAATGCTTTCGACGGAATCAGCACATCCTTTTTGTCCGCACTAGGGGCTTTGGCGGGGGCGGCTCTTCATACCTCGGAAATTATGGAGGCGCTAGAACGGAGTGCTCGAAACAATGGTTTGGTGGCCCAAGATTTAGTTCATGGGATATTGGAGCGTCGGGGCGGTGGCCTCCTCGGGCGCAGCGATCGATTGCAAGCATTGCGCGAGGAAATCTCCGTCTTTGCGCAATCAGACTATCCGGTACTCGTCACCGGAGAAACAGGCACCGGCAAGGAACTCGTCGTGCGAACGTTGCATGCTGAATCTTGGCGCTCCAAAAAGCCGTTGGTTTACGTTAATTGTGCGGCCCTGCCCGAATCCGTTGTGGAAAGCGAGTTATTTGGTCATATTAAAGGCGCTTTTACTGGGGCAAGCAATGAGCGACGTGGCAAATTTCAAGTTGCGGACGGTGGCTGCCTATTTTTGGATGAAATCGGCGAATTACCACTTTCCATTCAACCGAAATTATTGCGCGTTTTGCAAACCGGAGAGATTCAGCGGGTCGGCTCCGATCGTCATTTACACGTAGATGTTCGCGTTTTTTCGGCGACGAACCGTGAACTGGTTCGTGAGGTCCAAGCGGGAGCATTCCGTGCTGATCTTTTGCATCGTTTGGACGTTTGCCGGATTCATACGCCGCGTTTAACCGACATGAAGGACGATATACCATTGCTGGCAGGTTCGTTCTGTGATCAAGCACGCCGCCAATTGGGTTTGGGACCGGTTCGATTGCACAGTGATTCCCCGCAGGCATTAATGGCCTATGCGTGGCCTGGAAATGTTCGTGAATTAGAGAATGTCATCTCTAGAGCAGTGCTCAAAGCAGCAAAATCATCGGCCAAAGGAGAGCCGGTATGGATTCGGCCACGCCATTTAGGGCAGGACTTCGTCAAAACTAAATCAAAGGCCGACTCTGAAGATAGGTATAGCCATCAACAATTAGCTGCGCCTGACATGAAAGCCATTGATGGTCGTCCATTAAGTGAGCAGCTAGTTGAATTCAAGCGTCAGGTAATACTCGCGGCATTAAAACGTAATCATGGTGTATGGTCACAAGCTGCGAAGGAACTAGGCTTGCATCGCAGTAATTTGCATAACTTGGCTGCAAGGTTAGGCTTGAAGTAGTAACAACCTCTTGCCCCACCTTCGTAAAACAAGTTTTGCGCATCTGCTTACTGACAAACCAAGAATTAGACTCAGGTCCTTTGCCTGATGGTGACTGGCCATGCGATCCGCGTCCTTATTTGCCAGACGAAGATTGGACGCTTGCAGTCTTAGATGATAAATACACATCCGTTAAAAAAGTAAACGCGCTGGTTAAAGAGGGCTTCGACCTATACTTTAACCTTTGCGACGGCGCCGCTGATCAAGAAAGCCCGGGTGTTGAAGTGGTGCGCACTTTAGAAAGGCATGGAGTTCCATTCACCGGCGCGACAACCCAGTTTTTTGAGCCTACACGTCGGCAAATGAAGGCAGCGTGTAAACGATTGGGGATCGAAACCCCAGCCTGGCGAATTGTCAAGAATGAGGAGCAGGTAGATCGAGCGGCGGAGAAACTGCGCTTTCCGCTATTTGTGAAGCATCATTGCAGTTATTCGAGCATTGATCTCAGTCGTCATTCGCGAGTACAAACGCTGGCCGGGTTGCGTCGGCAGGCGAATAAAATCATTTCTAAACATGGTGCGGCTTTGATCGAGGAATATATTCCGGGCACGGAATGCACAGTTTTGGTGGCGGAAAATCCCAAGAATCCCAAAAAACCGACCACCTATACACCCATTCAATACCAATTCCCCAGTGGCGAAACTTTTAAGCATTCCGATCTAAAATGGGAGGATTACAGCGGCCTGAGCGCAGTGCCGGTGAACGATCCTAAGTTGAACAAACGCATTCGAGATGAATCTGCACGCTTCTTTTTGGAGCTAAACGGAGCCAGTTTTGGCCGTTGCGACATTCGCGTATCCCCCGACGGAACGCCCTATATGCTGGAGATCAACCCCAATTGCGGTTTGTATTATCCACCCGCCGACGCCGCTAGCGCCGATTTATGCTTGAGTCACGACCCGGCCGGCCACGAAGGCTTCACCCGTCAATTGGTTGCGTCGGCGTTGAAGCGTCACCGAAAACGGTAACGCTGATGAGTTTAGTCTTGAATTAAAGGCCGACCCTAAACAGGTCGATATACCAAACGGAACCTATCGTCCCTCTGCCTGGGATGGTGGGGGTGCTCGCTCATCCACTAAATTTCATGAACCCAATCCCTGAGGCATTATCCGCCCCAGCCGCGTCTTCTGGCGTGGAGGCTAAGCCTAGGGCTTACATCTCCGTTGAAGAGAATTCGGCCGAGCAGGTGGTCCTAAGCCGACGGCGCGGTCCAGTTGCGGTGAGCGTTCAATTGGTTCGTGAAGATGGGATAGATATTTTGTCGCCAGTTTTTTTGCCGAAGAATGCTGAATTGAAATTGGAGTTCACAGATACAGCTGACTTGCCAAAAACCGACAAAGGTGGATTGCCCTACCTGATCGGGTCGGTGCGCAAAGTGAAAATGATCAGCGCGCAACCGTTGTATCAAATCTACATTGAGCTTGTGGACTCTGATTCGAAGCTTTTGCATGCGTTATGGCTGCGGTGCAATGCAATTACCCAAGGCGACACTAAGGCTAAAGATGGCTCTGCTGAACTCGAGGCAAATTTATCACTGCTAACAAGGTCGGTTCCTGCTTGGGCAGTTCGGTTGGTTCGCGATGGGGTATTGAACGAGCAACAGTTAACCGAAGTTCTGAATAAGGCGGCTGGCACCAAGCTGCCACTAGACCGCGCCTTGCTCAATTCTGGCGCGGTGTTGGATGAGCAAATTGCATGCGCAAATGCTATGGAGCTAGGTGTGCCGTATGCGAATACGTTGTCCTATGAAATTTGCAGTGGCAACAACGAGATCTTGCCGAGGGAGCTGATTTTCCGCAACCAAGTGTTCCCCCTATTTTCCATGGACGGCATTTTGACCCTGGGCATGGTTGACCCAATGGATTTGGCGGTCATCGACCAGGTGCGCTTGCGTACCAATTCTCAAGTTGACCCATGTTTACTTGCCAAAACGTGCATGCAAAAGCTGTTGGAATCCATTCGTCGCCAAAGTGATGATCCAACCGAAGTTGAGGCTAAGGTTGAGGAGGTGGAGGAGACCACGGAAGAGGACGAACTCGAAGCAGCTTGCAGCTCCAACGAGATTGTGCGCTTAGTAAACTCAATTATCGAGGAGTCTGCGGTAAGCGGGGTGAGTGATATTCACATCGAGCCTGAGCGCGATCTCGGGCGCGTCCGAGTGCGCGTCGACGGAATCCTGCATGAAAAGTCAGTTCATCCGCGCCAGCAACACGCTCCGATAGTTTCGCGCTTGAAGGTAATGTCGAAGTTGGATATCGCCGATACGCGGCGGCCGCAAGATGGTCACTTTGGAATGAAAATTAGTCAGGGCAACATCGACGTTCGAGTTTCGACTATCCCAACAGTTCACGGTGAAAATGTAGTAATGAGACTACTGCTTTCCGGGGATGACATGATCGGTTTAGACGATCTCGGGATTCCCTCCGTGGCGCTATCAAAGCTAAAATCCGGGCTCGAGCAGCCGCACGGAATGATATTGGTGACTGGCCCAACGGGTAGCGGCAAGACCACCACGCTTTACGCTGCATTAGATCGGTTGAGCACGATTGAGCGTAATGTTGTGACAGTGGAAGATCCCGTCGAAAAGCGCATGCCCCTGTTGCGCCAAACCGAAGTGAATCCCAAAGCTGGTCTGACCTTCGCCGCTGGACTTCGCAGCATTTTGCGCCAAGATCCTGACGTGATCATGCTCGGCGAAATTCGCGATGCTGAAACCGCTGAGTTAGCAGTACAAGCGGCACTGACTGGCCACTTGGTTTTGAGCACTCTGCATACCAATAGTGCTGCAGGCGCCATCGTGCGTTTGAGCGAGATTGGCATTCCTCCGTTTTTAATTACGTCGTCTTTGCAGGCAGTGGTGGCGCAGCGTCTGGTGCGTAGGATTTGCAGCAATTGCGCCACCGAAGACAAGCCGGAGCCTCGCTTAATCGCGGGATTGGGCATTCAGGATCCGGCGGAAATTAGCTTTATGCGGGGCGAAGGCTGCAGCCAATGCCTAAATACAGGCTATAAAGGCCGTTTGGGGTTGTATGAAATGCTGGAGATGACAGCTGGGTTGAGTTCCGCCCTACTCGGTGCAGGCAATCGCGACGAGATCGAAATCGAAGCCGAAAGAGCGCTAGTCATGGATTTACGTTCGGACGGTATTCAAAAACTTTCAGAAGGTTTGACCACTGTGGAGGAAGTCGCTCGCATTATCGGAACTGTGAATGTGGAAAAAAGTGAGGATCTGACCGCATGACCTCCTTTGCATGCAGAACCCGAAATGAGGCGGGCTCCGTCATTGAAAAAGTCATTCAAGCAAACTCCAAGCGCGAAGCTCTGACTTTGCTGCAGCGCGACGGGCTGTTCCCTATTTCAGTGAGCGCGGTAGCCGTTGCTGAGTATGCGATAGGGAACACACAAGGGGAAAGCAAAGGGTCGGGGCGGACCCTGCTCACCGCTAAGCAAAGAAAAAAGGGTGGCACTAAGGTAAGCCGCAAGGAATTAATGCAATTTTCATTGCAACTGAGTGGATCGTTGAGTGCAGGTATACCAATTATGGGAGCTTTGAAGTCGGTTCGTGGTTTGATAAAAAACCCAAACTTCAAGCGTGTCTTGGCCGGGATTTGCGTCGACTTGGAAAGTGGTATTTCCCTTTCGGAGGCAATGGAGAAGCACCCACGTGTGTTTCCGGCTGTTTACACCGGAACGATTTCGGCAGGTGAAAAATCCGGCACTCTGGACAATATGCTAGAGAATCTGGCCGAATATTTAGAGGCGGATATGGAGGTGCGATCGGATCTTAAATCGGCCATTATGTACCCGGCAATCGTGATTGTTACCTTGTGCATTGCCATCGTAGTTTTAATGGTGTTTGTGGTTCCACGCTTCGCCACGTTTTATTCCGGATTCGGTTCGGAATTACCCCTGGCGACCAAAATCTTGATTAATGGCAGTGATTTTATTTCCAACAACCTTTTGTTTATCGTTGGCGGATTAGTTGCCCTCGGTTTTGCACTAAAAGCCTTGTTTCGACGGCCAAAGGTTCGGCGCAAAATGGACCGAATCATTTTGAAAATTCCAGTCATTGGCAAGCTGGTTCAAACCGCAATCACCCTTCAAGTTATTCAAATTCTTGGATTGTTCACTCAGGCTGGTGTGCCGATTTTGGAGGCACTGCAGACTGCCGCAAGCACCACTGGAAATTCCAAAATCAAGCAAGATATTTTAAATGTCGCCACTGAAATTTCGGTGGGCGAAACCATGACGACAGGTATGGAGAAATCCGATTGTTTTCCACAAGAGGCCAGGCAGATGTTGGCCAATGGAGAATCCACGGGATCAATGGAACGAGCTTGTTTTGCGGTTGTCAGGCGCTTTAAGAAGGAATTGCGCTACCAAACAAAAACGGTGGCGACGTTGATTGAACCATTGCTCACTTTAGTCCTGGCGGTAATTGTCCTGTTCGTCGCCCTGGCGGTTTTTCTGCCCATGTGGGATATGGTCAAGGTCGTGGAATAAACCGTTCAAGCGGGCGAATTTAGGGCGGGGCTCAAGAAATTTCACTGAATTTCCGACAATAGCTTGTCGGGGAGATTCTGTAGGCACCTTGATTTGCATTTCAGATTTGTAGACAAATGGAAATTTTTCAGTCCCAGAGAAGTAAAAACGTTGCTCATGTCGACGGCTTTACTTTGATTGAATTAACTATAGTCATGGTTCTATTGGTAATACTCTCAGGAGCGGCAGTGACCTCGATCCATGGGCTCAAGGCGTCGCAGGAAAATGTGGCAGCAACCAGAGTTCGCACAGTTTTGGTGCACGCGCAGCGTTGGGCGATGGGAAGCGGAAACAACACTTATGCGGTCGTCGACGTTGCCAATGACCTGATCCAGGTTTTCGTGGACGATCCAAGCAAACCGGGTAAAAAATTCCGTCAGCCGTTATCAGATCCATTAACTCGGAGCCCAATGGTGCTGCAGTTAGGGGCCGACGGCGTCGGAATAGTTGCCATATCCTTGGACGGGAATGAATTATGGTTCAACGCTGCCGGAGCTCCGAGCGATAGCAAAGGCGCGCTATTGGTGGACGATTTTACCCTCAGCTTGACCGGCGGATCAATAGTAAGCGTTACCAAAAACACCGGCCTGGTGAGGGTGAAGTGATGCGCGGTTATGCTCCTATTCGGCATTGCAAACTCCAAAACGGGGGCTACACGCTGATTGAACTAATCATGGTCATGGTGATTTTGAGCATAGTTGGCGGTGTTTCTTCTTTCGCGATCATGGAGTCGATGAAGGTATATGCACGGGCGGTGCCAGCAATTGATATGTCTTACAAAAGTAACTTGGCCATTCAACGGCTAAGCAATGAAGTTAGAGATTTGCAGAGCACCGAAGACATCGCCAAGTTTTCCGCCAACGCTTTTCAGTTCAAAGACTCTCTTGGCAGTAGCATTGAATATAAGTATGACGGAAAAAACCTGACTCGCAATGGTGATTTGCTGGCCAGTGGATTGTCTGAGTTCACCTTCAAGTATTGGGCGAAGGATGGCAAAGCCGCCAAAGTATCGGCAGACCTACATTTGGTGGAAGTTGATTTCACCCTAACTGCTGGCAAAGCCTTCCAGCGTGTGCGCATGCCAATTTTTCCAAGACGGATAGGGTTATGAAATGCATCCGCCCGATCAGGAATTTTTCTACAGGTCGTGACGCATCGGCTGAAGGCGGGTCGGTGTTGGTCCCTGTCGTCGCCGCAATGTTGATCCTTCTATTGTGCGGAGTTGCGCTATCCGAAGCCTTTGGCTCGCAACGTATGCAAGCGGTTATTTCGGTGGAATCAGTTCAGGCGCAATGGATCGCCGAAGCTGGCCTCTGGCACGCCGCCAGTGTGGAAGAAGGATTGAGCATACCTGTCAACTTTGCGGGCGGAACCTACAGCGTGGCCAAGTCAGGAGATCTGTACACGTCGAAATCGCAGCGCGGCAATGCTGGCGTGACCCGAGTCTTGACGATATTGTCGTCGCAGGATTCTGACGACGACGATGATGCGGGAAAAGCTAGCCCGCTTGATGAAAGCAAGACCAGCGCATCGGCCGAAAAGTCGGGCTCAAGTCGAATCAAGCTGAAGTTTTATAGCTCATCATCGAAAGAAGCAGTTTTACAATCGTTCGAAATGAGCGCCGATCAATCGAGCAAGCTATTAAGCGGATTTACCTTTGATAAGCATACCATTTGGTCTAATCGCAAAGGGAAGAGCCTGCCGACCGGAACGCAAAAATTTGGCTCCTCGGCAAGTCGTAGAACGATCAAAAGCAAGGAAAGCGAAGACGTCATTCTTAGTTTTAAGGGCAAGCAAAAGGGCAGCGGATCCTACACGTTAATTCTCAACTTTGTGGATGGCTCCAAATCCACTTTGAGCTTCAAGGTGCAATGGTGAAATCCACTCGGCGTAACCGATGCAATACTGGCACCAGCTTGTTAGAAGTTGTGTCGGCGATAATCATGTTGAGCATCGCCATACCGCCACTGGTTGGCCTGTATTCTGAAGTTTCGAATCAAAGCGTGGACCAGTCTTTTCAAGACGTCGCTGTTATTTATGCCGACGCCTTGATGGAAGAAATCGTCTCGAAGGAATTTGAAGATCCAGACAAGCCTAAAGGTAGCTTTGGTGATGAAGAAAAAAACCGCTTTAAATACGACGACATAGATGACTACGACGGCCTAGATAATTCCCCTCCCATTCACTTGGATGGCAGTGAGCTGGCCGACCTCGCCGGTTTCCGACGTCGAGTCGAGATTGAAAATGTCGCTGCTGCAAACCCCGATACTACTAAACCAGAAAAAGATGGCTCCACCAACCTTAAGCGCATTCGCGTAATCGTTTCCTGGGCCGCTGGGCGCGGCGGTGAACTTCACTTGACCACATTACGGGCCAGGCTGAGCGGCTCCGGAGAAAAGAGCGGCCCCTTGAATGAACAAAAAAGCGCCGATTCAGCGAAACGCAAATCCAGCCATTCCTTCCAGGTGGATTTATTTAGCTCGGCCGACGAAACCATCCAAATGAAGTCCTTTTCACTTAGTGCAGATCGTGCTGGCAGCGTGACCGAATTGAAGTTGGGATCAAAAAAGATATGGGATGACCGCCATGGCATGTCCATGCCCACAGGCGAAAAAGAGCTATCGCACGGCTCAAGTTCGCAGCGGTCGATACCGTCCAATGGCGAGCGCAAATTAGAGGTTAAATTTTCTGACAAGCCCAAGGGGAGTGTGAATTACGACACCAATAGAGCGCAGCAGCTTGGAATACAGCTCGACTGGTCCGCAACGCTAATTCAGTGGCATGAAAAACTCCTTCCTGTACAAATTTCCACCACGCGCCAGCATGATCCTCGCGATTCTGGCTGTAGGCTGCGCTACACCGCAAGCTGCTTCAGAAGACGGCTGGAGTCAACTCGCGCGGCGCGATTACCAGACGGCCTTAAGCACCTTCAACCAGGCTCTTCAAGAAAATGAAACGGCTGAACTTCAGGCCGGCCGCGCCAAGGCGTTGTATTTTTTGGATCAGCACATTGCCTCGGAAAGCGCTTATAGTCGCGCATTGGCTCTGAATCCGGAGCAAGCGCAATGGCACATGGAATATGCTTTGGTGCAAATTGCATGTCAAGATTATGCCGACGGAATCGTCTCTTGTAACGAAGCTATTCGGTTGCAGCCACAATTGGCAATAGCATTTCACAACCGTGGTTTCATATACCACGTCCAGGGTAAACTTGGCGCAGCGGAAGCGGACTTTAGTAAAGCCATTGACTTGGATCCAAATTTCGCCGAGGCATATAATAGTCGTGGCATTGTTCATGCGGAACGTAGGAATTTCCAAGCTGCGATCAAGGATTTTCAAATTGCTATTCGTATCCAGCCTGAAATGGCGAGTGCGCATGCCAATGCCGCTGCCTCGAACTACGCATTAGGGCGGGCGGAACTGGCGTTTGTTGGCTTAAATACTGCAATCAAAATCGATAGAAAGAATTCTCTGTTCTTCAAGAATCGCGGTCGCATTTATTTGGATCTAGGGAACCGAACTAAGGCAGCCGACGACTTTGAGCAAGCTTTGGTGTATGCTCCTGGCGACGCCAACTTATGGAAGCTACTGGCCCAAGCTCGGGAATCAAGTGATAAGAAGGTGCAAGAATGAATTCCAAACCTGTTGCTGAAATTCATGAGCAGAAAGAGGCGAGTTTTGCAACTATTGCTCGTCGCCATGGCTTGTCGAGGAAATTGATTTCCATTCTGAGTGATACTGCGAAAGAACTTTATTGCGACGACATGGATGCTGTTTTAGAAAACCGAGTACAGTTTGAAGAAGTCGCCCAGCAAGCCGTCACTGGCCACGCGGGTAACTTGGAACTTTCTTTTCAACTGGTTGACGCACTGGCCAACGCGACTGAAAAATTAGGTTTGACCCGCGCCAGTGACGAACCAGATGTCTTTAGACGAGTATGGATCCAGAATGAAGCCGGCAAGCGAATTCGAGGTGTAGTGTTGCGCCGCTTAAAAGGCGAAGTTGCAATTTTTTGCCCGCCAGCCAAAAAATCGTTTGGCGAGTTGGGCTGTATGTTGGATGTGACTTACCGTGGAATCAAGTCGGCGATTAGCTATAAGTTGCAAATGAATGACTCGGTACGCCTACCCGCTACTTACGTACTGCATCTCACTCGCCCCGCTGGGCAGGGTGCTATAGGTCGCTTGCACAAACGCTACGTCGTCAACCTGCCCGGTTTTGTTCATCAAATGAATGCTGATGGACCAAATAGTGAGCCATTTCCTTGCAAGCTCAAAGACATAAGTCGTGGCGGTGTTTGCTTGAAGTGCAACGCCGAGTTTGAACGCGGCACGTCTATATATTTGGAGGCGTTTTTGGAGGACGGCAGTGCCAAACCATTTGGCATTGAATGCACCGCATCCTGGATGAAAAATACCGTTGAGGGTAGTTTGGTGGGCCTGGAATTTGGAGATTTAGACGCCACCAATCTGGAACGCTTGAGCACTGTCCTACAGCATCTGCAGGACAAGGAACAGTAAAGCAAGCTCTAGTTGGCTAACCTAGACCTTCCAAGTATCACCACTTTGCAGTAGTGATTCCAAGGTTCCTTCACCCAAGTCCTGGGTAACGGCTTTGACCTGATTGTGAATGGATTCATCCAACATCGGTCGTTCGACCCGGCGGAAAATTCCGATGGGAACCGGAATCTTGTCATCTTCAGCGCCTTGGCAAATGCGATAAGCGTTGGCACCAGTTGCGCCGTCGGCTTTCCAAATCGTGGCTTCCTCAGGCGGGCACAGTTCGATGGAGTCCGGCGTGAAGCGCAAACCGTTTTGATTTTCTTTGCCAAAAACCAGTGGCTGCCCAGGACGTAAGTCGACTTGGCGGTCGTCGCGAACTTCGCGGCCAGCGACGTGATCAAAAGCACCGTCATTAAAGATCACGCAGTTTTGCAAAATCTCAATGAAGGCAAAACCTTTATGTTCATGTGCCGCTTGCAAGATTCCCTTCAGGTGCGGGACTTGAGTGTCCACCGTTCTGGCAACAAAACTAGCGCCAGCGCCCAGGGCTAAGCCATCGGACTAACCGGAGTATCCAGCGCGCCGTAAGGCGACGAGGGCGTTTTCAACCCGGGCACCGTCGTTGGTGAATACTGCCCTTTGGTCAATCCATAAATGCGGTTGTTGAACAGCATTATCTTTAGGTTCAGGTTGCGCCGCATCGCGTGAATCAAATGATTGCCACCGATCGACATCGCGTCGCCGTCGCCGGTGACTACCCAAACATGTAAATCAGGATTTGCAATCTTGATGCCAGTTGCAAACGCCGGCGCACGGCCGTGAATGCTGTGAAAACCAAAAGTACTCATGTAATACGGGAAGCGGCTTGAGCAGCCAATGCCCGAAACCACCGCGAATTTTTCTTTCGGCACACCAAACGAAGCAAAGGCTTGTTGCACGCCATTCAGAATCGCGTAATCGCCACAGCCAGGGCACCAGCGCACTTCCTGATCGGAGGAAAAGTCCTTTTTCTTGTAAGTAAGAGTTTCAGTCATGATGTGCACCTAGCTCAACAGCTGCTCGATGTGGTTAGCCAGTTCGGTCGTGGTAAACGGCTTGCCTTGAACCTTTGGCAACGAAATCGCATCGATCAGGTATTCGGCGCGGATCAAACGGCACAGTTGTCCGCGGTTGAGTTCGGGAATGAGCACCTTCTTAAAGCGCTTCAAGATCCCGCCAAGGTCGTTCGGTAGCGGCCACACGTTACGGAGGTGAACTTGCGAAACCGAAAGTCCAAGCTCATGGCAGCGACTCATCGCGCCACGAATAGCGCCGTATGTTGAGCCCCAGCCGAGTACCATTAGCTCGCCTTCGTCGTCGCCGAAAATTTCCAACGGCTCGTAGCTGTCAGCGATGCCCATGACCTTCTGCTCGCGCAATAGCACCATGCGCTCGTGGTTTTCCGCGTCGTATGAAACGTCGCCGGTAAGGTCGGCTTTTTCCAAGCCTCCGATGCAGTGCTCCAAGCCGACGGTGCCAGGGATGACCCATGGTCTAGCCAGCGTTCGCGGATCACGCGAGTAGGGGTGGAACGGCGCGTCCTCGGTGTCAGCGTTTTCGGCCCAGGACGCTTTAGTAGTGAACTTGACCGGGAACGGCTTCAAAGATTCCGCCGACGGAATCCGAAACGGCTCAGAACCATTGCCGATATAGCCGTCACTCAACAAAATGACCGGGGTCATATAGGTGGTGGCAATTCTCACCGCGTCGATCGCAGTCTGGAAGCAGTCCGCCGGTGTGGCGGGGGCGAGCACCGGCATCGGCGCTTCAGAGTTGCGGCCGAACACGGCTTGCAGCAGGTCAGCTTGCTCTGTTTTGGTCGGCAGTCCAGTGCTAGGGCCGGCGCGCTGGACGTCGATGACCACCAGCGGGATTTCGGTCATGACCGCCAGGCCCATGGCTTCGGTTTTCAAAGCTAGACCGGGGCCCGAGGTGCCAGTGATCCCCATGGATCCGGCGTAACTAGCTCCAATGGCAGTACATATGCTGGCAATTTCATCCTCCGCCTGAAACGTAGTCACGCCGTAATTCTTGAAGCGCGACAGCGCATGCAGCACGTCGGAGGCGGGGGTGATGGGGTAGGAGCCGTAAAACAGCGGCAGATTCGCCAGTTTGCAGCCGGCGACCAGCCCCATTGCGGTGGCTTGATTGCCGCCGATGTTGCGATAGGTGCCGGACGGCAGCGGCGCTACACCAACTTGGTAAACCGTTTTGAATAGCTCGGAATTTTCCGAAATATTCGCCCCAGCACGCAGCGCAAGTATGTTCGCCTCAAGTATTTGCGGCTTTTTACCAAACTTCTTTTCTAGCCAGCGTTCGGTGTGATCCAGCGGCCGCGAATAGGCGTAATAAAGCATGCCCAAGGCCAGCAGGTTTTTACAGCGCTGAGCATCTTTGCTAGATAGGCCGGTACTTTCGACCGCTTTGAGCGTGGCTGCGTTCAGGTCGATCGCAATCAGCTGGTAATTTTCGGCCAGGGTCGGATCGTCGAGTGGATTGGCGTCGTATTTGGCTTTGACCAAATCACGCGGGCCAAAATTGCCCGTATTGACGATTAACAAGCCTCCTTCCTTGAGGTCGCTGAGGTTTACCTTCAACGCCGCAGGGTTCATCGCCACCAAAACGTCGGGTTGATCGCCTGGGGTGTGGATGTCCTTGGAAGCAAAGCGCACCTGGAAGCCGGAAACTCCAAACAGAGTTCCAATTGGAGCTCGAATTTCCGCCGGGTAGTCGGGAAAAGTCGCCAAATCGTTACCCATTTGCGCCGACGTATCGGTGAATTGGGTGCCCGTCAGCTGCATTCCGTCGCCTGAATCGCCGGCAAAGCGAATCACGACTTCATCAACTTGTTGCAGTGGGATTTCTTGGGGTGTGGTCGCCATCTTTTCCGCCGCACGACGCGGGTGTAGCCACGGGGGCTTGAACCGAACATTCTATCCGTCTTGCTTGTAGGGCAGGGAGAGTCCAGGTTCTTGTCAATCAAACCAAATTTGACTTGGCAAGTAAGGGAGCAAAATTGTGCCTTTTGTCGTAAAATTACGCCTTATTGGAGGCGGGAGTTCGGTTCCTGTTTCCAATACCCTCCAAACTGTCCATGGCCAAACACCTACTCCTCTGCGTCTGCTTCACCCTGCTTCCTCAAGCGCTAAATGCGCAATCTGTCGGAGGAGAAACCAACCTTCTGTTCCAATTCGACGGCACCAGCTATCGCAATTACATGGGCAGTTCGGTTGCCAATGCGGGGGATGTAAATGCTGACGGCATTCCCGATGTCATCGTTGGTGCCCGCGGAGCCAAACCGTTTTGGGTGGATTATGTCGGCTCGGCCTTCGTTTATTCTGGCGCAGATGGTTCGCTGTTGCACCAATTCGACGGCACTCATTTTTACCAGTTCTTCGGCAACTCCGTAGACGGTGCCGGCGACGTCGATGGTGATGGACATGACGATCTCATTGTCGGCGCTTACTACACCGACTGGAGCGGGCTGGACAAAGCTGGAGCCGCATTCGTTTATTCGGGAGCCACGGGTCTACTGCTCTATGAATACTATGGACTAACGGATGTAGATCTCATGGGGATTTCCGTAGCTGGTGCCGGCGATGTCAACGGCGATGGCCGAGCGGATTTCATCATTGGTGCCAATTATGCCGATCCAGGCGGACGCACGGAAGCTGGCACCGCGTCCGTCTATTCCGGAATCGATGGCAGTTTGATTTATCAATTTGAAGGACCGAATGCTGATGACCATTTAGGCCATTCCGTTGACGGTGCAGGCGATGTAAATGCCGACGGCTACGCTGACCTCATTGTTGGCGCCACTGACGGATTTTCAGATGATGGTTACGTCAACGTCTACTCCGGACAGGACGGCACAGTAATCCATCACATTGGCGGCTTCTTTGATGAAACCCTTGGTTATGCCGTCTCCGGCGCCGGTGATGTTGACGGTGATGGCTATGCCGACTTTATCGTTAGTGATACCGAACAGAATGGCTTTGCCGGATTGGTCCAAGTGTATTCAGGAAAAACCGGCGCGTTGCATTTTGAAGTAGACGGTTCGCTGGTCGAATACAAGCTGGGAATTTCCGTCTCCGGCGCTGGCGACGTCAACGGTGACGGTTTTGACGATGTCATCATGGGCTCTCAAAAAGGGCCTGGTGGCAGAATCTATATTTATTCTGGCGTAGACGGCACCCAGCTTCATCAGCTAGTCGCCGCTGCTGACTACGATCACTTTGGCGATTCAGTTTCTGGTGCTGGTGATATCAATCAAGATGGTTACGCCGACGTCATTATTGGCGCGTTAAACACCGATCCTTCTGGGGTGAGTGATGGTGGCTCTGCATATATCTATGCCTTTAATCCATACCTCACCCTCTCAACTCATTCGGTTTCCGCATCCAGTGGAGGCGTGATTAATCTCAGTTTCAATTTCCCTCAAACAGCGGCATCTTTTGCTTACAAAACGCTCATTTCAGTGACTGGTACTGGACCTACCACTTATGGGGTAGACATCCCGCTGACTTTGGATCACGTGGTGCGAGACTCATTTTTTGGTAATTATCTATTTCCGACCTACAGTGATTTGCATGGCACCTTGGACGGAAATGGATCCGCCAATGGTCAGATTTCATTACCCAGTGGCCTGCCTTTGATCCATGTCGGCCGGACTTTTTGGATGGCAGCAATTGCTAATCCCAGCGGTGGTTTGCCGGAGTTCAGCTCGTCGGTGAAGGCGGTAACGATTGAGCCGTAACGGAGTAGGATGCTAAGGCGGAAATTGAGAGCCATTTGCAACAGTGTTCGGCGTGAATGCAAGCGTTGGATCAAGCGGCGGATGACCCATCATTGAATGTGGATTTGAATTCAGCGGTTGATTTTGCAACTCTCAGACCGCCCGCGGAGCTAGGTGAAAATTTGGAGCAAAGTTTCGTCGGCACTGCTTATCAAATCATTCGCCGCCTGTGCCGCGACCGCTAGCACGTCGTCGATTTATCACACGCTGTGCCAACGCGAATACGCTGGCTGCCTAATTCACACAAATCAATTCGATGCCGCGATGAGCACCTTGGACCTAGCACTGGAAAACACGCTGCAAAGCTATCCGGAAGAAAGCCCGGCCGTCGCTGTTATTTTTTGGCGGCGCGGAAAGGAGCTGCATGCTGCCACCTGCTTGCCTGAAACTGTGGAGGCATACCTTAAGGCGACCTCAATTTTGGAGGGTGTTTACGGTTCCGAACACGCGCAATTTACGAGGTGCGCCGGTGAATTAGCGGTGAAAAGAATGGCTAAATGGTCGTGTTAGAAGTCTAAATTGTCTGGCGATTCGTTGTTTTGGCAATTCAACGGCGAGTAAATTGCAGCCATGCTTTTTTGTGAAATGGCACTCGGTTTGCTTTGCGCTGCGCAGACGACAGACTTCGTCTTCAGCGAACATACGGTGTTGCAGCCCACCGCCGAGGTGGCGATGCCAGTGGCGCAGGCGTTGCAAGATGGGTTGATGCGTATCAGCGGCTCGCAGTTGAATTTAGCCATTGCTAAGACCACAGAATCAAAGTCTGTGATTGAGTTGATGCTCAATCCCTTAGACCATGAGATTGCTAAAACTGGGGCATTTTTGATCGACGCGATGACCAATAAAGTGGTCATCGCTGGCTCAGATCAGGCTGGCCTGGCGAATGGGGCGGCGCGCTTGTTGCGCTTAGTTAACCAGAAACCGGACGATGGTGATCCGAGTGAATCCGACAAGAGATTTCGCTGGTCGGTCCCAAAGCTTGAATTTGTGGATATGCCCGAAGCAGAATGGCGCGGCATCATGATCGACGTCGCGCGGTTTCCACACACCATCGCTGACGTGCGCGAAGTGGTGGAGCTAGCCTGGCTGACGGGCTTGAATCGCGTGCACCTGCATTTGAGCGACGACCAGTATTTCACCTTTCCGAGTACTGCTTATCCAGAGTTGGGTAGCGTCGGCAGGAATGGTGAACGCTTGCATTTCACGCGTCAGGAACTGGTGGATTTGGTCGCCTTTGCGCAAGCTCGGGGAATCGTCTTGGTGCCGGAAATGGACATGCCCGCCCACGCCGGGGTCATGGTGCGCGCGCGGCCGGATCTGTTTGGAACTATCGACGCAAAAACCGGCAAACCGCGCTCAACCGGTGTGGTCAACATGGCCAGTGAGCGTGCCTATCAAGCCTTAGATGTACTCATCGGCGAAGTTTGCGACGTCTTTATTCACAGTCCATACATCCATCTAGGTGCCGACGAAGTTTCCGCTGGGCATTTGCGCACGCTGCCTGAATACGACGAGTATGTGCAAAAACATTTTCTGCCGCGCGCGATCAAAGGCGACGTCGGCGAGCTGTATTGCCACTTTGTAGGACGGGTGTGCGAAATGGTGCGCAAGCGCGGACGTCGGCCGGTGATTTGGGAGGGGTTTCATGGCACGGGTACCGAAGCTGCGCCAATTCCCAAAGATGTTTTGGTGATGGCTTGGAATTTGACTTTTCAATCACCGCAGGCTTTGGTGGACAACGGTTATGAAATCGTGAATTGTGGATGGGATCCGCTTTACGTGGTGCCGTCGCAATGTTGGGTGCCGTCTTTGCAACGCGCGCTGGATTGGGATGTGTTTCATTTGCGGCAACGCTTGGGCGGTCCGGAATTTCGACTAGATCCATCTGCCGCTGTGCTCGGTGCGCAAATGTGCGTTTGGGAGCAGCGCCCCGATGCGATTTTGGGGGCTAGTTATGAAATTTTGGCTGCGGTTTCCTCTCGGATGTGGAATGCGGAAGAGGACTTGAGCGTCGATAGCTTTAGGAGCAGACGCGGTAGCTTAGACCGAGTGGTGCAACGCATGCTGCGCCCAAATTTGGCGGAAGCAATTGTTACCGCGAAGCAAAAGTCGAATGCATATCCAGTTCCGGACAAAGACCTCGCCTACCATTGGCGTGCAGCTTGGCCGATTCCGTTGGGCACTGGCGAGGTGCTAGACGTTGATCAAATTGGAGTGCGAGCTAAGGGGAATTTTGCTGGCACTGGTAATGCCCGCATCAAAGAAGTCAATCGTGAACTATTTGCCCGCGTCGCCGAACTAGGCCACATCGATACGCGCATTCCGGCGCTGCCCGAGGCGGGATTGGAATGGTTGCCGCGGCGGCAATGGCGTCCGTATTCGCTGGAATTGACCGGTAAATTGCAACTGCCGAGCGATGGCGAATACACTTTTTTTGTGCGCGCAAATGATGGCGCGGCGGAGTTAACTTTAGGCGGTACGGAGGTTGCGGTTTCGCGTGGCAATCGCGAAGCTCACGGTCGTTCCGATCTGCAAGCAGGGGTCTATGATTTCCGTATTCGTTTCCATTTTGAATACGTGCAAAACGAATTAAACATCAAGCTGCAAGGACCTGGCATGGCATCGCCATTGTCTTTTGATGACTTTGTCGTTCGCGGGAAATCCACTACGCCGACCTTAACCGCGTCGGAATTCATCGACCCTCGTGCGCAATTATTCCGCAGCATGGCGACCGGAAAACCCATCGTTTCGTCGGCCGGACATCAAGGCAACATGACCGCCAAGGGCGCGGTGGATGGAATCATTGGCAATGAATCTGGCTGGCATTGCGGCGAATCTCCAGCCACCTTGACCATTGATTTAGAGGCCGTGCAAACTCTGCAACGAGCGAAGTTTTACTTTTACAACGACGGCTACCGCCACTACCAATACCAGCTAGAACTTTCCGTCGACGGTGAAAAGTGGCAGCAAGCGATCGATGCATCAGCCAATGTTGAGGCATCTTCTTCCAGTGGAGTGGAGCACAAGTTCCCGCCTACTCAGGCACGTTACGCTCGCTTAATCATGCTGCGGAACAGTGCCAACGAAGGCGTGCACGTCAACGAGATTTTGCTGTTCGATAATTAAACCGTCAAGGCTTTCCTGGAGCTCGCTCGGCGTATCAGCTTCGCGAAAAACAAAAGCAACCGCGATTTCATCGATGTCCAATTCCGGTATGCGCAAACGTAAAACAACCTTTTCGCAAGGTCGACTGGCGTCGCCATAAAATGCTTGCAGCGGCGCAGTGATTCTTCCCAAACCCAATGCTTGTGCGTCAGCAGCGCGTAGGGTCAAATCGTGCAAAAACATATTGCTTGCCACCGCTTGAACACGATGCTGCTTGGAGCCACTTGCATTTTCTAACTGCAGCTGCGCCTCCATGGATCCCCAGGACACTTTTTTGTCGTCGCGATACCAAGTATTGTCCACGGCGGCAATCGTCAACTTCCACGGCATGCGGATCTGTCTCCCTAGTTGCACCCAGTGTGGGCGCTGACTGGTAAACGGCGAGAGTTGAAAAGTAATTTCGACGTCATCTATGCCGGCGCGATAAAGATAGGCGTGTAACCATTTCTCTGGCAAAGCCTGCGCTTGCTCCCACGCGGAGTCGGCATCGCTCCATGTTCCCTGGACCGCACCGTCGGCGATGAGCACCCAATCCCCAGGCTGATCTTGAATCAGCGCCGGTGCTTGCTCCATCCAAGTAGCGTGATTTTTCGCCAACTGTTGTTCAAAAGTGGCAACGGGCTGAGGGGATTCAATTTTCTCCTGGGGTTCGGGAGCAGGAGTTTGGCAAGCGGCAAACAAAAGAGGCAGGAGTAGGGAAAAGCGCATGGAATTAGTCTGGGTATTTCTATTATGCCAGGCGTTAGACTCAATGGCATGAAGTCGACGGACCTGAGTTTGCACCGCGCCGATCTGAACGACCTGGACACGCTGGCGGGATTGTTCGATTGCTACCGGGTTTTTTATCAGCAGGACTCTGCGCCTGAAAAAGCGCGCGAGTTTTTGCAACAGCGCCTGCGTGCGGGTGATTCGGTAGTGTTTTTGGCGACGCTGAACGGCGAGGCGGCCGGATTCACTCAGCTTTACCCGACGTTCACCAGCGTAGGCATGGCCCGAATTTGGATCCTGAATGATTTGTTTGTGCATGAGAATTGCAGGCGTAATGGCGTCGCTAAGGCTTTGATGGCGGAGGCACAGAAATTTGCGGTCGCCGATGGAGCGGCCGGTATGGCACTGGAAACGCAAAAAGAAAATGGCAACGCGGCGGCCTTGTATCGGCAGCTAGGCTGGAAACTTGAAAGTGAATACGACTACTACTCTTTGAATTTAAGAAGATAAAAATGAACCTACTCTGCATCGCCATTTTGCATTTTGCCCTTGCACAGCAAAGCGCCAGTTCACCTGTCGCCGATGCGCAACAACCGCCGGTGGCGCCGCCGGCAATGTGTGAAGTCATCGTGTTAGGCATGATTCACGGTGGCCATCGCAATAGCGAGCTTTGGGGTTTGGATGAGGTGCGCGAAACGATTCGTCGCATTCAGCCGGATGTGGTGCTTTGTGAAATTCCACCGAACCTCTGGCCAGCGGCGTCCAAGCTGTGGCGGGAAAAAAAAGTGATTGAAGATGCTCGTATCAAACGCTTCCCTGAATACACCGACGTGGTGTTGCCGCTGATGGATGAGTTGAAATTTGAGTTGGAGCCATGCGCAGCGTGGACGTCGGCGATGGCGTCGGCTAGGGGGAAAGTGATTGCTGAATTTGAAAAAGCAGGCAAAGAAGGTGAAGTTGGCCAAACCGATTGGAGCGCTTATCGCCAAGCGGAGGCTTGGGTGGCAAAGTGGGCCGCGCCGCACGCCCTCGCCGACGCCGACCCTATGGTGATTCACTCGCCGCAATATGACCATGTAACCAAGGGAACGCTGCTGCCGTACGATCATTGGCTAAATTCTCGAATTGGCGTCGGCGGTTGGACGCAAATCAATGAAGCTCACTATGCGTTGATCGATCAGGCTATCAAACGCCATCCGGGCAAGCGGATTCTGATCACCTTCGGCGCCGGGCACAAATATTGGTTTTTGGAACAACTGCGCTGGCGGTCCGACGTCAAATTGCTCGACGCGCGTAGTTTTTTACCTGGTAGTGAACAAGCGCTGACCGAAGTACAGCGGGTCAAGGATGAAGTCTTCAAGTTCGCCGAGTGCACGTGGCGTTGTTTTTACGACGAAGGCAATGCGTACATGCACCCAGCAATGAACCGAATTTCAAATTCCATGTCCCCGCGCGACAGCATGTTGGTGATCAATGGCTTACGACGTGGACCGCAAGGCAGCACTTTTTTGGATAGGCAGTGGTTGAGCCCAGTGACGGTGGCGCCGATCAAGGAGGGGGAGTGGAAAGTTAGTTTCACCATTTCCCGTGCCCTGCAGGCGCCGAATGAGGCTGGCAAGGCGTCGGCAATTTTGATTGCAGACCAATCCCGACCCGGTGGCTTTCGTTGGACGGAAATTAATTGGCCGCGGTGAGTAGCTGACCGAGCACTGTTAATTCCAATTCAAATTGGGGCTCGAAAGAATCGTTTTGCATGTACTTCAGCAGGCTGCGACGGAGTTGGCGCGCTGCATGGCGATTGGGCAAGTCGGTGCTGAGGTCGTAGCCACAGATCATCAGCTTGCCGACGCCAACTTTGCATTCGATGAGCTGCCCGAGCAATTGGTTGTGGTGGAAATCTGGCACTAATTGCACAATCGGGCGGAAATCGGCCGGAGCATTTTCGAGTTTGAAGGTGGTCGCGTTGTTGCAGAGGTCATACCACTGCCAATCACTGTGGCCGTCGTTGGGGAATTCTGCCAAAGCTGGGTGATTCGGTTGGCAAAGCAAACCTAAGTGCGAAAACGCGTCGCCCCACCAGCCTGCCGACCAATACACCGAGCCGAACTTAGTTGGTTTGCTTGCTGAGTTTTTTAGGCCATGTGCTAACAGCAGCACTTTTCCGCCGTCGGCAAGCGCTTGTTGAATTTGCGGACTCCAGCTTTCGGTTATCACGATTTGATTTTCCGTCGCATCCGTCGCATCCGTCGCATCCGTCGCATCCGCCGGGTCGGCGGAATTCGCGGACGAGTTGGGTGGGTACACCCAAATTTTCCACTGATTACTCGAATTCGCGATCTCAATTTTCAGCGTCAGTGCGGTCGCTTGAGTGATCGAATCGAGAGGCACGGAAATGGTGCCAAGCGGAGTGATTCCGCCTAGAGGGATTTCGTCGCTGGAAATGGTTTTTTGCACATGGAACTGGTGATCTGAAGAGGAAAGCGACCAGGTCACGGCGGTCGGAGCTAAAGGACGTCGCCCGTGGTGCCGCACTTGCAAGTCGGCTTGAAAGGTTTCGGCAGACGTCCAAACATATCGCTCAAAACGCGCCAACGGTACCGTCGGCGAGTTCCATTGCAGCAATTCTTCTTTGGTGACGACGCCCTTGGACTGCAAAAATGGATCCAAAATTCCGACCAGCGCTTCGCTTTGGCCGGTGAAATCGTTGAGCATTAAGAGTTGGTAACCCGCTAACTGCGGAGTGCGCAACATGCCTTCGTGTTCGGCTTTGTACTGCACCATTTGAAAGCGCGCCGAAGCCCATTCAAAGTCTGCAATTTGATTTTCCAACCCCGCCTCTTTGAGTTCGTTCCAAAGCCGTTGGTAATTATGCGGACGCAATGGGCCAGTGAATTTTGGTAGCAGATCGGGGTAGTCCGGGAACACCGGATGCTGCCCTGTTTCGTGCGAAATCACCGGTAGCTCAGTGGTCGCGATGGCGGCGGCATGATCCCAGTCAGTGTGCGGCGGCCCAGTTCCGCGCACGCTTTGATCGGTGCGATGCGTAACCCAAAAGTCGTCGGCGGCGACGTGCTTACGAGCCGTGGTGCCGTTGTAAAGATGGCGCGGATCATAATTTTTGACTTCGGCGACGAGTTCCTGCACGGTTTCCCAATCAGAATCCATGCCGAATTCATTTCCTATGCAGAAAAATGCAAAGGACGGATGGTTGCCATAGGTTGCGCTAATGCGCCCAATTTCCTTGCGCACATAATCCGTAATTTCATCATCCCCACCCAATAATTTCGGCTTCAACCCAATTTCCGACGTCCAGTTATCCACCCAAAACGCCGTTTCTGGACACAAATACATGCCAATGCGATCCGCCGCCTCAAACGCAGCTTCAGGCGGGCACCAAGTATGAAAACGCACGTGATTAAAGCCGTGATTTTTAATCTCCTGCAAGTTCTGCTGCCACTCCCTCACACTAGTCGGCGGATGTCCAGTTTGCGGGTAAACCGCACAATCTAAAGTACCGCGCAAAAATATCGGTTGTTCATTGACGAGAATTCGACGCCCCTTCCTTTCCAATTCACGGATGCCAAATCGAGTTTGCAATTGATCGATGATTCCCCGGCCTCGGAGAGTGGCTTCGAATATGTATCGATTGGGCGTGAATTCATCCCAGCTCAATAACTGCGAGGCCATGTTCAGGCTTAATACAATGACTCCGCCCTTTCTATCCCCATTGCTGCCGCCGATCTTAACTTCAATCGAGCGTTGGCCTAATAAATAGGATCTTGTTTCATCCCAAACTTTGAACACCAGCTTTCCCTTCACTAATTCCTTGCTTGGACCCTCAATTCTAACCTCCGCTTTCAAGGGCTTGCCATTCGCAGGAGGGAATACCCGCAATTTCGACAAGCGTATCAACGGCGTCGCAATCAATTCCATATCTCCCAAAATCCCATTCCACCGTGTCTGCGTTTCCGGTCCATAAGCATGTCCAATAATTCCAATGTCATGAATCATGCCATTGTCCACACAAATCGTCAGGCGATGAGTCCCAGGGCTGAGCGAATTCAATTCGAACTCATGCGGCGTAGCCAAGCTGTCGTACGAACCAACGAAGGTATCATCCACCCAAACCTGCGATTGCCACATCACTCGCTCGAGCTGCAATTGAATCAACTTAGCCTGCCAATTTTTCGGCACTACAATTTCACGCTGATACCAAGCCTTGCCGACGTACATCGGATCGCGCACCAAATGTCCTGATTCATCCAATCGCTGCGTCGCTCCACGCCCCGGCCAAACTGAATCAACAAATTCAGCTGGGTAGGACATGGATTCCTCATTCAACTTAAACCCGATACCAGCAAGATCCGTCGTGTTCGGTAATGAAATGACGTCGGCGGAAATCGGTGATGCAAACCAGCGCTCGTCAAAACCAAGGTTTTGCGGATCCAACTTCACTTGCCATTCGCCGGCTAGAGAAATACTCTCGCGCGGCGATTGCGTCGACCTTTGCTCCTGGGTGCAGGCTGACGTCGCAAGGGATAATAAAAGCCAAGCCAGAAGGCGGGGGAATGCCATGGCCATAGATTAACGGCGAACCTTATTTATTTTCCCAAATGATTGTTGCGTTTCAGCCGATATGGAGGATGATGCCCTCCGTGAAGCAACTTCTCCGCCGCGCGAAGAATAACGGCAGCGACCTGCAGTTTAGTGGGTTTGCCGGACGATATCTGTTTAACAGGTGTCGCGCGGGAGGCTGCTTGCCCGGACAACCATGATCTAGTTGTCTAACCATCAAAAGCCCACCCGCAGCCCATGCGGGTGGGCTTTTTTGTTGTCCACCCACCACAGAAACCACCATGGAACCGCTCCTACCCAACCCTGACAATCCAGGTCAGCAGAATAATCCCGACGCCGACAGTCCGCGCCAGCGCATTGATTTGGTCGACAAGGAACTCATCCGTCTGCTACGGCAACGCATGGATGCTGTGCATGACATTGCCCAGCACAAATCCAACCAGGACGAGGCCCAACTGTTTGATCCCGATCGAGAGGCTGAAGTGGCCAACGAATGGGCGGAAGAATCACAGAATTTGGGCTTGTCGAGCTATTTCACTGGCCGCATCCTGCGCGAGGTGCTGAATTACTCGCGTCGTAGCCAAGAACCGCTGCTATCCGAAAAACCAAAGACCACCACTTGCCGCGTCGGCTATCAAGGCGTGGCAACCAGTTACAGCGACCTCGCGATTGAAAAATTGTTCGCCCACCGCACTCATTCGATTGCGGAACACGTCGGCTTATCCAGTTTTGCCGATGTGTTCACAGCGCTGGAACGCGGCGAAATTGATTATGGGCTTTTGCCGGTGGAAAATACTTTGATTGGCAGCATCAGCGAGGTCAATCACCTGCTGGCCACGCGCGACATTGCGGTGGTGGACGAAGAGGTATGGGAAGTCGAACATTGTTTGGCCGCGTTACCCGGGGCGGAAGTTGCCGACTTGCGGATTATTCGCAGTCATGCGGTTGCCTTGCAGCAGTGCCAGCGCTTGCTCGGTGACATTCGGCAGGCCAAGGCTGCGCACTACTTTGATACTGCAGGCGCTGCTCAGTCAGTGCGTGATGCAAAAGATCCAAAGATCGGCTGCATTTGCTCCAGTGAGGCGGCCGAACGATTCGGCCTCAACGTGTTGCGACGCGATGTAGCCGATCATGCTCACAACCAAACACGGTTCTTGTTACTGGCGACCAAACCGGAGAATGCAAGCCGAAAGATGCCGTCTAAAACTACCATTCACTTTGCGGTTGAAGACCGTTGTGGTGCATTGAGCAATAGTTTGGCGGCGTTTTCTGATCACGGCGTAAACTTAGTTCGCCTAGAAAGTCGTCCGCAGCCGGAGACGCCGTGGGAGTACATGTTCCTGGCCGACCTAGCTGGTCACCAGGAGGATGAAAACGTGCAAGAGGCGCTGGCCGCATTACGCAGTTCGTGCAACCATGTACAGGTCTTAGGTACTTATCCGTCGCGTGCTGTCGAGCACCGTTTGGAGCCAAGCAAAATTCCATCGACTTTGTGGAAGGCAAAGGTGGAAACGCCAGCGAAGGTGACAATAGCGCGCCATGTCAAAGCCAAGCCACGGCCGAGTATTTCGGTCGGTGGGGTGGCGGTAGGTGGCGGCAATTTCACCTTGATTTTGGGGCCGTGCGCGGTGGAGAGCCGCAAACAAATTCGCGATACTGCGGCGATGGTCAAAGCTCGTGGTGCCCAAATTATGCGCGGCGGTGCATTCAAGCCGCGCAGTTCGCCGCACTCTTTCCAAGGGTTAGGTTTTGAAGGTTTGGATCTGCTGGTCGAAGCAGGTCGTGAGTTCGAAATGCCCGTGGTAACCGAGGTGCTGCAACCAGAAGACGTCGAAGCCATCGCCGCAAAAGCGGATATGCTGCAGGTAGGCGCACGCAATATGCAGAACTTTTCATTGCTGAAGCAGCTCGGCAAAATACGTCGGCCGGTGCTGCTGAAGCGGGGCATGAGTGCGACGTTAAAGGAGCTTTTGCAGGCGGCGGAATACATCAAAGCTGGTGGAAATCAACGCGTGATTTTGTGTGAACGCGGCATCCGCACCTTCGAAACAGCAACCCGCAATACCCTGGATATCAGTGCAGTTCCGGTGCTCAAAACTATGACGGATTTACCCATCATTGTCGACCCGTCGCATGCAGCCGGTCAACGCCATTTAGTGGTTCCTTTAGCCCTAGCCGCAGTAGCAGCCGGCGCCGACGGCATCATCGTCGAATGTCACCCGCGCCCGGAGGAAGCTTTGTGTGATAAGGAGCAAGCCTTACGCGACCAAGAACTTGACTTGCTGATGGAGGGACTGAGGCCGATTTTGGCCGCGCAAGGTCGTTTGTAAGCCGCAATTTAAGTTGAAAATTGCAGGTGCTGGCGTTGATTTTTCTTGGCCTCATTCATCTTTTGTGTAAAGATGACCGCGACTCAACTCGGCGCCACCACCCGAATGAACTAGAGTTTCCTTAGGTCAATCCAATGAATATCATCAAATGGATCGATAGGCGCCAGCATTGGTGGAAAGTATTCGTCATCATCGTTGCGGTCAGCGTGGCGGTGGTGGGGTACATCGGCTTTAAGACTTATCAATATGCGCCGCCGCTTGCGGACTTTAAAACTGAGTCTGGCGAAGTGGTTTTTGAAGCCAAGTCCATCACGGATGGCCAACAAGTGTTCTTCCGCTATGGCTTGATGGAGTACGGCAGTTTTCTCGGCGACGGCGGCATGCGCGGCCCAGATTTCACCGCTGAATCGCTCAATTTGACTGCCCAGTGGATGAATCAGACTTACGACGCCGGTTGGCGTAACAAAGTGCCGGATGATTCCGAGCGCAGCATGATAGTGCAGGCGTTGGTGCAAGCCGAGCTCAAGGAGAATCGCTACAACGAAGCCACCAACACGGTGACCTTGAGCAATGCTCAAGCGGCGGCTTACACTCAGTTGCGTAATTATTATGCGCAGAAATTTGGTGCTGGTGGCGAACTTGCGGGCGACGAAGTATTCGCCACAAAAAATTACATCACCGATGAAAACGAAATATCCGACCTCAGTGCATTTTTTTTCTGGGGTGGTTGGTTGTGCGCTGCGCAACGTCCCGGCTACGACTACAGTTTCACTCATAACTGGCCGCATGACCCATTAGCGGGTAATACCGCCACGTCGGGAGTCGTGTTTTGGAGCGTGATTGGCGCACTTGCTTTAGTGCTTTCGCTTGGGATCGTGCTCTACTTTTACGGCAAGATGGATCGTGAGGCCATTTTCGAAGCGCAGCAAACGAAAACGCCTCCGCTGGCGACGACTAAGCTGGTCGAAAAATTCGAGCCCACGCCAACCCAGCGCGCTTGTTATAAATTTTTCGCCGTCGCCGCCGTGCTGTTCGGTGTGCAAGTCCTAGCTGGCTTGATTACCATCGGCGATTTCGTCGGAATTTTCGGCGCAATGGGTTTGGATATTTCAGAGGTGCTGCCGCTGACCATCAGTCGCGCTTGGCACTCCCAAATTTCAATACTCTGGATCGCAGTGTGTTGGATCGCCGCCACCATTTGGGTATTACCCCTGATCTGCCGCCCTGAACCCAAACGCCAATTAGCTTGGATTAACGTTTTGTTTTGGATGCTGGTCGTCGTCGCCGCTGGCACTTTTTTCGGCATTCCTTTGGGTGTGCACGGTTTGCTCGGAGAATACTGGCGCTGGTTTGGTTTGCAAGGTTGGGAATTCGCCCAGTTCGGTCGAGTCTTCCATTATTTGCTTTATGCCGCGTTTGTGGTTTGGCTGTGGATTACCGCACGCGGGGTTTGGCCGCTGCTGCGGAAAAAGCAATCGTGGTCCTTACCAAACTGGATGGTGTATTCCATAGTCGGCATTATCTTTATGTTCACCGCCAGTTTTGTTGCCAACCCCGACACGAATTTTGTCATCGCCGACTTCTGGCGCTGGTGCACTATCCATATGTGGGTGGAAGCATTTTTTGAACTGTTCACTACTATCATTGCCGCCTATTTTTTGTATTTGATGGGATTCGTAAGCCACATGGTTGCCGCCCGCGTGGTTTATTTGTCAGCGGTATTGTTCCTTGGCTCCGGTTTGATCGGCATCAGCCACAATTTTTATTGGAACGCCAAATCCATTGAAACAGTTGCGTTGGGCGGCGTATTGTCGTCGCTGCAAATCGTGCCGTTGGTTTTGCTGACGGTGGAAGCTTGGCGTTTCCGCAACATGCCCGGCGGCGCAGTGAGTGCGTTGCGGAAAAGTGGCGGGGAGCAGGCCACCTTCGGTTTGGCGGAGCCATTTTTATTCCTTATTGGCGTCAACTTCTGGAACTTCATGGGCGCCGGGGTGATGGGTTTTATGATCAATTTGCCCATAGTCAATTATTTCCAACACGGCACTTACTTAACCGTCAATCATGGTCATGCGGCGCTGTTCGGCGTTTATGGAAATTTAGCCATTGCTTCCATGTTGTTTTGCGGACGTTGGGTCATCGGGCCGCAAAGTTGGAACGCAAAATTGCTGCGGCGTGTTTTTTGGTCGTTAAACCTAGGACTCGTTCTGATGGTAGTACTCGACCTCTTCCCGGTTGGTCTGCATCAATTGCTCGCTTCGATGCAAGTTGGCTACGCTTACGCCCGTTCGCAGGATTATCAAAGCGGCAGCGTTTTCCAAACCCTTACTTGGTTACGCGGAGTCGGCGTTGCATGGTTCGTCTGCGGCGGTGTCATTCCGCTAATTTGGTTCATGGTCACACGCGGCTTCCGATTAAAAAATGCTCAAGCCGCAACAGTTCCATTCGTCGCCCCGCCGACGGTATTAGCGATGACCCCGGACGCTTCCGAATCGTCTGGCAAACTACTCGATTAAAGGCGCTCCGAGCTCCACGAAGCCGATGGTCCGGTCCTCGAATCGATCGACGTCTACCCGAAACGCTACCTGCTGGCCAGCAACGACCTCTGTCCCATTTAAGTTTGGCTGCCAGTTAATGCTGTTGAGTATACTGCCCTCAATTCGTAACGCATTTTGGTCCCATTTCAGGGTTTCCAACAATAAATAGGGCGGCATTCCGGCGTGGCCAGCATGACTTCCACTCCCATTTTCAGTAATCGTTACCCGGCCTAGGCACGATTCTTTAGGATTGGCTGCGCGCGGGTGCAAAAAGTAAACGCTACGCCGACGTGGATCAAATACAAACTGGTCATGTACGGCGGCGAGATCTTCTAAATAATTCCAGTGGCTTTTGCTATTAAGCAAGGTTCGGATATGAGCTGTTTCATCTGGACCGGATAAGTCGCCTGAGGACTCAGGATTATTGGCTAGGCTGAGTTCCCCAATTGGCCCTGCCCGAAGCATTTGGTTCAATTCAGCAAACGCTGTCTCCGCCGCCTCATTTCTCGATCTCTTGTAGCCGGTCCATATTTGCAGCAAGACTAGAATAACAATGATAAGGAGCAATTTGCTGACGGGGGACTTCATGGCGGTTGGTTGAGAGCGGGTGAAAGGTTTTCGGCAGGCTGGATCTTATTATTAGGAAAACGCCCCTCGCAATTTTAGGCTGCGCGAGGTAAGGGTGGTGGTCGAAAATTGGATGCCAGCGGAGTTAGACTAAGAGGTTAATTCGCCAGTTCTAGCGCGGACTCTTTAAATCATGCTAAACGCCCGCCCAAATGGTCGGTTCTCTTGGAATTACAAGTTCTTTGATGGCGATGCGCTAGTTGCCGAGCTAGAGATTCCTCGCTTCCGCTCCCAAGGGAAGTTGATACTCCAAGACGATATTTTTGAAATCGGCCGCGAGGGCATTTTGTCAGGAGACTTCTTCTTGACCGAGGAAGGTGGAGAGGTCGTTGCCAGCGCCAGAAAGCGTGGGTTCATATTGCGTTCCTACGAAGTGAAAATTGGCCAATCTAGATATGTACTTGCTCCTGGGTCCTGGTTTACGCGTAAGTTTGAATTGCTCAAAGGGAGCAAAGTGATCGGCAGGATCCAACCGGAGGGGTTTCTTAACCGCCGCGCTGAAATTCTCCTGCCGACTGACATGCCGCTTCAAATTCAGGCGTATTTGACCTGGCTTGTGGTCATTGTTTGGAAGCGTCAGAGGCGGTCCAATTAGGCATAATTTCCGAGCTTATTTGGAGAATTGAAAAGCCTTCAAAAAGCAAACTTCAGCCGCCACTTGCGGAAACCTGCATGCACATGATGCGATGCACCAATTTTGCTGCAAGAAAATCACTTGCATGCTGACCATCGATGGGCAGCAATTCGTTGACGTCGAAGGCTACTAGGCGGCGTCCGCTGGCAAGGACTCGGCGGATTAATTCGTTCACCGTGTACCAATCCAAACCGCCAGGTTCTGGAGTGCCAGTTGCCGGCATTAGCGACGGATCAAAACCATCCAAGTCGACCGTAATGTAAACATTTTGTGGCAGCAACTCGACTGCGTGGTCCATCCATTTACGATCTTGACCCTGCATGATTTCATGGGCCCAGAATACTCGCTGCAAATCTAAACCTTTAAGCTCGTGCTGTTCTATGGATCGAATGCCGACTTGCACCACATCCGCCACTTCGCGAGCGCGGGCCATGACACAAGCGTGGTTGTATGGCGAGCCGCGGTAATCAGGTCTAGTGTCGGCGTGGGCGTCGAACTGTAATACACCCAAACGATCGGGACTGGCTATAGCCGCCGCTCGAATCGCACCGATGCTTACGGAATGCTCACCACCCAAAATAACTGGGATGCGATTTTTCTGTAAATGATGGCTAGTCCGAGCTTGCACGAGCTCGCACATGGATTGAGGATCTAAGCCATCTACCGCAAGCGCATTTTCGCTCATGATTCCGACTTGCGCCGCTTCCAGCTTGGTTTCAATGTCATACCATTCGACCGCCGCAGATGCCTGCAACAAAGCTTCGGGGCCTCGATCCGCGCCTTTGCGCCAGGTGGAAGTGCCGTCATAGGGGACCGGGATGACGACAAAGCGTGCCGTTTTGGGATCGGCAAGATGGTCTGGTAAATCCAAAAATCGACCGCTATACGGCGTGCGGGAACCGTCGGAAATTTTATGGTTCACGTGCTTAATCGTCTAAATTATCTGACTCAAGGTAAGTGTAACCCGCCAATCCCTGATCATAAAAGCGCAATAGGTTGCGCGCTTCGGTAATGTTCAAACGGCCAGCGCGTACCGCTTTTTCGCAGTCCTTGCGAAAATCACGCACCATGTCTTCCACATCGTATTGAACGTAGGACAGAACTTCGCGAACCGTATCTCCTTCTACAGTTTCTTCAACCGACCAACCGTCATCGTCCTCCAAGTTAATATGAACGACGTGCGTATCACCAAACAGATTATGTAAATCGCCAAGTGTTTCTTGGTAAGCCCCGACCAAAAACACTCCTAAAAAATAGGATTCACCTGGTACCAGTTCATGCAAGTTCAGAGTTTGGCGATTCTCGGATTCGCCGATGAAATTCTCAATTTTCCCATCGGAGTCGCAGGTGATATCGGCCAAAACCGCACGCCGCGTCGGCTCCTCGGTCAATCGGGTCAGGGGCATCACTGGAAAGAGTTGCTCGATCGCCCATGAATCGGGCAAAGATTGGAATAGAGAAAAGTTCGTGAAGTAGGTTGCACGTAGGGCATCTTCCAAGAATTCTAAGTCTTCGTGGTCTTCGTCAAGAATGCGCGCAAAGCCGCGCACCTTGGAACAAGTGGACCAATACATGCGTTCCACCAATGCACGAGCGGGCAATGAAATGTAGCCCAGGGCGAACAGATTGATCGAGTCATCACGCGCCTGTTGTGCGTCATGATAATTTTCTGAATAGTTCGCCGCATCCAAAGTTGACCAGGCTTGGTGCAAATCAAGAATCGGCTGTGGCGCATCTTCCTCATTTGGCCATTCTTCTAGGGAAATATCCAAGCAATTGATGCGTTCACTGCTGCTAGAACCGAGCACATCTGTGATCAATACACTATGGTGAGCGGACATCGCGCGCCCACTTTCGGTAATTAGGGTTGGATGTTCGATGCCTGCTTGGTTGCACAAATTGCCGACGCGCGCTACCAGGTCGTTGGCATACTCTTGAAGCGAATAATTCACCGAAGATTCCACTGCCCGCTGACTGCCGTCGTAATCTACACCTAAGCCGCCACCAACGTCCAAATAACGCAAACCGGCACCCATGCGCTGGAGCTCAACATAAATTTGGCCCAGCTCGTTAATCATATTTTTGACGACACGAATGTCGTGAATTTGGCTGCCGACGTGACAGTGCAGCAGCTCTAGGCAATCTTCCATGCCATGCTCGCGTAGCTCTTGGTGCATGGCCAAAAGCTCACTGATATACAATCCAAATTTGCCCTGTGAACCCGAAGAGGCCTCCCATCTGCCGACGCCAGGGGTGGAAAGTTTGACACGAGCACCTATATGTGGTCGCACATCGTGCTTCTTGGCAAAACGAAGGATTCGTTCCAGTTCAGAATAATCTTCGATTACAGGAATAATGTTGCGGCCAAGTTTGGTGCCAAGAATGACCGCTTCTATGTAGCGATCATCTTTGAAACCATTGCAAATGATAGGACGCTCGAAGTCGCCGGCGGTCAACGGCAGCGCGGCAAAGAGCTCCGGCTTTGAGCCAACCTCCAAGCCAAAGCCATGGCGCTCGCCGTGACGATAAATTTCTTCGACGACGTGGCGTTGCTGGTTGACTTTAATCGGGAAGGCGAGCCGATAATCCCCACGGTATTGTTCCTCCTCCATGGCGCGACTAAAGGCGTCGGCAATTTGATCGAGGCGGTCGCGCAGGATGTCATTGAAGCGTACCACTAGAGGCGTGCAAAAGCCTCGCTGGCGCAAGCCTTCTCGAATTTCATCCAGCGCGACGCCATTGGGGTCGGATGCATGGCGCCGCACCTTCACTCGGCCGTCCTCGGCGACGAAAAAATAACCCTCGCTCCAGCCGGAGACGCGGTACAAATCATCGGCCATTTGAATCGTCCAGCCGGAGGTCGGCGTGGATTGATTCGGGGTGGTTAGGGTGGTGGGGGTATCCATCGAGCTTGAGGCGCCATTGTCGCTCTTTTGCCCACCGGTGGGAAGACCTAGAATTTAGCCATGAGTGAAATTACCGCCTTTTTGACCCGGCATTTCCGCCACTTCAATGCCGCAGCGTTGATGGATGCGGCGCGGGATTACCGTCGGCACTTGGATTCGGGCGGATCGATGCTGGTGACCCTGGCTGGCGCTATGAGTACCGCCGAATTGGGCCGTTCTCTTGCCGAAATGATCCGGGCAGGCAAGGTGCATGCTATCAGCACTACCGGAGCAAATCTGGAAGAAGACGTGTTTCATTTGGTTGCTCATGACCATTACTTGCGCATTCCCGGATATCGTGATTTGACTGCGCAGCAGGAGCAAGAATTGCTCGACAAGCATTTGAACCGAGTGACTGACACCTGCATCCCCGAAGAGGAGGCGATGCGACGCATTGAACGTGCCTTAAGGGAGGAGTGGAAGGCTGCGGAAGATGCCGGCGAGCGCTTGTTCCCGCACCAGTTTCTCTATCGAATGCTGTTAAGTGGTAAATTGAAGCAGTACTACCAAATCCCCGAAGAGGATTCGTGGCTATTGGCTGCTGCGGAAAAAAACCTGCCGATTTGGACACCCGGATGGGAAGATTCGACTTCGGGGAATATGTTTGCGGCGGCTTGCATGGAGGGACTGGCCCAGCCGTCGACGGTGAAAAGCGGCATTGAAGCGATGATGGATTTGGCGGAGTGGTATAGCAATTATGCACCGCAGAGTTCGGTCGGATTTTTTCAGATTGGCGGTGGCATAGCCGGTGATTTCCCCATTTGTGTGGTGCCGATGCTGCATCAGGATTTGCAGCGAGATCATGTTCCTTTGTGGGGATATTTTTGCCAAATTAGCGATTCAACTACCAGCTTTGGCAGTTATTCAGGTGCGGTTCCCAACGAAAAAATCACTTGGGGCAAACTGGGGGTGAATACACCGAAGCACATCATTGAATCTGACGCGACCATCGTTGCGCCGTTGTTTTTCGCCTTGGTGATGGGTTGGTAGGTGAATGGCTTTAGCGACTTTTCCAGCTCCAAACTCGCATTGAAAACCAAACTTTATGCTTTGCTTGAAGTGTGCCTTGCATTTGTTTGCATGCACGTCGGGTTTAGGTGGTTTCGGCGGTTTACCGAGTTGGGCCAGTTGGAAGTCCAAAGCGGGGTGAATTTGTCGCCGGGCGTATTCATGATTTTGACGTCGGCGCTGATGATAATTTTTGCCGGGCGGAGCCGGTCGGCGATGGGCACGTCTGGCTTGATTGGAGCTTTTGGATTGCCAAATCGTGGTTTTCTATTTTCCATTCGACCGGCGGCTATTTGTTTGGTGTTGCTCGGCTTAGGTGGAGTAGTTTTGTGGGGGTTTGGATTTAGCCCACAGTCGAGCAAAACTTCGTGGTCCGGAGTCATCGTGAATTCCGTTTTGAACCTGTGTGTCGCCATGGTTTTGGTTTGGCTACTGAGGCTGAATTCAAATACACCATCACCGCGCGGCCGACGGCTTGATAAATCCCTGCTAACCCTATTCCTCTTGATCGCGATCGCGCCGACGTGTTGGGCGTTGCTGAATCATGCAGAAATTGCACCCAAATTATGGACCGTTTTTTGGGTGCTAATCGGATCAGGTTTCGGTGAAGAATTGTTTTTCCGCGGCTACGTGCAAGGCCGCCTAAATTTAGTTTTTCACCGACGCTGGTCTCTATGGGGGACTCGTTTTGGCCCCGGCCTATTCCTTGCCGCCGCCTTATTTGGCGCCGTCCATGTTTTGAATTCAGTGGATTATTTTTCAGGCGTTTACCATTTCCAGTGGCGGCATGGACTTTCTACGATGACCACGCTCTACTTCGGCTTTCTAAGAGAAAAAACCAATTCCGTTTTGGCGCCAGCACTGGTGCATGGTTTCGGGAACTTGGGCGCACGAATGTCCGGCATGTTCGCCTAAGGTAGTCCAAAGCGAAAAAACCTACAACGGCCATCGAGTTGTGGTCACTGTGCTAGGTCCACCGACTTGAACAGGAATAGTATCGACAAGTGTTTCCTTGCCCCCTCGCAGAATAACGGAGTAGATTTTTAGGTCGTATTTTCCTGGATTTAGACGATCGAATTTCTTCTCGCCGTCATCGCTGAAGCTAGTATTGGCTACCAACACTCCAGCATCGTTAAACAGTTTTCCATAGAATAGATGTACTGAATTGGTCGCCACGAATTCAGCGGAATCAATCACCTGGAGTATGAGCACCGATTCCATAATTAATGGTGAAAGATCTGGCGCGATGAGATCCTGGGTATAAACCTCTATTTCGGTTGTCCCTGAGCTCCGGTAGCCCTTGGCATCCATGTAAATTTCGTAGAGGCCTGGTTGTACATTTTGGATGATAAAGTTTCCGTCTTCGTCGACCATTGCCGTTCCATGTAGGGACGATTTATAGTTTGTTTGTCCAAGCACAGCTAGGTCGGCATCTTTTATTTTTGATATTGGCAACCCATGTCCATGGATGCTCACCCGCAATCCTCCCAGCAGGGTTAGGTTTTCGGAAGGGATCTTTCCTTTTATGGTGATCCCACTTAGTTGTAGCTCGACAACTTCAGATTCTTTATTTAGCTCAACTACTTTGAATACTCGCAGACTGCCATGGACTTCGGCCATTATTCGATAATTCCCAGGCCAAATATTGGAGAAATGTGCTTCACCTTTGGAATCCAATTGCGCCCGCTTAGGCCACGGGGAATTGTCGTCGAGTTGTTTCAGTATTTGGATTTCCGTGCCAGTGATTGGACCGGAAGCATCCGAAAGTCGCACCGTTAAATTTGGCTGGGTAGGGTATTGATACTCAATGATGTTTTCTCCAGAGACGATTTCAAGGGAAGTCATTCGCACTTCTGTTGGACCGCTTCCTTGGCACAAGTAATACCATCCTTTGCTTAACTGATTAAAGATGGCCTTTCCTGCTGCGTTGGTGGAGGACCTTTCCGAGTTTCGATCTTCGTCGGCTTTGCCATCCGGGCGGAAGGAGTTCATTAGAAACTCTTGGTCTTGAACTGGAAGCCCATTCTTGTCCTTGATGATCAGAGTTACTTCTAATGTCGGTTCCAAGAAAAGCGTGATCGCTTTTGGCTTACCCTCCTCCAGGATCACCTTAAATGGCTGTCTGAGATATCCGGTAGCGTGTGCGGATAAATCGTGATTCCCCGGGGGAAGGTATTTGATAATTGCGACATGGTCCTCAAGGAATTGGTCGCGGCTGAAGCGCCTTGCTCGAGCGGCGTGCTTGATTTGCCTTTTCCAATCGTTCGGCCCTATGACTATTCCCTTCCCAAAGTAGGGAACTTCAACATCAAGTATGTGGCTTGGGAACGGAACTGGCTTTTTATCAATGGAAGATAACGTGGTGATAGTCAAGGGAACTCCTGGAAAAATGGTGATCTCGCCCAGATCAACATCTGCGGAAACTTCAAATGGTGAAAGTAGTTTTCGGCCTTCTCGGTTCCTAGCCATAGCGCCATATGTGCCTGCGGCGATTGCTAATTGAAAGGATCCGTTTGAAGAGGTTGGATAAAAAACTTCATTCACATCGCCAGGGTGATCCACATTCACAAATCCGATAGATGCTCGTTGGGCTGGGCTTCCGTCTTCAATGACAATCTTGCCGCGAATGGAATAGTAGTCTGGCAGGGACAGTTTCACCACACCCCCTGGACTGACCGGATCTGAAGCTGTCCAGATGGTCGGGCTAACTTTAGCTAGGGCTTTATATTCCGCCTCTTTATCATCGAGGCCAGAGATTTCAAATTCACCATTAACGTCTGTTTGGGTTACTGCCGAATGCCCATAAAATTGGTGTGGCCGGTCAAAGCTGGAATCCTCTTTTCGAAGTAAGTAGATGGGGACGTCAGCTGCCGGGGAATGATTTGAGTTGAAAACTATTCCGTTGATGGCACTGCCACGCTCAAGCGTGATTTGCCTCCATTGATCGCTAGATGCAATGGGCTGGAAATCGTCCTGCTGGAAAGGAATGAACCCAGGAGCGTTGATCTCCAGGCGATGCAATCGATTCAGCAAGTGAGGGAAAGATTTCTCTCCTTTGTCGTCGGTTGGTCCACTTTGAAAATAAAGAGTGCCTACTGGTTCCGTGGGATCGGTTTGAAGGCTGATGACTGCACCTTCCACGGGCTTGTTTTTATTGTCCAATACGCGAAGCTTTATCTGTCCACCTGGAGACAGGCTAAGAATGCCGCAGTCTTGCTCTGGTTTGCCCGGCGTGCTGTCATGGAGCTTGCCTGCAATAGCAAAACCACTTTTGAAAGCGTAAATAATGACGGGATCTGAATTGTTTAGATTATTTAGGGTTGCACGCCCGAACTCATCAGTCAGGGCTTTTTCTTTGCTGGGGGCAATGTGAAACCAAGCGTCCCATCCCTTGAAGCCCATGAGCTTGATCCAATCCTGGTGTATGTTCTTTGCTTCTACATGGGCTTGAGGAATTGCGCGTCCATTTAGATCCAAGACTTGAACGTGGAACACTGCCTCAATTGAATTCGATTCCTCGAGCAGCTCAACCCTCAGGCTCTCGTCAGTCGCCTCGCCTTGAGGTATGGTTGCGTTCTCTTTCAGGATTGAGGTAGATGCTATTGGATCCGCATTTCCAACAGTCTGAATTGTCGGCGGCGAAAGTCGAGGCGTCGGCCATACCGCCCAAGAAATCAATAATAACAGCGCTGCGCTGAATGCGATTTTGGTTTTTGTGCTCATGAGCAAAAGGTGTGTGATCCAAGGGGTAAATGAGATCGAGCCGGCACTCGCGAGTACGGTAGTTCCAGATATGGGTGCTGCCAAAATCGCTAAGCCTGCAAGGTGGCTTTCTTTGCCGGAGCGAGCTTGCAATTCAAACTTCAGCTTTTGCAAACTGCGGCGCAAATTTGAGCGCACCGTGCTGGCGGGCATTCCCAGGCGCGAAGCGATTTCATGCAAAGGCAAGCCATCGAAGTAGCGCTGCACGATGATGCTTCTATGCGGCTCGTCCAGTGATGAAACTGCAAGTGCCAACTCATGCATGCACTCCGCCCATGCGACGATTTCATCGCTGGATGCAGCCGTCGCGCCTGTTTGAGCGACCTTTTCCTCACGCGCCAATCGCCGCCGCTCACCGCGTCGCAGATTAAGTGCAATTCCGCGAGCAACTCGAGTCAACCAAGCTTGCAGGCCAGCACCGCCGTAAGGTTTACGCTCCAGCGCCACCATCAAGGTCTGCTGCGATACATCCTCCGCCTGATGCTCGTCCGCCAGCAGCGATTTTGCAAGAGCTTGCACCCACCCGGAATGGGCGAGCAGTTCTTCCAGGCTGGCGGTCTTGGGGTCAGGCGTTTTCATCGATTTCCTGAATAACTCACCGCCAGCCTAGATAATGTTGCAACTTTTTGCCGAAAATTATGGCGAGAAATTTCTCGCGTCTACTCTCACAACGCTGGCTTGGCCGGGAATGACCACAACTGGAATGGTTTCGCCCTTGGTCATAGTGACGTTGTTCCAATAGCGCATGGAAACTATGGCTTCCCCCGATTCTAGCGGCGAGAAAGAATACTTACCGTCTTGGGTGATTAACGGCGGGTTCGAGCTCACCCGTTTGCCGCTCAAACTGGACACCTCCAAATAGAGTTGTGTCTCGGGATGACGCCGACGGAACTCTGTCATTCCAGTCAGTTCCACACTGACGCTTCCCGCTTGTGCAAGTACGAAATTTTGATTTGATAGATCCTCGCCCTTGACATGGATTCGCCGAGGATTGGCCGCAATGTATCCAGGTGCTCTTGCAATTAGGTAATAGATCCCATCGGGAACTCCATTGAATTCAAAAAACCCTTGCGAATCAGGTGATGTCATACCATGACGAAGGTTGCTGCCAATAGCAATGATATCGTCTGCATCGGAATCCCAGTATTGACTCCTAACCAGAAGAAGAGCTTGCTCCTGCTCATCCGGTTCATTCAAGAAGTTGGCAAGGTAAACCCGCGAACCTTGCGGCGCATTGGCGATAGCTCCAGAGATTGAGGTTCCTGTAAAGCGAAAGGTGAAACTAGTTGAGGATGCATTGATTTGAATTTCTTCTTGCAGCGGGAACAACCCAGGTGGAAAAATTTGTATTTGGTATTCGTCCGCTTCTAGCTCTTTATGGGTACAAATTCCATTCTGATCTGTAGTAGAACGATATCCACCGCGGTCATATTCAGTGATTGGGGAAATTGGGTCGGTTTTCGGCAGTTTACGCCGAAGTCGAACCGGAGTTTCGGGCACTGGTCCATTCGGGCCAACTACTTTGAATTCCACCCCATGCAATTCCGGCATTTGGATTTGGAAATGATTGCTGCCAGGATTTATCAAAGTAGTTCCCCAAAAGAAACCTGAACGTGAAGGAAGCCATCGGCCTATGTTCCAACTACCCACGCCGATGTTTTTGAAATGCGCTTTGCCATCCTTATCCGTTTGCGAATTTTGGGGCAGGTACTTAGGCTTCTGTAGTCCATTCGCCTGCCATTGAGAATCATGCCCAGCTGGACTAACGGCAACTGAAACCCCAGAGGCCGGACGCCCATCCGAATTCATGACGGAGAGGATCAACTCTGCTGTAGCTTCGAGCTGAATAGTCTCATGTACAGTTTGCCCAGCAGCCAATTCGACCTGTAGATCCTTTGCTTGATACCCGGGGCAAGTTATTTGGAAGGTGAATGAGCCAGTCGGGAGATGTGAGATATTCCAAACCCCGACCTCTCCTGATGCAAGGCCAGCTTTATTGAGCAACGGATTTGAACTAAAAAATAGCATTCCCTGGATGTCGCTAGAATTCCCTGGATTCGGTCGCGTAGTCGCCCATTGTGGAAGCGGAAAACTTACCTTTGCGGCCGGTAATCCTTCGCCACTTCCGTTTTCAATGCGCAGCACTAATGCGGTCGGATCGGCCAAATGAAGGTCACCGAGGTCAATATTTTCTTCAAGTAATACTCCGGTAGATTTCATCAAGGTGCCGGATTTGTGAAAGCTGGCAATGCGATAACTCCCCGTGGAAAGTGTGGTCGAAAAACTTCCATCGTCACCAAGTTCGCATTCGAAATCTGGCGGCAAACTGGGTTCATTTTCGTTTATTAAAATCACCGTTCCTCCGGCCGCCGGAGTGTTGTTTCGGAGCAAAATTCGACCGTTTATTTCATGAACTCCAGGTACGACCAAATTCAGCTTTTCTCCCGCCTTCATACCGGCCGAAGCTGCCCAGGCTTGCCCGCGACGGATTGCGATGCCATGTGAGGCGCGCTCTTCTTCCAATCCGCTAACCAAAAACTTCCCATCTGCGGCAGTGACTCCTTGGAAAGAGGTTAGGTGTGGCTGGAGGCGCACTAACGGCGTTTGGAAACCACCGACCTCTTTATAGACTCCAACGCCCTTGGCAGGGGAGCCATCTTCTTCATACACGGTAAGTTCAATGGAGCCACCGCGTTCAAGTACAATTCTCCGTGAGGCCGTTGGCTGGTCAAAGACGGTGAAGTCTCTTTCTTGGTAACTAAGAAAGCCCGCCGGGTCAGTTAGGATTAGGTTGGCACTCTTATTTAGGTTTTCAAAAAAAGCTACGCCGTTTTCATCGGTAAATGCTAACGAATTCAGCATGGTGAACTCCAGTTGCGGGGTTCTTCCTATGCACTCGACTCGCGCTGATGGGATTGAATTACCCTTGCTGTCGACGAACTGAAGAGCTAAGAATCTCCCCGATTCGAGAATCCAATCTCCGAGGTCAATTGCAGCGGGATCCGCTGATAAATTTTCCACACGAACTCGGCCTGCAAATCCGCTGGCGTCGGCAAAGAAGGCTAGATCCGTTCGACGAGGAAGGTCTCCTATAGTCGCTATTCCCTCTTGATTGGTGATTGCGATTACATCGGGATCCATATTTGGGAAGTAGATGTCAATCGGCCTCCTTGAGAGAGAACGCGCTCCTCTATTGGTTTTAAAAACGCGAATGCGGGCAGATGGAATTGCAGTGCCAGTTTCATCCACGATTCGAAGTTTCACGCCAAAATTGGGTGCAGCCGCCTCGGCGCGGATGTCTACTTCACTCTCTTGTTTTTCAAGTAAGGCCAGCTCGCTCGGCTGTACTTCCGCTTGAATCTCGCTTAGAAGTTCGGCCTCTTGAATTCCGTCGGCATTTTCCGTTTCAGTCCCAGTATTTTCCGGCCAAAAGAAAAAACCAACGATTAAGGCAATCGCTCCAACTCCGACAATTAGTTTGCTGTTCATAGTCATTAATACAGTCTCCAATCCAATCGCCGCCACAGAGGGCGGAACTAGCGAGCCCGGGGTTAAGAAAAGCGCAGTTAGCGTGCTATCGCGCCAATCTGCTCCGTGTCTGGATTCCAAGATTCGTCGCAATTCCGCCAAGCCTTTCGCCAATCGATTGCGGGCGGTAGATGGGGGCACCTGCAAACGCTTGGCAATTTGTTTGCTCGACAGCCCTTCGTAGAAGCGCAAAATCACTGCAGTTCGATAAGGCTCACGCAGATCGCGCAGTGCATGCACCAGTTGCTCATGCACTTGCAAAACTTCAACCGCCTCGTCGCTGGCAAGCATTTCCGACGTCTGCTCCTGCGCCGCAAGGATTTCGCGCCGACGCCGACGCTGGTCCTTTCGTTTCGAATTCAAGCCGAGGTTGGTTAGCACGCGTGCCATCCAAGATGGCGGGACTTTCGACTGTCGAGGGGGGCGTTCCAGTGCTCGCACCCAGGCGTCTTGCAGTAAATCTTCGGCGTTGTCAGGACCGACCAAATGTACAGCCAAAGCTTTGAGCCACCTCGATTGCTCGAGGGTATGCTCTAGCTTATGGTTTGACGAATTTGGATCCATTAATAAGAGTGACACCGCAAAGGCACATTATGTCGTCAAAAAATTGTGAGGTAGTCGATATTTATTTACCTCGGAACAAATTTGGCCGCGTCGGCGGGCGGCATACAAGCGTCGCCCGCCCAATCTTCAAACACTATCAAGCATCCACTTCGGAATGCAGCGCGATGCGATTGCCTTCGCTATCGCGGCAAATCGCGCGGAAACCGTGCGGACCGATCGAATGAACGTCGTTGACGAGTTCGCCGCCATGCTCGGCGCACTTTGCCACCGCGTCGCGAATGCGACCGTGCACATTCAAATACAGCAAAATTCCGCCATCCCGCGAAACTTCATTGGAGCGAGGGACCAAGCAGCCGCCATTGCCTTCGTCGTGCGCGATCACGCCGAATGATAATTCGTCAGTGCACTCAACGCTCACCTCACAATCAAGTACCGCACTATAAAAATCGACCGACCGGTCTAGGTCGGCTACAGGAATGTCGAACCAAACGGCTCGGTTGTGATCGCGGTTGTGATTGCTCATGGCAACCGACAGTCTAAGCTATCTAGCGCCGCGCCGCCGATTCGGGCGCCGCCCAGAAAAACGGCTCAACATCATGACCGATTCCAGCCCACAACTATCCCCATGGCGCGAGCGCATGTGGCGGATCATTTTCCTGGCGGATACGCCCAAAGGCCGGGCTTTCGACGTCTGGCTGATCATTCTGATCCTGGCCAGCGTGGCTGTGGTCATGCTCGAAAGCGTTGCGTCAATCCGCGACGAATGGGGAACTCAGCTTGGGGCGGCGGAATGGATTTTCACCGCGCTCTTCACCCTGGAATACGTCGCTAGGCTGATTTGCACGCGACGGCCGTTGCATTATGCACGCAGTTTTTTCGGCGTCGTCGACCTGCTGGCCGACCTGCCGACGTATTTAGTCGCGCTGTTTCCGGCGGCGCATTATTTCATGGGGATTCGCGTGTTTCGGATTCTGCGCGCGTTCCGAGTGCTCAAACTTGCCGCTCACGGTCGCGAAGCGGACCGCTTGATTCGCTCCATGATGGCCATGCCCCGCAAGGCAGGTAGCGGCGCCGCGGGCCCCGCCAATACGCCGTGGCCGTGCGGGAGGCGGGTAACT
>JACKQG010000718.1_pt1 | contig 47080 bp, 40 predicted proteins | sample 8237621 | NCBI WGS metagenome assembly JACKQG01 (sample SAMN15677084, study PRJNA649215) | marine metagenome | biome: marine; feature: Black Sea; material: saline water; isolation source: suspended particulate matter (SPM) from the Black Sea western gyre | collected 2013-06-09/2013-06-10 | depth... | reverse complement strand
AAGTTTTCATACTCCAGAGGAGTAAACTATTTGTAATATTTAAATCGAATAAAAAGTTAGCTCCATTGGAGCGAACTAATAGATCTCTCTTACAGAGTTCATTTTAATAATTCATAACTCATAATTCATAATTCAAAATAGGCCACCTCTTTGAGGTGAAGTAAAACCATGTGATTAAATATTATAGCTATCATTGTTTAATCCCTGAAAATCTGCGTCCTATAAAATCAAGCCACCCCAAAACCAATTTGGCAATTATGACCATCAAACATTGATGCGATTTCAATTTCACAATATTTTATTAAATCCTCTGTCATTAATCTTTGATTATATTTTCTACTTGCAGCTTCGGTTGCACTATTTTTTACAATAATATCAATCTGTCCACCAGATAATGGAAATTGTTTAGCCAAATATTTTTTGTCAATTTCATCCGCACCAGGGATTGTCCAAGGTAAATGTAAATCCCATAACCGCTCTCGCTCCTTTATAGCAGGGGTAGGAAATTCAAGTTTGAGATGAAACCGTCGACTAAAAGCAGTATCCATATTATCTTTTAAATTTGTGGTTGCAATCATAACTCCTTTTAATTGCTCAAATGCTTCCAAAAATAAATTTTGAAGTGTATTATACATTACATCTACAGATGAATCTGTTTTTGTCATTCGTCTAGATAAAAATTGATCTGCTTCATTGAGTAATAAAACAGGTGGATTCTCTGTTCTTCGAACAATTCGTTCAAATATTGTAAATAATTTTCGAACATTTTTTTCACTTTCACCCACCCAGCATGATTGTATTCGAGACATATCGGTAATTAATAATTGTTTCCCCAATGATTTTGCAATTGCACCCGCTGCAAATGTTTTTCCAGTTCCAGGTGCACCATGAAATAACATTAATAAACCAGGTTCTGAATTCTTTTTTACTTCACCTGCTAAATCTAATCCAGGACTATATAAACCCCATTTTTGCAATGTTTTATCAATATTTTTATGATACCGAGATAATCCTGTTTTAATTGTTTTTTTTAACTCATAAGGTAAAATTAAATCATTCATAGTTTGCCGTGGCTCCATGAGTGAAAATATAGTTTCACCTTTCAATATTTGATGTAATCGTTCTTGATCATTCGTAGGGGTATTCATTATGACTTGCCTAGTAATATCGGGAGAGACGCGAATATCTCCACCTTTACTTCTAAACATAACATTTTCTGTTAACTCAACGAGTCCATTTCGTACTAATTTTGAATCATTTGCTAAATATTGTCGATTCATATACATTTCATGAGGATCTTGACTAATAAGTTTTATTGCTTCATCAACATCAACATTTAATCCATCCATTTCTTCTTTAATTAAATAAACTAAAATAATAGTTTCATTGTCATCTAATTGATATTCTTCAATTACATCCATAAGTGGAAAAGTTTTACTCGTTTTTATTGACCTATTTTCTAATTTTAATTTCCATCGCATCGCATCAACATAATCTTTCGCTACATAATCATCCATTAATTTATCAAGTCTTCTTGTATTAAAATCATTATATGAAAATTCTTTTAGGCAATTCACATACGAGAACCAATCTTTTAAATATTCCTTATTATTGGGATAGGGTTTATTCATATCTTGGCTAATATCTTCGTCTTCATTTAAAAGCATTTTTATAAAATTACGATTTATGGATATATCATTATTTAAAAGTCCATATTTATAGAATGAAGCAATTGGCTTTGAATCTCTCAATGAAGAAATAAACCCATTATTAATTATTTTTTTCTTTTCAGTATAAAGTAATCCTTTTTTACAAAGTTCAATTATTTTACCTAAATTATTTATTGCCATTGGAACACTATCATAGAATTTTTCTAATAATTGAACAGGATCAATAAATCTATTTCGTTTAGAAATTTGTTCATACCAAATTAAACTTAATATTTTTATATCAATTTCCTCTAAATGATAATCAATAAGTTGCTTGTTGTTAAGTACCGAATTTAAGGTTTTATCTACTTTTTCAATTTTTACTTGTTCATCAATATCATCCTCAAATGAAAGATATAAGGATTTTCCTATTTTTAAAAGTTGAGAAGATAAATTTGTTTTTGCCATTTTGTTTTCCTTTTTATTGAATTGCCTGACCTGTGGAATCTGATTTTTTTCCCACAGGGTTTAATTATTTACCAACACATTAAGTTAAAATAGTAATAAGTCATATACTGTCGTATGGTAATAAAAAATTATTATTACTTTTTAAATTACAATGTTATGCTTGAATAAGTTGCATTTGGTAAATTAACTTGTTTGTATTGTAGCAAATTTCAAGATTTAGAATTCAATTTATCTGTAAAGGAAAGAGTGGTAGAAAGTACAATAATTCAACAAATAGATGGGAATATTGCAATTCTTAAATTAAATAGACCCAAAGTAAATGCAATTAATGAACAGATGGTAGATGATCTGCTTCTAAATTTATCCGAATTAAAAAAAAATAATAATATTAATGGAATTATTCTCACCGGTAATAATGGTTTTTTTTCAGCAGGATTAGATGTTTTAGAATTATTTCCACAAAGTAAAACAGATTTAATTCAATTTTGGTCTAAATTTAATAAATTATTACTCGAATTATTTTCATTCCCAAAATTAATTTTTAGTGCAATTACGGGTCATAGCCCAGCAGGTGGAACCGTTCTCAGTATAATGACAGATTATAGAGTGATGGCTGAAGGAAATTATAAAATGGGCTTAAATGAAGTGGCGGTCGGTTTAATTCTTCCTGGAGCAATTGGTGGAGTTTATCAGTATATTTTAGGCACAAGAAATGCAGAAATTTTTGGATTAACGGGTAAACTTGCAACGCCTAATGAAGCATTAAAAGTTGGTTTAATTGATGAAATTCAACCATTGGAAAATGTTTTAGAAGTAACAAAATTTAAATTACAAGAATGGTTAAAACTACCATCATATCAACAAGGATTAACAAAATTAAAATTACGCGAAAATTTAATTCAAAAAATCACAGAAAATCAAGAAAACTATACAAATGAAATTGTTGATATTTGGTTTAGTGAACCGGGGCAACACATTTTAGGTGGTTTAGTTAATCGATTAAAGAAATAAATTTAGGAGATATATGTCAGGTCACAGTAAATGGTCAACAATAAAACGAAAAAAAGCGGCAATTGATGCAAAAAGAGGTGCCGCATTTACACGCGTATCAAAAGATATTACATTGGCAGCAAGAGAAGGTGGTGATGATATTGAAATGAATCCAGCATTACGATTGGCTGTACAAAAGGCAAAAGCTGTTAATATGCCAAAAGATAATATTGAAAGAGCAATAAAAAAAGGTACCGGTGATTTACCAGGAATGAAATTTGAAGATTATGTCTATGAAGGTTATGGTCCTGGTGGTGTTGCCATTTTACTTTCAGTGATGACCGATAATAAAAATAGGACGGTACCAGAGATTAGACATTTAATGTCTAAGAATGGAGGTAATTTAGGCGAACCCGGTTGTGTTAATTGGATGTTTGAGAAAAAGGGAATTATTTCAGTACTCAAAGAAAATAGAGATGAAAATGAATTACTTGAAACAGCATTAGAATTTGGTGCTGATGATTTTTCTTCCGATGATGATTTAAATTATACAATTATTACAACTCCAGAAACCTTTGGAGAGGTAAGTAAAGGATTAGAATCTGTCGGTATTGAAATTGAATCAGGAGAATTGACATTAGAACCACAAAATAAAATAAATATTGCAGGTAGCGATGCAATTAGTTTGCTTAAATTATTAGATTTATTAGAAGAAAATGAAGATATTCAAAAAGTATATTCTAATTTTGAAATTGATGATGACGAATTAGAAAAAATATCATCGGAATTATAAAATTTGATTATTTTGGGTATAGATCCAGGATTAAGTAAAATGGGGTTTGGTGTAATTAAAATAAATGATGAGCAACCTTCATTAATTGATTTTGGAATAATTTCAACAACTGCTGATCAACCATTAGAAAAAAGATTAAAAACAATATATTTAGATTTAAAAACAGTAATAAAAGAATATCAACCGAAGGCAATGTCTGTTGAAGGTAGTTTCTTTGGAAAAAATGTACGCTCAATGATGATGTTGGGTCATGCAAGAGGAATGGCACTTTTAGGTGCAGCGCAAGCTGGAATTCCTGTTTATGAATATTCACCCCGAAAAATAAAACAATCGGTTACAGGCAATGGAAATGCAACAAAAGAGCAAGTAAAATATATGGTTCAAATAATTTTGGGATTAAAAGAGAAAAAAATACCTGATGATGCAAGTGATGCATTAGCAATTGCACTGTGTCACACAAAACAATTTAGATATGATGATTGAATTTTTACACGGAAAATTACATAGCAAAGCTCAAAGTGTTGCGATAATAGATGTGAATGGAATAGGATATTTATGCCATATTACTTCAAGTACGTATGATAAATGCCCACAAAATGGAGAATTAATTTCATTATTGATTCATTTTCATGTAACTGAAAATGCACAGGAACTTTTTGGATTCTATGATGAAAAAGAACGAATGATGTTTAGAATGCTTATTGGTATTTCAGGAATTGGGCCAAAAACTGCAATTGCAATGTTATCTAATATTTCTCCACAAGAATTTAAAAAACGAATTATTGGAAGTGAAGTCAGTATGCTAACAGCAATTCCCGGAATTGGACCAAAAACTGCAAAACGGATTATTGTTGAATTAAAAGATAAGTTTATTAAAATGGCTGATGACGATATGCCGATTGAAGAAGATTCAGGTAGTTCACCGGCATTGAATGAAGCGAGTAATGCACTCATATCACTTGGATTTAAATTTAAAGATGTTCAAAATATATTAAAATCCATTATAAATACCGATGGACCAGATAGTACCGAAAATTTAATTAGAAAGGCATTAAAATTACTGAATTAAAGTTAACAGCTTTATATGATTCGCATATTGAATTGGGAGCAAAAATGGTCCCATTTGCTGATTATGAAATGCCTGTTCAATATCCCTGTGGAATTAAAAGTGAATATCAAGCAGTGCGGAATAATGTAGGAATGTTTGATGTTTCACACATGGGTGAATTTGAAATTTCAGGCGAGAATGCTGAATTATTTTTACAGAAATTAACAATAAATGATGTGACTCAATTAAAAAATGGGAAAGCCCAATATTCTGCGATGTGTAATGAAAATGGTGGAATAATTGATGATTTAATCGTATATAAATTTGTAAATAAATATGTAATGGTTGTCAATGCTTCTAATGTAGAAAAAAACTGGAAGTGGTTGAATAGAAATTTAATAACCGGTGTAAAATTAAAAAATATAAGTGATTCGATTTCACTCATCGCAATTCAAGGACCTAAATGTAGAAATATTTTATCTGAATTATTCTCTGAAGTAAATAATTTAAAATTTTATCATGCGATTGAATTAAAATATAATCATGAAAATTTAATTATTAGCCGAACAGGATATACGGGTGAATTAGGTTTTGAAATTTATGGTTCGGGAAATTCTATTAATTTAATATGGCAATATTTATTGAATAAAAATGTTCAACCATGCGGATTAGGTGTTCGTGATGTACTTAGAATGGAAATGAAATATTGTCTTTATGGAAATGATATTGATGAGTCAACTCATCCACTTGAAGCAGGATTAAGTTGGATTACAAATTTAAATACTGATTTTATAGGAAGAGATAATATATTTAAATTTAAACAGGATGGAGTTGATCGGAATTTAGTTGCAATAAAATTAAATGAAAGAGGAATACCACGGCAAGGTTATAAAATTACCAAAAATGGTAAATTAATAGGTGAAATTTGTAGTGGAACTCAGTCGTTAGGGTTAAATTGTGGAATTGGAAGTGGTTATGTAGAAAATGGATTTCATAAAATAGGGACTGAAATATCTGTGTTAATTCGAAATAAAGAGGTAAATGCAACAATTATTAAACCACCATTTATAAAAAAGACTTCATTACTTGACTAAATCAAAAAATAATATGACCGAAAGACAGCGAGAAGTTATTGGCGTATTGCTAATGGCATTCGGTGTTCTTGTGTTTTTAAGTTTAATTTCTTTTAATCCACTTGAAGAAATAACCATACCGAGTGAAACAAAAAATGGGAATTATTTAGGTTATTTTGGAATTTGGATTTCTCACTTTTTAATAAAATTAATTTTTGGTTGGGGCTCACTATTTTTACCCTTTATATTTGGAATTACAGGCTGGAGTCTATTTACTAACCGCCCACCCCAATTTTATATAAGGCAATCACTTTTTATTTTAGGTATGGCAGTTTGGACAGGGATAATAATTTGGGTATTTATTGAGTTTGGGGGTGGTGATACAAAAGATTATACTGCTTCTGGTTTTTTTATTGCTAGTGTAGGAAAATTAATTTATGATTTTATTGGTGGTTTTGGTCTTTTTATAATTTTACTAACTTCAATTCTATTATTATTCTCTGGATATTTTAATTATTCAATTAAAGATGGATTAATAATAATTAAAGAAATAATTAGAAATAAATTTAAAGAATTATTAAGCAAGTATAATCAATATAAAAACTCAAAAGCCGATAATATTGAACCTGAAATTAATATCCCTCAAGAATCTGAAATAATCTCTGATATTGTAGAACCTGAACCAACCATTGAGATGCAACCAGAGAAAGAACAAGAACCATTAACAATTAACCGACCTGAAAAAGAAGATTCAGAAGATAGAGAAAGTCATATTGATGAAGATGGAATTGAAATCGGTGAAGTAACTAAAATTGAAGAGGGAGATTTAGATTCTGCTGAAGACCGAAGAGTTAGATTTTTACAATATAAACTACCACCTTTAGATTTATTATATAATCCTCCAGAAATTCGTGAAGATATGTCTGAGGAAATTTTAAATGACAAAGCCAAAGAATTAGAACATGCGTTAGAAACATTTGGAGTTTTAGGGCGAGTCGTTCGAATTTCTCCGGGACCCGTAATTACACTTTTCGAAGTTGAGCCATCTGAGGGTGTTCGGGTAAATAAATTTGTAAATTTAGCAGATGATTTAGCTCGTATTATGAAAGCACATCGAGTTCGAATTATTGCACCAATTCCAGGATCAAAATCAGTAGGAATTGAATTACCTAATGCAAATCCTGCTATTGTATTTATCCGAAATATTCTTAATTCAAAAAAATATATTGAAGCAGAATCAAAATTAACATTAGCAATCGGTCGGACAACAACAGGTGAAGCCTTTACCTTTGATTTAGGGAAAATGCCTCATTTACTTATTGCTGGTGCAACAGGTGCAGGTAAATCTGTTTGTATTAATACCATAATTATTTCAATTTTGTATAAAGCAAGGCCTGATGAAGTAAAATTTATAATGATTGACCCCAAACGAATTGAATTATCAACATATAGAGAATTAATTGATTATCATTTAATCACTTCACCAAATATTGAAGAATATGTGATGACAACTCCCGAAAATGCAGTTGCAGTTTTACATTCTGCATTAGCTGAAATGGAAAGACGATATGATGTATTCTCCAGAGCAACGGTTAGAAATTTGGGAGAATATCATAATAAATGTAAACATGATTCTAGTTTAGAAAAAATGCCATTTATTGTTGTACTCATTGATGAACTTGCTGATTTAATGCAAACTTCAGGTAAAGAAATTGAAGACCCAATTGCACGATTAGCACAAATGGCTAGAGCGGTTGGTATTCATTTAATTGTTGCGACACAAAGACCATCTGTAGATGTAATTACAGGTGTTATTAAGGCTAATTTTCCTGCCCGAATTGCATTTCAAGTTTCTTCAAAAGTGGACTCAAGGACTATTATTGATCAAATGGGAGCAGAAAAATTATTAGGTAAAGGTGATATGCTTTATTTGCCACCAGGACAATCATCACCTAAACGATTACACAATGCTTTTATTACGCTAGATGAAATTGAAAAAATAATTGGATTTATTAGAAAACAACCGAAACCTGAAGAAGTGATGCTTCCTGAAACTGCAAAAAAATTGGGCGGACCTGAAATTCAATTTGAAGAAGGCCGGGATGAATTACTTGCAGATGCAGCAAAATTAGTTATTCAACTTGAGCAAGCCTCTGTTTCTCTTTTACAAAGAAGATTTAGAATTGGATATAGTAGGGCTGGACGGTTAGTTGATGAGTTGGAGGCAATGGGTATAATTTCGGGTTATAGTGGAAGCAAGGCGAGAGATGTATTAGTTGATGAATCATATCTTGAACAAGTTGGACTTAATTGAGATACATTTTCATTTTATTTATTTCAACTCTTTTAAGTGAGACAATTTTTGATAGATGGATTGATCAAAATATTGAATTATTAGATTCTTTTTCAATTAAAATTAAAGCTGAATTATTTATCAAAAATGAGTATTCAAATCAGCGTTCAAATATTGAAATTAATATAAAGGATGAACGGAATTTCTGGTTGCAATTTGAAAATAGACAAATTTATTATTCGGAGAATTGGACAAAGATATATGATGAAAAAAGTAATCAATTGATAATAGAAGTTTCGGACACAAATTTATTAAATAATATTTCTATGTTTTTAAAGCAGAAAGAAAAGAATTTCACATCGCAATGTATTACTGACCATGAAATTAAATGTAATGTACAAAATCCCGATTATGGATTATTCTTTGATGTATTTTTTAATTCTTTAGATTCTTCTTTGACAAAAATTTCACACAATTATCAAATGACGACATCTGAAATTAAAGATATTAAAGTCAATAAAATTGAAACTGATAATGATGACTTTTGGAATCCAAATTTTGAAAATAGTTTTATTATAGATTTACGCCCTTAAATTGTCAGAAAATAATTTAAAATTATCATTTGGATGGGATATCAAAACCATCATCGGAATTCTCTTGAGCATTATTGGTTTAATCTGGGCATTCCATGATTTTCAATTTAAATCCTTTTCTTCATCAGTTGCTGAAACTAAGTTTTTATATATAATAATTGCATGTATTTCTATATTATTTTCAGTCTGGCTTCGTGCAATTCGTTGGAGATTATTAATTAATTCAGATAAAATTAATATAAAACAATTATATAATATTGAAATGGTTGGGTATTTTGGAAATAATGTGCTTCCTCTAAGAGCAGGGGAAATTTATAGAGGTGTGCTATTATCAAATAAAACAGGTCAATCAAAAAGTTATAGCTTGGGTACAATTGCATTAGAGCGTATGACTGATATGATGGGCTTAATAATTTTATTTGGTTTATTATTTATTTTTTATCCTCTACCTGCTGATATAAAATTATGGGGAACTCGCGTAATTGTTTTCTCCATTGCAATAGTAATTATTATGCTATTATTAAAATTTATATTTAAATCAAAAATGGACTCTATGTTAAAGAGGCAATTTATCGGTCAGTTTTTACATGGATTAACTGGAATAAATTTTACAATTTTTTTAAAAATTCTTGGTTGGACACTAATAATTTGGTTCGTCTATTGGTTAGATACACATTTAATACAATATGCTTTTGATTTAAACATGACATGGGAAGAATCATTATTGATTCTCGTTTTAACTTCAGTCGCAATGGCAATTCCATCAGCTCCTGGAATGATTGGTACATACCATGCTGCTGTAAAATTTACAATGGTGACCTTATTAAACTATGATGTGGCTGTTTCAAATGCATTTAGTATTATTTTACATGCGTATGGATTTTTAACACTTACAGGTGTTGGAGCATATTTTTTTATAATGTCTTTTAATAGGATAAATGAAAGAAAGAATAAATGAAAGTATATATTGTTGGAACGGGGTATGTTGGGTTAGTTACAGGGTCATGTCTTGCAGAAATGGGAAATGAAGTCGTTTGCATTGATAATGACATAAAAAAAATTAATAATTTAATAGAAAAAGGGGTATTGCCAATTTATGAACCTGGGTTGGAAGAACTTGTAAAAAATAATATTAATGCAAATAGATTATCTTTTAAAACATCAATCCCAAATGATATCCCTGAAAATTCAATTATCTTCATTGCAGTTGGTACCCCGTCAGACGATAAAGGAAAGGCAAATCTAGAATATGTTTATCAAGTTGCAAAAGAGATTGGTCAAAAAATATCATCTTATTGTGTAATTGTAAATAAATCAACTGTTCCTGTTACAACTGGAGATAAAGTAGAAGAAATAATTCAAAAAGAATTAATAGATCGTCAATTATCAATAACGTTTGATGTGGTGAGTAATCCAGAGTTTTTAAAAGAGGGCGATGCAATTAAAGATTTTAATTTCCCAGATCGAATAATTATTGGTTCTAATTCAGAAAAAGCGAAAGATATAATGACTCAATTATATTCACCGTTTTCTATTCGTAAATCAAAGCTAATTTATATGGCAAGAAGAGATGCCGAAATGACGAAATATGCGGCAAATGCGATGCTAGCAACCAAAATTTCGTTTATGAATGAAATCTCACAAATATGTGATTTAACAGGTGTAGATGTAGAAAATGTTAGATATGGGATTGGTTCAGATAAACGAATTGGGTTCTCATTCATATATCCCGGCTGTGGGTATGGAGGATCATGTTTTCCGAAAGATGTTAAAGCATTAATTCAAACTTCAAATGAGAATAATTTTACTCCTCTTGTTTTAAATGCAGTTGAAGATAGAAATTTATTACAAAAAGAAATTTTATTTAATAAAGTAGTTCAAGAATTTGGAAAAGATTTATCTCATAAAATATTTTCAATTTGGGGACTATCATTTAAACCAGGTACAGATGATATTCGTGAGGCACCATCTATTATGACTATTAAATCAATATTAAAAAATGGCGGGAAAGTTCAAGTGTTTGACCCTGTTGCGATGAAATCTGCCAAAAAAGAATTTTCAGAAAATGAGTTATCCCAAATTAAATTTTGTGATTCTGAATATGATTCACTTAATGATGCCGATGCAATGATTTTAATAACAGAATGGAGACAATTTCGTCAACCTGATTTTATTAAAATTAAATCCATACTTAAAACTCCATTAATTTTTGATGGTCGTAATCAGTATAATCCCCAATATTTAAAAGATAATGGAATTAAATATATTGGCGTTGGTCGGTCTAACTAATGATTGATTTTCACAATCATGTATTACCAGGATTAGATGATGGCTCTAAAACCATGGAACAAACAATTTCAATGTTAAATCATGCAATAAGCCAAGGCATCACAGATGTCATTTGTACCGTTCATTATCAACATCCTAAAATGGATGGAATCGAAATTAATTTAAAAATTGTGAATGATTCTTTACAGAAAGTTCAAAAACAGATTGGAGAAAAAATTAATTTACACTCTGGTGCTGAGGTTTTTTATTTACCTAATTTATTAGAAATTAGAAGAGACCCCTTAACTGTATTTGGGCATGGTAAATATATGTTAATTGAATTTCAAACACATCAATTACCTCCAAACTATGATGAAGAATTATATAAATTAGTTATGTCTGGCACAACTCCAATAATAGCACATCCAGAGCGATATAAACCGATTCAAGATGATATTAATATTATTGAAAAATTAATTCATTCAGGTTGTTTAATGCAAATTGATGCAGGCAGTTTAATTGGGCACTTTGGTACAAATTGTAAAAATACAGTAATTAAATTATTAAAACGAAATATGGTTCATTTTATGGGTTCTGATTCTCATAATGATGGAAAACGAAATTTTTGTTTAGAGTCAGCAGTAAATATATGTGAAAAATTAATTGGTGATTTAACGGAAAAATTAGTCTATGATAATCCTCAAAAATTATTAGATGGTGAAAATATTATTCCGTGGGAAGTTTTAGAAGAAGAGCCAAAATCATTTATTAAAAAATTATTTAGTAGATAAGTATTTATGAATCCAAAGAAAATTCTAATTATTGGAGGCGCAGGGTATATTGGTTCCCATGTTACATTAGAATTTTGTAATCATAATTATGATGTTGTTGTCTTTGATAATTTATCAACAGGACATAAAAGCAATATAGATAATCGTGCAGAATTTATTAAGGGATCTATTTTAAACTTATCAGAAATAGATGATGTATTTAACAAAGTTAAACCAACAACAGTAATTCATCTTTCTGCATTAAAAGCAGCAGGAGAATCAATGATTAATCCCATGAAATATAGTGAAGCAAATATTATTGGGTCAATCAATGTTCTAAATATGATGGTGAAACATAATGTTAAGAATATAATTTTTTCGTCAACGGCAGCCGTTTATGGAGTACCACAGTATTTACCAATTAATGAATTACATCCGCTAAACCCAGTAAATTATTATGGATTTACAAAAAAATCAATTGAAGACTATATTCAATGGTATGCCAAATTAAAAGGTATTCACTATTCAATACTGAGATACTTCAATGCTGCAGGGTATGATGTGAATGGGAAAATTATTGGTTTAGAAAAGGAACCGCAAAATTTATTACCTATTGTTATGGAAGTAATTATGGGCGAGCGAAGTCATTTGAATATTTTTGGTAATGATTATAATACAATGGATGGAACTTGTGAGAGAGATTACATTCATGTTTCAGATTTAGCAACAGCACATTATTTATCTTATCGAAAGCTAATTAATAATAATGAAAATTTTCTTTTAAATTTAGCAACGGGAGAAAAATATTCAGTTTTGGAAGTTGTTAATGGGTGTGAATCATTTTTGGGTGAAAAAGTGAATTATAAATTTACTGATAGACGATTAGGAGACCCAGATTTATTATACTCAGATTCAAATTTAGCATTTGAAAAGATTGGATGGAAACCACAATTTTCAGACTTAAAAACAATATTGACTTCTATGTACAATGTCTATAAAAAAAATAGGAATTAAATTGGATTTTATTAATTTAAAAAAACAATATCAATTATTAGAAACTGATATTACAAATCGAATTCAAGAAGTATTAAAACATGGTCAATATATTATGGGACCAGAAGTTTTTGAGCTTGAATCAATTTTGGCCGATTATGTAAAAATAAAGCATTGTATATCGTGTTCATCAGGGACAGATGCATTAATAATGAGTTTAATGGCATTAGACATTGGGAAAGGAGATGCCGTATTTACAACTCCTTTTACTTTTTTTGCAACGGCAGAGGTCATTCAATTTTTAGGTGCAACGCCTGTATTTGTTGATATTGAAGAAGATACATTTAATATTTGTCCAAAAAAACTCAAATATGAAATTCAAAAAACAATTAAAAATGGAAAACTTAATCCCAAAGCAATTATTCCAGTAGATTTATTTGGATTACCTTCAAATTATAAAGAAATTCAAAAAATTGCAAATCAATTTCAGTTAAAGGTAATTGAAGATTCAGCACAGGGGTTAGGTGGCAAAATAAATAACAAAATGGCTGGTAGTTTTGGAGATTTTGGAACAACATCATTTTTTCCTGCAAAACCACTGGGTTGTTATGGTGACGGCGGAGCGATTTTTACTGATAATGATGAAATGGCTGAAAAATTAAAATCAATTCGAGTTCATGGTCAGGGTGTAAATAAGTACGAAAATATAAGAATTGGGATTAATGGTCGATTAGATACGATTCAAGCAACTATTTTAATTTCGAAAATGAAACTATTTGAAAATGAAATTATTAATAGAAATAAAATTGCGAAAAAATATTCAAATTTACTTGATAATTCAATAAAACTTCAATTTATACCTGAAGGATATCGTTCTGCATGGGCTCAATATTCAATTTTATTAGAGAACAATAATCAAAGAGATGTGATTCAACAAAAATTAAAAGAAAATAATATTCCCTCTGCTATTTATTATTTAAATCCATTGCATTTACAAAAGGCATTTGATAACTTGAATTATAAAAAAGGAGGTTTTAAAATTTCTGAGAATATCAGTCATCGAATTTTAAGTTTGCCAATGCATCCATATCTATTAGACAATGAAATTGAAATGATTTCAAAAATTATTAATTCTTGTATTTAGATTATAGTTTATAGTAGATGGTTTATGGTTTATAGTAAAATGAGTAATTATGAGTGATTATAAAGATTTAAATGTTTGGAAAATATCGATTGATTTTGTTGAGAATATATATAAAATTGCTAATAATTTTCCAAAAGAAGAAGTTTTCGGATTATCTTCTCAATTAAAAAAAGCTGTAATATCAATTCCTTCTAATATTGCTGAAGGAGCAAATAGAAATACAAATAAAGAATTTGTTCAATTTTTATATATTGCATTAGGCTCAGCATCAGAAGTTGAAACTCAATTAATAATTGCAAAAAGACTAAACTTTGTAAATGTAATTGATGATGAATTAGAAAATATTATGAAAATTAGAAAAATGCTTAATGCTTTAATCAGGGCAATGAAAAATTTAAAGAAATGATTGAACTATTACCGAACAACTATCCACAATTAACTATTAACTATCCACAATTAACATGGATTATTAGCTTTTGAAAGTATTAGTTACAGGTGGAGCAGGGTTTATTGGTTCACATTTATGTGAAAAATTATTAACTTTGGGTTATGAAGTATTTTGTATTGACAATTTATTCACAGGTTCAATTATTAATATTCAGCATTTGAAAAAGAATAAATCATTTACATTTATTAAACAAAATATTAATATACCATTTGATATAGAAGTCGATTTTATTTTCAATTTGGCTTGCCCAGCAAGCCCAATTCATTATCAAATGAATCCAGTAGAAACAATTAGAACAAATGTATTAGGAACATTAAATATTCTTGAACTTGCTAAAAAATATAATGCGCGAATATTACAGGCATCAACTTCTGAAATATATGGCGACCCTTTAGAGCATCCTCAAAAAGAGTCTTATTGGGGTAATGTAAACCCAATTGGAATTAGGGCGTGTTACGATGAAGGTAAACGGGCAGGGGAAACTTTATTCTATGATTTTCATCGTCAATATGGTTTAGACATTCGTGTTGCAAGAATTTTTAATACTTACGGACCTAATATGGCAATAGATGATGGTCGAGTAATTTCTAATTTTATTGTTCAAGCAATTAAAGGAAATTCAATTACAATTTACGGTGATGGCTCTCAAACAAGATCATTTTGTTTTATTGAAGATATGATAAATGGATTAGTAAAATTGATGTTTAATTCAAATAGGGTTAATCCTGTAAATTTAGGTAATCCTCAAGAGGTAAATATTAAATATTTAGCTGATGAGATTTGTAAATTAACTAATAATAATTCAAAAACAGAATATTTACCATTGCCTGAAGGAGATCCTGTTCGAAGAAAGCCCAATATAGATATTGCAAAATCAATACTTCATTGGGAACCCATTATAGATTTACATACAGGTTTAGTAAGGACAATTAATTATTTTAATAAATTCGTAAATAAAAATGAAAAATAAATTTTTTATCATTGGAATTATATTTATTTCAATGCTGATTTCACAATCAAATCTTGTGAACAGATCTGGACAGGTTTCAAACCAATTATCGTTTAGCAGTGAGCCGTATGTAACAGGAGACGATGGTATAGTGAGAATGTATGTCAATATTATTGGCCATGTAAAAAATCCTGGTACATATTTAGTTTATGAAGGCATTAATATACTTTCATTATTGGCTTTAGCAGGTGGACCATTACCCGGTGCAAAATTAAAAAATGTACGGCAGTTCAATAATGATGAAGTGACTTATTTAAACCTTTATAATTACTTAGAAACAGGCGAAAATATGGACTTTATTTTATATCCGCATAATACCATTTATATTGAACAATCATTAGGTTCATATTTATTTTCCAATTCAAGTATAATTAACTCAACATTACAAGTATTAAATATCTTTCTCACAATATTAAGAACGAATTAATGAATTCAAATAATAATCCACAACAATTTTCAAATTTTGAAGAAGATGAAATATCATTAATAGATATAGTCTTTATATTTAAAAGACATCAACGAAAGATTATTTGGGCAACTATAATTATATTCTTTCTTACATTTCTATATACATTTTGGGTAAAACCTGTTTATCAATCTACAGGAGTGATTTTAATAGAAGATTCATCTTCAGCATTAGATATTTTTGACATGGGAATGGGATCTGGTAAAAATTATCTTGAAAATGAAATAGAAATTCTAAAATCTAGAACAACTGCAGAATTAACAATAAAAAAATTAATAAATTCAAAACATCGGAATAATTTATTTTTCTTTGGGACACGAACATATTCCCCTGAAGGGATTAATAAGGTAATTCGAAATATATTAACGTTGGGATTAATTGATAAAATTGAAGATGAGATAACCTTAAATTCATCAATTAGCGATTCAATGTTTGCTGAATTTACTAAATTATTTATGGAAGAACTTGTAATCTCAAATACGAGGAATACTGATGTTTTAAGTATTTCAATGAAAAGTATTGATCCTGTAGAAGCTTCATTATTAGTAAATACGGTAATTGATGTCTATCAGTCTATTGACTTAGAATGGGCGAAGGGCGAAATGTCGCATTTGAAATCATTTCTTTTAGAACAATTAGATAAAAAAGAAATTGAGTTAACCGAAACGGAAAATTTATTAAAACAATTCCAACAAAATGAGAAAATTTTTGGAGTTGATGAAAATTCAACGTTTTTACTTGAAAATTTAATAAATGCTGAATCCCAATTATATAAATCAAGGGCTGAACGAAATATTCTAATTGAACGAATTAAATATATAAAAAGCCAATTAACTGATGAAGAAATGAAGTTAACCGATCGAGTATTAAATACAATTAATGACCGCCTATTTGCATTAAAAAGAGAAGTGGCAATGAAAGAAACAGAGCTTGTATCTGCCATTGCTCAGCAAGGTGAAGGCCATAATATTGTAAAAACATTAAGAGAAAAACTTGACCGTTTAAAGGGGAATTTAGAAAAGGAAACACGACAATTGATTTCTCAGGGAATTTCAGTTGCGGACCCTATTCGCTTCCGTCAAGCATTAATGGATTCAGTTATAAGTATTACCGCCGTGTCTGCTGGATATGAATCCAAAATTATTGAATTTAATAAATTAGTTTTAGAATATGAGAACCAATTAGGTCAATTACCTGAAAAAGTTTTAGACTATACTCGATTGGAACGAAATTTAAATATTCATGCAGAAACTTATTCACTTATGAGGCAAAAATTAGAAGAAGCTCGGATAAATGAAGCATCCCAAATTGGTAAGGTAAGAGTAATTGATAAAGCATTTCCCAATAATGAAAGAATAAAACCTAAAAAGAAAATAAATTTAATAATTGGATTGATTTTAGGATTAGGATTAGGAGTGAGTATTGCCTTTGCTCTTGAATATATGGATAATTCAATAAAGTCAATTGATGAAATAGATCGACGGAATTTATCAATACTTGCACTTATTCCATCTATCGGAAGAGGTTATTCAGATAAAAAGAAAAAAACACGAAAATATCAGAAAAAATTGGGGAATGTAGAGAAATTACAACGCCGATTAATTACACATGAAGACCCTAAATCACCTGTTTCTGAAGCATATAGAAGTTTGCGAACAAGCTTAATGTATTCTCACACAAAACAAGATATGGGTAATGTAATTTTAGTGAGTTCTCCAGGCCCTGGAGAAGGTAAAACAACAACCATTGTAAACCTTGCTATAACCTATGCAAATCTTGGTAAAAAGACTATTCTTATTGATTGTGATTTAAGAAAACCGGTTACTCATAAAATTTTCAATTTAGAACGAGACCCTGGAATTACAAAATATTTGAGTGGAAATTCAGATAATATTAGTGAAATTATTAATGAAACAGAAGTTGATAATTTATCATTGATTACCTGTGGAATTGTACCTCCAAATCCATCAGAAATTTTAGCATCTAATCAAATGGAAAAATTAATGGAAAAATTAAAAATTGATTTTGATATTATTTTGATTGACGCCCCTCCATTATTAGCCGTTACTGATTCATTTGTAATAACAAAATTTGCTGACCAATTTATTTTGGTAATCCGTGCAGGTCAAACAGAAAAAGGTGGATTGGATAGAGCTTTAGATCAAATGAAGCAAGTGGGTGTAAATTTCTCTGGTGTAGTTATGAATGATGTGGATGAATCAAATTCCTATGGAAAAGGATATTATTATAATTATTACCAATATTATTATGGTGATAGTTAATGATTGATTAATATTTCTTAATTAATTAAGAAATAAATCTTGAATTCTGGGAAATGCAGATATTCAAGATTTAAATTAATTGATTTCAATATTAGCAAGAGGTAAATGAGAGTAAATAATCCACTAATATTTTGTGGATTTTAGTTTTAAGAATCCATCTTATTGGGTTTGGTTTTAATTTTTATTTTTTGCTTTTAAATCTGCTTCCAATTAAAAACTATATTTTAGATCAATTCTAAAATTGGAAAATTCTTCCATCATATTAAATTGATATTTTGAATTATCAGGATAATAGTCACTGCCAACAATTTTTGTAAGTAATAAGTTAATTTCTAAATGGGATGTAATTTCATATTCTAAACCAAAATTTAATAATTTTCCATACACTTGAAATTCATCATTTGGTTGATCTGTAAATTCTTCGTCTATATCCCATTTTTCATTTTCGTTTTCATCAAAAAATTCTTCATTTTCATCATAAACACCATTTGGATTATTTGTTAAATCCAATAAACTACCAATATTAACCTTTAATTGATTATCTAAGAATTGTTTGCTTAAATTTAATAAAATTGATTCTTTTGTTAATACAGCCAATGGTGATCCCATTCCGGGAACAAATAAATTCTCTGGATTTAATTGTTCAATATCTATTTCAAAATTTGGAATATCAATATCTTGATCAATTGGAAGACCATTTGAAAAATAATTGTTAATTTTATAATTAAAATATTGGGTTAAAAATGAAATATCAAAAGGCAATTCATATTCTGCTTGAATATTAAATTGAGTATATTTTATTTTTTCTTCCATTGGATATGTTTGTGGAATACTATCGAAATATGCAATTTGGTTATAAGTATCTGGAAGATGTGGAGATTCACGAATAACTTCATGGTTTATGTCCTTAGTATTAAAAATTCCTAAATCAGCTCTTAAACTTAAATCTCCAATAAAATATTGCCCGCTTAATCCAGTTACTTCTGTTTTTCTATATCCAAATACAAAATCGGTATAATGGAAACTTTGCCAATCATTTGTAAACACATTAATTCCTGAAAAATTAAAAATACGATCATATCCATAAAATTTTGTGATTGCGATATTTGAACTCATAAATGGAAATTCTAATTTCCAACCCATTTCAGGAAGTGAATTATTTTTTAATATTCCTGATTCTGTTGGAATCATTGGAAAACCAAATGGAAATTCTTCATCAGCTTTTCCATCGACAATCGGTAAACGGCTTGCATTATGGAAAGGTGAATAGACGAAGTTTAATGAGATATCCTCCCAATATAAATGTGTTGAAAATGAATAACTACCTAATTTCCTTGACGCACCACCATCAAATAAATAGTAATAATCTAATGCATTCAAATTATCTAACGGACTATTCTCATCAACAAATCCCCAACTATGTATTTGTTTTCCTAAATTTATTTCACCCATTGGAATATACCATGTTAAATAAAGTTCTCTTAAATCTAAAATAAAATCCTGTGGATTATTATCAGTGAGAAATTGAGTATCTTTTTTACGGTTCCATTCAATTGCAAATTCTGAATGGAAAATTATATTATCACTTTCGTGTATATATTCCAATTCTAACATTCGGTATGGTAATCTCAATATGGAACCATTTGAAATTCTATTTGCGTATGAAAAATTTGCATTCCCTGAAAATTGTGTCTGTCCAATTAATAATGGAGTGATAAAAATTATAAATATTGTTAATTGTTTAATTAATTTCATTTATTTTTCCTTTCTAAAAATTCATTCAACCAATCTAAAACTTCGCTACCCTGGGTTACCCATGCTCGTGTTAATGCCCAATCAGGGAAATCTCCTAGTAACTCTCCATTCCAAACATAGGCAACTTCTGTAGTTTTATCATTTAGAGGCTTTAATATCCATTCTCCACCGGCATTTGGTAGTCTTATAGCGTTGGGGTAGTCAACTGAATTCGGGTGTTCTACGGAGAAAAATTTATAACTGATTATTCCATTAATTTCTGAATAAAAATATTGTACGATATAATCTCTACTTGAAATTGGAAACGGCATATCTAAATAAATATGAATAATATCTTCTTCATAAAGATTTACTTGAGTAATCCGATCAAAAATAAGAGGATAGTTTTGTTTATCTTCAATTGCATGAGCCACTGTTTTAATATTGTATGGTATAACTTTTTTTGCCTTACAAATGGGAAATCCATCTAATTCAGTCCAACCAACCCAAGTATCATCAGATTTTAGAATTACCCAATCGGTATAATTTATAGGTGGTAAATTTATTTTTTGAACAGAAAATACAGTTGATATAATGAAAAGAAAAAATATAAATTTATGATAATTCAAATTAGAATTTTCCATTTAAAAAAGTATCATAAATTTCTTTACATTCTATTTTGATTTGAGCTTCATTCAACCCAAATTTTTCTAAATTATATTGATGATTACTTTGAAATTCATTTTGTGTTTTTGCTGTTTCTAAAATGAGTTCATTTAATTCAGTCGATTTTTCAATTTCAAGAAATTCTAAAATTTCAAACATTAAATTATCAAAATCATTCATTAATCGATTAAATGTAACTATCTTAACTTTTGTTTTATCAATTTTATTAGTCGTCCAATCTGCGTGGAACCGAATGAGTAATTCTTTTAATGCAAGGTACATTCGATTTAAATATCGTTCCCTTTTTTCTTTTGGTAAATTCCAAAATCCAAATTTCTTATCTAAAACTCCTGTAATTAAACTTAATCCAGACGGTATAACTTGAAGTGGATCTCTGACCATATATAGCACTTTTCCATCTGGGAAATAGCGTTGAAATGATGGCATATTCGCACTCACAGAAAATAGTTTTCCAAAGTAATAATCTTTTTTTGATTTATATAATTTTTTTGACCACATTCTGCTTAACCAATCAAAATCTCTCTCTGCCATATTCCGTTGTTGTGGGTCAAACCATGGAAATAAATCTTCTTCAGCCCATGCTAAAATAAAACCATATAGGAAAAAACCATCATTATATCTAAATAATATGGAAGCATCATCTGTTTCAACAGAGGATAAACTTGTTTTATGTGCTTCCGTTGAATGATGCTTTGTGGGGCTAAATTTTTCTAATAATGGTAAAAATGGTTTAACAAATTTTTGTAAAATAAGTGAAGAGAAAATTAATTCCCATAATTCACTTCCAGTACCAACATGCGTCGCAAGAAATCGCTGTAAAAAAGTTGTTCCTGAACGGGGGTTTCCCACAATTAATATGGGTGTTTTTAATCTTCGAGTCGCAACTTTTGGTAAAAATAATTTATCTAAATAATTATATAGAATAACCTTTAATTTAAACCCAGGAATAAATAGTCCCGTAAAAAGAGGTGAAAACCATTGGCCAAAAGTTTTTCCAATTGTGGTATAAGTTGCCCATAGTCTTTTTGATGTGTTTATTTTAAGCATTTTAATTTTATTAAATTTGGTTGAAAAATGAATTCAAATGAATTGTTTCTGTAAGAATCTATTACAATTAAATTAAAGAGATTTAGACAATATCTTTTTAAAATAGTTAACTTTTTTTACTAATAATTATCGGAACTCAGTAATAATTAATATTTAACTTTAAGGAATATAATGATTAAAAATAAAATAATATTTTTTGCATTATTAATAGTGCAACTATTTTCACAAGAAGTATATGATGGCCTGTTATTATTTTCCCCAACTGCGGGTGGTGGTGGAACAAATGGAATTACATATCTAATGGATAATAATGAAAACATTGTCCATAGTTGGAGTTTTTCATATGGGGCAGCAAGTATGCCATATTTAATGCCAGATAGCTCAATTGTTTATCCATACCGAGTATCAAATCCTACAATGACTTCAGGTGGTGTTGGGGGCGGAATCACACAATTATCTTGGAACGGTGAAGTATTATGGAATTTTGTTGTTTCCGATGCAACATATCAACATCATCATGATGTTGAACCATTACCGAATGGAAATATTCTCATTATTGCTTGGGAAAATTTTTCTTGGACAGATGCTCAAGCCATGGGTAGAACTTCAATTGACAATCCATTGAACCAAATGTGGAGTGAAGCAATTTTAGAATATAATCCAACTCAAGATGAAATAGTTTGGGAATGGCATTTATGGGATCACTTAGTTCAAGATATTGGTGAAGAATATAATGCGACTTATGGAAATATTTCAGATCATCCTGAACTATTCAATATTAATCAAGGAAATGTTGGAAGTATGGGTGGCCCTGGTGGACCCAATGCAGATTGGATGCATATTAATGCAATAGCGTATAATGCAGAATTAGACCAAATTGTATTTTCATCACGACATCAAGATGAAATATTTATAATTGATCATAGTACTACTACAGAACAAGCCTCAACACATACAGGAGGTAATTCTGGAATGGGTGGTGATATTTTATATCGTTGGGGTAACCCTCAAAATTATGGAAGAGGAACGAATTCAAATCAGGTTTTAGAATCGCAACATGGGGTAAACTGGGTTAATTCTGGTTTTCCAGGTGCAGGAAATTTAATTCTCTTTAATAATGGATATACAAATAATACCTCTGCTGCAATGGAATTTGTCCCTCCTCTAAATGATAATGGTACTTATGATATTGAAGATGGAGAACCATTTGGTCCCATTTCAGTAGAATGGTATCATGCTCAAAATGGTGTTCAATCAGGAGTACAAGGTGGTGCATTTCGACTACCAAATGGAAATACACTTATTACCGAAGCTGATGATGCATTTGTAATTGAAGTAAGTCCTGAAGGGAATGTCGTTTGGCAATATACTTACTCAGGGAATAATGCAATGATTGCAAGATGTACAAAATATGATTTAACAAATTTAGGTGGAAATTATATTCTGTTAGGTGATGTTAATTTTGATAATATTATTAATGTATTAGATGTAATTCAAGTAATTAATTTTATTTTAGGTGTATCAACACCATCATCTGACCAATTAATATCAGCCGATATGAATGAAGATACACTTGTGAATGTTACGGATATAGTAATGATTGTTAATTTTATTTTAAATAATTAAAACCACATTTAAACCGAATCAAAGTCCTCTTGAGAGTAATCACTTTTTAGAGGACTTTTTTTATTAAGAAAAATATGAATATAAAAATTACGCATTTAGGGTATTATCTGCCAGAGAAAATTGAATCTGCTTTAGAATTATCGGAAAAAATCAATAGATCCGAAAAATGGATTATTTCTCGTACGGGTGTAAAAAATAGACATATTTCAAAGATCGATGTTGATGAAATGGGAGCTAAATCAATTCAATCTATGGGAGAATTTGAAAAACCTGATTTAATAATTAATGCCAGTGCTGTGGGGAAACAAGTGTTACCTGACACCTCTGTTTTCATTCAAAAACAATTGGGATGGACAGGTATTCCATCATTTTCAATACATGCAACTTGCTTATCTTTTTTAACCGCATTAATTAATGCAAGTGCATTACTAAATAGCGGAATTTATAAACAGATTTTAATTGTATCAACTGAACGAGGGACAAAGGGTAGAAATTTCAATGAACCTGAAAGTGCAAGTTTATTGGGTGATGCGTCTGCTTCTGTCATTGTTGAATTGGATAAAAATAAAAAAAGTAGTATTGATTATTGGTGGATGAAAACTTGGCCAGAAGGAGCAAATTTAACAGAAGTTAGAGGCGGAGGTACTCATTTACATCCACAGGATAAACACATAACATTGGACGATAATTTATTTCATATGGATGGACCCAAAGTATATCGAATGGCGCGAAAAAAAGTATATAGTTTAATTAATATAATCCTCGAAGAAAATAATTTAAAAAAAGAAGATATTGATTTAATTATACCTCATCAAGCATCAGGCTCAGCTGTTCAGGCTTATGTGAAATATGGAGGTTTCCCTAAAAATAAAGTTGTGGATATAATTGCTGAAACAGGTAATTGTGTTGCTGCCTCTTTGCCTTTAGCCTTAGCAATATCATTTAAAAATGGAAAAATTAAAAGAGGTGATCGAATTCTCTTAATTGGTACGGGTGCAGGACTTTCTGCTGCCGCCCTACTTTTTACTTTTTAATTTATTTTTCTAAAATTATTTTTTGAGTTTGAATACTATTTTGTGTTTCATAGTTAATAAAATATATCCCTGAAGATATGTTGTTTGCATTCCAAACTACCTCATGGTAGCCTATATTAATTAATTTTTGTTCAATAATACTGTCTATTAATTCCCCTTTTAAATTTATTATATTAATTGATAAATTCTGAGAAATGTGTGAAAAATACGGAATTGTAATTGACGGATTAAATGGATTTGGAAATGCTTTTTCAATGGTGAAATTGTTTACAACTAAATGAGAAGTATTCTCTTCTGCACAATCTTGTGGCATATTAATTGGGAAAAGATAGTAAGCAGGTTCTAAACTAATTTCAAAATTAGCACTATTTATAACACAATCTGGAACATCTTCACACAGTCGATTTCCACCAATAGCGAAGTAAGGTGTACCAAATGGATCATAACCATCCCAATCTAAATTTAAATCACAAAATCCTTCTGGAATGGTTTCAATTAAATTATTAAATAAATAAAGTGTATTAAGATTTTCTAAGGTTACAATTGAGTTTGGTAATACTGATATTTGATTATACCCTAAATCAAGAAAATATAATTGAGTTAAATCTCCAATATTATCAATAATATTTGTCAATCCATTATCAGAAATAAAAAATGAAATTAAATTTGTCAAATTCCCAAAAGATTCTGGCATATAATGAATATTATTTTTTTCTAAATAAAGTATTCGTAAATCATTTAAATCACCAAAATTTTGAGGTAATGTATCTAGTGGCGCATTTACTCCACCAAAGTAGTTTCCTGCAACCCAGCTTCTTAATCGCCCGTCAAACCATAATTGAGTACCAACTTCCAATGGAAAATCGTAAGTTAATTCATTTAATAAAATAACTTCATTTATAACATTCAAATCTTGATTATAAAAACAAGAATCTCCCGATAAAATACTAACAGAATAAGGGAGCTCATCAAAATATGAATATTCTGGTTCACACTGTGAAAAAGTAAAGTTAAGTATTGTAATTGCTAAAATAAAGGTTTTAATGTTCATAATTTCCTATTTTAATAAAGTTATTTTTTTCGTGTGTTTACTTTCATTACTTCCAATAGATAATATATATATACCTGATGGAATATGAGATGCATCCCAATTAAATTGAAATTGGCCAATTTGTTGAAAGCCTAAATTTAGTGTTGCAATTAATTTACCATTAATATTCCTTATTTCACCATTTATTATACTTGGGTTTTTTACAAAATAATTAATTGAAATACTTCCATTAAATGGATTAGGATATGTATTTAATGAGATATATTCTGGTATAAAATTATTATTATTTAATTCGGAATAGATTAAATTGATTGACTGCTCTTTTGAAAGATTTGGAAAATGAAATGGTGAGATTGTAGCAATAATTGCGTGTTCTTCTGAATCTAATTCTACATCACCTTGTAGTTGAATTATCCTTGTTTCACCTGGATTTAATTCAAATTCGAATGATTGATTTTCATACCAATATCCATCACCTTGAAATTGAAATAAATATTTTTCATCATATTCAGATTCATTAATTATTGTTAATTCTATAGAATTATTTACACTATTTAATTCAATGACATTATTTTCAAAATCAGTAGATTGGGGAAGCATAAATGAAAAATGACCTGGATGTAATCCGGGGATTCGCTGTGCCCGATATACAGCGCCAGCTGGTAGAGTTAAATTATATTTACCTTCCCAAACAATTTCATTTAGTTGATTTATTTCTAATGTTGTTCCACCACTTCCAACCGTCGTTAACAAATAATTTTCATTTTCAAGCTTTTGTACATTTCCAGACGCAAAACCAAATAAGTCTTGAGGAAGTGTATATTCCCAAATAATTTGTGCATCAGCATTATTTACTATTTCAATTTCAAGTGCTCGAGTTGTTGGATATTCAGTGCCTAATAAAAATTGACTCAAATTTCCATTATCGAGAGTTGTAATATTTCCATTGGGTAAAATTTGTAAACTATGCTGAAATGAAAAATGTAAATCTTCACCAAAATCTATATCACCACTTCCATGCTCAATTCCCATATTCCACACGATATTCCCATCAGGATATGAAATTTTCGTTATTCGAGATAAATGCCTAGAGCTAATATAAATTGCATTTTCAGATTCATTGAATACAAATGCATTTACATGAGTCCAATCATACCGTTGAGCAGAATATGCTTCTATCCAAGTACCACCAATTGCATCATAATCTCCCATATTATAATTATCAAATACAGACCAACTCCATACTTCTTCTCCTGTTTGGGCGTCCCATTCTACAATCCGATCCCCCACCCAATTAAATTCAGGAGTAATTCCGTCTGCATGGTATCCAATTGCTTGAAAAAGAGGTGTCCAAGAACAATAACATCCATCGAATGGAATGGGTCCAATTTGAGAAGTTTCCACAACTCCCATATAATTCCCATTTGGTAATTGAGTAAATTCATGGTGTAAAAAATGGTCATTGGGTTCTTGCCAAATTATTTCATTTGTGAATTGTAATTCTACCCCTGGAAGATTATGCTCTAATTCTGGCCTATTTAAACTTCCAAATAATTGCCCAAATTTATTAGATGAATAAAATACAAAATCTGTATTTCCACTATTCCAAATTTCTTTTCCTGAAGCATCTATAACTGCGGAATAATAATCAAAAAATGATCCGAATGCAGTTAACCCATTTTGAGTTTCATCAATATCATGTTCAATTGAATAAGCTGTACCAAGCTTTTCTCCTGTTTGAAACGAAAAACTATCAAGCCAATCGCCTGTTGATAAATTTGAAAACTCAGGACGAACTCGCCAATAATAATTACTATTCCATTCAATATTTTGTTTTTCAATATAGATTAACGAAGTTGTGGTTTCATCAGTAAAACAATTATTAAACTCACTATCAGTACAAATTTGAATTTGATATGAATTTGCATATTGTATTTGTTCCCATTCGAAGAGAACATGCGTTTTAAATATTAATTCTCCATTTTGTGGTGTTAATAATGAAGCATTTAAAAATAGGTTTAAAAATAATAATGTAATGATTGTTTTTTTCAATTTAAGTCCAAATTTAAAATGGTAATCTTTTTAAGTTTTTTTGGTGAAAAATGTTGTCTTGTACATTTGAGTTTATTTCAATATTTTCCATCATAACAATTGTTGAATGTTCAGTCTCTACATTTATGACAACTATTTTTTCAGCTACCCAATAGTTTAATATTTGTTTATAGCTGAACGTCTTTTTCTTTTGTAAAACCCCTTTTTTATTAAACGACTCTTCTTTTAATGGAATGAGTTTTTCTTTGCTAATCCATGAAATATGTTTGCTGTAATCACTTTTTAAATCCTTATTTGGAATTGATTCTAAGATATAGCATAATTCATCATTCAATTTTTCTTCATGCAATAATTTAAATGTGTAATCATTGATTTCACGAGTGTATAAATCCTCATAACTTAAATCAGATCCCATAAAAGAGTCTCCTTTTTTCTTAGATGAAATCCGCCTAATTTTTTTAAAAGCGGGTAGCCACATTCTCATATCGTCAGCTTTTCCATTTTTTTCTATCTTTAAAAATGCAATTCCTTTATCTGCTGGCGGAGATGTAAACCACATAATTTGTTTTTTACCATTATCTTTCATAATTGATCTAAATGAGAGAGATTTTAATTTCTTTTTTTTGAGATTCAGAGTTATATCTGATTTTACATCCAAAGGTTTAGAATTATTATTCATTAATGTGGCAATTTCTAATCCCGTTTGGCTAAATAAAAATGATATGAATATTAGAATTATTGTCTTCATTATAAACTTCCTAATTTTTTTCTGTTAATATATTTTTTAAAAAATATGTTACTGGGCCTAAGATTAATATAGTGGAGAGAGAGCATGAAACCATTGCAAAAAACATTAAAATTCCAATGTATTTTACCGGTGCAAATGCTGAAAATATAAGTGCGATAAATGCCATATTCGAACCAGCATCTAAAAATATTGGGAATCCAACATCTGTAATTACATTTTGAGAAATATTTTTCAAATCACCTTTTTTCATTTGTTCTCTATATTGAGCAATAAAATGAATTGCAAAATCAACACCAACTCCAATTATGATTGAAGATAAAATCGCAGTAACATGACTAAGTTTAATATCTAAAAATCCCATTACCCCATAATTCAATAATACAGCAAAACTTAATGGAAGAACTGCTAAAAATCCCCAAATTGCAGATCTAAAAAAATACCATGAAATAAAAAATATAAATATTATTGCACTAAAAATATTTAGGAAAGATGATTTTACTAATAAAATAGCCATATCCCTAATGACGACTAAAATACCAGTAATTGTAATTTTTGAAGATTCATTAAATAACTGTGAAATTTTTATTTCCGTATTTTTTACAATGTCATTTGCGACTTCAGTACTTACTGATTTTAATCTTACATTGATTAATCCTTCTGAGTAATCTTCATTTACAATTGTCGAAAAATCATCATCGTCACCAGACATAGAATACACAAAAAAAAGATTATTCACTTTATCAACTGAACCAGGAATAGTTTCAAATTTAGGATTATCATCTTCAATTGAACGGTGCATTTGCTTTACCACATCAGCAATAGAAAAACTTAAACTAATGTCATCACTTTTTTCAATTTCAGTTTGAAGTGATTCAATGCCTTGTAATATTTCAGGTGATTTTATATCATCTTCAATTTTAACCACCATATTTAAATATCCACCCATCTTTTCATCCATAAAGTCCATACCATCACGGATAATAGTTCCTTTACCAAAGAAACTTTTAAAATCAACATCTACCTTTACTTTATTAGAAAAATATCCTGCTGAAATTCCAACAATTAAGCAAAAGGTTAAAATTAATTTAGGTGAATTGAATATTATTTTATTTAGAAAATGAACAAATTTCTCAATAAAACTTTCTTCAGATATACTTTTTGAATGAATGTCCCAATGCGATAAATAAATAATAGCAGGTAAAAATAATGTAGATAAAATCCATGCCCAAAAAATACCAAAGCCAAGTGTAATTCCATAACCAATAAGTGGATTGATTGGTGCACTGATCAGTGTAAGGAAAGCAATAATTGTTGTAAAACTGGTTAAAAATATGGGTAGATTTAATTGTTTTACTGTTTCTTCCAATGCCTGCCTTTTTTCTTTTCTATTTCTAAACTCTTTAAAGAATTTTGCAATTACATGGACTCCATCTGAGTTTGCAATTGTTAAAAGAATAATTGGCATTGACGAATTAACCATTGTGAAGTAAAATATATTTGAACCTGTCAATTTTAACATCCAACCCATAAATCCCATCATAGCAATTAATGAAAGTAAAATAACAGATAAAACCATACCGACAGCTTTAAATGATTTTAAATTTGCGAGGAGAATCAATATCATAATTCCAATTCCAATCCGCATTAAAATAGATACATCCATTTGAATTAATTCAGGGACATATCCTGTTAAATATGGTTGTCCTGAATAATGTACTTCTAATTGAGATGAAAATGGTTGCGTAATTGGTAAAATTGCATTGACGAGCTCATTGTTATTAACATTTACAATGGGACGAATAATTATATTGGTATAAAAGAAATTACTATCAAAAAATTGGTTTAATATTTTTGGATTTTTATTTATGTATTGTTGAATTGATTTCAATTCATTATCAGTAATTGACCGATCTGATTGCAAATCAGAAACATCCATAAATCCATCAGAACTCTCAATTTTTTGTAATGTTGAGATAGACATCACTTCATCAACTGTTTCAATTTTGCTTAATGCTTCTGTAATATCCCAAATGATTTCTAATGATTTTTGTGTGAATATTGATTTATTTTCAATTCCAACGGTTACAAACATTAAATCAACATTCCCAAATTCATCTTGAATTTCTTCCCATGATACTCGAGAAGGTATTTCCTCGGGGAGCATTTTCATCATATCATCATCGATGTACAACCAATTAATTCCAAATGAAAAAAATACGGTCATTATCAGTAAAATAGAAATTAATCTTTTTGGATATCTTAGTAATGTTTGAAAATCTATCATTATTTTATATTTCTTTTCAATGTATCCTTGAGGTTTTTACCCGTTATTTAGTTAACTAAAAATACTGTAAATTTATTCATCAATTTATGCAATTTATGTTTACAATTTATAATATTATCTTTACGAATTCTTACAACACAATTTTAGGTTGGAATGTGGAAAAACGAATAACTTTGATGCATGGGATAAGTATTTATTCTTTTTCTCCTCCTTGCAAAGTAATGGGGTCAGAAAATCTGGCCCCTTTTTCTTTTTATTACACTCTAAATCTTCGTAAAATTTACCTATGAATAAATTAAAAATAAATTTAATACTGCTCATTTTATTTTCTACTTTGCTCTCTCAATTTGGTTTAGTAGAAGTAGAAATGGATTTAACACAAATAAGAGATTCTGAAAAACAGTTTTTGAAATCGCTTCCCGAAGATATAAAATCCTATTATGAAAATGTAGTTTATAACTCAGATGTGGAAGATTTAGATTTAGAATTGCTTATTAAAATTATACCCGAAAATGTTCCTCTAAATGGCAATGAAAGAGTCATAACAACTCAAATTTTATTTACAAATTATATAGATCAGACTTACTTTGCTCGATCGGTAAAGTTTAATTATTCTTTAGGAGTTAATTTATCATATTCTACTGATTTTCAAAGTTTGCGTTCAATTTTAGATTTTTATGGATTATTATTTATTGGTAGTGAGATGGATATTTGGAGTCAGTATGGAGGTGAAATATATTTTATGCTCTCAGACGATATTGCAAATATGGGGCAAGATGCAAATTTAAGTGATGGCTGGGAAGGGCGAAAACAATACATTGAAGATGTAATTTTATTTAAAGAATTCCGAAATTCAAAATTTACATTCTTTAAATCACTCGATGAAATTTATATGGAAGATGGAGTATATGAAAAGCAATTAAATGCCCTAACTGATTTTTATAATATCTCAATGGAAATTCCTGATTATGAAATGGAATTTAAATATATACAAAATTTCTTCAAAGCCTATGCAGATGAAATTGCAAAAAACTTTTCAACATTTAAATTAAATGATGAATTGAGAGAATTTCAATACTTAGATCCAGAAAATAAACATATTTATAAAAATTATATTATTGAATAGTATCGTTCATCAATTTTTTATTCTTTTTGTTATCTGTGTTTCATTACTTTTTTCAGAGCAAAAATCTACAACAGAGATACAAAGTAGTATTGATAATCAAAGCCAAGAATTAAATAAACTAAGACAACAAATTGAAGATATAGAAAAAAGGATTTCCTCTCGCAAAAATGAAGCTGAAGATATTAAAGATATGCTTCGTCAATTAGATTCAAAAATTAGATTAACTGAAAAACTAATTAGGTCTTTAAATAATGAAGAATATATTTTATCTGCAAGAATTATAGACGCAACAGAAAATATTAAAATAAATAGAGGCGAATTATATACACTGAGAGAAAATTTAACTCATCAAGTTCAATATTTGTATAAACATGGAAGAACAAAACCCATTGAAGATTTATTAACAACTCTGGATTTAAATTCATTTTATTATAAACGAAAATATTTAGATGTTATTACTCGACATCAACAAAATATTTCAACTCAAATTGATACCATAATTTATAATCTTGAAACCCAAAAAGAAGAAATGAATGAAAATCTTTCTCGGAAAAAAAATATCAGGAATGAGAAAGAGAACGAAATTAATAATTTAGCAGATGATAAGAAATTAAGAAGTAAATATCTTAAAAAAATAAAGGAAGATACCAAAAACTTAACGGATAAATTAGACCAACAAAAGCAATTAGCTGAAAAAGTAGAAAAAATAATTCAAATATTAATTTCTGATAAAGAAAAAGCAAAACAGCGTGAAAAAGAATTAGATAAACGGCGAAAAAATAAATCTCAATTAGGCGAGAAATATTTCGCATCTATGAAAGGAAAATTAGATTGGCCTGTCAGTGGTAAAATAATTTCAAAATTTGGACCAAATTATAATGAGAAAACAAAAACATGGTCTGAAAATCCAGGTATCGATATTAAAGCAGAAGGTGGCACAACTATTTATCCCGTATTAGATGGTTTAATTACGACAATCACATTTTTAAGAGGATATGGTAACATAATAATTATTGACCATGGTGGGAATTATTATTCTGTTTATGGTAATTTAAAAAATATTGCAGTAACTGAAAATGAATATGTGGATGAATCAATGAAATTAGCAATTATTGCAGAACAAATTGAAATGGATTCATCCTTGCATTTTGAAGTTTGGGGGAATTCTAAACAATTAAATCCAGAAGATTGGTTGAAATGATTTACGAAGATTTAATTTTAAATGAAAAAATATTTTCAATATTAACAAATGCATGGAAGCAAAACCGATTACCACATGCATTAATTTTTCATGGTGCAAATGGCGTTGGTAAAGAAGCACATGCAATTGAGTTTTCCGCATTATTGAATTGTAAAAATATTGTAAATAACCGGGCGTGTGGTGAATGTTCTCAGTGTTTACGAATTAAATCATTTCAACATGGGAATGTGAAATTAATTTCACCAATGCCAGCGTCAAGCAAATCTACGAGTATTGAAGCAGGTAGTATTCATTCATTGTCATCTACACAATTAAAAACATATCAACAGGCATTAGAAGAAAAAGGGAAAGACCCATATTATAAAATCGGTTTAAAGGCATCTACAATACCCATTGCAATTGTGAGAGAATTACGAAAAGATTTATATATGTCATCAATTGAGAGTGGTTGGCGAATTGTAATGATTTTTGAAGCAGAAAAACTTTGTACAGGAACACAGGCATCTGCAAATGCATTACTTAAAATATTAGAAGAACCCCCTGAAAAAACACTATTTATGTTGGTAACATCTTCACCTAATCAATTATTAGATACAATTAAATCAAGGTCACAAAGTTTTTATTTTTCATCTCCAACGGATAGGCAAATTGAAACAATTTTAATTAATAGAGGCCTTGAATCTAAAAGATGTCGAATTATTTCAAAAATGTGCCAAGGCAATATTAGTTTAGCAATGAATTTAAATAATCATTATGATTCCATTCCTAAAGATATTAAAATAATTTTTGAATCATTTTTTAATGATGACCCTGTATTTATTCAGCAATTTCAAAATAGATTGCAAGATTTAAATCGAATAGGAAATAAAGAATTATTTGATAATTTTTTTCAATTACAAATTCAATTAGTTCGGGATATAATTTTATTAAAACAAGATAAAGATTCCTTACATATTGTTTTTTCCCATTTAAAAGAAAAATATATTGAAGTTATTGATGATAATAAAAATGCAGATTTCCATTCAATTTTAGAAGCAATCGATGATACCTATCGAATGAATTTGGGTAATGTTAATTTATCACTAAATTCAATTAGTTTAATTTTTGATATTCAATCCTGTTTGGAAGGAAAGGTATATCAATCCATTGAATGATTTATTATATTAAAACTTATGTTTACCATTTGAAATTTATTTTATAATGTATTATTTCTAATTTCATTTGGTACAGGAATAGATTTTTGAGTTTTATAATCAAAACATACAAGTGTGGTAGTTGAAAGCGTAATAAGTTTATCCTCATCTTTTTTAAATATTCCTGTTAAAATATCAAAACTTGAATTCCCAATTCGTGATATTTTTTGACCAATCTCCATTGTTGATGGGTAGGATAATTGGTTTAAATAATCTATTTTAATAGAAGCCATTATAATAGGTACATTTAAAAATCCTAGTTTTTCAATTAATTTAATTCGTGCTGATTCTACATAAGTTAAAAAAGTCGCATTATTGACATGTCCAATACAATCCATGTCTGCCCATCGTGTATTTAATTCTATGAAAAAGTTAAAATCAGATTTATTTGGTAATTTAGGTTTACTCATTTTCCGTTTCTTAATTGTTATTTTTAATTATATAAAAATTGAATGTTTCCAACGCATAGAATTTATAAGATATTTATGTTAATTAGATGTAAAATTAATTCTCTGTATTTATATAAAATTTAAAAGGATGGGCAAGAATATGCTATCAAAATTAATGGCGGATATGAAAGACGCTATGAAAAATAAAGAAAAAGATCGTTTATTAACTTTACGAAATATGATTTCAACTATAAAAGCAAAGCAAATTGATTCAGGGAAAACTTTATCTAATGATGAAATTATAAAATTAATTCAAGGGATGGCTAAAAAAATAAAAGACTCAATTGAACAATATATAAATGGGAACAGAACAGATTTAGCAGAAAAAGAACAACTTGAATTAGACATTATAAAAAAATATTTACCAACACAATTATCTAAAGAAGAATTAAGAATAATTGTTAAAGAAGTTATTGATGAATGTGGTGCAACTTCAATGGCAGATATGAAAAGTGTTATGCCTTTATTAATGCCAAGAATTGCAGGTAAAGGTGATGGTAAACTTGCTTCTAATTTAGTTAAAGAAGTATTACTAGGATGAATATAAATCCGATAGATATTTTTATTGCATTGATTTGGATATATTTTATTTATAGAGGATATAAAACGGGGTTTATTTTACAACTTGCTCAAATTACAAGTATAATTGCAGGATATATTTGTGCAAATATGTTCCATTTACGGGCAAATGAATATTTAATTCCATATATCAATAATCCGTCCATTCGGAATGTAGTTGCATATATTGCAATATTTCTTCTTGTCGCATTGCTGGTTCAAATGATCGCAAAAATGATTCATCAATTATTTAGTTTTATACTTCTAGGATGGTTGAACCGTTTATTAGGCGTTTTATTAGGTGCATTAAAAGGACTGTTTATTACAAATTTAATTATTTTCACATTGGAAGCATTTCCCCAATCATCAGAATTACGAGAAAGATTATCAACAGAATCTATATTATTTGGAATTTGTGAAAATTTAAAGGATTGGACAATTCAAACTTTATCTAATGAAGAATTAATATATAAATATCAACAAGAATTAAAAGAAAAAACAGACGAAAACTATATCCAAAAATTATTGGACAAAACTAGAAGTTAGTTAATAAATGAAATTCTCTACATCTGTCCTCGCTGATTTAAATTTTAATCAAATTTTAACTGAGTGTGCAAAATTCTCACATTCAATTAAAACTAAAGAAAAAGTTCTTGGACTAACTGCAAACTCTAATAAATCAGATATTTTAGTGAGACAAAAGAAAGCAGATTGCTTACTCTCTTCGCTTCAAAGAGGAGAGTCTATTCCAATTGAAATTTTCCCCGATATTAATGAAATATTTTTAACACTTCAAATCGTAAATAATCCTTTAAATGAATTAATGTTTAGGGATTTATTTATGATATTAGATATTTCTTATAATCTTCAAACTTATTTAAAGAAAGAACAACTTTCTGCCCTTCAAAGTGAATCATCATCACTTTATATCAATCCTTCTGGTCAAAATAGAATAAAGAAAATTTTTGATGAGACATGGCAAGTTTCTCCTAATGCAAGCCCACAATTAAATAAAATTTATAAAGCAATTCGACATACTGAATCATCTATAGATAAAAAAATGAATAGCCTGTTTATAAAGGCAAAAAAGAATGATTGGTTACATGGCGAAAACATTCAGTTGTTAGACGAACGGAAAGTATTACCTCTAAAAGTAAGCCATAAACGAAAAATTGCAGGAATTACTTTTGGGCAGTCATCAACAGGCCAAGTTGCATATATTGAGCCAATTGAAGTGGTAGAATTAAGAAATGATTTAATTGGTTTGGAATCTTCAAAAAAAGCTGAAATATTCAAAATTTTACTCGCAATAACGGATACATTTAGAAGTGATTTAGATTCTATTCTAAGAGGCTATGAAGCGTTGGTTAATATTGATGTTTATAGCTGTATTGCCCAAATCGGAAATAAACTAAATTGTATTTTTCCTACATTTTGTGAAAAAAATGATGATTTAATTATTCGCGAAGGAATGAATCCGTCATTATTGATTCAGCAAAAAGAGATTATTCCATTAAATTTAGTAATTGATCAAAAGAATAGACTTGTATTAATAACAGGACCAAATGCTGGTGGTAAAACTGTTGTATTAAAAACATTCGGGTTATTCGTATTAATGGCTCAAACAGGATTTCCATTACCCGCAAAAGAGGTTGTATTACCTTTATTTTCAAAAATATTTACAGATATTGGTGACAGACAGTCAATTGAAAATGATTTATCTACTTATTCTGCTCATTTAAATGAAATTTCCCATATTATAAAAAATTGTGATTCAAATTCATTGATTTTAATGGATGAACTTGGTACAGGTACTGACCCCGATGCAGGAGCATCATTAGCTCAGTCGGCCATGGAACATATTTTGAAGCAAAATTCATGGTTAATGGCAACCACTCATTTAGGTAGATTAAAATTATGGGCACAGGAAACAAAAGGTATTTTGAATAGCCGAATGGTTTTCGATCAAGAAAAATTAATGCCAACTTATGAAATAAAAATGGGTAAACCAGGCTCAAGCTTTGCTTTAGAAATTGCAAAACGGATGAAAGTAAACCAAAAAATAATTGATCGTGCTAAAGAACTTTTAGGAGATAAATCATTAAGAGTTGAGTTCTTATTAACAGAATTAGAACGAGAGCGAAGAGAAGTTGATAAAATAAAATCTCGAATGAATTTTCAACGAAAATATATTCAGGAAGCAGAGGAGCGGATACATCGATTAGAAGAAAGTGCAGAACAGCAATATAATACAGCTGAGCAAGATGCATTAGATGATGTTCATCAACTTATTTTAGAAACACGAAAAGATACTGAAAAATTAATCCATCAAATAAAATCTCAACATGCAGATGAACAGACCGTTAAAAAAGCTCGCCAAAAATTAGATGAAAAGTTGAGAACCGTTTCCAAAAGGAGAAATGTTTCTAAAAAGAATAGAATAGAAACTTCAGTTCCATCGCAAAAACATAAAAAGAAAAAAAGAAAATTATCTCAATCAATAAAATTAGAAAAAGGATTAAAAATTGAAATTCCATTGTTTGATGCTGAAGGTGTGATAATTCAAAAGCCAAATAGTAAAGGACAGATAACAGTTGAGTTTAACGGAAAAAGGCTTCGAATTAATCAAGACCAAGTTATTCCAATAATTCAGGAAGAAAAAGAAATTGAATCAGAGAAAGTTGCTACAATTGAATATTCAAAACCCGTAAGCATGCAATTGGATTTAAGAGGAAAAAGAGTTGAAGATGGAATTGAAAAATTAACTCAGTTTTTGGATGGTGCACTTGTTTCGGGGTTACAATCCGTAAACATTTTACATGGAAAAGGAACAGGAGCAATGCAAACAGCAGTTCAAGAATATTTAAATACTCAATCCTTTGTAAGTGATTTTCAATTTGCTCATCCTGATTCAGGTGGTGCTGGCATTACTGTTGTTGAGTTGAAATAAAAATATGAAGTATTAAACTTCGGATGAATTCTAAAAACAAATTTACAATTACACCTAAATTATATCATGTCACTACTATTTAGATATACTCTTAAAGAACATATATATCCATTTATTATTTCTTTATTCGTTTTAATTTTTGTATTGTTAACAAATTTTTTATTGAAGGCCATAGATAAATTTTTAGGAAAGGATTTATCCATGGGAATTTTAGTGGAGTATGTATTTTTTAATTTAGCGTGGATTTTGGCATTGGCTGTTCCAATGGCTGTTTTGATTGCTTCATTAATGGCATTTGGGCGAATGTCTGGCGATAATGAAATAACAGCTTTACGAACTTCTGGCGTTAGCTATATGCGGTTACTATTTCCTGCTTTAGTTTTTGGAGCAATAATTACAGCGGGGATGACATGGTTTAATAATACTGTTCTTCCAGAAACAAATCATAAGGCAAGGCTACTTTCTGGAGATATCACACGAAAACGCCCTGATTTAGAATTTGAAGTTGGATATTTTATTGATGCATTGCCTGAATATCGCATTCTATTAGGTGGTAGAGAAAAGAATATTTTTAAAGATATCTTGATTTTTAATTACCAAAAAGAAGGTACACAACGAACTATTATTGCAAATTCGGGAGATATTGAAACAGTTTATAATGGGGTAATCATGCATTTGAATCGTGGTGTTATCCATGAATTATCCTCAGACCAAGAAGATTATAGAGAAATCCAATTTGAAAAATATGATGTGTTTATTCCTGTGGACAATATGAGTCTCACTCGTCGAGATAGTAAAATTAGAAGTGATAGAGAAATGACAGGAATTATGATTAAAAATAAAATTCAAAATTATAATGAAAAAATTAATGGAATTTATCAACGCATACAAAATCGGTTAATAAAAGAATTACCAGATACGATAGAAATAGTAAACCAACCATTTATTGAAGCCCAAATTATAAAATATAGTAGTGCATTAAGAGATTCGCTCGGCGAGAAAAGTCCAAAATATATTCGTTCAAAGCGTAGATTGAAAAATTTAAGACATGGTATAAGAAGTGATTATAAATTAATTGCAACATATAATCGATATATTTCAAAATATAAAGTTGAATATTATAAAAAATATTCTATTCCATTTGCGAGTATGGTTTTTATTTTAATTGGTGCATCTCTTGGGATAATTACTCGAAAAGGAGGATTTGCGATGAGTGTTGCACTTAGTTTAGGTTTTTTTGTTTTTTATTGGGCGTTTTTAATTGCGGGAGAAGAGTTTGCAGATAGAGGCCAATTATCGCCATTTATTGCAATGTGGTTGCCTAATATGGTATTAGGAACTCTCGGAATATTTTTATGTATTCAAACGGCTAGAGAACAAACTTTAATTAAATTAGAGTTTTTAAATATATTTAATTTTAATACGAAAGAAAAAAATGATTAAAAAATTTAGAAATAAAACTCCAATTATTCCGAATTCCTGTTATATTTCTGAATCTGTAGATATTATTGGAGAAGTTGAATTGGGTGAGGAAGTGAATATTTGGTTTGGAACGGTGATAAGAGGAGATATGAATTATATTAAAATTGGTTCTCGAACAAATATTCAAGATAATTCAACAGTTCATGTGACAACGGGGATTGCTCCAACAATAATTGGAAATGGAGTAACAATTGGTCATAATGCAATAATCCACGGTTGTACAATTGAAGATAATTGTTTAATTGGTATGGGTAGTATTATTATGGATAATGCTATAATTGGTGAGAATTCTTTAATTGGTGCAGGAGCAGTTGTTCCTCCGAATATGAAAATTCCACCTAATTCGCTAGTTGTTGGATTGCCTGCAAAAGTCGTTAGACAAATAAATAAAACTGAAAAATCTGAAATTTTTGAAAGCGCACAACATTATATTGATTTTGCAAATGAATATAAAAATATTGAATAAAACATTCGTGGATTCACATTAATAAATTATTCTTTTACTTTTATTGAATATGTGATAAATAGTTAAATTTATACTCGTATTTTCTACATATATTTATTCATTTCCTAAAGAAAAAAAGGATTCAATTTTACTTATGACACAAGTTAAAAAGCAATCAGAAGAATTAGATTTAGTTACGATACGATTTGCCGGTGATTCAGGTGATGGTATGCAGTTAACCGGTAATCAATTTACCGAAAATTCCGCAATTTTTGGGAATGATATTTCAACATTTCCAGATTTCCCAGCTGAAATTCGAGCCCCTGCCGGATCTCTTGCAGGAGTAAGTTCTTTCCAACTTCAATTTTCAAGCAAGGATATTCATACACCTGGAGATATTTTAGATGTGTTAGTAGCAATGAACCCTGCTGCACTAAAAGTACATCTTCAAGATTTAAAAGAAAATGGAATGTTATTAGTAAATACGGCTAATTATACTCCCAAAAATTTAAAATTAGCTGGTTATGAACAAAATCCATTAGAAGATGGTTCATTAAAAGCATATCGCCTCATCCAAGTGGATATGAATAAGTTAGTTATCACTATTGCTAAGGGAATTGATTTAAAACCTAAAATAGTAACCCGAAGTACAAATATGTTTGCTCTTGGAATTTTATTTTGGTTATATGAAAGAGAACCTGATTCAACCATTAAATTTTTAAACGAAAAATTTGCAAAAAAACCTGAGATTGTAGAAGTTAATACTCGAGCATTAAAAGCTGGAATTAATTATGGCGAAACCGTTGAAATAATTCGAACTACTTTTAGGGTACCAAAGGCTACTCTCAAAAAAGGTTTATATCGAAATATTATGGGAAATCAAGCAACTGCTTATGGAGTATTAGCAGCAGCACAAAAATCTGGATTAGAAGTATTCTATGGTGGTTATCCAATCACACCTGCCAGTGATGTCTTACATTATTTATCTGCTTATAAACATTTTGGAGTCAAAACATTTCAAGCCGAAGATGAAATTGCAGGAATAATGAGTACAATTGGTGCTTCTTTTGCTGGAGATTTAGCCATTACAGCAACAAGTGGACCAGGTGTAGCCTTAAAAACAGAAGCTATTGGTCTTGCAACAATTACTGAATTACCACTTGTTATTATTAATGTACAACGAGGCGGGCCTTCAACAGGTTTACCAACAAAAACAGAACAATCTGATTTATTACAGGCAATGTTTAGTCGTAATGGCGATGCTCCTAATCCAATTATTGCACCATATTCGCCTGGTGACTGTTATTATGCGGCATTTGAAGCATGCAGAATTGCATTAAAATATATGATGCCTGTATTTTTATTAACGGATGGGTATTTAGCAAATGGATCGGAACCATGGTTAATTCCATCATTAAGCGATATGCCTGAAATTCCAACTCGGAAAGTTACGAACCCGAATGGTTTCCAGCCATATACACATGACAAAGATACTCTTGCGAGAGATTGGGCGGTTCCTGGAACTGAAGGAATGGAACATCGTGTAGGTGGATTAGAAAAATCTGATGGCGATGGAAATGTATGTTATGACCCAATGAATCATGATCAAATGACACGATTAAGACATGATAAGGTTGAAGTAATCGCTAATGATATAGAATCAGCGGTACCTTTTGGCGAAGAGTCGGGTCAATTACTTATTCTTGGTTGGGGTTCAACTTATGGTGCAATTAGGTCTGCGGTTGAACTTGCTATCGAAGAAGGATTATCTGTATCACATTTACATTTAAGGCATATTAATCCATTTCCTGCTAATTTAGGGGATGTACTTTTGAAATTTCAAAAGGTGATTATTCCTGAATTAAATATGGGGCAATTATCAATGCTAATTAGATCTAAATATTTAGTAGATGCTATCGCATTTAATAAAATTCAAGGTAAACCATTTACATTACATGAAATTTATAATAAAATAAAAGAATTGGTGGAGGGTTAATAATGAGCATACCTTTAACAAAAAAAGACTTTGTTTCAGATCAAGAAGTAAGATGGTGCCCTGGCTGTGGTGATTATGCAATTTTATCTCAGGTTCAAAAATTATTCCCCGAGTTTGGAATAAAAAAAGAAAATTTTCTTGTTGTTTCAGGAATAGGGTGTTCCAGTCGATTCCCATATTATATGAATACTTACGGATTCCATAGTATTCATGGACGGGCACCTGCATTAGCAGCTGGTGCTAAAATTACAAATCCAAATTTATCAGTTTGGGTTATAACTGGTGATGGCGATGCAATGGCAATTGGTGGTAACCATTTTATTCATTTACTTCGTCGTAATTTTGATATTAATATTTTAATGTTTAATAATCGAATATATGGATTAACAAAAGGGCAATACTCTCCTACATCTGAACCAGGGAAAAAGACAAAATCTTCTCCAATGGGTTCATTAGATTACCCATTTAACCCACCTTCTTTAGCATTAGGAGCAGGAGCAACATTTGTTGCACGATCGCTTGACAGGGAACAAAAACATTTGCATGGTGTTTTACAAAAAGCCTATGAACATAAGGGGACATCTTATGTAGAAATCTATCAAAATTGTAATATATTTAACAATGGCGCTTTTTCAGATTTGACTGAAAGAGAAACTAAAATGGAAACACAATTACAATTAGACCATGGGCAACCAATGATATTTGGAAAAGATAAGAATAAAGGCTTAAGATTAAATGGTAGCCAATTTGAAATTATTGATATTGGAAGTCAATTTTCTAAGGATGATATTTTAGTTCATAATAAAAAAGATAAGAATTTGGCATTATTATTAAGTGATTTAACATATCAACCCGAATTTCCAAAGCCATTAGGTGTATTCTATGAAGAATTAAAACCTACTTATGAAGAATTATTAATTAATCAGATAGATAATGCAAAAGTAAATATGCCAACTGCAAATTTTGATGAATTAATTAGATCAAGTCATACTTGGGAGATTAAATAATAAACAAGGGAGTAAAATATGTTTGATATTTTTGATGATGAATTAGAACAAATGTTTAGTGATGGTAAACATGATAAGCAACAAAAGTTAAATGTTGCATTCTCTTTACATGATCCAATTAATTTGCTCCCTAAATATAAATTTGTTTCAATGACTGATGATTCACCATTAATAGATGTTATTAATAAACTTCAGCAATATAGTATGGGTTGCGTATTGCTTGAAAATGATAATAAAATCAGTGGAATTTTTACTGAAAGAGATGCAATGAAAAAAGTTTTAGGCCAGAGATTAGATTTAAATAATGAAATTATATCTAAATATATGACCCCTAATCCTGAATGTTTAAGACTTGAAGATCCAATTGCTTTTGCACTTAATAAAATGGTCTCTGGTGGTTTTAGGCATGTACCATTAATAAATAATAAAAGGAATCCTTTAGGTGTATTGAGCATGCAAAGTATAATAAATCATTTAGGCGAATTCTTTTTTGATGAAATTGTTAACTTACCACCAAAACCGATAAGAGGTGAAACATCTCGCGAAGGCGGTTAACTTACCTTTAATAATTAAGGACATAGAATATGAGAATTGAGCATGACTCAATGGGTGATATGCTCGTACCTGATAATGCATATTATGGAGCCCAAACACAAAGAGCATTTGAAAATTTCCCTGTTAGCGATTTAAAATTACCAAATCCAATGATAAAAGCATTGGGAATTATTAAGCGGTCAGCTTCTATTGTGAACCATAATCTCGGATTTATTCAAAATGATATTAAAGATGCAATTGTATCTGCTTCAGATGAGGTGATTACAGGTAAATTTAATGATCAATTTATTGTAGATATTTTCCAAACAGGATCTGGCACATCAAGTAATATGAATACAAATGAAACAATTGCAAATCGTGCTTCTGAGATAATGGGAGGAAAAATTGGTGAACGGTTTCCGGTGCACCCTAATGACCATGTGAATTTTGGACAATCTTCGAACGATGTTTTTCCAACGGCAATTCATGTTTCAGCAAATATTGAGGTTCAAAAAACATTAATACCTTCCTTAGAAAAATTACAAAAATCATTAGAGAATAAAGCAAAAGAATTTGACTCCATAATGAAAATTGGGCGAACTCATTTACAGGATGCTACCCCAATTCGGTTAGGGCAAGAATTTTCTGGATATGCTCACATGGTAAAAAATGGAATCGTTAGATTAAAAAATGCACAGCTTTTATTATCAGAATTAGCACAAGGTGGTACCGCTGTTGGTACTGGAATAAATACACATAAAGAATTTGGAAAACGAATTGCTGAAGAAATTTCGCTTTACTCAGGTGTTAATTTTAAAGAAGCTGAAAATCATTTTGAAGCTCAAGCATCACAAGATGCATCTGTAGAATTATCTGGTGCATTAAAAACAATCGCTGTTTCATTATCTAAAATTGCAAATGATATTCGTTGGTTGGGCTCAGGTCCAAGAGCAGGATTAGGTGAATTAATATTACCTGCCGTACAACCGGGATCTTCTATTATGCCAGGAAAGGTAAATCCAGTTATTTGTGAGGCAATGATTCAAACTTGTGCTCAAGTAATTGGAAATGATCTTGCAATCACATTAGGTGGTCAAGGTGGTTTTTTTGAATTAAATTTAATGCTACCATTAATTGCACATAATTTATTGCAATCGATTCAAATTTTAAGTAATGCATCCAAAATGTTTACTGAGAAATTAGTTGATGGCCTAATTGCTGATGAGAAAAAATGTAATAATTACATTGAAGGTAGTTTAGCAATGTGTACATCTCTTGCACCTGTTATTGGATATGATAAAGCTGCTGGTATTGCACATAAAGCATTTGAGTCAGGTAAAACAGTAAGAGAAATAGCCTTAGAAGATCAAATTCTTTCAGAAGAAGAGTTAAATAAATTATTAGACCCACGGTCAATGACCGAACCTAATTCATAAATTTGCCTAAAAGGGGAAAATCAACACCTTTTAAAAAGGTATTTTTAAATACCTTTCTCCTTCTTTTTACTGCTTTTATTGGGGGTGTCATATTTTTAATCGTTCTATCTAGAGATTTACCATCTCTTGAAGAACTGCGTAAATTTAATCCTGAAACAATTTCAAAAATTATGTCGAGTGATAATCGACTTTTAAAAGAATTGTACATCCAAAAACGAGATGTAATTCCTTTAGGTAAAATGCCACAGAATTTAATTAATGCAGTACTATCCATGGAAGATAGAGATTTTTATGAACATTCTGGCGTAGATATAAAAGGTATTTTTAGAGCAATTTTTATTGATATTATTACTTTAAGCACTCGACAAGGTGCAAGCACATTAACCCAACAACTTGCTCGAAATATGTATAATACGATTGGATTTAAAAAGACAATCACCCGAAAGTTAAAAGAACTTCTCACTGCTATTCAAATTGAGAAAACATTTACTAAATCTGAAATTATGGAACTTTATCTAAATTCTGTATATTTTGGTCATGGTCGATATGGTGTCCAATCCGCTTCGTTATATTATTTTGGTTGTGAAGCAAAAGATTTATCCCTAGCTGAGTCAGCAACAATTATTGGTTTACTTCCTGCACCTGCATATTATTCACCTATTAATCACCCCGAAAAGGCAAAAATTAGAAAAAAAATTGTTCTGAGAAGTATGAATCATGTTGGATATATAACGGATAAACAAAATGAAATTGCACTTGCGGAAAATGTAATTCCTGAAACAGGTACTATTAATTCAGGATTAGCACCCTATTTTTCAGAACATGTACGACGAGAACTTGAGAAAATAGATGAAGAATTAAATATTAATCTCTATGAAGATGGATTAATTATACATACAACTTTAGATATGGAAATTCAATCAATCTTAGAGAAAGCATTTGATGAGGGGATGGAACGAAATCAAAAAGTGCTTCAAAAGGAATTTATTAATAGTCCAAAAAAATTAAAAAAAGCACTATCAAAAACGGGATTTCCTAAAGATTCTATTTTAGCTATTATTAATGATAATAGGCCTATACCCCCAGAATTAAAAAATCAATTTTTGGTGCAAGGGGCAGCCGTTGTGATTGATGTAAAAAATGGTGAAGTATTAGCAATGGTTGGTGGGCGAAATGAAAAAGAATATCGTGATCATTTTAATCGAGCAACACAAGCAAAACGCCAACCGGGATCAGTATTTAAACCATTTATTTATATGACTGCATTAGAAAAAGGAATTCCTCCAACGAAGCAAATTTTAAATCAACCTTTAGTTGTTTTTATTGATGATACAGTTCGGTGGAATCCTCAAAACCATGATGGTTCTACAAGCATGTTAGAAACAATGCGATATGGATTAAAAAAATCCTTAAACTTAATTTCTGTGAGAATTGTAAAAGAATTAGTAAGTCCATGGCAGATAAAAAAGAATGCAGAAATGTTTGGATTAACAACGAATATTCGTGCTGTAAATTCAATTGCATTAGGTGTTTCAGAAGTTTATCCTATTGAAATAACTTCAGCTTATGCAGCAATTGGTAATAATGGTGTTTTAAATAAACCATTTTTCATTAAAAGTATTGAAAATAGATATGGTCGAGTTTTAAGAGAATTTCATCCTGATTCAAAAGAAGTAAAAAATGAAGATTTGATTTATATTATTAGAGATATGATGCGCTCTGTGATTGATGAAGGTACCGGTGGTTCAATTCGATGGAAATATAAATTTAGACGACCACTTGCAGGCAAAACAGGGACAACAAATGGTAAAACAGATGCATGGTTTGTGGGATATACACCTCAAATAGCTATAGGTGTTTGGGTTGGTCTTGATGACCCTGGAGTATCTTTAGGTCAAACGCAATATGGTTCCTCTGCGGCGCTTCCTATTTTTGCAAATACAATAAAAGAGATTTATAATAAAAAAGAATGGCCTATTGAAGATTGGGAAATGCCAGATGGTGTTACCGAATTAGAAATTTGTTCTGAAACTTATGATAAACCAACTCGATATTGTCCACTTACAAAAGAAATATTCTTAAAGGATTATAAACCAAAAAATTTATGTTCTCAGCATAAAAGTGCTTTTGATCGCTTTAAAAGTAAAAAGTAA
>JACKQG010000716.1_pt1 | contig 47186 bp, 44 predicted proteins | sample 8237621 | NCBI WGS metagenome assembly JACKQG01 (sample SAMN15677084, study PRJNA649215) | marine metagenome | biome: marine; feature: Black Sea; material: saline water; isolation source: suspended particulate matter (SPM) from the Black Sea western gyre | collected 2013-06-09/2013-06-10 | depth... | reverse complement strand
GCCTCAACGTGGCGCTGCGCCAGATACTCGACCTCTACGTGTGCCTGCGCCCCGTCCGCTGGTTCAAGGGTGTGCCGTCGCCGGTCAGGCACCCGGAACTGGTCGACATGGTGATCTTCCGCGAAAATACCGAAGACATCTACGCCGGCCTCGAGGTCGAGGCCATGACCCCCGATGCGCTCAAGTTGCGACAGTTGCTCGAGGACGCCTTCGGCTGGAAGATCCGTGAGGATTCCGGCATCGGCATCAAGCCCATCTCCAAGACGGGCTCCCAGCGGCTCCAGCGGGCCGCCATCCAGTACGCCGTCGACCACGGGCTGCCCCGGATCCACTGGGTCCACAAGGGCAACATCATGAAATTCACCGAAGGTGCCTTCCAGCAGTGGGGCTACGAACTGGTCCGCGAAGAGTTCTCCGACGTGGCCGTCGGATGGGCCGATTGCGACGGTGACCCCGGCGACCTCGTCCTCGTCCAGGACACCATCGCCGACATCGCCCTTCAGCAGGTGCTCACCCGGCCGGCCGAATTCGATGTGATCGCCACCATGAACCTCAACGGCGACTACCTCTCCGACGCACTGGCGGCCCAGGTCGGAGGCATCGGCATCGCCCCGGGCGGCAACGCCAACTACGTGACCGGGCACGGCATCTTCGAGGCCACCCACGGCACTGCCCCCAAGTACGCAGGCCAGGACAAGGTCAACCCGTCGTCGGTGATCCTGTCGGGCGTGCTCATGTTCGAACACATCGGTTGGCAGGATGCCGCCGACGACATCGTGCGGGCCCTCGAGTCGGCCATCGGCGACAAGGTGGTCACCTACGACTTCGCCCGCCTCATGGAGGGGGCCACCGAGGTCAGGTGCTCGGAGTTCGGTCAGGCGATCGTTGACCGACTCTGATGGTTCCGGGCCGGCACCGGTCCGGCCAGATGGCATCTTCCGGCGTGGCGGCCGCCTCGTACTGCGGTCCTTCCGGGAGCATCCCCTTCCGCACGTCCTCGCCATCGCCGGCGCCAACGTGTTCGCCGTTGCTGTCGTCGGCACCACGATCGTGCTGGGGCGCGTCACCGACGAGCTGATCCTTCCGGGCCTCGACGGCGGGGGTGTCGACCGGGGAACGGCCCTGGCCGGGGCGGCGGCGTTGGCTGCCGTCGGCGTGGTGCGCGGGCTCTCGATGATGGTGCGGCGGTTCTTCAACTTCATAGCGGTGTCGCGGACCCAACGGACCTGGCGCCTCGCCGTCCTCGACCACTACCTCGATGCCCCGCTGTCGTTCCACCGGTCCCGACCCGCCGGACAGCTCCTGGCACACGCCGACGCCGACGTCGAGACTGCAGCGTCGATGCTGATGCCCCTGGCGTATTCGATGTCCGTCGTGGCGCTGGTGGTGGTATCGCTCGTGAGCCTGCTGGTGGTCCACCCGCTGTTCGCCCTGGTGGCGCTCATCCTGTTCCCGGTGCTGGCCGTGCTCAACCAGCGCTACACCCGGTTGGTCGAGGCGCCGGCGGCACGCGCCCAGGCTGCGGTGGGGGTCGTGTCGGGGATAGCCCACGAGAGCCTCGACGGGGTCTTCGTCGTCAAGACCCTCGGTCGCGAGGACGACGAGGTCGAACGCCTGGCAGAGGCCTCCGATGTCCTGCGCGACGAGCGGATCGAGATCGGCAGGCTGCGGGCCGTCTACCTGCCACCCATCTACGCACTGCCGAACCTCGGGATCCTGGTCGTGCTGTTGCTCGGCTCCTGGCTGGTTGACCAGGGTTCTGCTTCGGTGGGCGATGTGGTCAGGTCGATGGCCCTGTTCAACCTGTTGACGGTTCCGATGGAGATCCTGGGCTTCCTCTTCCAGGAAATGCCCCGCTCGGTGGTGTCGATGGACCGCCTGGACGGGATCCTGGCGACCGACCTCGAGGTCCGGCCGTCCGACCCGCCGTCCGTTCCGGCCTCCGTGGATGTCGTGTTCGACGACGTCTCGTTCTCGTTCGACGACGGCACGCCGGTGCTCGACCATCTCTCTGTCCACATCGGTGCCGGCGAATCGGTTGCCCTGGTCGGTGCGACCGGTTCGGGGAAGAGCACCCTGTTCGACCTCCTCACCGGCCTGATGCCGGTGACCGGCGGCCACATCCTCCTCGGAGGTGTCGACCTAGCCGAACTCGGCGCCGACGGCATCCCCGACGTGGTCGCACCGGTCTTCCAGGAGACTTACCTGTTCGCCGACACGGTGCGTAACAACCTGATCCTCGACGGCGAGGTATCCGACGAGGAGATCGACCGTGTGCTGCGCCTCGTGGCGGCTGACGGGTTCGTGGCGGCCCTACCGCTCGGGCTCGGGACCGTGCTCGGCGAGCGCGGCGTCACGCTGTCCGGCGGCCAGCGCCAACGCATCGCCCTGGCCCGGGCGCTGCTGCGTCGACCCAGGGTGCTCCTGCTCGATGACGCCACGTCCGCTGTCGACCCGGTGGTAGAGGCGGCGATCCTGCAGAACCTCCGGTCCGAGGTCGGACGCACGCTGCTCGTGATCGCCCATCGCCTGGCCACGATCCGCCTGGCCGACCGCGTCCTGTTCCTCGAAGACGGCCGCATAGCCGCCGACGGCCCCCACCGCGAACTGCTGGCCGTTCCCGCCTACGCCGCGCTGGTGCGCGCCTACGAAGGGGTCACCGGATGAGCACACACGTCCCCGGCGAGGACACGGGCGCGTCCGTCGAGCCGATTGCCGGCGGCGACCTCGTCGGGCCATGGGAGGAACACGAGTTCCAGGCGCCCGAGGAGAGTGGGGGTATCGAGGCCGCAGGGTCTCTGGCGGTGCTCCGACGTGGGCTGGCGGCGTCACCGGAACTTCGTTCCGGGCTGCTCCTGACAGCCTTGATGGCGCTGGCGGTGGCGGCCGGCAAGCTGCTCGTCCCGCTCACGATCCAGATGGTCCTGGACAAGGGCGTGCTCGCCGGCGATGTCGACATCGGCGTCGTCATGGAGCTCACCGGCCTGGCGGCAGGTCTTGTCCTGATCGGCATCCTGCTGGAGAGGATCACCTACCTGAGGTTGACCGTCACCGCCGAGAACGTCCTCTACGGGCTCCGGGTCCGCACCTTCGCCCACCTGCACCGCCTCAGCCTCGCCGAGCACACCGCATCCAGAAAGGGCGTGCTCACTGCACGCATCACGAGCGACATCGAGGCGCTCAACAGGTTCGCCCAGTGGGGGGCCGTCGCCTGGATCATCAGCGCCGTGCAGATCGTTGCCGTGCTGGCGATCATGCTGGTGTTCTCGTGGCAACTGGCCCTGGTGATGCTTCTGGTGCATCTGCCGTTGCTGCCGGTCCTGCGAAGCGTCCAGAAGGGGCAACTCCGGGCCTACGACCGCCTGCGGACCAGGGTCTCCGACATGCTGGGACGGGTCTCGGAGTCGGTGCTCGGCATGGGGGTCATCCGGGCCTACGGCCAGCGTGAGGTGCACCGGGCCGACCTGCACGAGGCCGTCGACCAGCAGTACCGGCAGCAATTGCGCGCCATGCGCTACTTCGCCCTCGTCCTGCCGTTCACCGATGTCGTCGGAATGGCTGCGATCGCCACCGTGGTCGCCTCCGGTGTCTGGTGGGGAGGCGCATGGGGCGTGAGCGCCGGCGAGTTGGTCGCCTTCATCTTCCTCGCCAACCTGTTCGTGGCACCGATCACCCAGTTGGGGGAGGTGCTCGACCAGACGCAGACGGCGTTGGCCGGTTGGTGGAAGATCCTCGACGTACTCGACACCGAACCCGACGTCGTCGAACCCGATGTGGGGCTTGGACTGCCGGAGGGTTCACTGGGTGTGCGGGCCGAGGCCCTCGAGTTCCGCTACCGCGAGGGTGGTCTCGTCCTCCACGGCCTCGACATCGACATTCCGTCCGGTTCCTCGGTCGCCGTGGTGGGCGAGACCGGGTCGGGCAAGACCACGTTCGTGAAGCTGGCTGCCCGCCTGGCCGACCCGACGGCGGGCCGGATGCTCATTGCGGGCATCGACCTGCGTGATGTCGGTGCCGACGAGCGCCGGGCAGCCGTGCGCATGGTTCCCCAGGACGGCTTCCTGTTCGACACCACCGTCGGTGAGAACATCCGTTTCGGTAGACGCGGTGCGACCCGGGCGGATGCCGCTGATGCCGTTGCAGCACTGGGTTTGGACGGGTGGGTGGCGTCGCTTCCCGTCGGGATCGACACACCGGTCGGCGAGCGGGGCGAATCGTTGTCCGTCGGCGAACGGCAGTTGGTGGCCCTGGCCCGTGCACACCTCGCCGATCCGGGCCTGCTCATCCTCGACGAGGCCACATCGGCGGTCGATCCCGAGACCGAGCAGGCGCTCGAGCAGGCACTGGCGAGGCTCTCGGAGGGCCGGACCACGATCAGCGTCGCCCATCGCCTCTCGACGGCGGAACGGGCCGACCTGGTCCTCGTGTTCGACGACGGGCACGTGGTCGAGAGCGGACGCCACGCCGACCTGGTGGCCGCCGGTGGCGTCTATTCGGGTCTGCATGAGTCGTGGCTGGGGAGCACCAGGGACCGGTGAGGGGCAGATGAGGGGACCGATGTCACCGGTTGCTGGCTGGGATCGTCTGCGGGTCCGTCGGTAGCCTTGCCGGGTCCCCGTGTACGAGTCCCAGGAGCCCACGTGAGCCCCACCCCCGTTCGAGTCACAGTCACCGGAGCGGCCGGCCAGATCGGCTACGCCCTCGTCTTCCGCATCGCCAGCGGCCAGTTGCTGGGGCCCGACCAGCCGGTCATCCTGCAACTGCTCGAGATCCCGCCCGCCATGGGCGCCCTGGAGGGTGTTGCGATGGAGATCGACGACTGCGCCTTCCCGCTGGTCGACTCGATGGTGGTCAGCGACGATCCGAATGTGGCATTCGACGGCACCGGTGTGGCGCTGTTGGTCGGATCACGGCCCCGCAGCAAGGGCATGGAGCGTAGGGACCTGCTCGAGGCCAACGGCGCCATCTTCACTGTTCAGGGACGTGCGCTCAACGACCACGCTGCCGACGACCTGCGGGTGCTGGTTGTCGGCAACCCGGCCAACACCAATGCGCTGATCGCCATGCACAGCGCCCCTGACGTGCCGAAAGGTCGGTTCACAGCCATGACCCGGCTCGACCACAACCGGGCTCTCTCGCAGGTGGCCCGACGGCTCGGTGTGCCGCTCTCGGAGGTCCGGAGGATGACGATCTGGGGCAACCACTCGGCAACCCAGTACCCCGACCTGTTCCACTGCGAGGTGGGAGCCCAGACCGCAGCGGTAGCCGTTGACGACCAGGCCTGGCTGGAGGGCGAGTTCATCCCGACCGTGCAGCAGCGTGGCGCTGCCATCATCGAGGCACGGGGAGCCTCGAGTGCGGCCTCGGCGGCCAACGCCGCCATCGACCATGTCCACGACTGGGTGCTCGGCACGCCGGACGGCGACTGGGTCTCGATGGCCGTGCCGTCGGACGGCAGCTACGGCGTCCCCGAGGGCCTCATCTCGTCGTTCCCGGTCACCTGCTCGGGCGGCGAGTGGTCGATCGTGCAGGGGCTCGGGATCGACGGGTTCTCGCGCAGCAGAATCGACACCTCCGTGGCCGAACTGGCCCAGGAGCGCGACACGGTCCGGGAGTTGGGCCTGATCTAGCGGTCCCGGGAGACGGCTACTCCCAGCAAACCGCGTCGCCGATGCTGATCTGGGCGTCGCTCAGTACCACGCCGTAGGCGCCGCCCCTCCAGTCGGGTTCGAGGGCCCTCCGGAGGCCGTCCACAGCCGCCTCCATGAGGTGGCAGGGGTGGGTCTGGCCACGGATCTCGATCCTGGCGTCGCCCACACACAGGACGCGTCCCGCGCTGTCAGCGAGTTCGATTCCGTTGATGAACAGGTTGGCCCGCCGGATGGCGGGTTCCACCGGATGGCCGAGTTCGGCTTCGGTGTCGGCCCAGCGCTCAGCCGCCAGGATCGTGATCTGTCGCTTGCCACCCTGGTCGGCGTTTCCAGCCAGGCCAGTGTCTGCGATCACATCGGCATTGTCGACCGGGACCATGGGCTCGCCCATTGCGGGCTTGATCCAGATCTTCAGGAGCGACCTCTTATCTGCCATGGCGTGGGACTGTATTCGATTCAGGTGCCCGCCCGGACGCTGCCGAAGACGTCGCCCAGGGTTGCGAGGAGGTCGTGTTGTCCGACCAGGTGTCGGGGGTCGCCGCTCATGGAGAGGTCACCTGTGATGACAGCGTCGAGTGGGTCGATGGAACCGTTCATCATCCCGATGGCCGTTGCCCTGTCGGTCGAGAACGTCACCGTGGGTTCCGGTGCCGGACCTGTCCGGACCCGGGCCTCGCCGTCACCGAGGGAGATATGCCAGATGGGGCCCTCGGTGACCCGGTACTCGAGGCTGAGCGTGACCGTGGAGGCCATGTCGCACAGGGTGTCGTGGGCACTGGCGGCCCCGTCGAGCGCAGCGATCCACGCATCGGAGAGGGGGGCGGGCTGGACCATCCGGGCAGCCTAGGGAGCCCGACGGGTGCGACCTGCCGGAGGTGTCGGCGCTACGGTCCGGCTGTGCAGGAGATAGGCCGAGGCGACCCGACTTTCAACTTCGAGCCGACCCGGGGTATCTGGCGGCGCCTCGAAGGGCCGGCTGACGTGCTCGACCTGATGGACTCGGGGGCCGAGGGGATCGTGGCGGCGATCCGGGATGCCGGTGCCACGTTCCTGTCTCCGATCTTCGACGAGTTGGCGGGGGTGGTGTGTACCGGGGGCACGATCCGCAGCCACATAGGGATAATCAGCCGCGAGTTCCAGGTCCCGGGGGTAGTTGCCGCTGTCATCAACGAGGAACCGGACGCCGGCACCGAGGTAGAGATGACGAGCAGCGGCACGATTCTTAGGATCGAAGGATGAGCGTCCGGGAGCGGGTAAATGCCCTCGTCGGCGAGGTAAACGCGGTGTCCAAGGTGCTGACGCGGGAGCGCACCTCGTACGACTCGCAGTTGATCCCGGTTTCGCAGTACGTGGTCGTGTCGTGCATCGAGGCGTTTTGCCGCTACCCGGAGGCCATCGGTGAGATCACGGCGGCAATGTCGCCCGAGGAGATCGGAACCCGTGCCCGTAGGCCTGGCTGCCAGGCGGATTCAGTGTTCCTGTGGGGTGTTGCGAACTTCTTCCTGATCGGCCGCAATGTCATGGGCATGGTGGATCCGTCGCTCGACACCGTCGAACGGACCGACACCGTTCTCGACTTCTGGTCCCGGGTGTCGCGGTCGTACCGGGGTGACGGCCTGCTCCATGCCGCCGACGCCGGCAATCGGATCGACGCCTTCGACAAGGCGACCCTGGCCGACCTGGCAGTCGGGTTGACGCCGGTCGACGAGGAGCGGCGAGCCGTGCTCAGAAAGGCGGTCGCCACACTCGTCAACCACCTGTTCCTGCTCTACTTCGACACGAGGGTCGGCCACGGCGACACCGGCCCGTACCGCCTGCCGGATGGCCGGCAGATGATCGTCCGGGACTTCTTCAGGATGGGGCGCAGCGACTTCGCATGGTCGGAGGTCGCCGCCGCCGTGTCCTACTCGGGGCTGACGGCGGTGCTCGCCTTCGATGGGGACCTCGAACTGAGCGTCACCGACTTCGGGACCACCGTGTCTGATCCGGAGGACTACCTCGACCACCTCACGGGGTTCGCCCTCTACACGACCGACGGCGGGCGCCTGGAGCCGGTGTCCGACGATGACCTGGTGGCCACTGCCGCAGTTGCGAGGTCCGCGCAGAAGGCGCACTACCGGTCCATCGTCGGCATGGACCGTGACGAGCAGATCGCCTGCGGCGCCTACGTGTACTTCACGTTCCTGCGGCCGTTCGCCGAGATCGCCGGGGTGGCCGATCAGATCGACTGGACCTGTCCCCGGGACACGCCGGCCGACCTGTATCCACTGGTGACCGCCGACTTCGAACCCCCGGAACAGGACCCCGACGCCGACCCGTATCCCCTGTACGGCTGACCTGGCTGACCTGGCTGACCTGGCTGACCTGGCTGACCTGGAACTGGATTCGCTCAGGAGCGATTGTGGGCTAGGCGGTCGACGATGAGCACGACGGCGAACGCTGCGGCGGCGAGCAGCAGCGGAACCGGCAGGTCGCCGGCCGGTGGCCATTCGAGGTCCGTGCCGGAAATCGACGAGTCGGCGGTGTCGCCGATGACGCCCACGCCGTTGGGCCAGGGCCACAGCACCCGCAACGAGCCGACCATGAGGCCGATGAGCACGGCCAGCATCGTGTCGTGGTGACGTTCGAGGAGTCGGGTGAGCAGCGAGGCGAACAGCGCCAGGCCCAGCAGGGCGCCCACGCCGAACACGACGGCATCGCCGATCGTCCGCTCGTCGATCACGGTCAGGACGGCCTCGTACATGCCGAACATGAGCAGAAGGAACGAACCGGACAGGCCGGGCAGGATCATTGCGCAGACGGCGATCGCCCCGGCCACGAACAGTACGAGCGGTGACGGGTCGACGACCGGTCCGGTCTGCCAGCCGAGGGCGGCGAACAGGATCACGCCGACGACCGCCATCAGGACCAGGCGGGGGCCGTCCCATTTGGGGAGCCGCCACGACACCACGATCGACGCCATCACGAGGCCGAGGAACAGTCCGGCCATCTCCTCAGGATGGTTCTCGAGTCCGGATTCGAGCAGCCCGGCGAGCACGACGACCGTTATGAACGCTCCGCCGGCCAGCGGTAGCAGGAGCCCCCACTCGACCGACTTCAGGCGGTCGATGCCCCCCCGTACGTCACCGCGGGCGAACCGGAGCAGCGATCCGGCGCCGTCTCGGATCGCACCGATGAGACGCTCGTAGATGCCGAACATGAGGGCGAGGGTCCCGCCCGAGACCCCGGGCACGATGTTGGCCGCCCCCATGAGGGCACCCTGGGCAACGCGCGTGGCCGTGCTTGCCTGGGTGGCCATCAGGTCGGCCCTTCATGATCGATCGCGTACGGGGCGAGCGCATCGCTGATCAGGGCCGGGATCCGCACCGGCCTGCCGTCGGTGTCGGTGACCGCAACGAGCACCTCCTGGGTGGCGAGGACCTCGTCGCCGCGCAGGATCCGCTGGCCCCACCGTGACGACGCTCGCCGGTTCTGGACCACCTCGGTCTCGATGACGAGGGAGTCGCCACCTACGGCCGAGGCGAGGAACCGGGTCTCGATGCGCGAGACGATGAACCGGTAGCCACGACCCTCGAGGTCCTGGAGCCCGAGCCCCACCGAGTCGAGCAGCTCGATGCGGCCGGTCTCGAACAACTGCACGTACACGGAATGGTTGAGGTGTCCGTAGGGGTCGAGCTCGTAGAAGCGGACCTTGACTGTGTGTCGGTGGCATTCGGGCATCGGGAGGACGCTAGCCCTCGTCCTACCGGGTCGGCGTGGGTACCCTCCCGAGCCATGGGTGATGGGTCGTCGGTCGAACTGCACGTCGAGGCCCTCGGGCCGGTCGACGGCGAGCCGGTGCTGCTGTTGTCGGGTGCCGACGCCCAGTGCACGCGGTGGACGCCGGCATTCGTGGATCCGCTTGTCGGAGCCGGCCATCGGGTGGTGCGGTTCGACACACGCGATTGTGGGCTTTCCACGAAACTGCCCTCCGATGTCGGCTACACGCTCGACGACCTGGAGGTCGACGCCTGCCGGGTGCTCGACGGCGAGGGAACCGAGGCCGCCCATCTGATCGGCCGTTCGATGGGAGGAATGGTCGCCCAGGTCATGGCGCTCGAGCACCCCGAACGGGTGCGGTCGCTGACCCTGTTGTGCTCCACCCCGGGGCTCGGCGACGATCGCCTTCCACCCCCGGACGACAGGCTGGTCGACCAGATGACCGAGCGCCTCTTCGCCCCACCTCCCGTCGGACATGTCGAGAAGGTGGCGTGGCTTGTCGAACTCGACCGGCTCTTCGTCGGCAACCGCTACCCGTTCGATGAGACGGCAGCGACGCTTGTCGCCGACACCGATGTGGCCCGTTGCTGGTTCCCCGAGACGGGGCACGGTCCGGCCGTCAACTCGTCGCCGTCACGCCTCGACCGGCTGGACGACATCGCGGCCCGGACGCTCGTTGTCCACGGCACTGCCGACCCGGTGTTTCCGGTCGAGCACGGCATCGCCCTCGCCGAGGGCATCCCCGGCGCTGAACTCTGGCTGGTCGAGGGCCTCGGCCACGAGGTCCCGGACGCCTGCCTGCCCGAGTTGCTGCCGAAGGTGCTGAAGCACCTGGCCGCGTAGTCGAGCGGAACGGCCGGCTTAGGGCCCGGGACGGGGTGGGCCGGACTCGATGGCCGATGCGGGAAAGCGTTCTCGGCAGGCGTCGAGGGCGTTGAGCCAGACCGACCCCATGGCGTGGGCGAGCAGTTGGTCGCCGCCACCGTCGGCATCGAGGAACTCCTCGGCGAAGGCTCGTGCCGTGGCTTCGTTCCACGGGTCGGTGGCACAAAGGTCAGCCAGCCGATCCTCCCACGTACCGACTGTCGTCACGAGCCCGGTGGTGTTGATCCACTGCACAACCGCGTGCTCAGCCGATTCCCGGTAGCGGGCGTCTGCCGCGGATGCGCAGCCGAACAAGAGACCGAGTGCGAGCAGGACATGAACTGACCTCGACCAATCCCGCATGATTCGGATCAGCCCGGCACACCGGCGCGGAGGGAGACCCAAGGCACATGGAGCACCCAATCCTCATCCCACGCTGCATGGTTGGAGCACATGTATTCGTACGAGTAGCCGTTGATGGTGTCCGAATAGGTGGACGCTGAGGAGAAGTAGGTGGAGAGCGGTCCGACGCCGACGAACGCGCCACCGCATGGACTTCCGAGCGCCCAGTTCCACAGGGATACCTGGACCCAGCGACACGCGGGACGGCGCAGGGTGTAGGCATAGAAGAAGTCGCTCACGTTGTTTCGGTAGTTGTAGTGCAGAGAGCATGGCTGGGTTCCGTACGCGAGCATTCCGTAGCCGAAGTTCCATGCCGAGGAGCGTGGGTCTCCAGTGGACGGCGACTCAACGGAAGCCTGGTGTACCGGAACAGCGGTCTTCAATAGCAGCGGCAGTTGCTAAAAAGGCTTGAGTGGCAGCGACGCGATCGACCTGCAAGACGCGATAGGCGACGCTGGCCGATCCCGTCGACCTCGAAAAGCCCTCAGACAACCGTTCACCGTTGCCATCGATCGCATAGTGCGCACTGTTGTCAACCAGCGTTGCTTGACCAGGCACCCCGCGTGCAGGCGAGATGATGGCGATCTGTCGGCCGTCACCGAGTCCATAGACATCTTCAGAAGCTCCGAGGCCTATGCCGCTCGTCGTCTGTGACGTCGAACGGAAGACTCCATCTGGGCGGATCCAGGTGCGTACGGTTCTCACCAATTCCAACCCGTCTGACTCAATGGTGAGGACCCCGAGTGCGGACTCAACCAGTTCCTCTCGCTGCGGCTCATCAGAAGATACGGCTTGGGCATTTGCCGGTGAGGCAACGATGAGGAGCACACCGGCGACCAGACCAGTTGCCCTTTTCGCCCGTCGTTGCCACACGTCTATGGAACACCGTATATCCACGGAACGTATATCTGGTCCGGATCTGTGTCAATCGGTCGATGAACCCCGTCAGTACCATCCTGTGACACGCGAAACGGCGCCCTCCTCAATGGATGGGGAGGACGCCGCTCCATTTCAAGGCCCGGGATCGAGTCGTCTCGCGTCAGCCGTTCTCCGAGGCCCAGCAGGGCGTTGGTTGCGAGAACGTGAGGGGACCGGCTCTCTACCGGGACCTCGGACTCACCCGCAGGGTGGGGCTCGACACCGTCCCTCGAACCGGTCGGATCGCACGTTCAGCCTCCCGTCGCTCGTGGACATAAGACCGTGTCGATCAGCCCCCCACCTTGTAGGCAGGGTGACCTATGTCACTGTCGCGCCGCAGCGCCGGTTTGTCAACCGTTCGGGCAGGGCACGCGGTTCATGCCTCCTGCACGATTATGGCGGTGACCATGCCGAACATGCCGGAATCGCGCTCGACGTGGCTGAGGATGTGGCAGTGCCAGACCCAGACGCCGGGCGTGTCGACCTGGACGAGCACCGAGTACCGCTCGCCGGGTGCGACGTTGATCGTGTCGGCGGCATACGGATGGTCGAGGGGGAAGCCGTCCTTGGCGAACACCACCTGTGGGAACTGGTGCATGTGCATCGGGTGGATCTGGAGGCCCTCGTTGTAGTAGTCGACGACGATCCAGTCGCCGACGGTTGCTACGTACGGCTGGGTTGCCGGAAACGACTTGCCGTTGAGCGAGTAGCCGATGACGCCGGCGTCGTTGAGCACCATGGGGATCCTCTGGGCGACCTCGACCACGTCGGGGATCTCGATCCCGCTGATGGTGCGACCGAGCGGCAACGCCACCTCGCCGATCGTGAACACGCCGAATAGCCCGTTGGGGATGGCCATGTGGCCCATGTGGTGGGCGTGGTACATGCCGACCCTCGGCCCTTCGGCGACGAACTCGTAAACAAACGAATCACCCGACTCGACCAGGTCCTGGGTGAGAGGCGCCACGCCGTCCATGGAGTTGGGCGTCTGGATCCCGTGCCAGTGGATGTCGGTTCCGAGCGGCAACTGGTTGTCGAGCACCACCCGGACCTTGTCACCGTCTTCGACCCGGATGGTCGGTCCGGGCACCTGACCGTTGTAGGTCCAGGCGTCCACGATCCGTCCGGGCTCAACCTCCCAGGGGGTGATCTCGGCGGTGATGTGGAACTCCCTGGTGCCGTCTGCGAGCACGGTCGGCTCGAGGGCCTCGTTGCCGACTCCCTCTGTTTCTGCCGGGAACGCCCTGATCGACTCGAGCATGATGCGGTCCATCTCGGCCCAGTCGATTTCGTCATCGTGTCCGTGGCCGTCGGATGCGGCCATCGTGCCGTCGTCGTCTACCACGGTGAGGGTGGTGACCATGCCGGCTTCCTTGTGGCCGGCGATCTCACAGAGCAGTTCGTAGGTGCCCGGCTCGAGGTTGCCGAGGTCGAGCGTCGCTGACCCGCCGGCTGCGATGTCAGGCGAGATGGTGTCGCCGTCGAAGCGAACGTTGTGGTCGATGGCTCCCTTGTTCACGAGCGAGAGGACCACCTGTCCGGCGGGAACGGTCAGGTCGCCGCCTATCGCGAACTCGGTGAGGGTCAGCGTGGCCACGTGGGCACCTTCGACCTCTACGACCGGGGTTGCCTCTATCTCCCCGGAGACCGCGGTGCCGGCTGCATCCGGCTGGGCGGTCCCGGCGTCCTCGTCCTTGGCGCAGGCGACGGCGACCAGCGAGACGAGCAGGAAAAGGGCGAATGTTGTGCGAATGGTCTTGGGCATCGTCAGCCTCCGATGTCGTTGGGGTACCCATGAATTCTCCTTTGGCCGTTCGGGGGCGCGTACGGACGAAGGTCCCGTGTGGGAGGTGACTTCCGCCACGGGCAGGAGGAGAAACTCAGCGCTGGGCGGTGAGGGCCCGGTTCCTGACCTTGGCCTTCATGTAGTCACGGTTCATGAGGGCGATGAAGTCGAGGCTGATCTCCTTGGGGCACGCCTCGGTGCACTCGCCGTGGTTGGTGCACGACCCGAAGAAGTCCTCCATGGTCTCGACCATGGCCTCTGTGCGGCTCCACCGTTCGGCCTGGCCCTGGGGAAGCAGGCCGAGGTGGCCGATCTTGGCGGAGGTGAACAGTTGGGCGGCCGAGTTGGGGCATGCGGCAATGCAGGCTCCGCAGCCGATGCAGGCGGCGGCGTCGAAGGCGTGGTCGGAGGCGACCTTGGGGACGGGGGTGAGGTTGGCGTCGGAGGCAGCGCCGGTGTTGACCGAGATGTAGCCGCCGGCCTCGACGATGGCGTCGAGGGGCGACCGGTCGACAGCGAGGTCGCGGATCACGGGGAACCCGGCGGCCCGGAAGGGTTCGATGACGATCTCGTCGCCGTCGCGGAACTCGCGCATGTGGAGTTGGCAGGTGGCGGTGGCCTTCTGGGGGCCGTGGGCGCGGCCGTTGATCATCACGCCACAGGTTCCGCAGATTCCTTCACGGCAGTCGCTTTCAAAGGCAATGGGTTCCCGGCCGGCTGCGTTGAGCTCTTCGTTGAGCAGGTCGAGCATCTCGAGGAACGAGGCGTCGGTGCTGATGGCCTGCCGGTGGACCTCGAAGCCGCCGGGGGCGTCGGCGTCGGCCTGGCGCCACACCTTGAGTGTGACGTTGATGGTCTCGCCGTTGGATCCGGACATGGCGACGCTTTCTCCCTCGGCTACTTGTACGAGCGCTGTGTCAGCGCCACGGTCTCGAAGGTGAGTTCCTCGCGGTGCCGGGTCTGGGGGGTGTCGGTGCCGTTCCACTCCCAGGCCGCCACGTGGGCGAAGTTTTCGTCGTCGCGTTGGGCCTCGCCCTCGGGGGTCTGGTGCTCTTCGCGGAAGTGGCCGCCACAGGATTCCTCGCGTTGGAGGGCATCGCGGGCCATCAGCTCGGCCAACTCGAAGAAGTCGGCGACACGGCCGGCCTTTTCGAGCGACTGGTTGAGCGTGTCGGCGCTGCCGAGGACACGGACGTCGTTGTGGAACTCGGAGCGCAGGCCCGAGATCTCGGAGACGGCACTTTCGAGGCCGGACCTGTTGCGGGCCATGCCGATGCGGTCCCAGACGATGCGTCCGAGCTCGCGGTGGAAGTGGTCGACCGAACGGGTGCCGTTGACCGACAGCCAGCGGTGGGATTCGTCCTCGATGCCGGCGACTGCGGTGGTGAACACCGGGTCGTCGGTGGGGACGGCGGCGTTGCCGAGTTGGCCCGCCAGGTCGTCGCCGATGGTGTACGGGAGGACGAAGTAGCCGTCGGCGAGGCCCTGCATGAGGGCGCTGGCGCCGAGCCGGTTGGCGCCGTGGTCGGAGAAGTTGGCTTCGCCGATGGAATAGAGGCCGGGGACGGTGGTCATGAGGTGGTAGTCGACCCAGAGCCCACCCATCGTGTAATGGATGGCCGGGTAGATGCGCATCGGCTGTTCGTAGGGGTTCTCGCCGGTGATGCGGTGGTACATGTCGAAGAGGTTGCCGTACTTCTCCGAGATGGTGTCGAGGCCGCTGCGGGCGATGGCGGCTCCGAAGTCGAGGTAGACGCCGTTTTGCAGGGGCCCGATGCCGTGGCCCTCGTCGCAGACGATCTTGGCGTTGCGGGAGGCGACATCGCGGGGGACGAGGTTGCCGAAGGCCGGGTACTTGCGCTCCAGGTAGTAGTCGCGGTCGCCCTCGGGGATGTCGGAGGCGGAGCGGGCATCGTCAGCGGCGTTGGGTACCCAGATTCGGCCGTCGTTGCGCAGCGACTCGGACATCAGCGTGAGCTTCGACTGGAAGTCGTCGCTGGCCGGGATGCAGGTCGGGTGGATCTGGGTGTAGCAGGGGTTGGCGAAGAAGGCGCCCTGCTTGTGGGCCCGCCAGGCAGCGGTGACGTTGCACATCATGGCGTTGGTGGACAGGAAGTAGACGTTGCTGTAGCCGCCGGTGGCGAGCACGACGGCGTGCGCCGAGTGGGGGGTGACCTCGCCGGAGAGGAGGTCGCGGGTGACGATGCCGCAGGCCCGGCCGTCCTTCTTGACGACGTCGAGCAACTCGGCGCGGGTGTGAAGCTCGACGGTGCCGGCGGCGACCTGGCGCATCAGCGCCGAGTAGGCGCCGATGAGCAGTTGCTGGCCGGTCTGGCCGCGTGCGTAGAAGGTGCGCGAGACCTGGGCGCCGCCGAACGAGCGGTTGTCGAGGAGGCCGCCGTAGTCGCGGGCGAAGGGGACGCCCTGGGCGGTTGCCTGGTCGATGATGTTGACGGACACCTCGGCCAGGCGGTGGACGTTGGCCTCGCGGGAGCGGTAGTCGCCGCCCTTGACGGTGTCGTAGAAGAGCCGGTGGACCGAGTCGCCGTCGTTGGTGTAGTTCTTGGCGGCGTTGATGCCGCCCTGGGCGGCGATGCTGTGGGCCCGGCGGGGGCTGTCGTGGAAGGTGAAGGCCTTGACCCGGTAGCCCAGTTCACCGAGGGTGGCGGCGGCGGAGGCGCCGGCGAGGCCGGTGCCGACCACGATGATGTCGAACCTGCGCTTGTTGTTGGGGTTGACCAGCTTCATGGAGAACTTGTGGTTCTCCCACTTGTCGGCCATCGCCCCCTCTGGGACCTTGCTGTCGAGGGTGCTCATCGTCAGCCCCCGTGTCCTTCGGCCTGCTTGGCGAGGCACGCATTGCCCTCGACCTCGCTGATCGGGCAGGTCCGGTCGTCTTCGCTGATGAGGCCGGCCTGGGTGAGAATCGGGAACGAGAGGTTGCCGACCAGGATCAGGCCGGCGAGCAGGGTGGCCAGGCCTCGGCGCAGGTGGTTGTAGCGGGGGTTGTTGATGCCGAGGCTCTGGAACATCGACCAGGCGCCGTGGAAGATGTGGAACGCCAGCGCCAGGTTGGCGACCACGTAGAGGATCGCCACCGGCAGGGCCGACAGCGACGACGAGACGTTGTGGTACGGGTCGCCGGCCACGAAGTCGTCGCCCAGCCACCAGCCCCAGGTCAGGTCGGCCAGGTGGTAGAGGATGAACAGGGCGATGATCGGCCCGGTCCAGCGCATGGTGCGGCTGGCGTAGGTGGCGGCGGGGTGCTCCCGGCCACCGGCGTACTTCTTGGCGCCGCTGACGAGGCCGGCCTTGTCGCTCGAGGTGCGGCTCATGTTGCTGAGGCTGATCGCCGAGTGCAGGTGCAGGACGAACATGGAGAGCAGCCCGAGGCGCAGCAGCCAGAGCACGGTGCCCTTCGGGACGAGGCCGCCGCCGATGGTGCGAAGCGATTCGGCGTATTCGTACATGCGGGCCGGGCCCTCGTACACGTGGAGGTTGCCGATCATGTGGACCATGACGAAGCCGATGAGCCCGATGCCGGTCAGGGCCATCACCCACTTGCGCCCGACGGCGGTCTGGTAGAGGTTCAGCGGGAACGGCCATTCCCTGCCGCGGCGGTGGACCGGGGCGACGCGGTAGCGCTCGCCGGTGGTCTGTGCCATGGGTTCCTCCAGATCGCGGTTGCCGGGTCGTCCGGCGTTGCCGAGAAGGTAGCGGCCCTGTCGGGGGCGGGCGACCCGAGGGCGCCCGATTCAGACGCCCGCGACGGTGGAGGCGTACCGGTTGGCGGCCCTGATGCCGCCTGCCGAGAGTACCAGCGCCAGTTCGACGTCCCCCTGTGTGTTTCCGAGCGGCCACTCGATGCGGCCCACGTGGACGGACGAGTCGACCCCGACCTCGCCCTCCCAGGCCCAGGTGAGGGTTTCGGCAGCGTGATCGGATCCAAGGGTGAGGCGTGCATCGACACGTGTGGTGCCGAGGGCGTCCCGTCCGTCGTGGACGACGGCGACGTCGGTGAGCAGCGTCGCTCCCCGACGGAGGCGGGCAGGTAGCGGGTCGGCGACGACGATGGTGGTGGCGCAGGCGGCGGCGACGGCGGCGTGGGCCGGCTTGGGTTGCCGGTCGTGGTCGAGGAGCGAGCCGCTGATGCACGGTTCGCCGTCGAGCAGGCGGTCGATGGCGAAGCCCCCGCAGGGCAGGTACTTGCGTCGCCGCATGGCCTCGATCTGGAGGCGCAGCACCTCGGCCTGATGGGTTCGGGTGGCGTCGGCCCAGGTGGCGGGGTCGGGGTGCTCGTCGGGTGGGAAGAGCCCCAACAGGATCTCGAGTTCGCCGTCGGGATCGCCGGTGAGCCGGCTCCAGTCGGGTTGTGGCCAGCGTTGCGGGTCGAGGCCCAGGAGTTCCGGATCGATGTCGGGCACGGAGTGGGCGCCGAACGCTGCCACGAACCCGCCCGCCCGGGGTGAGTTGCGCAGAAAATCGGCCAGGTCGTCGGCCCGGCCGCCGTACCAGCCGAACCGGAGGTGGGCGGCGGCGTCCTCGACCACGGGTGGGCTCGGGAGCACGCCGGTGTGGGCTATGACCGGTCGGGAGGCGTCGGCACGACGCAGGGCCCGCCGGATCGAGCGGTCCAGCACCGTGCGGTTCCAGTTGGGCCGCTGCTGTTCGAGCAGGCTCGGTGCGGGGCGGGTGGTGTCGGCGGGGTCGGGGGCGTCGTGGCCGCACCACACGATGACCGATGGGTGGTGCCCGAGGAGGTCGACCATCTCGCGGGCCTGGCGCATGGCCTGGCTGCGGGCCGAGCGGTGGTACTCGCCCCGCATCGGCAGGTCCTGCCAGATCAACATCCCGGCCTCGTCGGCGGCGTCGTAGAGGGCCGGGTGCGACACGTGGGCGCCTATTCGCAGCAGGTTGAGGCCGGTGTCGCGGGCGAGGGACACATCGACGGCGGCGGATTCGGGGGTGACATCGGCCAGGTCGCGGCGCAGGGGCGGGACGATGGCACCGCGCAGGAACAGCCGTTCACCGTTGACCCGCCAGAGGTGGTCGCGCATACGGATCGAGCGGAACCCGATGCGGCGGGTGGCCCGGTCGCTCACGACGCTGTCCTCGGTGGTGACGGTGAGGGTCACCTCGGACAGGGGTTGGTCTCCGAGTTCATGGGGCCACCAGAGTTGGGGGCGGGGCACGCGGACGGTCCATTCGACGCGGTTCTCGCCGGCTGCCAGCGGCTGCTGGTGGCGGTGGTCGACACCCAGAACGGTCGTGTGGAACACCACCTCTCTGGGCCGGTCGGTGTCGACGACGGCTCGCAGTGCCAGCGTGGCGACCGTGGGCGAGGCATCGGTGCACACGACACGGACGTAACGCAGGGGGACCGGGCCGGTTTCCCGGAGGCGCACCGGCTGCCAGATGCCGCCGGGGTTCCAGGCGCCCTGGGCGGCGCCGGTCAGGTTCCGCTGTTCGGTGCGGCCCAGGGTCGGCGGGCTGGTGACCTCGACGGCCAGCAGATGGTCGGAGCGCCGGCGCAGGTGCCGGGTGACCTCGAGGGCGTGGGTGAAGAAGTAGCCCTCGGTGGCGCCGAGGTACGAGCCGTCCAGCCAGACGTCGCCGAGCGTGAAGACGCCGTCGAGTTCAAGCCAGGTCCGGCGGCCCTCATCGGGTGCCTCGGCCTCGAAGCGGGTGCGGTACAGCAGCGGCCCGTCCTCGTCGGCGAATTCGGGGTGCTGCCGCCAGTGGCCGGGCACCGGAATCTCGGGCCAGGCGCTGTCATCGAGGCCGTCGTCGGGAAAGGTGCGGCGGAGGGCATCGTCGGCGGGCTGGGCGAGCCAGGGTCCGGTCAGGTCCATCGCTGGTGACGGTACCGGCCATGTGGCCCGGGTCGTCCGCGGCTGTGGGTGGACGGGGCCTGCGTGCCTAGTGTTCGGCCATGACCCAACCAACGACCGCCGGTGGATCGAGGGTTGGCGCCTCGGCGAGGCTCCTGGCCACCGTCATGGGCCGGAACGCCGATCGTGCCGCGACGACGCAGCCCTCCACCCTCGGTGGGCTCCGGGCGTCCGGCTGGGAGTCGGTGCCGGTCAAAGAGGAGCTCCGGCGCAACGCCATAGCCCGCATCCGGGCGGGTGAGCCGTTGTTCCCCGAGGTGCTGGGTTTCGAAAACACTGTCCTGCCGCAGCTCGAAAACGCTCTGCTGGCCGGCCACGATGTGATCTTCCTTGGCGAGCGGGGTCAGGCCAAGACCCGCCTGATTCGCAGCCTGACCGGCCTGCTCGACGAGTGGATGCCGATCGTCGCCGGTTCCGAGATCAACGACGACCCCTACGACCCGGTTTCGCGCCATGCCCGCGACCTTGTCGCCGGGCACGGCGACGACACGCCGATCGACTGGGTGCACAGCGATGCCCGCTACGGCGAGAAGTTGGCCACGCCCGATACTTCGATCGCCGACCTGATCGGCGAGGTCGATCCCATCAAGGTCGCCGAGGGCCGCTACCTGTCCGACGAGCTCACGCTCCACTACGGGCTGGTGCCGCGCACGAACCGGGGAATCTTCGCCATCAACGAGCTGCCTGACCTGGCCGAACGGATCCAGGTGGGCCTGCTCAACGTGCTCGAGGAGCGTGATGTCCAGGTCCGTGGCTACAAGATCCGCCTGCCGCTCGATGTGGTCATGTTCGCCTCGGCGAACCCCGAGGACTACACGAACAGGGGTCGCATCATCACGCCGCTCAAGGACCGCTTCGGCTCCCAGATCCGCACCCACTATCCGCTCGACGTCGAGGTCGAGATGGACATCGTCGAGCAGGAGGCGACGGTCCCGACGGTGGCCGACCTCACCGTCTCGGTGCCCGACTTCATGGCCCGGGTGGTCGCCACGATCAGTCAGGAGGCCCGCCGCAGCCCGCACCTCAACCAGCGGTCGGGCGTGTCGGTGCGCCTCAGCGTCACGAACCTCGAGGCGGTGGTGGCCAACGCCGTCCGACGGGCGCTGCGCTCCGAGGAGACCGTGGCGGTGCCGCGGGTGTCCGACCTCGACGCGGTGGCCGCCTCGATGGCGGGCAAGGTCGAGGTCGAGAGCCTCGACGAGGACCGCGATGCCGAGGTCCTCCAGCGCATCGTCGCTGCGGCGGTGTTGTCAGTGTTTCGCGAACAGGTGCCGGGCGACACCCACCGTGCGATCGTGGAGGCGTTCGACGAACATGAGGGCGTCTCGACCGGCGAGGACATGGGGTCGGCTGCCTATGCGGTGCTGGTGGCCGACGAGATCCCGGTGCTCCAGCCGGCCGTCGACGCCCTGCTCGCCGACGAGGACGACACCGGCCCGGCCGTGGTCGCCAGCGCCGTCGAGCTGATCCTCGAGGGGCTGCACCTGTCGAAGCGCCTCAACAAGCACTCCGCCGGCCCGAGAACCCGCTACCAGGCCCGCACCTGACGCATCGTTTGCATATGGGTACCCGTTCGCGCAAGTGACAATGTGGGATGTTCTTGACGAGGGGCAGTGCCTCCGACACGGTCGCTCCCGATAGGTGGCAGTGACCCGATCGAAAGCTGGGCGACCATGAAGCGATTCATCCGGGCGAGTTGTGTGGCGGCGGTGCTGACTGGCGGGTTGATGCTGGCGAGCGCATCACAGGCTTCGGCCAGCCACGGTTCGGCGATGACGCTCTAGGAGTCTGTCCCCCGACGACGAGTCCCTGGCATGGAAGGGTCCCGCAAGGTGTCGCTTGAACTCCTCCGCGACTTGGCGTGGGTTGAGATGAAGCATCGTCTGCGCCATCCGGCCTGGCTGTTCGGGATAGCGGCGTTCGTCCTCTTCTTCGTCACGTATCTGAGAGAAGCCCCTTCCGACTGGTCGGTGCTCCAGCGGGACTCGGTCGGTGTCGCCAGGTCGCTGTTTCTCGTGGGTGCCGTTTCGTTGCTGATCAACCATCGGGCGGCGACACGTGAGGGCGACCAGGGGACGACGGAACTGATCGGGGTTCAGCCATACGCCCGACAGGCGGTACCCCTCGCCCGTCTCGCAGCGATCGTTGCCGACACTGCCATTGCCGGTGTTCTCGCCATTGGCGCACTCGCCTTCCTGAGCCTGCGAGGATCGACCGGATTCGTTGTGTGGCTGGAGGTCACAACAGGAGTTGTCGTCGTCGCTGCGATGGGCCTCCTCGGCTTTCTGGCCGGATCGATCTGGAAGTCGCCGGCGAGTGGCCCTCTGGCCCTCGTCCTCGTCCTCGGCCTCGGCGCCAGCGTCGGCGGAGTGCTGTTCTTCGGGGTACGTCAGGTGCCGAACGGTGCGGGGAAGACGACGCTGTTGCGGATGTTGGCCACGGTGCTGGTGCCCGACGAGGGCCGGTTCACGGTGGCCGGCGTCGATCCGTGCGACGATCTGGTCGCGGTGCGCCGGTCGTTGACCTATCTGCCGCAACAACTGGCGTTCTACGATCATTTCAGTGCTTTCGAGTTCCTCGACTACGTGGCGCTGCTGCGGGGCATCCCGAGCGGTGAGCGGTTCGACGGGGTCGTTCGGGCGTTCGAGCGGGTCAACCTTGCCGACGAGCGCGACAAGAAGGTCGGCAAGCTGTCGGGTGGTATGAGTCGCAGGCTGGGGATCGCCGTGGCCCTGCTGGACCAACCCGGGCTGGTGCTGCTCGACGAGCCCGTCGCCGGTCTCGACCCGCACGAGAGGATCAGCTTCGTGCGGGTGCTGGCCGTCGCCGCCAGGACGGCCACGGTGATCGTGTCGACGCACCAGACCGACGATGTCGAGGCGTCGTTCGACCGGGTGGTGGTCCTGGACCACGGCCGGGTCGGGTTCGACGGCCTGCCCGGAGAGTTGGCAGGGAGGGCTGAGGGGTGTGTGTGGCTCGGACCCGAGACCGACGAGAGCCTGATCGAGTGGCCCCAGTCGGACGGGCGGTTCCGCCATGTCGGGTCTCCGCTTCCCGTCGGTAGGGACACCGTGGCGCCGACGATGGACGACGGCTACCCCATGGTCCTCGACGAAACGGGTTCGTGAGCCTGATTTAGCTCAGCGACGCGCCCGGGGGGTGGCCGGTGATTCGTTGGCTGAGGTTGCGGCCGCTCTCCTTGAGGCGGCGGTCCCTGGTCACGAGGCCCCGGGGGGCGTCGAAGCCGCGGGTCCACTCGTAGCCGTCGACCAGCGAGTCGTGGAAGAGGCCGGTCACGGGCACTCCGTCGGAGACCGCCGACTCGACCTGGTCGATGGTGGCGGTGAGGAGTTCGTCGCGCCAGTCGTCGTCGGTGGTGCCGACGCCCGTGGCGGCGACCACGAGGTCATGGTCGGGCAGTGCATCGTGGACACGGCGCAGCACGAAGCCCAGCTCCTCGGGCACCGGGCAGAAGCCACTGCCGTCCGTGCGGCCGTCGGCCGGGTACGGATGGAAGCCGCCGTGGCGGTCGATGCCGACCGGGTGGTCGGCCACGACACCGACCACGTCCACGACGCCCTGTAGGTCGGGTCGGTCGATGTTCGCCTTCCAGGGGAGGCCGAACTCGCCGTCGCCGAGCGCCCGCAGCCACGTGTCCCACAGCACCGACTCCCACAGGCGGGCCTCGCCGCGGGCTTCGGCATCGACCGGAACCACGCTCGGCATCCCCAGCACCGCCATGACCGGCTGGCGTCCGGAGGCGAGCAGCCGCCAGGCATCGAAGGCCGCCTCGACGACGCCCCCGATCGCCTCCCGGGCCCGCTCCGGGTCATGCCTGCCGGGCGGGCGGGTGCCGAGCAGGAAGCCCCGCAGCGCCCAGCCGATCGGGTCCTCGATGGGCGCCCAGCCGGCGGCCAGGTCGTCGAACTGCTCGGCGGTGCGGTCGACGTGGCGGGCCCAGAACCGGGTGCGGGACGAGGCGTCCCGGAAGCCCCGCTCGTCCTCCGCGAACCAGCCGGGAAGCGACGTGTGGTGCAACGTCACCCAGGGTTCCAGGCCAGCCTCGCGGGCAGCTCCCAGGACCTCGCGGTAGTGGTCGACGACGCCGGAATCGACGACCCCGGGGCGCGGCTCGATCCGGGCCCACTCGACGGTGACCCGGACGTCGGTCAGCCCGATCCGTGCCGCCAGATCGAGGTCGTCGGCGTAGTCGCTGGTGAAGCCGCCGCCGGCTCCGGAACGGGGCGCCAGGCCGTCGCGCTCCCACGTGGACCAGTCGGCGGTGGGGGCCACGCCGTCGGCCGACACCGAAGAGGCGGTGGCGCCCCAGCGGAAGCCCTCGGGCAGCGCCACGGTTGTTGCCGGTCAGTGCCTGGTGAGCACGCCGCCGTCGAACACCACGCGGTCGTCGGTGGCCCGGGTCTGGAACAGGACCTCGTCATTGTCGCCTCCGGTCTCCCAGAGGTGTACCTCGAGGGTCTCGCCGGGCATCACCGGCGACTTGAAGCGGCCGCCCATGCCTGCGAAGCGGGCGGGATCCGAACCGCAGGCGGCGTGGAGCAGTGCCCGGCCGGTGAACCCGTAGGTGCACAGGCCGTGGAGGATCGGTGCGTCGAAGCCGGCTCCGGCGGCGAAGGTCGGGTCGGAGTGCAGCGGGTTGCGGTCGCCGTTGAGCCGGTAGAGCAGGGCCTGGTCGGTGCGGGTCGGATACGTCACCACCTGGTCGGCGTCGCGGTCGGGGAGTTCCCAGGTGTTGGCCGGGCCGCGGTCACCGCCCCAGCCGCCCTCGCCGCCGATGAACAGGCCTGACCTGGTGCTCCACATCGGGTTGCCGTCGGCGTCGGCCACATCGGTCTCGAGGTAGACCAGCGCCGCCTTGCCCTTGTCGTAGATCTCGCCGACCCCGCCGGTGGCGATGGCGGTGCCCTCGGATGGCAGCGGTTGGTGGAGGGTGATGTGCTGTTCGGCGTGGAGCAGGAACATCGGGTTGAAGTCACCGAATCCCGGGGTGCGGCCACCACCCATCACCACGACCTGGGTCGGCAGGGAGGCCTGCGTCACGCCGTTGCTGTTCTCGGTCGTGAACTCGAGTTCGAATCCGGTGGGGTCGGCGACGCCGGCACCGACGCCGAGTGCGTAGAGCAGGCTGTCCTTCGAGGTCCAGGAGAACTCGCTGGGTTCGCCGACGGATCCGGCGGCATCGGGGTTGATCGGCATGGGAGGCCTCGTTTCTCGGGAACGTGCGGTGGAGGTGGGAGCGACGCTACGGGCCGCCGGGTCTGGTCGGCCAACCGGAGGGCCGGCGTCCACCGTCGCTACGGTCGCGACATGGCCGATCCCGACGACCCGTTCCCGGGCCTGCTGTGCATCGAACCGCTGCGCCGCTGGTTCGACGAGGCCGGCCTTGGAAGCGGCGCCGACCTGCGCTTCGAGCGCATCGCCATGGGCGAGTCCAACGAGGTGTTCGTGGCGTACCGGGGGGATGAGCGGTGGGTGCTGCGGCGCCCGGCGGCAGTGCCGTTGTCGGTCGACGGCGCCAACAGGATCATGGAACGCGAGTTCCGGTTCCAGCGGGCGCTGGCCGGCACCGGCGTTCCCCACGCCGAGCCGGTGGCGCTTTGCACCGATACTGAGGTCACCGGGGCCGTCTTCTACGTCATGGAGTTCGTCGACGGCCTCATCGCCGGTGAGCCGATCCCCGATGAACTGGGCGGCCCGGCCGCATCCCGGCTGATCGCCGACGAGATGCTCGACGCCCTCGGCGCTCTGGCCGCTGTCGACCACGAGGCGGCAGGGATCGCCGACATGGGGCGGCCCGAGGGGTTCCTCGAACGCCAGGTCGACCGCTGGCAGGGGCAACTCGAGTCGTACCAGCAGCGCGAGATCCCCGGCGTCGACGAGGTCACCGCCTGGCTGGCCGCCAACCGGCCGTCGACCACGGTCCCCGGGATCATGCACGGCGACTACAACCGCCACAACATGTTGTTCGGCCGACTCGATGACAAGACCGCTTCGACCCGCCTGTTGGCGGTGCTCGACTGGGAGAACGCCACCGTAGGTGACCCGCTCATGGACCTCGGCTACCTGCTGGCCGGCTGGTCTGACGACGACCCCGACCTACCGACCCGTGCCGAGGCCGTGGCCCGCTGGTCGGGGCGATCCGGCCGGCAACCCGAGGCGCTGGGGTGGTACGCGGCCATGACCACGTTCAAGCTGGCCTGCATGCTCGAGGGGGTGTACGTGCGCCAGTCAGAGGATCCGACCCGTGAGGCCAGCGAGTTCATCGCCCAGCTGGTGCTCGACCTGATCGGCCGCGCCCGCCGCCTGGCTGCCGAGGGAGCCGACTGGTGAGCGCAGAAGACAGGATGGGCAACACGGTCGGGCAATGCGCGTGAGAGACGAGAGAGGCGAGAGGGGCGTGAGGGGCGAGAGGGGCGAGAGAACCAGGCGACGCCGTAGGGAGTCGAGGCGCTTTACCTACTCGCGTTGGGACGGCACCCAGACCGGTCCGGACCTCGATGCCGATGCCCTCCTCCGGGCCATGGGCGACGAGTTGATCGAACACGGTGACCCCAACGACGCCCTACGCCGCATCCTCCAGGACGGGTTCGAGGTCGATGGCGAACGCCTCCAGGGCCTGCGCGAGATGCTCGAACGGTTGCGTCAACAGCGTCAGGAGATGCTCGAAGCGAACGACCTCGGTGGTGTCTACGACGAGATCCGCGATGCGCTCGGTGAGGTCATGGAAACGGAGAGAGGGTCGCTGCAAGCCCTGGAGGCAGCCGACGATGACGTCGTCGCCGAGTCGGCGCAGCGCCGCCGCCAGGACCTCGACCTGATCGAACACGAAAACCTCGCCGGGCAGGTCCGTGGCCTGACGGACTACGACTTCACCTCCGCCGAGGCCGCCGAGCACTTCGAGGAACTCCTCGAAGAACTCCGGAAGCAGTTGATGCAGCAGGCGGTCGACCAGATGGCGGGCGCCATGGAGAACCTCTCACCCGAGGACCTCGCCCGCATGAAGGACATGCTCGCCGAGCTGAACCGGATGCTCGAACAGCACCGGGCCGGCGAGGTACCCGACTTCGACGGGTTCATGGAGCGCTTCGGTGACTTCTTCCCCGAGAACCCGCAGACCCTCGACGAGCTGCTCGAGGTGATGGCCAGGCGGATGGCGGCGATGCAGCAGATGCTGAACTCCATGACCCCCGAGCAGCGGGCCCAGATCCAGGAACTGTCCGAACAGTTGCTCGGCGACATGGACCTCCAGTGGCAGATGGACCAGTTGGGTGACAACCTGCGCGAGCTGTTCCCGCAGATGGGCTGGGAGCAGCAACGCGACCTCACCGGCCAGGATCCGCTCGACATGGGCGAGGCCATGGATCTGTTCGAGGACCTGGCCGACCTGGACCAACTGGAGCAGATGCTGCGGGGGGCATCGAGCCCCGGGGCGCTGGCCGAGGTCGACATCGACCGGGTGCGTGACCTGTTGGGCGACCAGTCCGCCGAAAGCCTCGAACGGCTGTCCGAGATGGCCCGGATGCTCGAAGACGCAGGCCTGGTCGACAACCACGAGGGCCGGCTGAGCCTGACCCCACGGGCGATTCGGCGCCTCGGCCAGAACGCCCTCGGCGACCTCTACCGGCGCCTCCTGCGCGACCGGGCGGGACGCCACGACCTGGAAAGGGCCGGCTCCGGCCACGAACGCGAGCACACGACCAAGCCGTACGAGTTCGGCGACCCGTTCAACCTCCACATCGAACGCACCCTGCGCAACGCCGTCACCCGCAGCGGAGCCGGAACACCGGTGCAACTCACACCAGACGACTTCGAGGTCGAACGCACCGAGGCGACCGTGCAGGCCGCCACCGTGCTGATGCTCGACCTGTCGCTCTCGATGCCGATGCGCGGCAACTTCCTGCCGGCGAAGAAGGTGGCGATGGCGCTGCAGTCGTTGATCTCGACCCAGTACCCCCGCGACTATCTGGGGGTGGTGACCTTCAGCGAGGTCGCCCGTGAGATCCGACCCGAACGCATCCCGGAGGTCTCCTGGGACTACGTGTACGGCACCAACATGCAGCACGGCCTCGTCCTGGCCCGCCAGATGCTGGCCCGCCAGACCGGCACCCGTCAGATCATCATGGTCACCGACGGCGAGCCCACTGCCCACATCACCGACCAGGGTTACCCCGTGTTCAACTATCCGCCGTCGCAGGAGACCGTCGATCGCACGCTCACCGAGGTGCGCCGGTGTACCCGTGATGGCATCCGGATCAACGTGTTCATGCTCGACGCCACGCCGTACCTGACCCGGTTCATCGAGACCGTGACGAAGATGAACGGCGGACGGGCGTTTTTCACCACGAACCACGAACTCGGCGACTACCTCCTGGTCGACTTCGTTGAGCAGCGACGCACGATGCGCACGTCGCGGTGACAAGGCCCGGATCTGCAAAATCCTGTGGAAATCGGGTTTTCCCTTGCTTTTGGGGCTACATGGGTGGTCTAATTACATCCTTGTAACCCCCAGAGGCTCCGGTTGCGTGCAAAGCACGGACCAATGGCCGGGAGGCTCACCCACATGGGCATATACGCGAAACCCGATCTCGACATGACCTGGCAGGAGTTCTCGAACTGCCTGGGCGTCGACCCGGACCTGTTCTTCCCCGAGCGGGGCGCCAGCACCCGAGAGGCCAAGGAGGTCTGCCGTGGTTGCGTCGTTCAGGCCGACTGCCTCGAGTACGCCCTCCAGAACGGCGAGAAGTTCGGCATATGGGGCGGCATGAGCGAACGGGAACGCCGTCGCATCCGTCGCCAGCGGGCACTCGCCAGGGCGGCAGCCGCCGAAGCGGCCGAAGCGGAAACCGCCTGAGGAGGCCAGCCAGCTTCTTCACCGATACGCTCTCAGCATGTCAACCCTCGCATTCCTCAGCAGCACCGAGTTGATCTGGGTCGCCGTTCTGGCGGTCGTGGTATTCGGCGGCAGCCAACTCCCGAAGCTGGCCCGCAACCTGGGTCGTGCCCAGAAGGAACTCCAGAAGGGCCTGGCTGAGGGCGCGGCCGAGGTCGACCGCGCCGCAGAAGCCGACCGCGCCGACGACTCCTCCGACTGACCTCGGTACACTCGGCGGCTCCCGCCCACCGATACAGGAGCCCCGGGCCATGACCGACATCACTCAGGACCTTCCGCCACAGCCGCCTGTCGGCGACGTGATGGTCGTCTACCTCGGCCCCGTGGCTCCCCATTGGGACATCCGCTCCACGTTCGGCGACCGGATCCTGATCCAGTCCTTCCGCGACCGGATCAACGCACGGCTCATGCTCCTCCCGCCACATGATCCCCAGTTCCGCCGCAACCGCGAGCGCATCAACCGCGATGCCGAGCGCGAAAACGTCCGCATCGCCTGGGACCTCGGCTACGAGGAAGAAGATTCCGGGAGCTAGGTCCTGCGACCGGGGAAGCTGTCCCCGGCGCGACAACGGCCCCGGCACCCTTGGCGGATGCCAGGACCGTTCAGGTCGGGGGCAGGGAGGGGACCGCCCCCGGCGAGCTTGTTTGCCGACCAAGTTCCCCTATGCCGCCACGGCGGAGCGCCGCCTTTCCCGCCTGATACGTCGGCGCTGCCTCTCCGAGCAACCGCCCCAGACACCGTGGTCGATGCGCTGGGATAGCGCGTACTCGAGGCAGTTACCGCTCACGGCGCACTCGGCGCAGATGGCCTTGGCGACCTCGACACCCAGCCCGTCGCTGGGGAAGAACGTGTTCGGCGGGATTTCCTGGCACCTTGCCCGCTCCATCCAGAGTGTGTTCAACATCGGTTCTGCTGCTCCCTTTCTTCCGGAGATCACCCCGGGACTTCGTCGGTTCCCGCCCACAGATGCCATTCATGCCAGATCGGGGCGAAAGGCCATGTAAAGGCCGTTCATGAACCGCCGGTCGGGTGTTCATTTCCTGTTCACCCGTTGGCCAGCGCTGGGACACTCCGGTTTCCTAGGTTGCATCCCGATGTCACGAACCCACTGCTCAGGATTCGACTGTTCAAGAATTCACTGCTCAGGACAGGAGTCCTGATGACCGACGCTTCGAGCGCCCGGACGAACACGCGCCAGGTTCCCACCCTGGTACGGGCCCTCGTCGTCCTCGTGCTGCTCTACCTCTTCCTGACCGGGGTCTCGCTCCTCGGCGGTGGCTTCAAGTCCCTCGGCAAGGACCTCGTCGATGGCCTGTTCGAAGGCGTGTCGAATCCGCTGGGCGGCCTGTTCGTCGGCCTGCTCGCCACCGTCCTCGTCCAGTCGTCGTCGGTATCGACGTCGGTCATCGTCGGCCTCGTCGCAAGCGAGGTGCTCGGCATCGACGATGCCGTGCCGATGATCATGGGCGCCAACCTCGGAACCACCGTCACCAACACGTTGGCATCGCTCGGCCACGTGCGACACGACCAGGAGTTCCGCCGGGCCTTCGCAGCGTCGACCGTCCACGACTTCTTCAACATCCTCGCCGTGGCCGTCTTCCTGCCCATCGAACTGGCGACCGGCTACCTGTCGAGCACCGCCAGCTGGATCACCGAGCGCGTCATCGGTACCTCAGGAGCAAGCTTCAAGAGCCCCCTCAAGCAGGCGGTCAAGTGGCCCGCCGGCCTGGTCAAGGACCTGCTGGCGAACCTCGGTGCGCATGGCGACGTCAAGGGCGGCCTGCTGATCGTCATCGGCCTCGCCTTCATCTTCCTGGCGCTCGCCTACATCACCATCAACATGCGCCTCCTCGTCGCCGACCGGGTCGAGGTCGCGATCAACCGGACCCTGGGCGCCGGTTCCGGAATAGTGGCGATCGTGCTGGGCACGATCGTCACCATCTCGGTGCAGTCGTCGTCGATCACCACGTCGGTGCTGGTCCCGTTGGCCGCCTCCGGGGTACTTACCCTCGAAAACATCTACCCGGTGACCCTGGGCGCCAACCTGGGAACCACCGTCACGGCCCTGCTGGCCGCACTCGCCACGGGGAGTCCCGCCGCAGTCACCGTGGCGATCGTGCACACTCTGTTCAACATCAGCGGCATCGTCGCTTTCTACCCGCTGCAGGCGTTGCGCCGCATCCCGCTCCGACTGGCCAACGGCCTGGCCTCGATGGCGGTCGAGCGACGGTCTGCGGCGGTCGCCTACACGGTGGGTATGTTCGTGGTGCTGCCCCTGGTCGGCGTGCTGGTCCTGCGATGAGTAACCCTTCAATGGCTACCCGCCCCACAACGTTCGAACAACCAGGACACAGGAGGCAACGACCATGGTGATGAGCTTTTTCCGGAGGCCCGAGGAAGGGGGCCTCAGTCAGATCGATGCACAGGTGCAGCGGATGATCAACGACGCCCGCCACACTTTCGACCTGGCCATGAACGCCCTGACCGGCGGACCGGTGACAACGATTGCAGACGAGGTCCGACGGACCGATCGCCAGATCAACGTCACCGAAATGGAGATCCGACGGGAACTGGTGGTCCATGCCTCGGTTCACGGCGGAACCGACACCCCCGAGGTGCTCGTGTTCATGAACATGGTCAAGGACCTCGAGAGGATCGGCGACTACAACAAGAACATCTTCGACCTCGCCAACGACGGCGTGTCGATGGCCGAGGCACCGGACCTCGACCAGATACTCGGCTATCGCGACGAAGTCTCGTCACGCATAGCGCTCATGGGCGAGCTCCTCACCACCCGAGACGCTGATCGGGCCCGTGCCTACATCGCCCGCGGCGACGAAATGCGCCGCGATTTCGACGCCCGGATCGTCGAGTTGCTCCATTCCACCGAGACGGCCATGGTCGCCGTGCCACGAGCCCTTCTCTACCGGTTCCTCAAGCGGGTCACGGCCCACTCGCTCAACGTCGTCTCGGCGATCGTCATGCCGGTGGACAGGCTTGATTATTTCGACGAGGACGAAGACACGCGGATCTGATTTCGACGGGTCGGGTGCATCCGGCTCCGACCGTGTAGACCCTCTGCATGCGGGTTCTGATCACCAACGACGACGGATTCGACTCGCTCGGACTCGCCGCACTCGCTGCACTCGTCCGCGAGGCCGGCCACACCCCCGTCGTGGCGGCCCCGGTTCGTGACCAGAGCGGCGTAGCGGCAGCACTCGGGCCCCTGGACGACCCCGACCGGGTCACCATCGAACGGGTCACCGTCGACGGCCTGGATGCCCATGCCGTCCATGCACCGACGGCCCTTATCGTCATGTTGGCCATGCAGGGGGGGTTCGGCGAGGTGCCCGACCTGGTGGTGTCGGGGATCAACAACGGCCCGAACACCGGCAGGTCGACCCTGCACTCGGCGACGGTGGCGGCGGTACTCGTCGCCGGCTACCACGGCCGGTCGGGTCTGGCGGTCAGCCAGGTCGACGGCGCCCCCCAGTGCTGGTCGACGGCGGCAGCGGTGGCCGGACCGCTCCTGGACTGGTTGTGCAGCCATCCGGCCACCACGCTCCTGAACCTCAACGTGCCAAACGTCGATCCCGACGAACTTCTCGGCCTGCGTCAGGCGGGCCTGGCCCATGTCGGAGGTGTCGAGACGGTGGTGACCGGACGCGACGAGACCGGCATCGACATCGATCTGGTACCGACCAGGAGCGAACTCCCCCCCGGCCTCGACTCGACGCTGCTGCGCGAGGGCTGGGCCACCGTCAGCGCACTCGCCCCGCCTACCGCCCTGGACATCGACCTGCCGACCGAACGGTGGTGGATGAGCCGTTGACGCTGCTCTGGGCCTGTCTCGTTGTGCTGGCCACGGCCCTGGCTCTGGCTCTGGGCATTCGGGCCCGGGTCGGTAGCCGTCGGCGTATGCCGGATTCGGCGGACTCCGAGGTTCTGCTTCCCCTCTCCGACCGGGTCGGCGAGGCGGTCCTCGACAGCATCCCGTTGGGTGTCGTGGTCGGCGACTCCTCCGGGGTTCCGGTGTTCCGCAACTCTGCAGCGGATGCGCTCGTCGATTCCTGGGAGGACGGGGTCGTCGGCCGCCTGGTTGCCGAGCGTCTGGTAGACGCAGCCGGTGGCCAGGGCTCCTCGGGCCAGGTGAGGATGCCGGGCAGCCCGCCGCGGCTGATCGAGGTCACCGCAGTTGCGCTGGCCGCCCCCGGAGCGTCGGCTGTCGTGATATTTGACGACATCACGGAACGTCATCGCCAGGAAGGCGTGCGCCGTGACTTCGTGGCCAACGTCAGCCACGAGTTGAAGACGCCGATCGGGGCGTTGTGCCTGCTGGCAGAGACGCTTGTCGACGAACACGAACCCGAGGTTGTCGCCCGACTCACCTCCCATATCGGCACGGAATCACTGCGTGCTGCGGCAATCGTCGAGAGCCTGTTGGACCTGAGCCGAATCGAGGAGGCGCCGGTCGAGGCGATCGAGCCGGTCGACCTGGCAGATGTTGCCCACGAGGTGGTCGAACGCATGCGGGCGACGGCGGGACGGCGGGGCGTCTCCGTCGATGTAGACGCCACAGACGCCATCGGCATCTTCGGGAGCCGTGGCCAACTGTTGAGCATGGTCCGGAACCTGGTCGAGAATGCGGTCAAGTACTCGAACGACGGCGATGCGGTGACGATCCGCCTTGCCGGCGACGAGACCAATGCCCTGATCGAGGTGGTCGACCAGGGGATGGGCATCCCCGCTGCTGACCACGAACGTGTCTTCGAACGGTTCTACCGGGTTGACCGTGCACGGGCCAGGGAGACCGGGGGCAGCGGGCTCGGCCTGTCGATCGTCCGCCATGTCGCCCAGTCCCATGGAGGCCGGGTGGACCTGGCTTCGACGGAGGGGCAGGGTACGACCGTGACAGTGCGTCTCCCCGTTCGCCCAGGGACGGGTGCTCCAGGGACGGGTGCTCCGTGAACAACACGACACGGGTTCTGGTGGTCGAGGACGAGCAGTCCTTTGTCGACGCCCTGACCGTCGGGCTGCAACGCGAGGGTTTCGAGGTCGAGGTGGCGACCGACGGCGTAGCCGCCCTCGAGGCGTTCGACCGTCGTCCTCCCGACATCGTCCTTCTGGACCTGATGCTCCCCAGGCTCTCCGGCCTCGACGTCTGCCGGGAGATCAGGGCCAGGTCGCACGTTCCAGTCATCATGGTCACGGCCAAGGGCGCCGAGGTCGACACCGTCGTCGGGCTCGAGATCGGTGCCGACGACTACATGTCAAAGCCATACAGCCTGCGGGAACTGGTGGCCAGGATGCGGGCCGTGCTCAGGCGCGCCGGGGAACAGGAGCGGCCGGCCATCGGTGACGGCCCTTCGGATGCGACCGTGGAAATCGGGGACGTGACCGTCGATCCCGGTCGACATGAGGTCCAGGTCCGGGGCGAGGTGATGGCGATGCCGCTGCGGGAATTCGAACTGTTGAGGCTGCTGATGGACAACGTAGGACGGGTTCTCACCCGCGACGTGCTGATCGACCGGGTCTGGGGCTACGACTACGTCGGCGACACCAAGACGCTCGATGTCCACGTGAAGCGGATCCGGTCGAAGATAGAGACCGATCCGCGTCACCCCGAGCGGCTGGTCACCATCCGGGGTGTGGGCTACCGGTACGAAATGCCGGTCACCTGACCGCAGGGGGGCCTCGGCTCCTAACCTGAGCCCGTGGAGCCCTCCGCACCCCGCCCCCGCAACTCACGCCGAGCGGTCAGACCGTTCGAACAGATGGCGCGGACACACGGTCTGTCCGCCATGTGCGACGCCATGATCGCCGTGGCCCTCGCCGGCTCCATCTTCTTCTCGATCGACCCGAGCGCCGCCCGCTGGCGGGTCGCCCTCTACCTGGTTCTCACGATCGCCCCCTTCGCCGTCGTAACGCCGCTGATCGGTCCTGCCGTCGATCGGATCCGGGGTGGCCGGCGCCTGATGATCGTGTTCACGGTGATGGGCCGTGCGGTTCTGGCGTACCTCATGTCCATCCACATCGACGGGCTGCTGTTGTTCCCCGAGGCCTTCGGCTTCCTCATCCTCCAGAAGGGCTACTCGGTCGCCAAGAGCGCCGTAGTCCCCGAACTCGTGCGGACCGACGTCGAGCTCGTCGAGGCCAACTCGAAGCTGGCCCTGCTGAGCGCCGTGAGCAGCATGGTCGGGGCAGGGATCGGTGGCCTGGCCCTGCTGGTCGGGCATGAGTGGCCGCCGAGGGTCGCATGTTTCGGCTTCGTCATCACCGCGCTCGTTGCGATCGGCCTCAAGGCTGTCACGGTCGCTGAAGAACCGCTGGCGGCTGGTGAACGAGCCGACCTGCGACGCCATGGAATCCTGTACGGGGCCGTGGCCATAGCCATGCTGCGTGCGACCGTCGGCTTCGTCAGCTTCCTCCTGGCCTTCGCATTCCGGGGCGGCGAGGAGGGGGTCGCACTGGAGGGGGTGGGCCGTGCAGGGGGAGCCGCCGTCGGCCTGGCTCGTGGTGAGAACGTCCTGGGCTCGCCGGGCGCACCCGCCTGGCACTTCGGTGCCGTCCTGGCAGGGGCAGGCCTCGGCGCCCTGCTGGGAGCGGTAGTGGCCCCACGTCTCCGCCGGAGGGTGACAGAGGAGCAGATCATCAGCGGAGCGATGCTGCTGGTGATGGTGGGTGCCGCAGTCGCCACCTGGGCCCAGCCGGTGGCGGGGGCGGTGGTCATGGCCGTAGCCGTCGCCGGCTGCGCCCTGGCTGCCAAGTTGGCGTTCGACTCGCTCGTCCAACGCGATGCCCCGGATGCCAACCACGGTCGCTCGTTCGCCCGGTTCGAGGGCCGGTTCCAATTGAGTTGGGCGGCCGGTGCGTTCGCCCCGACGATCCTGCCGCTGCGACCGGTCGTGGGCTACATCACGGTCCTTGTGGCGATGGGACTGACCATCATGTTCCACTCGGGTGTCTTCGACCGGATCCTCAGGATCCAGACACCTGAGCATTCGGACAGGCCGGACGGGCAACTGCCGTTGTGGAACCGAGGCCAGGAGGGCGAAGAAGGCGTGTAGGGGGCGCGTTGTGGGGGCGCGCCCGGTTATTCGACCAGGTCGATCCGTGCCAGCCACAGTCCGGGTGCGTCGACCTCGCTGGGTGTCGGTAGGTGCCGTTCGTCGTTCCAGAGCCGCTGGAGCCCATCGTCGCCGGCACGATCGACCACACCGGCTACGAAGGTCGTTCCCCGCTCGACCTGGTCCTGGGTGAGGTTCAACCCCAGGATGCGCTCGATGAACCGGTCGGCCTCGTCGGTCTGGACACGCCGCCGGCGCAGCGCCTCGGTGAGCATCGGGTAGTTGGTGATGAGGCGACCGCCGATTTCGTCCATGAAGTGGTCGGCGTAGCCGATCACGACGGCGACCAGCGCCTCGATCCGGGGGAGCAGCGCCTCCTGCTCGGGTGACCGGACCGCACCGAGGACGAGATCCGGGCTCATCACCTGCTGCAACTCGACGAGGACCTCTGGGCCGGCCATTGGATCGAGGTCTCCCAGGAGTTCCTGGAGGGTCGATGGGTCGTTGCGGAAGGCGCCGGCATGCCTGGCGAGGAGGTCGTTGAGGGTCTCGCGCACGTGCGGCACACCGAGCACGGCATGGTGCAGCGCCTCGTGGAGGCATACCCACAGCCGCAGGTCGTCGGCTGGAATGTTCCACTCGCTGCCGAAGCCGGCCACGTTCGGGGAGACCACGAGGAGCGAGTCGTCGGCACGTGGGATCGGGAGGTCGTAGGTTCCGAGGCTGCGGGCTGCAAGCCTGCCGACGAGAGTGCCGGACATCACGCCGGCCATGAGCGGGCCGATCGTGTCGAGCAGCCCCTGCATCCAGCCGGCGAACATGTCGCTCTCCGGGCCATCGCTGGGCAGGCCGGATGTCTCGACCCGGTCCTGGCTCTCGCCCTCGTTCTCGCCATGGTTCTGGTTGAGGGTCTCGGTGAGGCGTCCCAGGAGGGGGCTCAGGGCGTCGAAGCTGCGTGATGCCCAGGCCGCCCGGGTGACGGGTTCGATCGTGAGCGAATGTCCCCGGGTGACGTCGAGTCCGGTGCGGTCGGCGACCTGCAGCTCGGCGACACGCACGAGGCGCTCCCATTCGATGCGCTCGATGGGGTCGACGTTGGGCTCGCTATGGCCCCCGGCGGCAACGGACATCGCTATCTGGCGCCCGGGATCACCGCCCTGGCCGGCAGTGCCCATGGCCCGGAACAGGTCGCCCATGAAGGGAACGCCAGAGAAGGGATTGAAGGGAGGGTCATTCGACGACGAGTGGTCAGGGTCGCCCGCGGGTGGATCGTGGTCGCTCACAGGGGCATCGTAGGGTCATGATCCAAACGACGGCTGGCGCGAGATCTCTCCCATGAAGATCCTGGTGACCGGCTCTACTGGTGCTGTCGGCAGACGCGTCTGCGCCGTGCTGGCCGATGCGGGCCATGAGGTGGTCGGCGTCGACCGACGGTCGAGCGTCCGGCCTGCGCCAGGCGTCGAACTCGTGACGGCGGATCTGGCGGTCACCGACCTGCGGCAGCTCTTCATGGGTGTCGACACGGTCGTCCACCTGGCCTCCGGGCTCCGGCCCCAGGAGGTCGGAGCTGATCCGGGACATGCCATCCCTGCTGTCGCCCAACGCCTCCTTGCCGCGCTCGAGGACAGTTCGGTCACCCATCTCGTGGTGCTGTCCACGGCGATGGTCTACGGGGCCCGGCCGGACAACCCTGTTCCGCTCACCGAGGAGGCCGAGGTGCAGCCGTGCCCGGACTTCAGGTTCGCGGTCCGCCGAGCCGACCTTGAGCGGCGTGCCGAGGAATGGGGCCGAGGTCGACCGGAACGGGTGGCCACCATGCTGCGACCGGCGGTGACTGTTGCAGAGGAGAAGCCGGGAGGGCTGGCCCGGCTTTTGACCTCTGCCAAGGCGATCAGGAGCGAGGAGGGCGACCCCATGGGTCAGTTCCTCCATGCCGACGACCTGGCCGAGGCCGTGGTGGTCGTCGTCGACCGGCGACCGATCGGGCCGGTCAACGTGGCGCCCGATGGCTGGATTCCGGCGCCGCTCATGGCCGAACTGGGCGGACCGGTGCCGCGGCTGCGGCTGCCGGCGCCGCTGGGTGCCGGAGTGGCCCGGTTGCGCTGGGCACTGGGCCTGACCGAGGCCCCGCCCGGGATCCAGCCCTACACGGTCCATTCGTGGGTGGTGTCCAACGATCGGCTGCGTGAGTTGGGGTGGGAGGCGCGGCACTCCAACGAGGAGGCATACGTCGCCGGCCACGAGCCGGGAGCGTTCGACCAACTCAATGCCCGAAGCCGACAGGCCCTCTCGCTCGGTGTCGCCCTCGTGCTTGTGGTCGGGCTGGTGTCGGGCCTCACGTGGCTGGTGCGCCGGCTCGGCGGACCGTCGGCGAACGGGTCCGACTGACAGTCGCCGGCATGCCGGTGGTGGGCTCCGGGTGGGGTCGTACTATTGCGCCGATGTCCACGGCCGCAACTTCCCGACCCCGTTCGCCGGATGGCGACACATGGGTAGCGTTCTCTGCGGAGGCCCTTCCGGTCGAGCAGGTCACGCAATGGGCGGGCCGGCCGGACTGTGGAGCGGTGGTCGTGTTCACCGGCAACGCCCGCGACCATTCGCCCGGCCGCGTCGGTGTGACCGAGTTGGCCTACGAAGCCTACGAGGAGCAGGCGGTTCCTCGAATGGAATGCATCGCTGTCGAGGCCCGGCGGCGTTGGAGCGACCTGCGATGTGTTGCCCTGCTCCATCGGACGGGCGTCGTCGACATAGGCGAGCCGGCGGTCGTTGTCGTGACGTCGTCGCCACATCGCGATGCCGCATATGCAGCCAACCGCTTCTGCATCGATGCCCTGAAGGCCACCGTGCCGATCTGGAAACGTGAGGCGTGGGACGGTGGCGAGCACTGGGGTCTTGACGCACAGCACCTGGTGGATCTCGGGGATCTGGTTGATCTCGCGGATCTCGGGGATCCGGACACGGTTCCGACTGGGGGATCCTCGTGAGCTCCGCGCCCCTTTTCCTCATCGGTGCCGTCGTGCTGGCATCCGTCGGGTCTCTGCTGGTGTGGCTTGTGAGCCGGCCGCGCCAACGGGCGAACGATCCGCACGAGTTCCGAAACACCCTCAAGTCCCTTTCGCGCGGCCATCATGAGTACCGGCAGTCGAGCGGCCCGGAGGCGAGCGGCATGCGTGTACTGCCCCGCGAGGAACAGCCCGGCTCATCCGGTGGTCATGACGTACCAGAAGAGCGCTCCCCGGAAGAGAGCGGGGATCTGGGCTGACATGGCACGTGACCTCGCAATCGACCTCGGCACCGCCAACACGCTCGTCTACATGCGGGGCGAGGGGGTGGTCCTGGCCGAGCCGTCGGTTCTCGCACTGAACCAGCGCACCAACGAGGTCCTGGCCATGGGGCGCGACGCCTGGCAGATGATCGGACGGACGCCGTCGCACATCGTGGCGGTCCGACCCCTGCGCAAGGGGGCGATCACAGACTTCGACGTCACGCAGCGCATGGTTCGGCTGCTGCTCGAACGGGTGGGGGTGAGTCGCTTCAACCGGCCGAAGGTTCTCATCTGCGTACCGTCGGCCATCACCGCCGTGGAACGACGGGCGGTCACAGAGGCGGCACGTCGCTCCGGGGCTGCTGACGCACAATTGATCGAGCAGCCGTTGGCGGCGGCGATAGGCGCCGACCTGCCGATCAGCGAACCGGTGGGGAACATGGTCGTAGACATCGGTGGCGGCACGTCGGAGTCGGCGTTGTTGTCGTTGGGCGGCGTAGTCGCACTCGAGGCCGTGAGAACCGGTTCGTTCGATCTGGACGCCCACATCCAGGCCTTCGTTCGTCGCGAGTACGGCCTGGCCATTGGCGAACGCACGGCGGAGGAGATCAAGTTGACCATCGGGTCGGCGGCGCCTACGTCGGACGAGATGCGGGCCGAGGTGCGCGGCAGGGAGATCATGACGGGCATGCCCAGGACCGTTGTCCTCACGCCCCAGGAGATCCGTCGGGCCATCGAGGAACCGCTGGCGACGATCATCGAGTCGGTGGTGACCTGCCTGTCGCAGGCGCCTCCGGAGCTCGCCCAGGACCTGCTGGTGCAGGGCATCCACCTGGTCGGTGGGGGCAGCCTGTTGCGCGGGCTCGACCTGCGCCTCGCCGAGGAGACGGGTGTGCCGGTGCACCATGTCGATGCGCCGATGGAGTGCGTCGTGCTCGGGGCTGGTCAGTGCATCGAGTCGTTCGAGGCGATGCGCGTGATGTTCATGGAATCCCGGCGCTAGTTGTCATAGCCAGGGAGCGTTTCCCTGCCCGGTCGACCTGCCAGGTGCTTCAGGTCCTCAGCACCCTGACGGACCTGCCAGTCGCGATCCCCCAGGGCGGCTTCGAGGGCGTCGACAACTTCAGGTCCTTCGAAGGCAGCGAGGGCCAGGACAGCACGTCGCCGGATGGCGGGCTTGTCGTCGAGGCCGGCGAGCACGGCATCTAGTCCGTCGGGATGTCCGAGTGCCCCGAGGGCGGCGACGGCGGCCTCCCGGCAGAGCGGGTCGTCGTGGCTTGTGGCGATGCGGGTCAGCGGACCGACCGACTGGTCGGCGTGGGTGGTTCGCTCACCGGCAACCCAGCAGGCGACCTCCACGACGGTCGGGTCCGGGTCGTCGAGCAGCGTGCCGGTGCCGGTGCCGGTGGATATGTCGGATGCAATGTTGGTGCTGGTCTCGATACTCAACTCGAGGGCGCGTCGCCGTACTTCGGGGGCCGTGTCGGCGAGTGCATGTCCGAGGGCAGAATCTGTCAGCACGCCGAATCGGGCGAGTGCCCCGAGGGCGGCGGCACGTACGACCGGTTCGGGGTCGGCGCATAGCCGGATAGCGGTGGCGTGGTCACCCGAGTGGCCGGCGGCGATGGCAGTCCGTCGACGTTTGGCGACCTCGCTGTCGGGCGGGGGCGCCCCGTGGAGGTGGCGCTCGGCCACCGGTCAGCCGATCGCCTGCTCGAGGAGGAAGCCGCCGGCGACGATGAGGATGGCGGTGAACGAGGCGAGCGCCAGACCGACCAGCACGACGATGGCCAGCAGCAGGGCGAGCGAGAAGATTCGGTGCCACCAGCGGATACGTGCCCGCTTGCCGGTGAGCACCTTGCGGGGGGGCTGGAGGCCGATTCCCAGACGGCCGAGCACGCTCCAGCCCCGTTCGACGGCGGTCTCCGTGCTGCCGGACGGGGCCAGTTGGCGACCGAGGATGGCGTGCACAAGGGTGGGCCTGTGTTGCGCCGTGGCGAATCCCAGTACGAATCCCAGTACAGGGTCGGCGTCCCGACGGGCCCGTGCCGTGGCAGGCTGGGGGACGCCCGGCGCCGACCGGGAGTCGAAGAGCGCCAGGGCGCCGAGGACGAGACCGAACAACAGCGTGGACACGGCAGTCGAAACCCTATCGCCCGGCCCTGACGGGTCCGGTCCCGCCTTTTCTGGCCCTGCCACGACCGGGGGCGCCTCTCATGGTTTCCACAAGCGCGTCCGGGCACGTGTTTGGGTGCCACTCCTCCTTGCAGCCCTGGTCGCCGGCGTCCTGACCTTCGTCCGGCTTCCGTACTTTGCCTACCGGCCCGGAACCGTCAACGCCCTGACCGACCGGATTGTCGTAACGCTGGGCGACCGGTTCGAGCCGGAGGGCGAGGTGTTCTTCACGACCGTCCGCCAGGACTCTTCGGTCAACGGCTGGGAGTACATCGAGGCCTTCTTCAACGGCGACATAGTGCTGTACGGCGAGGATGCCGTCCTCGGCCAGCGCAGCCGCGACGAGAACACCGCGTTCAACCTCGAACTCATGCAGGTGTCGAAGTCGACGGCGGTGGCGGTGGCCTTCCGCCACCTCGGTATCGACCCGTACGAGGCCACCGGAGTGGGGATGGCCGGCGTCGAGGGCCCGGCGCAGGGCCTGCTCACTACGGACGACGTGATTGTCGCTGTCGACGGCCAGGCGGTGCTCACCGCCGATGCGTTGGTCGAAGAGATCCGGGGACGGTCTCCTGGCCAGGTCGTCTCCCTCGGCGTCGAGTCGATTGACGGAGCCTCCAGCCGTACGGTGGAGGTTGCGCTCGGCGCCCGGGCTGACGACTTGACGACGGCGTTTCTCGGCGTCAGGGTCCAGACCCGGTGGGAGGACGTCGAAGACCTGCCCATCGATGTTCGAATCGAAACTGGGAGGGTCGGGGGGAACTCAGCGGGGCTGGCGTTGACCCTGGCGATCCTCGACCTCGTCACACCGGGTGAGATGACAGGAGGGCTGGATGTCGCCACGACCGGGACGATCGGCTTCGACGGTTCGGTCGGTCCCATAGGGGGCGTGGTGCAAAAGACGATCGCTGCCCGGGATGCCGGAGTCGACCTGTTCCTGGTCCCCGCAAACGAGTACGAGGCCGCTTCCCGGCACGCCGGCGACCTTCGGGTCGAGCCGGTTGCGACGCTCGAGGATGCACTGGTGGTCCTGGCCGAACTGGGCGGCAACGCACAGGAGCTTGCCCTGCCCTGAACGTGAATGCGACTCGGCCCGCTCTGGGGATTGACAGGGCCCGCCGTTAGGATTCCGCCCGATGTCGGATCAGGAATCAGCACCCCCACCCCCGCCACAGCGACTGCGGCCTGCGTTCAGCCGTCGTGGCCGTGGGTCAGGGCCTCGCCGAATCCGAATGATCGCCTTCGGGCTGTTGCTCGTCGGCAGCGTCATCATGTTGTCCTTGCGGGGCCTCGCCGGCTTCTACACGGACTACCTGTGGTTCGATCAACTCGGATACGGCGACGTGTTCCGATCGGTGTTCTTTGCACAGGTCGTGCTGGTGGTGTTGTTCACCTCGCTGTTCTTCGTGGTCTGCTTCGTCAACCTGACCGTCGCAGATCGCCTCGCTCCTACGATCAGGCCGCCCGGACCCGAAGAGGACCTGTTGGCCCGGTACCACCTGGCCGTGGGCCGCCGGGCCTGGATGGTTCGGGTCGGTGGGTCGGCGCTGCTCGCCCTCCTCGCAGGCCTCGGTGTCTCGGGTCGATGGCAGGAGTGGTTGTTGTTCACGAACGGTGGCGACTTCGGCGTCGAGGATGCCCAGTTCGGTCAGGACGTCGGCTTCTACGTCTTCAAGTTGCCGTTCACGAGCTTCGTGGTCGGATGGCTGTTCGGGACCCTGATGGTCACGCTGGTCGTGACGACGGTGTTCCATTACCTCAATGGCGGCATCCGGCTCCAGACGTTGGGAGAGCGGGTCCAACCGGCGGTCAAGGCACACCTCTCGGTCCTGCTTGGGCTCCTCGCCGTAGTGAAGGCCGCCGACTACTGGTTGGCCCGCTACGAGCTCACGACCTCGACCCGTGGCGCCGTCCACGGGGCGACCTACACGGATGTCAACGCACAACTGCCGGCGATCAACCTCCTGATCCTCATTTCGCTGTTCGCCGTCCTCCTGCTGATTGTGAACATCCGGCGTCGAGGCTGGGTGCTGCCGGCGCTTGCCGTCGGCCTGTGGGCGTTCGTGGCACTTGTGATGGGCAACATCTATCCGGCGGTGATCCAGAACCTCCGTGTCGAGCCGGCGGAGTCTGAGAAGGAGGCAGAGTTCATCGGCCGCAACATCGAGGCGACCCGCCTGGCCTTCGGCCTCGACGGGGTCGAGGTGCTGCAGATGGGCGGCATGGACAACGAGATCACCGCCGAGGACCTTCTCGGCAACCCGGGCACGGTCCGCAACATCCGGGTGCTCGATCCGCTCATCGTCCAGGGGACCTTCGACCGGCTCCAGGGCGAGCGAGAGTTCTACCGCTTCAGCCGTGAGCTCGACTCCGACCGCTACACGGTCGACGGCGAGGTAACGCAGGTGATGATCGGCGCACGTGAGTTGGAGCCGAACGCGACCCGTTCGTGGGAGAGCCAGCATGTGGCGTTCACACACGGCTACGGCGTGGCCCTGGCTCCGGTGAGCCGTGTCCGGGCGACCGGCGACCCCGAGTTCCTCATCGGTGACCTGCCCATTTCGATTGACCCGTCGATCGACGTGGCAATCGACCGGCCGCAGATCTACGTCGGGGAGGACCTTGGTGGATATTCCGTTGTCGGGGCCAGCAGGAACGAGGTCGACTACACGGACGAGAACCAGGAGACCCTGGAGGTCCGCTATGCGGACATCGGCGGCGAGGGGGGCGTGTCCATGGGCTCGTTCCTTCGCCGTGCTGCGTTCTCACTCAGGTTCGGCCAACTCGAACCGTTGATCTCGAACTTCGTCACCGACGATTCGCGGGTCATCTACGTCCGTGACGTCAGGGAACGGGTCGAGAAGCTGGCGCCTTTCCTGCGGTTCGACGCCGATCCGTATCCGGTTCTCCATGAGGGCCGGATGGTCTACGTGATCGACGGCTACACGACGACCAGCCGCTTCCCAAACTCCCAGCAGGCGCCGGTGGGGGAACTCTCGTCGGAGAGTGGCCTTCGGACCCGTTTCAACTACGTCCGCAACTCGGTCAAGGCTGTCGTCGATGCCTTTGACGGTGGGGTCGTCTTCTACGTGGCCGACTCCGAAGATCCGATCATCAGTGCGTACGAGAGTGCCTTCGGGAGCCTCTTCCGTCCGATCTCCGAGATGCCCGACGGGCTGGCCGAACACCTCCGGTATGCCGAGGACCTGTTCCGGGTCCAGACCGAGATGTGGGGCGCCTATCACGTTGACGACACGGAGAACTTCTACCAGCGGGCCTCCGAGTGGGCGGTTTCGCAGGATCCGGGACGCACCGGCGAGGGGGCGCTCAACCTGGTGATAGTCGACGAGCAGGGCATGCGGGTCGGGACCCGCGATATGCGCATGGCCCCCTACCGGATGATGCTCGACCTACCCGGCGGCGACGACACCGAGTTCGTGATCCTGCGGGCATTCGTGCCCCTCGACGAGGATGATGCCCGCAAGGAACTGGCCGCCTACATGGTCGGGCGCAGCGACGGCGAGCACTACGGCGAATTGGTGCTGTATCGGCCGCCGACCTCCAACTTCGACGGGCCTGCGCTTTCGGAGGAACGGATCCGTAACGACGACGACGTCGCGACCCTCCAGACCCTGCTCAGCCAGAGGGGGTCGACGGTCCTGTTCGGCGAGCTCCTGCTCGTTCCGATCGAGAACTCCGTGCTCTATGTGCGGCCCCTCTACGTGCAGGCAGAAGGCGACAACACGGTTCCAGAACTCGAGCGGGTGATCGTGGCTGTCGGCGAGGACGTGGTCATGGCCGAATCGTTGCAGGAGGCGCTCGAGGAGTTGACGGGCGCTGACATGAGCAGCCTGTTCGGCACGGTCACGGGTTCGTCTACGCCTTCGGGCGATGGCGCAGGCGATGGCGCAGGCGATGGCGCAGGCGATGGCGCAGGCGATGGCGCAGGCGATGGCGCAGGCGATGGCGCAGGCGATGGCACAGGCGATGGCACAGGTGCCGGTTCCGATCCGGGGATCGCCGACCTACCCGACTCGTTGGCCGGTATCGCTGACGAACTTGGTCGGCTGCAGGTCGATGCGGCGAAGGCCCTGGCCGAGGATCCGCCTGACTGGATCGAGTTCGGCCGAGTCCAGGCGAGGTTCCAGGAACTGTTGGACGCACTGGTCGCCGCCTCGTCGTAGGGGGCGACCTGATAGCCGGGTGGGCGCGTACTGGGGGAGATTCTGCAGGCTTGCCGGTTACTTCTTGCCGGTTCAGGCTTGCCTGTGTGTTCTTGGCTATTCGGCAGGCTGCCAGCCGCTCGTGTGGCTTCGTTCGGGCGCCCGAGCCGGTGAGTCGACCGTGAGGTCTTCGAAGGCCTCGTCGCTCGCCAACTCAGGTGATTCGGGGAGGTCGTCGCCGGATCGACCCGCCAACTCGGCCAGTTGGCCCCGAAACTCGACGGTCGCCCGGGTCAGTTCGGCGGACAGGCGTGCGACGTGGAGTCTGAGTTCCATGACGGCATCCTCGTGGTCGCCGGAGGCACTCTCGCCGAGTGCGTCGAATCGCCGTTCAAGGGTGGCTACGCGTTCGTCGAGTTCGCGGAGGCCGTTGACGAGGTCGAGCAGCAACTGGTCCGGCTCGGCGGTGCCTTCCCGGCGGGGTGGGGTTCCTCGGCGCTTTCGGGGCATCAGCGCGACCGTACCAACCCTGAGGGCACCATGTGGGGCGAATCCGGGTGGTGCACCCCGGTCGGTATCCTGCCGCCTGTGAAGCGGTATTCGGCGGGCATCAGGGCGGTGTGGGGCGCTGTGGTCCTGGCTGGCGTCCTGGCAGTTGGTTGCGCTCCGGGTGATGGCCGGGAAATGCGTGGAGCGAGCCCATCGGACACAGCCGGCGTGTTGGTTGATGTGCAGGACGATGTGCAGGACGATGTGCAGGACGATGTGCAGGACGATGCACAGGACGTCGGCGGTACTGCCGCAGGTGCCGGATCGGGCGGGACCGAGGATTCCGTGCAGAGCGTTGAGGGTGCGCCGAAGGTCTCTTCCAGTCGGATGTCCGGACAGATCGTGGAGTTGGCCGACTACGACCTCGCCTACCCGCAGGTGTCGGGGACTCCGGTCGATCATGCCGTGAACGGCGCCCTCGAAGCGGTTGTCGCCGAGGCATATTCGGCGTTCCGGGCGTCGGTGCTCGAAGAAGAGGGTTCGGGTGCGGGTTCCGGCGCTGGCTCCAGCACGCTGCGGGGAACCGGCAAGGTGGTGTACGTCGACGGCCGACTGCTCAGCGCGGTGTTCGACTTCACGACAGAGTGGGATGATGCAGCAACGGTCCAGCAGGAGACCTCGACGCTGCTCCTGGACCTGTCGACGGGCTCCGAGATTGCTGTCGCAGACCTGTTTGTGGCCGGACCGACATGGCTGGGCAAGCTCGCCACGGCAGCCCGGGCGGATCTGGTGGCGCAGTTCGGCGCCGACACGTTGTTTGCCGAGGGCCTCGTTGCGGACGCATCCAATTTCCGACACGTGGCGATTGCAGCGACCGGCGTGGTGCTCCGCTTCGACCAGAATCAGGTGGCACCCGGCGTTGCTGGAACGCCCCGGGTGGACCTGCCATGGTCGGCGGTCGCCGGGCTGGTCAACCCGGCTGGGCCGATCGCGCACCTGGTTCCCTGACCTGTCGGACGAGCCACCCATTTGCCCGGCCTGCCCCGGGGGTGTTGACTCCGGTCGTGGACCTGAGCGGGCATCGAGAGGAATATCAGGATCGGGGGCTCGATGTGTCCGACATGGCCGACGATCCGATCGTCCAGTTCCAGCGCTGGTTCGCCGAGGTCGAGGAGGCGGGCTACTGGGAGCCCAACGCCTTCGTGGTGAGCACGGTGACAGCCGACGGGTGGCCGTCGGCACGCAACGTCCTGCTGAAACTTGTCGACGAGGACGGGTTTGTCTTCTTTACGAACTTCACGAGCGACAAGGCCGAGGAGCTCGATGCCACCGGCCGGGCGGCGCTCACGTTCAGTTGGACCGAGTTGCGCCGACAGGTGCGCTTGACCGGTAGCGCCGAGCGGATCGGCGTCGACGAGTCAGAGGCCTACTGGTCGACGAGGCCCCGGGGCAGCCAGATCGGAGCGTGGGCCTCCGACCAGAGTGCGGTTGTCGCCAACCGGTCGGTCCTGGATGCGGCGTATGCGGCAGAGGAGGAGCGCTGGTCGGGAGGGGGCGTCGAACGTCCCGACCACTGGGGCGGCTTCCGGATCCGTCCACACCTGGTGGAGTTCTGGCAGGGGCGCCCCAACCGGCTCCACGACCGCCTCCGCTACCGACGCGACGGCGATGCATGGGTCCTCGAGCGACGGGCGCCCTGACCAGGGTTCGCCGGTGTCCCACGGTGCCGTGGAGGGGTGGTGGGTCGGGCCTTTGCAGGTGTCCCTGTCGGTTGTGGCTCGGTTTCTGGCTCGGGCGGTGTGCCCCGGGCGGCCTGACTCAGGCCGCCGTGGGTTTCGGTGGGT
>JACKQG010000715.1_pt1 | contig 47198 bp, 51 predicted proteins | sample 8237621 | NCBI WGS metagenome assembly JACKQG01 (sample SAMN15677084, study PRJNA649215) | marine metagenome | biome: marine; feature: Black Sea; material: saline water; isolation source: suspended particulate matter (SPM) from the Black Sea western gyre | collected 2013-06-09/2013-06-10 | depth... | reverse complement strand
CACGACGACCACGACGACCACGACGACCACGACGACCACGACGACCACGACGACAACGATGACGACGAGGAGTACGAAGGCCATGACGACGACGACTGAGCGCCGGCCCCGCCGCAGGCATCCGGCCATCGGTACCCGGATAGCCGCAGCCGGAGTGGCAACCACAGCCATGTTGACCATGGTGGCCGCACTCGGCTACCAGTCGGCCCAGACCCAGGTAATCGGCTCTGAGGCACCGGTGCCGACAGCGCAGATGACGCCGATCACGGTCGTTGTCTACCGTCGACCGACACCTCAGTCAGCAGTCATGCCGGCCTCAACTGGTACCGCTGTCGCCACCACAGGCGCTACAGCCCCGACGATCACACCGTCCCAGAGCCCCACCCCCACCGAGGCGGCACCGGAGCAGCCGGTCATGATCCAACTCCAACCCAGCGTACGCACGGTGGTTCAGGCACCGGCATCCACCCGGACCAACGGCAGCCGCTGAGATGAAGGCCCGGGTAATGGCCAGCGAAGTCCACCTGGTGGTCAACGGGCCGATAGAACTCACAGCCGCCGCAATGGACCGTCTGGATGAGCTCGAGCGGTCATGGAGCCGGTTCATCCCAGAGAGCGAGATCAGCAGGCTGAACGCCAGCCCGGGCCGACCGGTCGAGGTCGGCGCCGACACGATCCTCCTCCTGGAGAAAATGGTCGAGGGTTGGCAGATGAGCAACGGCCACTTCAACCCGACGATCCTCCCAGCGCTGATCGACGAGGGTTACTCCACCAGCATCGACGACCCGGATCGCCGGACGATCCTGCCGGGCTCCACGACCCGGACCGGCCGTGCCGACCAGATCCTGATCGACCGACCCGGCGGCATTGCGTGGCTGCCAGCCGGCACCGGAATAGACCCGGGCGGGATTGGCAAGGGGCTGGCGGCAGACATCGTCGCAAACGAACTGGTAGTTGCCGGCGCTGAGGGCGTCATGGTCAACATCGGGGGCGACCTGCGTGTGGTCGGGAGGCCGGGGCACGGGGAATGGACCGTCGCCGTCGAAGACCCGCTACAGGCCAACACGGCCATGTTGACCTTCGCCATCAACCAGGGAGGGGTGGCCACGTCGAGCACACTCTCCAGAACCTGGGGATCGGGGAACCAAGAACGCCACCACCTCATTGACCCGGCACTGGGGCGCAGCGCCGATACCGACCTGACAGCCGTAACCGTCATTGCGCCAACCGCCTGGCAGGCAGAGGTGGAGGCCACTACGACCCTTCTTCTGGGTCGTGTTGACGGGCTGGCCCGGCTGGTTGACAGGGGGCTGGACGGGATGCTGATCGGAGCAGGTGGCCAAGTTGCGGTTACCCCGGGCCTCGAGGCCCACGAGCCGACACCTGCCTGATCATGGACGAGCAGTTCTGGTGGTACATAGTTCGCAGTTCCGGAATCGTGGCCCTCGTCCTGCTGGGTGCTTGCCTGCTCTGGGGCATCCTCCTCACCACCAGGATCCTGCGCAGCATCGACCGGCCGGCCTGGCTCCTGGATCTCCACCGGTGGCTGGGAGTCCTGACCGTCGCGTTCACCGCCATCCACCTGCTGGCGCTGGTGGCCGACGACTACCTCACATTCGGCCTGGTCGAGTTGTTCATTCCGTTCGCGTCCGAGTGGAAGCCGGGGGCCGTGGCGTGGGGGATTCTGGCGTTCTGGTTCCTGGTCGCCGTCCAGTTCAGCTCCATGTTCATGAAGCGCATGTCCAGACCCGTATGGCGGAGGATCCATCTGTTTGGCTACCTGTCCTTTTGGACGGCGAGCATCCACGGGGCGACATCTGGAACCGACAGCGCCAACGCCCTCTACCGCTACGGGGCTCTGGTGGGCCTGTCCGTTCTGATGCTGGTCACGGCGTTTCGGCTTCTGCCGGTTCCGCCGCGCCCACCTACACCCGGTGACGGTGCTCCGTCTGAGGCATCACCGACCGATACCGTCACGGGTACCTGACCTATGGCTGACACAGACCCGGCTCCCGCGCCAGAACCGCTACCTGGCGGTTTGGTTCTGGCGCGCACCACCCCTGAGTTCACCGCGCAGACGGTCCCCCCGAAGTTGCTGGCTGCCCACCGGACTGCTGCAGGCGTGTGGGGGCACCTCGTGGTGCGCTCGGGCAGCGTCGACTTCGTCTTCGAAGACGACCCTGATCACGTGCACCACGTAGAGCCGGGTTCTCCGATGCCCATTCCCCCTGGACGCTCCCACAGCCTGACCCCGTCAGACGATGCGGTGTTCGCCGTGGAGTTCCACCGCCCGGGCGGGGACTGACCAACCCGAGGTCCAATCAGGTCTCATCGAGGCAGTCCCGGCGGTTAGCGTGCGCTGATGTCGCAGCCGAACCTGGGCCGGATTCCACTCCGTATCCAGGGCCTCCTGATTGCCTTCTTCCTGTCGGCGTTCGCCAAGATCGGGCAGATAACGATCATCGGCAAGCAGGTCTACGACATGACCGGCCGGGAACTGGACCTGGGCTTGATCGGGTTGGCCGAGTTCCTTCCGGCGATGCTTGTAGCCCCCCTGGCCGGTGCCCTCGCGGACAGGGTGGACAGGCGGAGAATGTTCGCTCTGGCCCTCTCGGGTGAGGCGATCGTGTCGGCGCTTCTGTTCTGGTACGCATCGACCGAACCGACGTCGGTGCTTCCCATCTTCTGGCTGGTGTTTCTCTTCGGTATCTGCCAGGGCTTCACCGCACCGTCGGGTCGGGCTCTGCCGATCGACATGTCGCCCACCGCGCTGATCCCTCGGGTGGTGGCACTTGAGCACGTGGCGTTCCAGGCCGGTCTCATCGTCGGACCGGTGGCCTTCGGGTTCCTGTTCGTCGTTGGTGAACCCATCCCCTACCTTGTCGCTGCTCTCGGGCTGGCCGCAGCCGTTCTCATCCTGCTGGTCATTCCGAGCGCTCCGGTGAAGCGGTTGGAGACCGTGGGAGTCCGCCAGGCCGTGGTCGACGCCTTCCTGGGAATGCGCTTCATCCGCCGCACACCTGTCCTGTTCGGTGCTATCAGCCTGGACCTGTTCGCCGTGCTGTTCGGCGGCGCTGTGGCGTTGCTGCCGGCCATCGCCGAGGACCGCCTTGGCGTCGGGGCGGTCGGCCTCGGCTGGCTGCGCGCGGCGGTCGGCATCGGGGCCGGCATCGTGGCGGTGACGCTCTCTTTCAGGCCGCTCCAGCGCAACATCGGCCGGACCCTGCTTGCGGTCGTGGCGATCTTCGGCGTCGGCACGATCGTCCTCGGTCTCAGCCGTAACTACGTGGTGGCGTTCATCGCAATCATGGTGCTGGCAGGCGCCGATGCAGTGTCCATGTTCATCCGGTTCACGATCGTGCCGTTGGCGACACCGGAGAACATGCGGGGCCGGGTGCTGGCTCTGGAGAACGTGTTCATCGGGGCCTCCAACGAACTGGGTGCGTTCGAGTCCGGTGTGACCGCTGCTCTGTTGGGCCTGACGGGCGCGATCGTGTTCGGCGGCGTCGGCACCCTGGCGGTCGTGGCGCTCTGGGCGGTCTTCTTCCCTGCGCTGCGTGACGTGGACAGCTTCGACGAGGTCACAGCCGCCACACAGGTCGAATGACTGCGGAGCTAGGTGCCGGCCCGCTCCAGGGGGTGGACGGGGTGGTCGAAGGGGCGTAGCAGGTGGCGTCGGAAGATCTCGCCGTACCCCGTGTAGAAACCTGCGCCGGCTGCTGCCAACTCATCTGATCCGATCCGGTCGGCCAGCTCGGGTAGTCCGTACCAGGGGACACCCGCCTCGGCGTGGTGGGTGTGGTGAAGGTTGTTGTTGAGAAACAGCAACCGGAAGAACCAGCCGGCCCGGACGACGATCGAGCGGGTTGCGTCACCCTGCGCCCACTGGTGCTCGCAGTAGGAACGGACCAGGCCAAGGCCGTTGCCGAGGTAGACGCCCAGAAGGCAGGTCCACCACGGCATGCCAACAACGGAGACGACCAGCCAGAACAAAATGGCGGCCGTTGCCAGGTGGGCGGACCACCAGCGGAGCAGCGGCCGGTCACCGGCCCTGATGGCTGACGTGTCGCGCCGTACCATCGAGACGTTCTCCACGAGCGGACCGAGCAGTATCCGCCCTAAGAGCGTGTGGTGGGCGATCAGGAACCAGCGACCCGGGGCTGGCAACCTCTCCCACGTTGCTGCCGTGACGTAGAAGCTCTCGGTGTCGGTGGCCGGATCGGTCAGGTCATCGCACTCGTGGTGGCTGATGTGTGAGCGTCTGTAGACCCGGAACGGCAGGCGCAGGCTGATCGGAATCGAGCCGACAACCTCGTTGGCCCACGGGTTCGCAAAGGGGTGGCCGTGGAGCACCTCGTGCTGGAGCGAGCCGTGCCAGGCGATCACGACCGCCAACAGCGCTGTTGTCACTGGCCACGGAACGACCGCGTGCGAGAGCACGATCGCCAGCCACCCGCCGTAGACAGCCACAGCAACGGTGACCGTCGGCCACTCGACTCCGTGTCTCTGAACAGCGATGTCAGTCAACAGACGGAGACTACTGTGATCCCGGGCCGGTCCTCGATCAACTCGTAGGCAACAACCGAACTTCAGCGGAGGTCGAATGATGAGATGGCATGGGCTCCTGACGGACCTGCTCCCACCCGCCGGTACGGCGCCAGCAAGGCGCCTTGCAGGTGCCCACCTAGTAGTTGTGGCCGCTGCCACCTTCCTCTTGTGGCGTCCGGTCATCCACGGTGAGCTTGGCCTCGGGGGGATGTGCATCCTGTTTGCGTGGCTTGGACTTGTGACCCTCCACGTCGAGTCGGCATTCCATAGCGCTCCTGGGAGGTGCGCCGGTGGCGCCGCCACACTCACAACTTCCCTGGCCGTTGGTTGTGCTGTCGGCTGGGTCGGTCTTCCTGCCCTGGTGGCCATTCTTGTCGGATCATCTGTGGCGATCGGCCTCGGACTTGGTTGGCGGCGTAGCGCCTACCCGCCGGCCATTGGTGCTGGCCTTGCGGCACTTGTGGCCGTAGTGCAGGTGATGTCGGAACCGACTGCCGCCGCGGTTGCACTGGTGGTTGGAATGGCTGCGTTCATCGTCATACGACGGAACCAGCATGTCGCTCGGAGGGGAGGTCTCCGTTCGCTGCTCTTGATACCCCTTGGCGCGACAATGACAGTCCTTGCCACAGGGGTCGTGACAATGGTCGTGGCCTCAAATGCGCTTACAGACGCCGACGTGGATGTGGATGTGGCCGGTCTTGTCACCCACAGCTTCACCGACCCCGACACCATCGAAGCCGTGAGCCTGTTTCGGTCCCAGTTCGGACATACGTTCGCCGACTCAACCAGGTCGACCTCCTCGATGAAGCACTACCTGCACCCGGTCGGTGAGGAATCCTCCATGCCATCGTTCGCCCCATTCGACGGGGAGGTTGTCCACCTCACGGGCAGCGGGGGCGGCGGACACGACCTGTGGGTGCGACCCACCAGTACCCCGAATGTGCGCGTCCGCTTCTTCCATGTCGACCCAACTCCAGAGATCCTGTCCCACTTCTCGACACGGGGTGACTCCTGGAACGCGGCCGACAACGTGAGGTCCATGCTTGGCCTCCCCGTCGGAGGAGAGCCGCTCCCGGTTTCGGCCGGCGACCTTCTTGGCACAGGTGCTGGGGACATCTCGATGGAGGTGACCGACTGGTCCGACGGACTGCCGTTCTTCTGCTCGGAGCCGGTGGCCTGGTCCCCACCGGCGGGTTGGTTCAGCCCAATGTGCACACGAACCACCAGGCTCGTCTCGATCTTCGGAGCCATGACACCGGCCGTCTCCGATGAATGGGCACACTGGGGGCTCACGATCGACGACATCGTCGTCTCACAACAGGAGAGGGAGGCCCACTCCACGTTCGACGCCGGGTTCAACCCGTACTTCCAGGCGAGGAACGAGTCGGCACAGATAGAGATCCTCGGGTCCCTTGGCCTGCCGGTCATCGAGGTTGCTGCCGACGGGACGGACGTCGAGTTCCCGGTGGGAGGTGTCCTTCTCTCGTACGCCGCAGACGGGGTGAGGGCGACTACGTCGGACGGTCGCGATGTCGGTGGAACCTTCGGCGGTGTCGACGGCGTGCTCAGCCCCCTCTATCCAAAACCGGGCGGAGAAGCCACCGGTTCGACATTCTCGTTCCGCTTGACCGGTGCAGGCCCGGCCTGGGCCGTTGCGGTCCCACCCGAACTGGTCGACGGGGTGGTCCGGCCCCTGGCCAGCCTGTTGAACCGGGACGGCGAGTACTTCGTCAGGACCTCGGGTGGCTGAGGACCGGGGCCCTACCTGACCCCCCGGTATGTGGGTGAGACCCTTCCGGTGCGGCTGAACACCACCTGGAACAACTGCAGGTTGCGGACCCGGAAGGAGGCGGCCGAGGACAGCAGGTAGTAGCGCCAGGTACGGCGGAACCGATCGTCGTATTCGGGAATCTCGTCCCAGCGGGCCTCGATCCGCTCGAACCAGGTCATGAGGGTGCGGTCGTAGTCGGGGCCCAGGTTGTGGACGTCCTCGATGCTCCAGCGGGGCTGGGCCGCACCGGCTATCTGGTGCAGCGACGGGATGACTCCTCCCGGAAAGATGTACCGGTCGAACCAGGCGTCGGTGGATTCCTTGGACTCGTTGGAGCCAATCGTGTGGTGCAGCATCAGGCCGTCGGGCGTGAGGAGGTCACCGCACCGGTCAAAGAACCCCGGGTAGTTGCGGGGGCCGACATGTTCGAACATGCCGATGCTGACGATCCGGTCGTAGGTACCGGTGACGTCCCGGTAGTCCTGCTGGTGGAACTCGACGGACAGGTCGCCGGCACGCTGCCGGGCTTCCCGGACCTGCTCGCCTGCGGGGCTGATGCCCACTACATGTACGCCGTAGCCAGCTGCCGCGTGTCGGGCGAAGCCACCCCAACCGCAGCCGATGTCAAGCACCCTCATGCCGGGCTCTAGGTGCAGCTTGCGACAGATCAGGTCCAGCTTGGCCTCCTGGGCGGCAGCCAGGTCCAGGGCTTCATCCCAGACGGCGCAGCTGTAGATCATCTCCTCGCCGAGCATCCGCACATAGAGGTCGTTGCCGATGTCGTAGTGGGCGCTGGCGTTCTGCGCTGCACGGCTGTTTGTCTGTCTGTTGGTCAGCCTGGCGCGGGCCGCGTTCCACAGGAGCGCCGGGCTGGGTCGCACCGCTGCCCGCAGGTCTGCCGTGAACACCCTCACGAGAAACTCGTCCACCCGTTCGACATCCCACCAGCCGTCCTGGTAGGCCTCGCCCAGTCCCAACTCACGGTCCTTGAGCACCCTTGCCCAGAACCGCCCGTCATGTACCTGAATGTCGTGAGCTTCGCTGCCGCCCACGGTGACCCCCGCGCTTGCCAGCAACTCTCTGCCTTGTTTCTCTGCGGTTGCCACGTTCTCCTCCAGCGTGCTCCTGCACCCGCCTAACCGAATGGTACCGGCAGGTACCCATCGTGGTCCCTAGGGGACAACTGGGTCAGACCCCCAGGTATTACCGCGGGCATCGTTCTCGTCACGTCTCTGCTGGCGACCTGTAGTGGAAACTCGTCAGTCGGTAGCGGTCAGCATCCGGCTGGGCCATGGACAAGAACCGGCCAGCGGGTCCTCAGGTCGGGTCCAGGGCCGTCACGTATGTGCCCTTGATCAGGGCATCCTGTTCGGCGCGGCGGGCCAACGCCTTAGGTTCCAGGTTCCCCGTCGCCGGGATGTCGGTTCCGAAGTTCCCGTAGGCGTCCGTTCCACGGACAACCATCGCCGTGTCCATGTCGTGAAGGGTCTGCCTCACGCTCGGATGCAGGTACTGGATGTTGAGACCTATCCGCCTGTCATCGCTCTCGTTGGGACGTGAGGCGTGCAGGGTCCAGCCGTGGTGGAAGGAGGCCTCGCCGGGCGCCAACGGACACAACACCGCGGCTGCTTCGTCGACACCGTCCACATATTGGTCGTTGTCGAGCACGTTCGAGCCGCCGGTTCCGACGCTGTGTGTGAGTCGGCCACCGGTGTGGGTGCCCGGGAGCATCATCATGGCGCCGCTGTCGGCGGTCGCAGGTGAGAGGGCCAGCCATGCCGAGACCTGGAGGTCCGAGTCCAGCCCCCAGTAGGTGAGGTCCTGGTGCCATGCCACGTGGGCCGCTGACCCGGGTTCCTTCACTATGTAGACGACGTTGTAGAGGAGGATGTCGGGCCCGAGCAGCTCCTCGACGGCGTCCAGCATCGTCGGATGGGTTGCCAGTTCAAGGGGCGAGGTGAGCACCGTGTGCATCTTGTACTGGTAGTGAAGCGGACCGACCTCAGCCTCGGCCCACTCGAGCGCCCGTCGGTGCGGGCCCACCTCGGCCTCGGAAATGATCCGCACGGGCGAAACGAAGCCGTCCCGCTCGTAGCGGTCCACGAGCGAACCAGTGCTCAACATGGAAGGCTCCCCATTGGTGTCGGAGGCTAGTGGACACCGGCCTCGTCAGGACCAACCCACCAGCACTACAGTTGTATGTCTTGTAAGCGTTTTCATGGCAAGGAGCGTTGATGGCTGAGGTTTCCCTCCAGAACCTGGAAAAGGTCTACCCGAACGGCTTCCAGGCCATCCACGACCTCAGCCTCGACATCGCCGACGGCGAGTTCCTTGTTCTTGTCGGGCCTTCAGGTTGCGGCAAGTCCACGGCACTTCGGATGGTCGCTGGCCTCGAGACGATCACATCGGGAACGCTCACGATCGCCGGCGAGCGAATGAACGACGTTGAGCCCAAGGACCGAAACGTGGCCATGGTGTTCCAGAACTACGCCCTCTACCCGCACCTGGACGTGGCCCGCAACATCGGCTTCGCACTGCGCCTTGCCGGCCTACCCAAGGCCGAGATCGAAGCCAAGGTAGGCGAAGCAGCCAGAATCTTGGAGTTGGAGTCACTGCTCCACAACAAGCCCGCACAACTCTCGGGCGGCCAGCGCCAGCGAGTGGCCATGGGTCGTGCGATCGTGCGTGACCCTGCGGTGTTCCTGATGGATGAACCGCTCTCGAACCTCGATGCCAAGCTCCGCGTTCAGATGCGGGCCGAGATTGCCCGCCTCCACCGCCGCCTCACAGCCACCACCCTCTACGTGACCCACGATCAGGTCGAGGCGATGACCATGGGCGACAGGGTCGCTGTCATCAAGGGCGGGCTACTCCAACAGATCGACGAGCCGTCCGTGCTCTACGGCTCCCCGGACAACCTCTTCGTCGCCGGGTTCATCGGTGCACCGGCGATGAACCTCCGAGAGGCACGCCTCGAGTTGGCCAACGGAACATGGACGGTCCATCTGGGCCACAGCCAGCTCCCCTTGACAGACGGGGTCCTGGAAACAAAGCCGGCACTTGCCGGCTACGACGGCGCCGAGATAGTCGTGGGCGTTCGCCCTGAGTCGATGGAGGACGCCTCTCTGGCCAACGCTGACCTTCCACGCCTCACCGTCGAAGCCGAGCTGACCGAGGCACTCGGATCAGACCTTCTGGTGCACTTCCATCTGGATGCTCCGTCGGTGGATACAGGCGACCCGGACGTGCTCGATGACCTTGACGACAAGGCGCTGATGATTGCCCGGGTGGACCCGAGGAGTTCTGTCAGGTCGGGTGATCGGGTTGATCTGGCCGTGGACACCGAGCGGCTCCACTTCTTCGACCCCGCCACGAACCTGGCCATCCGCTCCTGAGGGCGACTCAAATGTCCAGAGGTGCGTGGCCAATCCGTTTGAGCACATGCTCTCCCACCAACTCGCACTCGGCGATGTGTGGGTAGCCCGAGAGGATGAAAGCGTCAATACCGACCTCACGGTAGGCGTTCAGCTTCGCCACCACCTGATCCGGGTCGCCGACGATTGCCGCTCCTGCACCACTGCGGGCCCGCCCGACCCCGGTCCACAGCCCCTCCTCGACGAAGCCGTCAGAATCAGACATCTGGCGCAGTTGTGTCTGACGGTCGACACCTACCGAGACGGAATCGAGCGACCTTCCCCGGATTACATCTCCCGTATCGTCATCCAGTCTGCTGACCAGATGCTGTGCGGCAGTCAGAGCGTTGGCCTCTGTCTCCCTGACGATCACATGGCTACGTAGCCCGTAGGTGAGGGAACGGCCCAACTTGGCGGCCCGGGCACGCATGTCCTCGACAGTTTCGGCAACAGCATCGACTGTGTCGGGCCATGTCAGAAAGACGTCGCACTCGGCTGCCGCTGTCTCCTTCGCCGCCTCGGAGAACCCTCCGAAGAAGAGCGGCGGACAGCGCCCTGAAACCGTGACCGCGCCCGGTGGGTCAAGCTCCAGGTCCAGGAACTCACCGTGATGGTCGACCGACTGGCCGTCCAGAAGTTGACGCAGGACCTGCATGTACTCACGGGTCCTCTGGTAGCGGGCCTCTGATTCCAACTTCTGGCCCGGCATGTCGCTGGAGATGATGTTCACACGGAGACGACCGCCGGCCATCTGGTCGATCGTGGCGATCTGACGGGCTAACTGGGGTGGCCAGACCTCACCGGTCCGGACCGCCAGGAGCAGACGAATCCGGTCCGTATGTGTGGCGATTCCGGCAGCGAAGCCGGTGGCGTCTATGCCCAGGGTGTAGCCGGAGGGAAGCAGGATGTTGTCAAATCCCTGATCCTCGGCACAGAGCACGATGTCGCGGCAGTGCTCCCAGGAACTTCTCAACTTCGGTTCCGGCACCCCCAAAAACTCGTAGTCGTCGTCACAGAGGGCGCTGAACCAACCCACCTCCGGGGTTGGTCGGCCTTCAGACATTTCGGGTCTCCGCTCTACCGCTCATCATCACCTCGTCAACATCCACGAAACGACTCTCCTGAATAGACAACTGTGCCGCTTCTCCTACCGCCACGGACCAAAGTCCCTCGTTCAGGCCACTCTCGGGACCCGTGCCAGCAAGCACGGCATCTCTGAAGCGTGTGTGCTCTATGTAGGAGGAGCCATGGTGGTGGCCCTGGTAACCGATGTCGGGGTTCTGGACATGAACCTCATGGACGTCGCCGATCTGATCCTGCCCTCTGATGCCGGTGCGCAGCACCGACTCAGGTACGAGTGCCTCAACCTTGCCCAGGTCACCCACCACCGAGATCTCCTCCTGGTTCCGGGTTGCTTCAGCGAACATGCACAGGTCCAACATGCCGCGTGCCCCGGTGTCAAAATCCACGATTACGTAGGCGTTGTCGATGATGTCAGGTACCTGCCCGTCGTATTTCTCATCCAGGTGGTTCACATCCTGAGCTCCCGACGCCATCACCCTGACGGGTACGGCTCCGGTGATGAGGCTCATCAGGTCAAAAAAGTGGCAGCACTTCTCGACGAGCGTCCCGCCGGTGTTGCTGTTGAAGCGGTTCCAGTCACCCACCTTCTCCAGGAACGGGAACCGGTGCTCGCGAATGGCGACCATTCGAATCGGCCCGACGGTTCCCGCAGCCACCGACTCGACGAGCCCGGCGATGGCCGGCATGTACCGATACTCCAGACCGACCCAGACCATGGCATCTGGCCCGGCCGCTTCGATCACGCGGTGGCAGTCGGCGACCGTGGCGCACAGAGGCTTTTCAACAAGGACCGGTAGCCCCGTGTCGACAACATCCAGGAGTAGATCCGCATGGGTCATGTTCGGTGTGGCGACAACCAGGGCGTCAAGACCACCAGCGTCGAGCAGCGAGTGGTGGTCATCGAAACAAGCTGCGGAGGGAACGAGGGTCCCGGCGGTGTCGAGTGAGCCGGTGTCGGGATCACAGATCGCAACAACCTCGACGCCGTCAAGAACGAGGAGGTTGTTGATGTGCTCGACACCCATCATCCCCGTTCCGATGATGCCGTAGCGGAGGGTTTCGCTCAAGGCAGTGGAACCCCGTCGGATGCCTGGACAATGGAGTACACGTCGTTGCGATCCAGCCTGATAGCTGACGCCCTGGCCTGGGCCTCGAGGCGAGCTGGTTGCTGGGTGCCGAGGATCGCCACCGGGGCCGTCGGGTGGGCCAGCACGAACGCAACTGCGACCGTCGCCCGGTCCACCGACTCACGCTCCGCAAGGCCATCCAGGACAGACAACAGGTCGGGTGCCAGATCTACTCCGGTTGCGAGGCGACCGCCGGCCAGGGGGCTCCAGGCCAGCGGGACCATCCCGGTTTCAGCGCACTGGTCGAGGGTGCCGTCACGCATCGGGTCCAGATGGGCGGCAGAGAACTCAGGCTGCATCGTCGCCAGCGGCGCCTTCAGATGGGCTCTCAGTGCTGCCACCTGGCTGGGTGTGTGGTTGGACACCCCGACAGCCGCAACCTTGCCCTCATCCACGAGAGCATCGAGGGTTGCCGCAACCTCGCCCGGGTGGGCGTAACTGTCAGGCCGGTGAATCTGGTAGAGGTCTATCCGGTCGACTCCCATCCGCTGAAGCGAGGCTTCGCAGGCCTCTCTCAGGTACCGGGTGCTGGAGTCGTAGGGAACTGCAGGTCGGATGCCCCCCTTTGTGGCCAGGACCATCCTGTCGCGAAGGTCAGGGCGGGCAGCCAGCACCCTTCCGAGCAGGTCCTCGCATGCGCCGAAACCCGACCCACCCCAGTCGAAGCCGTAGACATCGGCGTTGTCGACCAGGTTCATCCCCAGATCGAGCGCCGTGTCGACGATTGCGATGGCGTCGTCGAGGTCGGTGGTCGTGAACCGCCACAGGCCTAGTGCAAGTGGTCCTACAGATGCCAGGCCACCAGGCAGATCACGCCTTCCTGCATTGACAAGGTTGTCGCTCACCGGTTACCTCCATGTTGTATGGGCATGACCGGACAAACTGGTGAGTCGGAACGCCTCACGACTTGACCGACCCAGCCAGGAGACCCCTTACAAAGAACCGTTGCAGGGCGAAGAACACCAGCAGCGGCACACCCGCCTGCACGAACGCCCCAGCCGACAGGAGGTGCTCGAGCCGGCCGAACTCGCCTGCCATCGAAGCGATCTTGATGGTTGCCGGATAGGCGGATCCGTTGGCTCCCAGCATCGTCAGGGCAACCAGGTAGTCGTTCCAGGTCCAGAGAAACTGGAAGATCGTGAACGCCGCCAGGGCAGGCACTGAGAGGGGCACCACCAGGCGCCAGAAGATCGTGAAGTGGTCTGCACCGTCGATACGTGCGGCCTCAAACAGCTCGGCCGGAAGCGACGCTATGTAGTTGTGGAGCAGGAAGATGGCGAACGGCAGTGCGAACGACGTATGTGTGAGCCACACGGCGGTCGCCGTGCCGGCCAGGCTGAGGTCCGGGAACAGGGTCACAACGGTCTCCGAACCCGGAACCGTCCAGTGGACGCCACCGGCGAACAGTTGCAGGAGCGGAAGCAGGGCGACCTGATTCGGCAGGGCCAGCAGCGAGACGGTGAGGATGAACAACCACTCGCGGCCCCGGAACGGAATCCAGGCAAATGCGTAGGCAGCCATGGCGGCAATGGCAATCGGAATCACCGTGGCCGGAATAGCGATAGCGAACGAGTTGACGACGGCGGTTGCCAGGCCACCGGTCTGTCGCGACGAGGAGAGGACATCTATGTAGTTGTCAAACGTCCAGCCACCCTCGCCGACTGACGCCCACCAGCCGCTTCCCCTCTGAGCATCGCGGGTCCGAAACGAGTTTAGGAACAGGCTGCCGGTCGGCACCGTCCAGACGATGACCAGTAGCCACAGAACCCATGTCGGAACAGACCTCAAGAAGCCGTACACAACACGGCCGACCCTGTCCACCGAGCCGACGGTAGTGCTCACGGTCTCTTTGGTGGTCAACACGGTCAGACCTCGCTCCGCTGCATACGACGGATGTTCATACCCATCACGGGTACGACCGAGAGGAACAGAACAACAGCTAGGGCCGAGCCCAGACCCAGGTTGAACTCGGTGAAGGCCCGCTGCCACATCTCGTTGGCGATGACCTGTGTCCCGAAGTTCCCGTTGGTCATGACCCTGACGATGTCAAACACCTTCATGACGAGGACGATCAGAGCCGTGACGATCACGCTGATGGTCGGCACGATCGTCGGAAGCGTCACGTGGAAGAACACCTGCCCGTCTGTGGCGCCGTCAACCCGTGCAGCCTCGATCAGATCGACAGGAACAGCCTTGATGGCCGCAGACAGGATGACCATTGCGAACCCGGTCTGGATCCAGATCAGGACGACCATCAGCCAGACGTTGTTGAACGGACCCTCCTGAACGAAGAGGATCGGCTTGCCGATTGGATCCCCCAGCGGTCCGGTCTCAACCCCGCCAAGCCCCGGTCCCAGGATCCGGTAGAGCAACCACAGCACGGGCAGGGCGACGAATGCCGAGCCGATGGTGATCCCCGATTGCCGGCGGCGGATCCCGAATACCGCCAGCCCAGCCAGGACCACCGTGGCCGCTCCGAGCACGGCAATCACCGTGAACTGTCCGGTTCCCGACGGAGCCATGGTTCCCAGCCCCACCCAGATGGCGTTGAACAGGCCGGTCTGGGGCTTCTGCGGTGGACGCGCGATGTACATGAAGCGCCAGATGATCCCCGCGCCAACAAACGAGATCGCCATGGGCATGAAGATGAGGCTCTTGGCCACCGATTCAAACTTGGCACGGTCGGCAAGGACGGCGGCAGCCAGCCCCAGCACCGTGGAAAGCAGCGTGACCACGATTACCCACCAGAGGTTGTTCATCACCGTGCCACGCAGGCTGGCAAACACCGCGAACATGAGAAGCAACACACCTGCTGAGACCGGACCTATTGAGCTGGCAGTTGGTTCCAGCAGACGACCGCGGCGACGTCCGATCAAGAGCCCCGCAAGCAATCCGAAGACAAGCAGTGCGATGCCGAGATGGGTAAGGCGGCTGCCGAAGATGTTGGCCCAGTCCTCAAGGTCGAGGCTCTTCTTGTTGGCGAGGACATCTCCGTAGTTCTTGAGCCCTACCCAAACCCTGCCCTTGGAGCCGTGGAGGGATAGGTAGATGGTCCGAAGAAGGGGTATGACGAGGCCGAGTATGACGAAGAACATGGCTGGCCCCAGAAAGGCACCAACCCTCGTCTTTCGCTGCAGGTCGTAGCGCCGTACTCGCGACCTCTGTTCACCGGATCCAAGTGCAGCACCGACCAGGGTGAACGGAACAAGTACCGCCACGGCCATCGCCGTCGCCGAACCCCCGCCCACGTCACCGAGCAGCCAGGTGCCAACCACCCAGGCGAGCGCGACCACCACGAGGACTCCACCCGGACGGATCCGGCCGCGCCTCAGTGCCACCGCCAGATAAAGAGCGACGGCAATTCCGACCGGGACCAACACGTCCCTCGTTGACACGATCGGCCTCACTGAGGAATCTACGGCTCGGGCCACGACTGACCCGACACCCAGACCAGCAAGCACACCGGTCGCCACCCGGAGACGACGATCGGCAAGCAGTTCCGGCAGAACCGCCATTGTGGCGAAGAGCAGCGCTCCTACACCTACCCACCTCAGGCTGGAGCCGTCCAGAACACGGTTGCCGGCCAGAATGCCAAAGAAGGCCGCTCCGGACAGGGCACCGAGCAGGCCCAGAAACAGCCGCCACCTGTCGACGATCAGGTCGAACAACCTGTTAGCCCCGACGAACAGCAGGACGCTCAGGCCAATGGCAGAGAGAATCCCCCAAAGGGCACCGGTCAGGGCTTCCATGTCAAACAGTCTTGCCGATAGACACGAGCGTCTCCCCACCGAGTGTCACAAGTGAAAACGACACCGGGGTGCCGACCGATTTCTCGGTCGACACCCCGGTCACTAGACCTGGTCGAGGGAATCTGAGGCCAGGTCTTCGTGCCTACCTCAGCCCGCGGGCCATGAGGCGTCGATGTCTGCGAGGGCCTCGGCGATGGTCTTGTCGCCGTTAACTGCTGCTGTGCCCTCTGTCCAGAAGGTTCCTGCACCAACAGCTGCGGGCATCAGGTCAGAGGCATCGAAGCGAACCACGTCAGCGGTCTGGAGGATCTCCAGGAATGACTGCTCGAGCGGCTGGTAGACGCCCGGGTCCTGATTCATTGCACCCGACAAGAAGCCCGACAGGCCGCCACCCTTGCGGGCGGTCTGAGCCGTCTGGCGAACCTCGGCGTACTCAGATGAACCCAGGTACGTCATGACCTCCCAGACCTCGGGGGCATCACGGAACGCACCAACCAAGGTTCCAGCACCCAGAACCGGACGGTCACCACGTGCAGACGGGAAGTAGAACGTGTCGACAGCGTCAGGTGAACCATCAGCAAAGGCCGTGCCCTCAGGCAGGAACGCCGCGTAGAACGAGGCCTGCCTGTGCATCATGCAGTCGCCGTCAACGAGGGGCTGACCGTTGTCGCCGAACGGCGTCGCAGCGATCGAACCACCAGAGGCGTACACCATGCCCGGCGTGTTCCAGATGTTGAGAATCTGGGTCCACGCCTCGGTGACCTGAGGCGAGGAGAACGGCAGCTCACCAGACACCCACTGGTCATAGACCTCGACGTCGAAGAGACGCAACATGATGTCCTCGACCCAGTCGGTGAAGGTCCAACCAGTGGCAGGACCCGACTCGATGCCGATACAGAACGGCGTGTCACCGTTGGCGATCATCGTTCCAGCCAGGATCACGAACTCGGTAAGGGTTTCAGGAACCGCGTAGCCCTTCTCGGCGAACTTGGCTGGCTGATACCAGACAAGAGACTTCAGATCCGACTTGGTCGGAATGCCGTACTGGGTGCCATCAACATCACCAAAGGCAGTCCACGCATCAGACCAGTGCTCACTCACCGCAGCGTCTACACCGGAAGGCAAAGCCACCAGGTGTCCGTCACGAGCAAAGTCAGCCAACTTGCCCGGCTGGGGGAACACGAAGATGTCAGGCGGGTTACCGCCAGCAGCCTGCGCGTTGATCTGATCAGAAGCATCACGAGCACCCGTATAGGTGATCTCGATACCAGTCCGCTCAGCCAGAACATCCAACGCATCCTGGAACGCACCAGCCTCCTCATCAGAACTCTCAGGACCAAACACAGTCACCGACGTGCCCTCGAGGGGCAGCGCTATCGGATCACGATCGGGCCATGAGGCGTCGATGTCTGCGAGGGCCTCGGCGATGGTCTTGTCGCCGTTAACTGCTGCTGTGCCCTCTGTCCAGAAGGTTCCTGCACCAACAGCTGCGGGCATCAGGTCAGAGGCATCGAAGCGAACCACGTCAGCGGTCTGGAGGATCTCCAGGAATGACTGCTCGAGCGGCTGGTAGACGCCCGGGTCCTGATTCATTGCACCCGACAAGAAGCCCGACAGGCCGCCACCCTTGCGGGCGGTCTGAGCCGTCTGGCGAACCTCGGCGTACTCAGATGAACCCAGGTACGTCATGACCTCCCAGACCTCGGGGGCATCACGGAACGCACCAACCAAGGTTCCAGCACCCAGAACCGGACGGTCACCACGTGCAGACGGGAAGTAGAACGTGTCGACAGCGTCAGGTGAACCATCAGCAAAGGCCGTGCCCTCAGGCAGGAACGCCGCGTAGAACGAGGCCTGCCTGTGCATCATGCAGTCGCCGTCAACGAGGGGCTGACCGTTGTCGCCGAACGGCGTCGCAGCGATCGAACCACCAGAGGCGTACACCATGCCCGGCGTGTTCCAGATGTTGAGAATCTGGGTCCACGCCTCGGTGACCTGAGGCGAGGAGAACGGCAGCTCACCAGACACCCACTGGTCATAGACCTCGACGTCGAAGAGACGCAACATGATGTCCTCGACCCAGTCGGTGAAGGTCCAACCAGTGGCAGGACCCGACTCGATGCCGATACAGAACGGCGTGTCACCGTTGGCGATCATCGTTCCAGCCAGGATCACGAACTCGGTAAGGGTTTCAGGAACCGCGTAGCCCTTCTCGGCGAACTTGGCTGGCTGATACCAGACAAGAGACTTCAGATCCGACTTGGTCGGAATGCCGTACTGGGTGCCATCAACATCACCAAAGGCAGTCCACGCATCAGACCAGTGCTCACTCACCGCAGCGTCTACACCGGAAGGCAAAGCCACCAGGTGTCCGTCACGAGCAAAGTCAGCCAACTTGCCCGGCTGGGGGAACACGAAGATGTCAGGCGGGTTACCGCCAGCAGCCTGCGCGTTGATCTGATCAGAAGCATCACGAGCACCCGTATAGGTGATCTCGATACCAGTCCGCTCAGCCAGAACATCCAACGCATCCTGGAACGCACCAGCCTCCTCATCAGAACTCTCAGGACCAAACACAGTCACCGACGTGCCCTCGAGGGGCAGCGCGTCGTCTTCGGGTGCCGGTGCGGCTGTCGTGGCCGCAGGTGCGGCGGTAGTCGCCGCTGCAGCGGGTGCGGCGGTAGTCGCCGCAACAGCTGCAGTGGTTGCAGCCGGTGCTGCATCACCGTCATCGTCGCTACCGCATGCGGAAGCAACGAGGGTCAGCGCAAGGACTGCGCTGAGGATTGGTACGAGTCTGCTCTTCACGGTTCTCCCTCCGAGGGTTGCCTCCGACAGTCGGACAACTGCCATGCCGACGCAGGCCGACCTCTGAGGGCCTGCGGCTGCGCCGGTCGGAAACACGAATGTAAACGCTTTCAGGAAAAGGTTTACATGAGAGCGGCGGCCGTGTCAACAAGAACCCGGTGAATCAACTCCGCCGGGGCGCCGTTGAAGACCGCAGGATCAACTCGGTGGGAACCTCAACATGTCTGACAGTGCCACCTTCTATGGCTTCGAGCAGCAACTCAGCGGCCATGGCACCGAGCTCATCCACCCCCTGGCGAACCGTGGTGAGGCCGATGAGCTCACTCTGATCATGGTCGTCAACACCGACCACAGACAGATCTTCGGGAACGTTCAACCCGAGGTCCTGGGCTGCCAGCATCACCCCGAAGGCCTGTTCATCTGACATGGCAAAGACCGCTGAAGGGCGATCGGGGCTATCCAACATTGTCCTTCCGATAACACGGGATGCGTCAGATGTGCTGTTAGCCACCGACTCGATACCAGGATCCACCTGGAGACCAGCGGCTTCGTGGGCCCTAAGGTAGCCCTGACGGCGCATCGGGGGAACGACAAAGTTCATTGCGTTGTCCATCACCATCCCCATCAGGCCTATGCGCCGGTGCCCGAGGGAGATGAGGTGCTCCACGGCACGGCTGGCGGCCGTGACATTGTCGATCGTTACCGACGAAAAGCCCTCATACCGGAAGCCGACGGTCACGAGGCGGTGGCCATCGGCAACTGCCTCGCCGGCCTCTTCGGGGACAAGGGCCACATTGACGAGGATGGAGGCATCACAGCGCCGTCCACCCGGGGCGTTCATGTAGAGAAACCGGCTCCGGTGTGCCGCGTCGGGAATACCGGAGAGCAGGAGGTCATAACCAGCCGCCAGGAGCTTGCGCTCGATTCCTCCCACGACCTTTGCAAAGAACCAGGTGGCGGGATCGGGGACGCCGACGGCGACGGTCCTGGTCGACCCAGCAGCCAGCCTCGCCGCTGCGGGGTCGGCCTGATACCGGAGCTCGGCGGCCACGGCCAAGACACGCTCCCGTGTCGCCACCGCCACGTTCGGTAGTCCACGAATGGCCCGGCTGACCGTGGCGACTGAGACACCGGCCGCCAGAGCGACGTCTTCTATCCCGGCTCGGGCCCGGACAGCTGGCTCTGACCTTGATTCGTCAACAGGCATGCTTGTCACTTCGTTGAGTCTGACACCCTGCGACCGGTGGTGCCCACGGAGGCAATGACAACAGACAGACGCAGAATCGGCCATTCGCTGTGCACATCGCTACATCCAGATCGCGGCACCGTGAGCCGGCAGCTCGACCCGCCCGTCGACGTGGACAACGCCAACTGTCTTGAACACGAGGCCAGCCGAATCACCCACATAGACGGTCACAGGTCCGTCGGAAACGTTGGCAGCGACGCTCACTGGGCCTCGGCGATAGCGGATAACAGGCCCAACGCCGTCGTCATCCCACTGGACGGCTTCGCCGGTCAGAGGGCCTATTTCTCTCTTTGCGGCCAGAAGAGACCTGTACTGGTCGTACCACGACCCTGCATCCACCGCCTGGACCTCAGCGGTCTCGTGCCCATCCCGCTGACTACTGGACAACCACGGGGTTCCGTCGGTGAACCCGTTCGTTTCGCCGGGCCTCCACGGCATCGGGGTTCGACAACCATCGCGGCCTGCGGCCACATCGCCGTCGGGCCCAACGGGATCCAGCTTGGCTGAGGGCGAAACAGTGCCGTCGACCAGACCGAGTTCTTCTCCCTGATAGAGCACGGGCACGCCCGGCAGGCAGAGGAACAACACGTTGAGGGCGAGGGTCCGGGCACGACCCTGGTCGCCACCGCCAAAGTGTGTCGGCGACCTCGGCATGTCGTGGCTGCTAGCTGCCCAGAGCAGCCTGTCGCCCAGCAGTTCGGCAGGTGGAACAAGCGCCTTCCTGATCTGGTCTACATCCCAGTCGATGTGCATGGGCTCAAACCAGAACCCACTGTGGAGACCGTCACCGGGAACCAGCCTTGCCAGTCCCTCGGGTTCAAGGGTGTAGGTCTCGCCCATCAGCCAGGCGCCGTACTCGTCGACTATCGCACGCCACCTCCGGAAGATCTCAAGACTCTCCGGCTGGAACACGTCGAAGAGGTGTTCGAAGGCCTCCCATTGTTCCCACCGGGTTCCGGCTGGGTCCCAGACGCCGATCTCGGGGTTGGAGCGGAGGTCGGCATCCTTTACGAGGCCTCCCGCCACGTCGATCCTGAAACCGTCGACGCCGCGGTCCAGCCAGAACCGGATGATCCCGTCGAACTCCTCGTGGACGGCCGGGTTGCGCCAGTTCAGGTCGGGTTGCTCCGGTAGGAACAGGTGCAGGTAGTACTGGCCCGAGGCTTCGTCGAGGGTCCACGCCGGACCACCGAAGTAACCGACCCAGTTGTTGGGGGGCCCACCGTCAGGTGCCGGGTCGCGCCAGATGTAGTAGTCGCGAAACGGTCCGTTCGGGTCGGCAAGGGCCTCCCGAAACCACGCATGCCGGTGGCTGGTGTGGTTCGGGACGATGTCGATCACCACGCGCATGGAACGACCATGGGCCTCTTCAACCAGACGATCCAGATCCCCCAGGGATCCGAATGCAGGATCCACACCGCAGAAGTCGGCTACGTCGTATCCCCAGTCGGCCATCGGAGACGGATAGAAGGGCGTGACCCAGATGAAGTCGATGCCAAGGTCTGACAGGTAGTCCAGTTTGTCGGTAACCCCGGCCAGGTCGCCGATGCCGTCACCGTCGGAGTCGGCAAATGACCTGATGTAGATCTCGTACCCGACTCTGTCGTGCCACCAGGGCCTGGCGTCGATGCTGCTGCTGACAGCGGTGCGACTACCTACTGCTTGTTGCGGCATCGGTTCCTGCCCGTCGTGTCGATCCAAAGGTGAAGTAGGCGAACCATATATGAAAACGCTTACAACGGCCAGTCCCTGATTCGACTACGGGCGCACGATGTTGGAAACTTGGCCTAATCCAAGATCGGAGCAGATGTGAGCCTTGACGACTTCCCCCGTACGCCGCTGTTGTTCGGACCATCACCGGTCCACCCGCTGCCACGGCTCAGCGAAGCGCTCGGTGGTGATGTCGAGGTCTGGGCCAAGCGCGAGGACTGCAACTCGGGAATCGCCTTCGGCGGCAACAAGGTCCGCAAGTTGGAGTACCTGGTTGCCGATGCCCTCGAACTGGGATGCGACACGCTCGTGTCAATCGGTGGGGTCCAGTCCAACCACACGAGGCAGGTCACCGGCGTGGCACGCCACCTGGGCCTCGGTGCCGTGACCGTTCAGGAGGGCTGGGTCGACTGGCCCGAGTTGGCATACGACAAGGTCGGCAACATCCAACTCACCCGGATACTCGGCGGCGACATCCGGATGGACCCGGCGGGGTTCGACATCGGAATCCGGGACAGCTGGAAGGCGGCCCTGGAATCGGTGGAAGCGACAGGGGGGAAGCCGTATGCGATTCCGGCCGGTGCATCGGACCACCCACTTGGTGGCCTGGGCTTCGCCAACTGGGCCCGCGAGGTCGCAGCCCAGGAGGCTGAACACGACGTGTTCTTCGACCATGTGATCGTGTGCACGGTGACAGGGTCAACACACGCCGGCATGGTCGCGGGCTTCGCTCTTGAGGGGCGGGGAGATAGGCGGATCTTCGGCATCGACGCTTCAGGCACGCTGGAACAGACCGTCGACCAGGTGACACGGATAGCCAACGACACGGCCGGGCGCATTGGGGTCGGACGTTCTCTCAGAGAAGACGAGATCACGGTCCTGGCCGGCTACGAGGGCCCCGCCTATGGGGTTCCCGACCAGCAAACCATCGACGCCATCCACCTGGCGGCCCGAACCGAGGGCATGCTCACCGACCCTGTCTACGAGGGGAAGTCCATGGCCGGGCTTATCGACCTGGTGAAGACCGGCCAGATTCCACCGGGTTCAAAGGTGCTGTACGCCCACCTCGGCGGCCAGCCGGCTCTACCCGCCTACGCCGGAGCCGCCGGCCTTGGCTAATACGATCAGTCCGGCAGGGGTCTCCAGTTCAACCGAGCCGCCCCCCTCGTCTCTCGCCACCGGGTGCCAGCCTTCTTGATAGGCGCTGCCCAGCAGGTAGGCGACCTCAAACCAGTCCTCCGCGTCGGCACAACCCATCTCTGTCCAGGCAATCCCAATCTCGTCGGGATGCTCGCCATTACCGAACCAGGCGGTGTCAAACCGGTTGCAGCCGAGGTTCCCCCACAGCCGACCGGTCGACTCGAAGGTGACGTGGACATCGGCTCCATCAGGAGGAAGGAGGGTCTCACCATCAACCTTGAGGCTCACCACCGACCACTGCACACCGACCAGCCAATCCGGGTAGGTGGCCCATGTCACGGTCGGAGCGGCCACGGGGCTCTCGGACCGGTCCGATCCGGACCCACATGACGTGGTTAGGAGAAGGGCGACGACAAGAAGGGCGACAGACCGTCGAGTTCTCAATACCACTGCAGTCTCAATACCACTGCAGGAGGACCAGTCACTCGAGGTTGCGCGACACGATTCCGGTTAGGCAACCGATGGCTCCCGATGCCTTGGCCAGCTCGTCAACCTCGACGGTGACGCAGGTGACGCCGAGAGACTCGTAGAAGGCCTGCGTGACCGGGTTCCCCTCTGCCATCAGGAACCTTCGGGGCCCCAGCGTGACGCCGTTCAGGGCAAAGCCGAGCGTCGCCTCGTCAATGTCTGGCAGAAAGTGGACCTCATAGCCCTCGTCCTCGAGGGCCTCGACGGCGGCTACGGCCAGCCGCGTCGGCCATGCGACCGCCAGGTCGCCATCCAGGATGCGGAGCATTCCCATGAGGTGCATGGTCCCGATCGGCAGGTCCACCCGGGTGACATTCACCCCCATGGCCGTCATTACGTCAACGATCTGGTCGATCGCCTCACCGTTGGTACGTAGGCCCCGCCCGACCAGCACGTGCGTGGGAGACAACCACATCAGATCGGCGCCCTCAAAGGTTCCCGTCCCCGAGACGCTGCGCAGGATTGGAACTCCGGCACTTGCCAGACCCCGGGCGGCCACGCGTTCCTCGCCGGCGCGCACCTCAGATGCCGGCCGGGCCAGGATCGCCCCCTCAGGTGTCATTGCGAACAGGTCAGCCATGAACATCTGGTTCGGCTGAGGTGTCGGTGCTGGATCAACCAGTTGGACTGCGACGTCGTTTGCCCTGTAGGCCTCGACGATGACGTCGTGCTGCCGACCGGCCCTCGCTTCGTCGACCCGCTCCAGCATCTGTGCGCCGTTGGGGTCGTCGGCGGCTATCTCCGGCCCGGGCCGGTGGAGCAACACCCGTTCCAGAACCCCATACTCGGAGTCGATTCCAAAGGTTCCCCAGGTACCGCCGGCCTCGTCGCGGAGAGAACGAACGCGGGGCTGCCAACCGGGCCCTCCGTATGCGGCGTGTTCCAGCGGATTGGACCTGTCTGCCATGTAGTGGCTCCTTCAGGCCGGCGGCGTCAGCCGTGAACCGACATCGACGAGTCTGGGTTGATCTCACGGTTGCGGCTGTAGAAGCCGACGTCGATCTCCCACCCGGTGTAGCGACCGGTCACCACCACCGGTGACGCGTCGTGGTCGTGCCCGGCCTCGACCGCCTCGATCAGCTCGGCCATGAGGTGCCCGACGGCTCCGGCGTTCTTGTACTGGTTGCCGCTTGAGCCGATCGCCAGGTAGAAGCCGTCCAGGTCGGTGCGGTCATAGATGGGCAGCCAGTCGTCAGAGACGTCATAGAGATCAACCACACCCTTCTTCTCGTGGGGAACACCCAGGGTGGGCATTCGACGGTTGGCCCGCAGCACCTGGGCCTCCCACTGGTCCTGGGAGAGCGTGGTGTCGTAGTTGTCTGGGTCCACGAACTCGCGGGGGTCGCAGTCGGGATCGACGCTGCCGATGAGAATGTTGTTGCCGGTTTCAGGCCGGAAGTAGAAGCCGGTGTCGTCGTCGGCACCGACGGTTCCGTTGGCCATGAAGTCGTAATCCTGGGGTGCGGGCACGTGGTGTACCTCGTGACGCAGTGCCCTCGTCTTGATGTTCATGGAGTCGTAGACCCCGGCCATCTTGTTGATGACCGCGCTGTGGGGGCCGGCAACGTTGACCACAATCGGGGCTGATACCTGGCGACCGTCGGCAAGGGTCACACCGCTGACCCGGCCGTCCACCTGATCAACGGAGGTGACCTCGGCGTTGAACCAGAACTCGGCGCCGCTGGCCTCGGCGGCCCGCTGGAGGTTGTGGCAGGAAAGCTGCGGGTCGCTGATGTAGCCGGCGTCGGGCGCAAAGATCGCGCCGTCGATCGTGTCTGTGGGGTCATCCCAGAAGTGTGGATCGTCGGGTCGCTTTGGCGGACCGTAGAGGCCGTGGTCCAGAAGCGGTGACCGTTCGGCAAGGTCGTCGAGGGTCCAGTCCTCGAACGGGATTCCAAGTTCCTGCCACAACGATCGCACCTTTGAGGAGTGGCCGCCCCCGCCGACCAGGAGGCTGAACATCCCGCACTGGTGAAACTCGATCAGGCCCAGCTCGTCGTCGGCACCGATGTAGGCGGGCCAGTCGGTCCAGTAGTGCATCGCCTCCCACGCAAGGGTTACCCCGGGGAGCGTCGAGTAGCTGAAGCGCACGATCGCACACGAGTTGATGGTTGAGCCGGCTCCGGCTGCTGAGGCCCTGTCGACGGTGAGGGTGCGCATGCCCCTGCGTGCCAGCTCGACGGCGATGGCGCCCCCGAGCACACCGGCGCCGATGATGACGGCGTCGTAGTTGGCATCTCGATCGACCATTGCAGCCTCCCCTGATCAGCCTGTCCGAGTTGGCGGGAGCCTACGCATGTTGTGTCTGGTAGAGGCGCTGGTCAGCCCTTGTGTGTCCACTTCGGACTGCGCTTCTCAACGAAGGCCGTGGGCCACTCCCGGCCATCTCCGTGGGCAGCAGCGCGTGACATCACGCCGGCGGCCAGTTCGTAGGCGTCTTCAAAGGTCATGTCCATCTGGGCGTACATGGTGGCCTTGCCGAGGCCCTTGGCGTAACGGCTGCCACGGGTGGCGTAACCCATGAAGTCACGTGTCGCCTGTTCCAGGTCCGCTGCCGGCACAACCCGGTTTACGAGACCCCACTGGAGGGCCGTGGCCGCGTCGATGGCACCTCCCGTGAGCGCCATCTCGGCCGCCCGCTTGCGGCCAACCTGGCGTGCCACCGCCACCATCGGGGTGTGGCAGAACAGGCCCCCCTTGCCACCGGGTGTGGCGAACCTGGCCTCTTCGCTGGCGACGATGAGGTCGGCGCTGGCTGCCAACTGGGCACCCGCCGCAGTGGCGAGGCCCTGCACGCGGGCTATGACCACCTGGGGCACCTCGGCCAGCGACGTCATGGCGGTGGTGCACACGGCAAACAGGTTGCGCAACTCGTCCTCGGTCATCGCCGCCATCTCGGCCAGGTCATGGCCCGAGGAGAAGACTGGGCCAGTTGACGCCAGAACGATTCCAGCCACATCGTCCTGTTGACCGGTCACGCGCACGGCGTGTCCGAGTTCACGCAGGACCTCGGTCGACAGGCAGTTGCGTCGATCTGGCCGGTCCAGCGTGATGGTGACGAGCTCACCCTCCCGCTCACATTTCAGGTTCTCGTAGTCCACGTTGAACCTCTCCCGAGCCGACCGACCACACCACAAGTGTGGCCCACCAAGGGTCAGCCGCGTCAAGCCCAGTGCAGCAGCACCCCCCTGTACCCTGACCGACGGTGGTCGACCGGGTTTCACCCCGGGTTTCGATCCGCCGTCGGGTCGCTAGCTCATCGGGTAGAGCAGGGGACTTTTAATCCTCAGGCGCCGGGTTCGAGCCCCGGGCGACCCACGATCACCCGGGCGGTTCCCCCACCGGAACCTGCGTAGTCCGAATACACCGGAAGTGAACCGCCCTGGCATGCAGCAGGCTCGCTGCTGCCTGCTCGTCCGCGGGCAGGCCCTCGATCCGCTCCCTCTCAAGTTCATCGGCCCGGGTGGTCCCGTCCAGCCAACCCAGTGGGCCCGTCATCGGAAGCCGTGGCACAAGGCGGTTGTGGAAGCGCACCATTGCCGTCGGCCAGCGGCCCAGGCCGGAGGGTGCCCAGTCCGGGTTCTGGACAAGATGCTCCAGGGCCTGCGCCTTCAATCGCTGGTTCAACTCCCGCTCGTCAGCAGACGGCAGGAACGGTCCGGTCAGGTCAGCCATGTCAGAGTCTGGCCCACCCGGGCCTCACTCCCAGACGAAACCGCACGGATCCACCCCCCGGTGGTACAGCACCCTTCCGACAGCCTCATCCAGGCGAGCGGGCAACAGTCGGCCGTCGTCCAGAGCCGTCACCATCTCCCACGCTATTGCTGCCACCCCATCAGCCGATCCAACGATCAAGAGGTCGACCCCGGCCCGGAGCGAAAGAACCGCAGCCTGTGGAATACCCATGCTGTCGGCAACCGCACCCATGGCCAGGTCGTCGGAGATCACCAACCCGTCAAAACCAAGGTCCCCTCGGAGCAGCCCGGTTACTGCCTCGTAGGAAAGAGACGTCGACACACCGTCGGTCAGACCCGGCACTGACAGGTGGCCGACCATCACTGCTGTACCCGGTGGCAGGTACCTCCACGGCACCAGGTCAACTTCAGTCAGATCCCCGATGGGCGGGGTCACCGGCAGTTCCTTGTGGCTGTCAGCCGATGCCCGACCATGCCCGGGAAAGTGCTTTGCGGCAGGCGTCAAACCGGCATCCAACACACCATGGGCCACCGCGGAACCAAACGCTGCCACCAGCAGGGGGTCATCTGAGAACGAGCGTGACCCGATGCCCGGCCCGCCACCCACGTCGACCACGGGAGCCAGGTTCATGGTGAAACCCAGCCCGGCCATGGCCTCGGCGCGCTCCCGGGCAATCGCCCGTACCTCATCCAGCGGGAGCCCGGCCATGTGCCGGGCCGACGGCATGTCGCCCAGCAGGCCGTCCAGGCGCTGGACGGTGCCACCCTCCTCATCCACCGCCATCACCAGCGGCCCGGTTGCCGATACCGCCTGCACCGAGGCGATCGCGTCACCCAGGCCATCATCGACCGGTTCGATCACCACTGCCCCGGCAACCAGACCCCGACCAGCCAGGTCGGCAACAGCCATCAGCCCACCCTGGTCGACCACGGGCATAAGCACCTGACCCACACGGATGGCCACAGGCATGGCGGCAATGCAGTCAGCCGTGGTTGGGGCTGGCAGGGTCGTCGTCGTTGTCGTAGTGGTGCTCGTCGTCGTAGCCACGGGGAGGGTGGTGGACGACGTTGTCGTCGAGGTCGTAGAAACCGGTGCCGTAGTCGTTACAACAGAGCGTGTGCTGGTCGAGACCGGTGCCGTCGTCGTAGTCGACGGCGCCACCACTACTCCACCGCCACACGAAACGGCTGCCAACACGACCGCTATCCAAACCCTTCTCACCGCGCCAGTGCACCACACCGTGACCGCAGTCGTGGACCGCCCGGACCTGGCCCTCCCGCTGTCGTAACCTGAACACCATGCGCGCCTGGCTGGTCGCCCTTATCGGGATCCTCTTCGTTGCCGCCGTGCTGCTCCTGGGTACCTGCAACCCCACCAGCCAGGTCGTCGACACGACCCCCGTCACCACTGCGACAGTGGCAACCACGACGACACCGGTCGCCACAACAACTCCGGCGACCACGGTCGTGACGGCCGCAGCAACGACCACCTTCGATCCGACCCTGATCGGAACCCTGGCTCCAGTCAGCGACCTGGGCTCCCCCACGCTCGGCTACCTCTCCACGGTCAGCACGGTCGGCCTGGATGCGGTCATCTTCGGGATGACAGCCAACTCCGCCCAGCGTGCAGCCGGAACCCGGTTCACGCCGATCACCCCCGTCGGCGAGTGCTATCTGGCAACCCCCGACGACGCACCAGCCGGCATCACCTTCTGGGTCGTAGCCGGGACCGTCGAGCGCGTCGACATCGACACCACCGAGATCACCACCCGTTCAGGCGCAGGGATCGGAAACACCGAGGGGCGCATCGTCGACATGTTCGGCGAACGCATACAGACCTCACCCCTACCCGACGGATCCGGGAACCTGTTGGCCTACGTCCCCCGCGATGAGAGCGACAAGATATTTCGGGTCATGTTCCAAAGCGACGGCGAGAAGATCACCAGGTTCTGGTCAGGTCGGCTGCCCTGGGCCGAGGAACTCGGCGGCTGCCCGGGTCAGTAGCCCTCGGGTAGGCGACTTTCGTAGCTGGCACACTCCACAAACACGGCGCCGTAGCCGACGACCACACCCCCGCCGGATTCAAGATCCATATTCCGCTCCCAGCGGACAGCTCCGGCACTGATCGTGTCGTCGTGGACGTACACCTCCAGTGGTTCTTCCAACGATGCCTCGTACCTGATCGAACTCCCGACGGTCACGCCCAGATACGGCTGACCCAGGAAACCCTGAATCAGGGCCTCGACCCGCTCCCCCGTGCTGGAATCTTCACCCACACCGATAGCCGCTACGTCTCCGTCGCCGGCGGCATAACAGGTGAAGACCAGGTCAAAGGTCTCGGTCCCGACCTGAACCCAGCCGTTGGTCGGAACCGTTAGCACCATCGGAACGGATGTGCCGGCCGTATCAACGATCTCGACAGCATCGTCGGCACTCCCACCACACGACACCACCATCAGCGCCGCGACGACAACGCCCAGCACACGCATCAGCGACATCAGCCCTGAACCGGAACGAACAACTCGACCACCCGACCATGATTGCACCGGACCTCCACACCAGCCGGCAACTGGCCCTCAAGTCCCAACCCGCCCGCACTCTCCACCACCACAGCGATCTCCGACGACCGCCTGAAGCTTGCCGTGGTCGTTGAACCCCAGTCGGCTACAACACAACCCTCGAGAGCCTCGACCAACAGATCCGGAACTAGCCCCCTCAGGTCGGGTGCAACCCCCACCGGCGGCCAGAGGCCGACCTTGTGCCAGTGCCCCGGCCTCTCGGCTGCAGCCAGACGGAGGCCAGCGCCCCTCAGCCGTCTGACCAGATCCCTTCCCCTGACCGGCTCCGCACCCATTGCTATCGCCTCATCGCGCACCTCCGCCGTCACGTCGTAGTGGTCTCCCTGAAAAGACATGCGGCGCAGCCCCAGCCGGACAGCAAAGTCGTGAAGCTCCACGACGCTCTCGTCGCTCACCAGGTGCGCCCACCGGCCACCCCTCCAGGGCCAGATGGCCTCATCCACCAGAACTGTCACGATGACATGCTGACCGGTTCCACCCGGCTGATTCCAGCCCGGTGGAGCATTTCCGCATCAGCAATGGTCACAACTGTTGTCACACCGGGTGGCACACTGAGACGGTGAGCCACGAACCGGGAAACGACACGATCACCCTGAGGCTTCCACCCGATCCCGAGTTCGCAGATATTCCGCGGGTAACGCTCGCCTCGCTTCTCCGCATCAACCGGATCGACCCGGGCGATGTCGGTGAACTCGGTGCATCCATCCAGCAGGCTGCGGGAGACATCACCGGAGGCGGCCACAGCGTCGAGATCAGCTTTCGTGTCACCGCCGACGAGGTTCTCGTGAAGCTCGAGGGCGGTGGACAGACGGTGAACCTGACCGCTCCCAGAAGCTGACACCACCCGACCGGTCACCGGCCCGTTGAGCCGAACCCGCCCTCTCCACGATCAGAGTCGGGAAGCCCATCAACCTGAGTGAACTCACAGGCCTCCACCCGCTGTATCACCAACTGGGCGATGCGCTCGCCGACAACCACCTCGAACGACTCGACTGGGTCGGTGTTCACGAGCAGCACCTTCAACTCACCCCTGTAACCGGAATCAATGAGACCGGGGGTGTTCAGGCAGGTCACGCCGTGTCGTAACGCCAGGCCACTGCGCGGCTGGACAAACCCCGCATAGCCCTCGGGAATGGCGATCGCCACACCCGTCGGAATGAGGGCCCTGCCGCCGCCGGGGGCGAGAATGGCTGCCTCGGAGGCAACCAAATCAGCCCCGGCGTCACCCACCTTGGCGTAGGCAGGGATGGCTGCACCATCGGCGAGACGGACGATTGGTATCTCCAGCACGGCGGCGACCCTAGCCCGAGTCGCAAGACACGCACCCCGACCCCGAAGGCATGAAACAGGTCATCGGCACGCCTGTCGGGAGAGAGCGTCCTAGGCTCGTCGCCGTGCTCGCATGGATGGACCTGGAAATGACCGGGCTGGACGCCGCTACCGACGTCATCGTCGAGATAGCCACGCTCATCACCGACGACAACCTTGAACTGGTGGCCGAGGGCCCCGACATCGTCATCCACCAGCCTGCCGACGCCATGGCCAAGATGGGCGACTACGTCCGTGAGATGCACACCAGAAGCGGGTTGCTCAAGGCAATAGAGGCATCCACAACCAGCCACGAAGAAGCGGCAGCGGCAACGCTGGCATTCCTTCAGGAACACATCGCAGAACCGGCGACAGTTCCTCTCTGTGGCAACTCCATCGGCACCGACCGGCGCTTTCTGGCTACATGGATGCCAGATATCGAGTCCTTCCTCCACTACAGGTCAATCGACGTGTCAACCGTGAAGGAACTGGCCAGGCGCTGGAAGCCCGAGTTGCTCGCCTCGGCGCCCGCAAAGGCTGGTGGGCACCGCGCCATGGACGACATCAGGGAATCTCTGACTGAGTTGCAGCACTACCGAACTGGCCTTTTCCAACCCTCCTGACCTGCGGTTTTCCCTGTTTCAGGGCGAAACCGTTTATTCACTTGACGGCCACCACACAATGGTGTTGGGTGGTCACTCGTCGTGGCTACCCATAACCTTGGGTGCCTGACCGGAAGGCCCCGTGCCATCCGACCAGACAGAGAACACAAAACGGACCCCAAAAGGGCAAACAGACAAGACCATGGAAACGATGAACCAGAACCGTCACGGCCAGCCGGCCGGCGCGCCAGTGTTCACGTCACGCGCCGTAAAGCCGGCCTATCCGGCCACGTCTACGGCCACATGGACCACGTCCACCCATCTGGGCAAGCACGTGTTCTGGACCATCCACCAGCGGCCCCGGGGAGCAACCAGCTGATCAGCTGAACCGCACACCAAACCCCCGAGGCCGCCGGAGAAATCCGGCGGTCTTTCTGGTTTTTCACCGCCAACGACGACAAGAAATCCACGAAACAGAAGTTTCAGAAGGGAAAGCAGGACAATGCAGGCACTCCAGTACGAACCGGAGGTATGGCGCGACGACGCAGCATGTGCGCGCCTCGGCGTTCCGCTGGACGTCTTCTTCTCAGAGGACCTCGGCGACATTGCCGCCGCCAAGCGAATTTGCGCCGAGTGCCCAACCCTGGCTTCCTGCCTCGAGGGCGCCCTCGTGCGCCGCGAGCCGTGGGGCGTGTGGGGCGGCCAGTTGTTCAGGAACGGGCGAATGCTCGCCACCAAACGACGCCGAGGACGGCCCCCCAGGGTGCCACGTCCCGAAGACCAGCTCCCCGTGGTGCCGATCCCGGTCCACCTCCAGCGGTCGGCCTGAACCGTCGGAAACCCCTCCCGACGCCCGGGGCCAACCATCCGGTCGGCCCACGGGGAGCACAAGCTGCCCACCACGGGCCGGGGTGACGCCACCGGCGATCCCCGGCCCGTGGGCGCACCAATCCACCCGGACCCCGACTACCGTCAGGCCCGTGTCCAGGCTCCCAATCGCCTTTCTTCTTCTGGCTCTCGTCTCCATGTCCTGTGGAACCGAAGCCAGCGGTTCCCTCACAAGAGACGGCGCCCTGGACAGGCCCTTTGAGCTGGTCGAAGGCGGAACCACCACCCTGGCTGAACTCAACCGGGAGGACGGTCGACCGATCGTGGTCAACCTCTGGGCCACATGGTGTGCACCGTGTCTGGAGGAGATGCCCGACCTTGAGGCGGTTCACCGTGAGCGCGGTGACGAGATCCGGTTCGTGGGGCTCAACATCAGCGACTCGCCCGTCCGTGCGGCCCAGCGGATCGAGGAGATCGGCATCACCTACCTGCTCGGCCAGGACCCCGACGGCGGCTTCGTTGCGGCACTAGGTGCAGTCGGCCTACCTACAACTGCCTTCATCAACAGGTCAGGTGAACTTGTGCGAGTCCACCAGGGGCAGCTCGACTACGACGGCCTCCGGGCGGCCATCGACGAATACCTGTCATGAAGGCCATCGACCCGGGGCGCCACCGATGATCGACATCGGCATAGCCCTGCCGTTCACCCTCGGAATCGTGACAGCGGTCAACCCGTGCGGCTTCGCCATGCTGCCAACATGGCTCGGATACTTCATCGGGCGAGACACCGACGACACCCGTGCCCGGCCCGAACAGGTGATGCGGGGCCTGGTAGTGAGCCTCACCCTGGCAGGCGCCTTCGTCATGGTGTTCGGTGCGCTCGGCCTGGCCGTCACCTACCTTGTCAGCGAGGATGCCGTAGCCCGACGCACCCCGTGGGTGACCGTCGCTGTCGGCATCGCTCTGATCCCCTACGGCATAGCGATCCTGGCCGGTCGCAAGCCGAACCTCTCGTTCCTGCAACCCCGAAGTGGCCCTCGCTCACGGGAACTCTGGTCTGTGTTCGGATTCGGTGTGTCCTACGCCGTGGTGTCAATCGGTTGCGCCGCACCGCTGTTCCTGCTGCACGTAGCGGGCAGCTTTCAACGCGACGGAATCATCGAGGGCCTAATCGTCTACCTGGCCTTCGCCGCCGGCATGGCCGCCGTGCTGACCGCCCTGACCCTCTCGCTGGCGGTCGCCCGAGGCGGAGCCGTGCGACACCTCCGCAGGCTGCTCCCCCACATAGACCGCATCGGGGCATTCGCCCTGCTCCTGGGCGGCGCCTACCTGATCGTCTACGGAATCTACGAAATCCGTATCCTGGCCGACGTCAACACCGGCTCGAACCCGATCGTCGACGCCGTGACCACCCTGCAGGTGCACCTCACCAACTGGACCGCCGACGTGGGCGGAACGCGGGTGGGCCTGGCCCTGTGGCTCCTCATCTGGACCATCGCCATCTGGGGAATCGCACCTGCAATGGCCGCACGGAAACGGCGAGACCTGCTGATAGCAACAGCCGTTGCCTGGGCTGTGCTCGAGGGCATCATGTACCGCGGCGAACTGGCCCTCTTCCCGGTGGTCCGCGTTGCCATCGCCTGGCCTGCACGGATATCACACTGGTTGTCCGACCCGGCTCGGTGGGCAGTTCCACTTGAGGTGCTCGTAACAGCCACAGTTCTGGTCATTCTCCTTACCTGGACCCGGGCATCTCTGCAGGGCTCAACCCGGCGGCGCCGCCCCTAGGAATCACGCATGTCCCGACACAATCCACGGGTGACACCGACGGTCACCGGCCTCGTAGCGGTCGCCGGTGCGCTCGGAGCCGGCACACGTTGGGCGCTACTCACCCTCGGTCCGGCAACAACGTTTCCCTGGTCGGTGCTGATCGTGAACCTGGTCGGTTGCGCTCTCCTTGGACTGCTCGTGGGGAGAGGCGTGCACCACAATGCCAGGCTCCTCATCGGTACAGGCTTCTGCGGAGGCCTGACCACGTTCTCGACATTCACCGTCGAAGCCGCACAGTTGATGCGCTCAGACCATCTGGGAATCGCCATCACCTACCTGATCGCTTCCGTGATCGGCGGCCTCATCTTCTTTGACCGGGCTCGAGCCGTCACAACCGGAACAACCTCGTGACCACCGTCCTCCTGTTCGCCCTGGCCGCAGGTGCGGCGACGGCACTCCGGCTGGCGGCAGTGCACATCTGGCCGGGTGTCGAACGCGGCACCCTCGTCGTGAACGTGGCCGGTTCGTTCGCCCTGGGCCTGATGGCAGGCTGGACCGGACCGGGCCTGACGATCATCGGTGCCGGTGGTCTGGGAGCCCTGACCACGTTCTCAGCATTCGTGGCCGACACATCGGCGCTGGCCGACGAGCGTGGAATACCGGCGGGCGGCGTCTACGTGGCGCTGACCCTCGTTGGTGGCATGGTTGCAGCGCTCGGCGGAATCGCCCTGGCCGGCTGAACGGTCAGGCAATCACCGTGTCACCACGGAAGTAGGGCAACAGGGGCTCGGGTATTGCAATGGTTCCGTCGGCCTGCCGGTGGGTCTCAACAACGGCCGCCCACACCCTGGGCACAGCCAGGCCCGAACCGTTGAGGGTGTGCACGACGGCCGTGCCCTTCTGCCCCTCGGGCCTGTACCTGACGTTGGCCCGGCGCGCCTGATAGTCGCTGAACCATGACACCGACGAGACCTCGAGCCACTGGTCGGCACCCGGTGCATAGACCTCAATGTCGAAGGTCCGGGCGGACGAGGCGCCCAGGTCTCCGGTACACAGATCCAGGATGCGATAGACGAGGCCAAGATCGGCCATCGCGGACTCGGCCCTGGCCAGAATGTCGGCGTGTACCTCGGCAGCCTGCTCCGGGGTGGCGTAGGCCAGCAACTCGACCTTGTCGAACTCGTGAATCCGCAGGAGGCCACGGGTATCACGCCCAGCCGACCCGGCCTCACGCCGGAAACACGACGTGTGGGCCATCAACTTCATGGGCAGGTCGGCCTCAGCGAGAACCTCATCACGCGCCAGAGAGGTGAGCGGCACCTCAGCGGTTGGGATGGCCCACAGATCGTCACGTTCGAGGTGGTAGGCGTCGTCCTCAAACTTGGGGAGGTGACCCGTGGAGGTCATCGTGGACGTGGACACAAGCGTCGGCGGCCTCATCTCGCGGTAGGCATCGACGTTGCGGTCCAGGCCGTACTGCACGAGCGCACGGCACAACGTCGCCCCGAGACCGCTGTACATGACGAACATTGAGCCAGACAGCTTGGTCCCGCGTTCCACGTCCAAGATGCCGAGTTGCTCACCGATATCCCAGTGGGGGACCCTCTGGTGGTCCGCCCATGTGGCCTCATCGAAGCCCTCCACCCGGGTAACGACGTTGTCGTGTTCGTTTGCACCGTCGGGACACTCATCAGCGGGAACGTTCGGTATACGCAACAGAAGGTTGCGAATCTCAGCAGCCAACCCGTCAGCTTCATCGGCAAGAGCCTCAGCCTTCTCTCCCAACTCACGACTGCGATCCTGGAGCGCCGACGCCTCGTCGCCTCGGCCCTCCTTGTGCAGGCCACCCACCTCCTGGGAGATGGTGCGGACCTCGTTCCGCAGGGAATCACGTTCCTCGGCCAACTGACGCTGGCGGGCATCCAGCTCCAGTACCCGGTCAAGGGGCGCCGTGTCCTCGCCACGCCTGGCGATACCGGCCTTGACAGAATCAGGTGAGCTCCTGAGGAGCCGGAGGTCGATCACAGATCAGAACCTAGCGGGGGCTGGTTACGCCTACTCGGCTGATTCCGGTACCGAGGTCTGCGATGTCGGAGCCGAACGGCCGTCAGGAAGACGACCCGCGGCCGGCCGGAGGCGCTGATCTTGACGGTTCTGCTCCCGGGTAAAGGAGAAGAACTTCACGACGATGATCCCCCAGATGTAGAAGCCGCCCAGAAGCTTCATGATCAGGCCGGCTGACTGCTGGTCAGAGCGCACGGTTATGCCCCAGAGCTCGTAGCCGTCGTCGTAGCTGGGATACACGACGCCATCGGCAAAGGTCAGCCATGCCGCAGGGATCGTCGGGATTATCGACATCAGGAACAGGTAGAGCATCTGGCCGGGTGGCGACAATCGAAGCTCCGGCAACGGAGCCACCACGGGCATCCACATGGCCAGCGCTGCTGCGAACAAGGTGACGTGGACCCCGTAGTGGAAAGCCCCGAGCTCCGCGGACCAGGTCACAACGCTGCCCCAGTGGGTCAACGCCACCAGCCCGTTGAAGATCAGGCCGGCCACAACAGGATGTGTCAGCCTCCTTAGCACCCGCGCACCGAACCCGCCCTCCAGTATCAACAGCCTTGCCAGCCAGGCAGGCATCGCCAGCAGAAACAGCGGAGGAACTATGAACGTGATCAACAGGTGCTGGAGCATGTGCACCGAGTAGAGATGGTCCTCGGCGATGTCGTGCATCGGCCAGTCAGCCGAAACCAACAGCAATACGGTGGCCGCCACGAAGGCCCGCCTCTGGAACGGCGTCGTTACGGGGGTGCCCGCCGGGACAACCTTCGGTCCGATCACCCGGGCCGCCCACCAGCCCAGCACCACGATTGCCCCGACGAGGAACCAGACCTCAGGGTGGGCCTGCCAATCCCACGGGCCCACCACGGAGGCCATCACAGCAATGTCCTGCGGGCCTGGAGAGACAGGATGTAGACCCGTGCCCCGTTTCGGGCCGGGTGGTGGCTCATGTCAGCCCTTGGACCAGAACTCGAAGGTGCTGAGGGCGATGACATACACGGCTACAGCCAGCACCAGACCGGACACAAAGAACTTGGTGAACAGGCTGTTGTCGAAACGGAGGTGCATGAACCAGGCCGCCACCATGAAGAACTTCACAACCATCATGACCATGAGGGTCGGAATCAGCGCCGGGCCGATGTCCACGTAGTAGGTGGCAACCTCGAGGGCCGTCAACACGCCGAGGATGATGGCGATCTGGAAGTACTTTGCGTCAGACGGATGGTCGTGGTCGTCGTGGACGACCTCTTCCTGCTCTTCGGTGGTCTCGGTGGTGCTCATCGATGTTGCTCCCCGGTCAGCTGGTGGGTGAGGGCACCAGGTAGATGACAGTGAAGATGAAGATCCAGATGATGTCGACGAAGTGCCAGTAGAGGCCAATGATCTCGACGGTCTCAGAGTGCTCCTTGCGGAGGGTTCCCCGCAACGACGAGATGAACATGGACATGAGCATCAAGATGCCGATGCTGACGTGCACCCCGTGGAAGCCGGTGAGCGTGAAGAAGGCCGACGAGAACGGGCTGGTCGTGTAGCCGAGGCCCTCCCTGAAGAAGGTCGTGAACTCGTAGACCTGACCACCGATGAACAGCGACCCCAGCAGAGCGGTGGTCAACAACCAGAGGCGGTTGTTGCGGATATCGCCACGCTGGAGCGCAGACAGGGCCAGGACCATCGTCAGCGAGCTCATAAGCAACACAAAGGAACTGACCGAGGTGAACGGGATGTCGAAGATGTCGCCAGGTGCCGGACCGTCGGCGAACCGTCCGCGGTACACGAGGTAGGTCGAGATCAACGCGCCAAAGAGCAGGCACTCAGACCCCAGGAACACCCACATCGCCAACTTGTTGTGAGACATGCCGGTGGTGGTTGCGTGGTCGGTGGTGGCGGAATCAGACAACGGGGGCCTCCTCGGTGGTGTCGGCCGCTGCTTCATCGCCACCGTGGTCGTCGTGGTCCCCATGGGCAGCATCCGGGTCGTCTACCGGCTCGAAGATCCAGGCGTAGATGGCCATCACGACGAGCAGCCCACCGGGCACGGTCAGCCACAGGTTGAAGATGAGGCCCAGTGCAATGAAGGGCAAACCACTGGCGAACACGATCGGCCAGAAGGAAGGCGACGGAAGGTGCACACCCACGGCTGAACCGTCCTCACAGACCTCCTCAGCTGAGGCCACCCTCACGATGCGGCCGTCCTCATCGGTCCCGTACTTGCGGTGCCAGAACTCGTCAAGGCTCTCGACAACAGGGATCTCGTCGAAGTTGTGGACCGGGGTCGGGTTTGGCGTCAACCACTCGAGGCTGCGTGCATCCCACGGATCGGGCCCACAGGGCGCCTGACCCCTGGCCTTCATCGCAGACACGATCACGTTGATGACAAAGATGGCGACGCTCAGTGCGATCAGGAACGAACCAACCGTGGACACCATGTTCCAGAGCTCGAAACCGAAACCGGGGCTGTAGCTATCGATGCGCCGCGACATGCCCTGCAGGCCCAGAACGTGCATCGGTCCAAAGGTCAGGTTGAACCCGACCAGCATCACCCAGAAGTTCCACTTGCCGACGAGGTCGCTGAGCATGTGACCAAACACCTTCGGCCACCAGAAGTAGAGGCCGGCGAAGAGGCCGAAGATGATTCCGCCGAAGATCACGTAGTGGAAGTGGGCGACGATGTAGTAGGTGTCGGTCTGCTGGGTGTCAGCCGGTGAGATTGCGTGGGTCACGCCAGACAGGCCGCCAATGGTGAACATGGAGACGACGCCCACGGCGAACAGCATCGGAGCCGAGAACTTGATCCGGCCACCCCACATGGTGGCCATCCAGTTCAGGATCTTCACGCCGGTCGGCACGGCGATGAACATCGTCGACAGGGAGAAGGCAGCCACCGAGATCGGACCGATGCCGGACACGAACATGTGGTGCGCCCACACGCCCCAGCCCATGAAACCGATGGCGATTCCGGAGAACACCATGAACGAGTACCCGAATATGGGCTTGCGGGAAAAGGTCGGGATCACCTCGGAGATGATTCCGAACGAGGGCAGTATCAGGATGTAGACCTCGGGATGCCCGAAGATCCAGAAGAGGTGCTGCCACAGCAGGGCATCGCCTCCCACTGCCGGGTCAAAGAACTTGGCACCGAACAGGCGGCTGAAGGCCAACAGGAAGAGTGCCACGGCAATGACCGGCATGGCGAACACCAGGAGCAGCTGGGTTACCAGCATCATCCATGTGAACACCGGCATGCGGAAGAGCGTCATGCCGGGTGCGCGCATGTTGAGGATCGTGACCGTGAGGTTGATCGACGACATCAACGAGGCGACACCGGTGATCTGGAGGCCCAGGGCGTAGAAGTCCATCCCGGCACTCGGTGAGAAGACGATTCCGGTGTTGGGCGCATACCCGAACCAGCCGCCGTCAGGTGCCCCACCCAGAACCCACGAGAGGTTCAAGACGATCCCGCCAGCCAGGAATATCCAGAAGCTGAGGGCATTCAGACGGGGGAAGGCGACATCCCTGGCACCGATCTGAAGTGGTATCAGGTAGTTGGCGAACGCCGCTGACAGCGGCATCGCAGCCAGGAAGATCATGGTGACGCCGTGCATCGTGAAGACCTGGTTGTACATGTCGGCGCCCAGGACGGTTCCGTTGGGGGTAGCCAACTGCAGCCGGATGAGCAGGGCCTCGATGCCACCCACAACAAAGAAGAACAGGGCCGCAACGCCGTAGAGGATGCCGATCTTCTTGTGATCGACCGTCGTGATCCAGTCCCGCCAGCCGGTGCCGCCCCTGGGACGCGTATATACGCCGAGCGGTTGGGTCACCACGTCGTCGACGGTGGTCGTTTCGGTCATCACTCGACCTCCGTTGCGGCGATTATGTCAAGCGACGGCTTCTGGCCAAGGGTGACCAGGTAGGCGACAACGTCATCGATCTGACCCTCGTCGAGGCCCATGGCCGGCATGCCTCTGCGACCCTCGGCGTAGGCGGGCTTCTCGGCCGGAGAGTTGCGCAACCACGCCTCAAGTTGTGTCCGGTCGAGGCTTCCGTTCGGCTCGTACATGTTGAAGATGCCACCGGCGTACGTGGTGCGGCTCATCAGATGGGTCAGGTTCGGTGCAGCGTTGGACACCAGGTCGGCTCCACCGTTGTCGTTGAAGCCATCAATCACATGGCAGCGCGCGCACTGTGTCTCATAGATCTCCTGGCCCCGCTGTGCCGCAGCCTCAACGGGTTCGGCCGCCGGCTGTAGCTGCTCCTCGATCCAGGCCCTGAAGTCATCAGGGGTCATCGCAACCACCTGCATGCGCATTCGTGAATGCGAAAGGCCACAGAACTCCGTGCACTGGCCGAAGTAGACACCTGGCTCGTCGGCCTCCAACTTCCAGGGATGCACACGACCGGGAGCGGCATCCTTCTTTCCGTTGAGAGCCGGAATCCAGAAACTGTGGATCACGTCACGGCTGGTCACCGCCAACTCGATTTCCTCACCGGCAGGGATGACCATCTGGCCCGCGGTCACGATGTCGGCGGGGGGAAGGTGACGGGCGTCGGTGAGATCGACGCCGTCGAGGCCGTTCAGGTAGTAACGGAACTCCCACCACCACTGCTGGCCCACAACGACAACCTCGGGTTCCCACTGGGTCACCCCACCGTCGACCTCAAGGGCGAAAGCGTTGGCCTCTGTGCTGTTGAGGCTCCTCAGCGTCGTGAGGGTGAACACCGAGATGACAACGAGAATCAGCGTCGGAACGATCGTCCAGAGCAACTCCAGGCGGGTATCGCCGTGGATCTGGTTCGGGAAGGTCTCGTCGTCGTGGTTGTCGCGAAACCTCCACCAGATGATGAACGTTCCGGCGAACACGAAGATGAACACCACGATGGCCACGTAGAACACCGGGTCGAACAAGGCGTCGATCTGGCGGGCACTGGGACCCTGCGGGTTGAGGGTGTCCAGTTCGGCATCTGAGGCACAACCGGTCAGAAACGCCAGCAAGACGGCAACGAGTGCCAACGGGCCCCTCCGCCGAAGTCGTTCAGAAATCACTCGCCGACCTCCACATGGTCACCACCGGAACCGCCACCCTTTTGGTGGAACTCCCGCTCTCCGGTTGCTGCAGCCACGATTCCGGCCACCAGGACGGCCACACAACTCAAGATGAGAACCGTGCTCACCACACGCCGCGGGATATTCGGCCTGCGGCTGAACAAGAACGCGGCTCCGAACACACAGACACCAACGACCCCGGCCACCAGGACCGCGCCGTTCACAGATGATGCCAACAGGACCCGGGACATTGCCAAAACAAGGACACCGATGCCGACGAGTGCCAGCACCGGGATCTCGATCGGTCGCAGCAGCCGCTCACGCAGCTCCCTGTTTGCAACGGGATCGCCTGTGGCCTTCTCGGACCAGTTGGCCATGGTCCATTCCAACCCGACCGCAACCAGCAGCAGCAGCCCGACCACGAACAGGGCAGAGCTAACGACAAGGCCGACGACGACGGTCGCTATACCCATTGCACCCAGCGCCGGCCAGACGGAACTGCCTACCTTTGGCTGGACGGGCGGCGCCGTGTCCACGCCGAGCACCTCGGCAACCGACTCGGAGTCGGCATCGCGGAAGGCGACGGCCATTATCCCCAACAGGCCGAACACGGCCGCTGCAACAACAAACACGACATAGGTGACGTGGTGCCCCACGCCGCCCTTCCAGCCCAGGCTTATCGGCCCCGTCTCGGTCGCGCCCGACGTGTAGCCGGCGAACACCGCGGCGGAAACCGCTGCGGCGCAGAAGCCGAACCAGAGTTTGAATCCCGTGGTGAGCATGTCGTTCCTGTCAGCCCGTCCTACTTGGCGATGTAGATGCCGAGCCAGATGACCATGTAGACCGCAACGGCCGCATACCAGTACAGGGCTGCAGCAGATACAAGGTCACGGTTCCGGCTTGTGTCCTGCCCTCCCAGTGCCCGCAACAGCAACAGACCTAGCCAAAGAACACCGACCAGGACCATTGCCATGTGGGCGCCGACAATGACGAACAGGAAGGTCGTGGCCTCACTGTGGTCGATCGGGAGCGCGATGTCGTTGAAGTAGAAGGCCGTCTGGTTGAGCATCGCCACACCCATGACGGCGGTGAGGAGCATGGCAAGGTAGGAGTGGATGCGATCGTCGTTGATCACCGAGTAGACGGCCCACATCATCGTTATCGCCGAAAGGGCCATGGTGGCCATGTTCATTCCACCCGGTGGAAGGCGGATCGCACCCTCGGGGAACCACTCCATGCCCCACGCCATGGCGTCGGCCCGGCGTGAGAAGTAGAGGGCGAAGAGCCCACCGAAGAACATCAGCACTGCCGACGAAGCCAGCGCCGACCCGATCACGAGGGTTCGCGGCCTGTTGGGCACCGCCGGTGCGAAGGTCGAAGACGACATCAGGACCCCACCTCGGCGATGACATCCAGAAGGGGACTGTCAGAGGTGACCTCAACCGGGCCGGTAGCCCACTCGAGCGTGTGCCCACCCCACGGATCTGCCGGTGCCTCAGCGCCCCTCAGGCGCCGCAGGCCGGTTAGCCCCCAACCCATGACCCCCACTAGCAGGAGGGCGGCGCCGACCACGGCCACGACATTGAAAATGTCGACAACCGAGCCGGGGCTTCCGGCACCGATCGCATCTCCGGCGGTGAAGTCGTTCATACCGAGGAGGCCGCTGATGGTGTCGGCGACTCCGATCAGGGTGACACCGGCAGCCGCTGAGAGGCCGCTCACAAAGCCAAGGCCCTGGGGCGCAACACGACCCAGAATACGGTCGCCCCACCAGAGGGTGCCGGCCATGACAGCGACCAGGACCCCACCGATCGTGAAGGTCATCTGGGCACCAGTTGCCGACGTCTCGAGCAGGTCCAACGGTGAGACGGCGCGGATGGCCCCGACAATCGCCCCGTCAAGAAGAAGCAGAACAGCCAGCATCGACAGGACCAGAGGCGCCGGAGGTCGACCCCCTGAGCCACGCCGCCACGTGTCCACAAGGCCGGCCAGAACCGCAAGCACCACCGGCACGATCAGGAATGCCTCGACAACGAAGATGGCCTGTTCCCTGATGGGGGTACCGATGTCGAATGCAGACTGGGCATAGGCGCCGAACGAAAGCAGGCCGATCAGTGCCGTCAGGACTAGAAGGGTTGAATGGCTGCCGTGGCGCCTTCTGGCCGCAACAGGGACGATGTCACCGGCAATGCCGACCAGCGGCAATGCGAAGGCGTAGACCTGAGGGTGGCTGAACGCCCAGGAGAGCTGCTCCCAGATGGTGTCCTCAACGCCGAAGGCGACCGCTGACCTGCCAGACAGGTCCACATAGATGAGCACCGCGTTGGCTGCAAGCACCGGAAGCGTCACCAGCCAGATGGACCCCGCAACGAGCACGGTCCATGCAAACAGGGGAATCCTCGAGAGGGTCATGCCGCCCGTGCGACCCGCCACGATCGTCGTGAGGATGCACACGGTCGAACAACAAATGCCTCCGATAACCATGAGCAGGCCCAGCAGGGTCAGGGCAACGGCGTCGGTGCGGCTGGTGCCACCCGGCGTTCCGAGACCACCGTCGATCAGGAATCCTGTGACGGTGATCGCTGCACCCATGGCCCATACCCAAAAACCGAGTGAAGCGGCGCGTGGGAAGACGACCGATGATGCTCCGACCTGCAGTGGGACAACGGCTGTCGCCAGGCCCACGATGATCGGAACGACGGCCAGCAAGACGATGCCGACGCGGTAGGCGCTCCAGAGGCGGAACAGCGTGTCGACGCTGCCGAAGAGCGCCATCCCGCTGAGATCCATCCGCTCAAGGCTCACGAGGAGTCCGGCGACCAGGGATGCCACCAGGAACAGGACCCCGGAGGCGATCCAGGCTCGACCGATGCGGAGGTGGTCGGTGGTCGTGACGGCAGCCTCGAGAGCGGTCGGGACGACGTCTCCGGTCCGGGTCGTGTCCGCTGCGGTTTCAGTCTCTGTCATCGAAGTTCGTTCGCCCTGTAGCCCCTGTAACCGCCCTAATGGTGTGATCCGAGCGGTGTCGGACCACACGATGCTAGGTGCCCCGCCGCCGAATCCGACACCTGCAAGACCGTTGCACCGTAGCCGCCACTGATGGTCAACTTCGAACCAAACGAATAGTTCCGGCCGACGGGGTGGGGCCGGTTGTACCGGGGGCGACACACCAGGCCGGACGAGGAGGATTTCACAGCACCACGTCGACCGCTATCGCCCCGAAAAGCAGCGTCACGTAGGTGATCGAGAACGAAAAGAGACGCATTGCCGTCCGCTCGGTCGGGTTGCGCCGGACCATGACGGCGAACGCTGCAAAGCCCGCCCCGAGCACGAGAGCCGACACAAGGTAGAGCGTGCCCATCCCCGCAACCTGCCAGAAAAGGACCGTAAGGGCCACCATCACCGCCGTGTAGTAGAGGATCCGGTCTGATGTCTCCCGGAGGCTCACCACCGACGGCAGCATGGGCACTCCAACTGTTGAGTAGTCCTCTCGGTACCTGATCGCCAGGGCCCAGAAATGCGGCGGCGTCCAGTAGAAGATGACCAGGAACAACACGATCGGCGCCCACGTCAGGGAGTTGGTCACCGCCGACCAACCGATCAGAACCGGCGCGGCACCGGCCGCACCGCCGATGACGATGTTCCGGGTCGTCGACCTCTTCAGCCAGAGGGTGTAAACGAACACGTAGAAAAGGGTCGCCGACACGGCCAGCACGGCACTCAGCAGGTTCACGGTCGCCACCAGCCAGGCAAAGGCGGCAACCTCGATAGCCACGGCGAAGACCAGTGCGGCACGCGGTGTCATCACCCCGCGCACCAGAGGGCGCTGGTTTGTTCGTTCCATGAGGCTGTCGATATCGCGGTCGACAACCATGTTCACGGCGTTGGCCCCACCCGCAGCGAGGGTTCCTCCGAGCACCGTTGCGACCATCAACCAGATCGACGGCACCCCGCCCTGTGCCACGAACATCGTCGGCACCGTTGTGACGAGCAGCAACTCGACGATTCGCGGCTTTGTGAGGGCCACATAACCGGCGACGCGTTCGCGAAGCGTGAAGGTAGTGGTCGCCGACATCGGCAACAGGCTACGACCCGCTTGGTCCAGCGCGGTCACAACCCGATCTTCAGCCAACCAGCCAGTCCGCGGGATTCTGCCCATCAGGGAACAACCGTTGCTGGAATCGGCGCATGCCGCCCAGCCAACGGTCCACGTCGTCTGTTTTGCGACGCAGGTATTCGGCCACATCCGGATGCGGCAGAATGTGGAACCGCTCATCGGCCAGCCCGGCGATGACCATCTCGGCCAACTCCTCAGAGGTCAGCACCCCATCGACCGAAGCGGCATTCCCGGCGCCATCACCTGGCATCTGGTCACGCGTCGGGCTGTTTTCCAGGATGTTGGTCGCTACCGCCTGGGGGCACAGGACCGAGACCCCGATCCCCAGATGCCCGTAGGTGACCGAGATGAACTCGGCCAGGGCGACAGCCGCATGCTTGGTTACCGAATAGTGCATCGATCCGATCTGGGTAAGCAGGCCGGCTGCCGATGCAGTGTTGACCAGGTACCCACCGCCGGCATCGACCATGTGCGGAATTGCGTGGCGGGCGGCATAGACGTGTGCCATCACGTGCACGTCAAACATCCGACGCAGATCCTCGTCGGCAGCCTCAAGGCCACCGATGGTCACATAGCCGGCGTTGGATACAACCAGATCGATGCTGCCGTGGGCGGCCACGGTGTCATCGATCAGCGACCTGACCTCGGGCTCGTTGCCAACATCGCAACGCACGCCCGTTCCACCCACGCCGGCTGCAACCGCCGTCGCTCCGTCGCCGTCCAGGTCGGCCACAACCAGCGCCCTGGCCCCCGCAGCGTGGAACCTCTCAACCAGCGCACGCCCGATCCCGCTGGCACCACCCGTGACTATCGCAACCTTGTCTGTCAGATCCATCCTGGGATCCTAGGAAGCCACGGGCGTGGCTGCCTGACCGGGCTCGTAGCCTCGTGTTCGTGCAGGTCTCCAGCCCACCCCTGTCGTCATGAGCCCGGGGCCTACGCCCATAGAGGTCGACAAGCCCGATCTGGGCCACGACGACCAGACAGATTCGGAACGACCGTGGATCGTCCTCGTGTGGAACGACCCGATCAACCTCATGTCGTACGTCTCCTTCGTGTTCCAGAAACTGTTCGGCTACAGCGCAGAAAAGGCCGACCAACTGATGCTCGACGTACACCACAAGGGCCGGGCCGTGGTCTCCAACGGAACACGTGAGAAGGCCGAGTTGGATGTGTACCGCCTCCACGAGCACGGCCTCTGGGCAACCATGCAGAAGGACTCCTGACGATGGCGCGGCGCGAACAACCCATGGCCTTTGAGAGAAACGGCGACCGCATCCAGATCCATCTGGGTAACGAGGAACGGGAGTTGATCGCCGACCTTGCCGACCAGTTCCGATCGGTCGTGACCGAGGACTCCAGCCCGGACCTGCGGCGCCTCTACCCGACCGCCTACCCCGATGACTCTGACAAGGACTCCGAGTACGCGTCGCTCGTACACGACGACCTGCTCCGATCACGGCTTGAAGCGGTTGAGACCGTCGAGGCAACAGCACACTCCGACTCGATCGACCCCGACGAGCTGGCTGCCTGGATGAGCCTCCTAAGCGGTCTCCGACTGTTGCTGGGGACCCGCCTGGACATCTCTGAGGAGGACGGGTTCGACCCAGACGCCCCCGACGCACCAACCAGGGCTTTGCTGGCCTGGCTGGGGCTGCTGCTGGAGGAATCGGTTGAGGCCGCCACCGGCTACCTCCCACCCCACGTTCACCAATGACCCCGTAACCGCGTCACTACGCGGATGGTCCCTGATAGCGTGTCCCCGCCCTCACGAGGTCTGAGCCCCCATCGTCCAGCGGCCTAGGACGCCGGCCTTTCACGCCGGTAACACGGGTTCGAATCCCGTTGGGGGTACGAAGGAATAGACCAGCTTCGGCTGGTTTCTCCTGGTCCTGTGGTGCAGTTTGGAGTGCACGCCGGCCTGTCAAGCCGGAGGTCGCGGGTTCAAATCCCGTCAGGACCGCCACCGTCCCCCGCCCACCGGGCGGGAGGCGCACGGTCGGGTAGCTCAGTTGGCAGAGCGTCCGCCTGAAAAGCGGAAGGTCCCCGGATCGACGCCGGGCCCGACCAC
>JACKQG010000714.1_pt1 | contig 47208 bp, 40 predicted proteins | sample 8237621 | NCBI WGS metagenome assembly JACKQG01 (sample SAMN15677084, study PRJNA649215) | marine metagenome | biome: marine; feature: Black Sea; material: saline water; isolation source: suspended particulate matter (SPM) from the Black Sea western gyre | collected 2013-06-09/2013-06-10 | depth... | reverse complement strand
AGAAGCGAGATCAACGTTGTTCGGGATTTTTGATTCGTAATCGATTGTTGCCATGTCTTATGTACGGTTGTAGTCAAATTGAGGACGGCTCGGAGTGCCGTAACACTGCAATGCACCTGTTTCGCCAACCGCATTCGGGCGTTGGAAAATCCAGTTTTGCCATGCGGTAAGTCGTCCGAAGATTTTTGTTTCTAGAGTTTCTGGGCCTGCAAAGCGCAAGTTTGCTTCCATGCCAGTAAGTGCATCGGGGCTGTATGAGGCGCGCTCTTCGATATACACGCGTATTTCGTCTTCCCAGTCTATTTCGTCAAGCGCCTCAGTTGCAAGCCCGAGCGATTCGGCATCGGCAGCGTCGATAACGCCATTTGCATTCAGCACACTTTCAGCCATTTGTGGATCTGCCAAGAAGCGTGTTTCGAGGCGAGTTAAGCCGTTGCCCATTAAATATGGACCTGCGTTCGCCATTGAAACGCCAAGCTTTACTTCAACATCGGCGTCGTCTAAAACGTAAAAACGATCTGCACCAAGCGCAAACTCTAACCAAGTACCTGCAAAAGCAGAACCCTCGTCAGCCAATGCGAAGAATGATTTAGCAGTCATGTCATAGCGCTTTAATACGCGCTTGATAAACAGTTGAACCTCGTCGCAGAACCAATGGTTTTGATTAGCCATTAATATTTCATCAGCATCAAGAGCTACCTGCACATTGCCAACTACACGCACGCTGACCATATTAATGCCCGTCATGTTAACTCGCATTTGCACCAAGGCGTCGTCGACTTCGCGGAACATTTTGAACATCCACCATTCACTTCCTTGGCCGAAGATGTCATCGACATTAGCGCTACCTGCAGATTCTGGCAGTCGCAATGTTAATTCACCACAGCGAGTAGTGTCGCTATAACTGAATTCAACCATAGAGTACTTTAATAAGCCAGGGCTTGAATCGCAGTTAACGGCCTTTAATTCGACACCTTGGCGCGATGATTTGTCGTCGACACTGTTTGCTAGGTTTCTAGCCATTTCATTCGTTTTAGCCGCAAACTTAGAAGATGGAGCTGTGGCGTCAATTAAATTCCAGTCAATTGCTTTCTTGCCTTTCATGCCCTCTGCTAATGAAGAAAACACATCGGCACGATCGCGACGGACCATGCGCTTGTCAACCACGCGTGTCAAGCCGCCAGTGCCTGGCAAAACAGCAAGCAGTGGAACTTCGGGCAATGAAACTGTCGAGTTAGAATCATCAACCAATAAAATTTCATCGCAAGCTAAAGCTAACTCATAACCGCCACCTGCCGTTGCACCAGCACAAGCAGCCAATGATTTGATTCCGGAAAATTCGGAAGCATCTTCAAGATACAAGCGAGTCTCGTTAGTAAACTTACAAAAATTTACTTTCCAGTTATGTGCACTTGACCGCAGCATCGTAATATTGGCGCCAGCACAAAATACTTTTTCATTACTGCTGTCAAAAATTATACAACGAACTTGCGGATGTTCAAAGCGAATGCGCTGCACTGCATCGGCCAATTCGATGTCTACACCCAAATCGTATGAATTTAATTTAAGCTCGTAACCAGGACGGATGCCGCCGTCAGGGTCGACGTCCATTGAAAGGCGGGCTATATCGCCATCGACATTGAGGCGCCAATGCTTGTATGAATCTGGATGAACTTGGAAGCTCACCGCAGCGTTTGAATTTTGCTGTGTAGTGGTGGACATGAATTAAGGGTCGTAGGAGGACCGAGGGATACATAGTGAAACATATTTTACTTGACATTGCAACCCCTAGCACTATAGTGCGCATATGGCATTTGACTCAACCCACCTTCTAAAGCTGCTCGGCAAGCGTGTTCGCCGCTTACGCATGCAGCAAAATCGCTCGCTCCAAAGCCTTTCCACCGAGGCGTCGCTCAGTAGGCGCTTTTTGGTAGAAATTGAAGCTGGTCGCGCCAACCCATCATTATCTAAGTTGGCTGCGCTTTCACACTCTCTCGGAATCGCACTCGGAAGTTTGTGCGATCTGCCAGTTCATACCATCCCATACAACCGAATTTGCCTGCTAGGAATTCGCGGTGCCGGAAAATCAACACTTGGGCCTAAGCTGGCTGCAAAAATCGGTGTTGGTTTCCAAGAGCTAGACAATGCCATAGAAAACAAGGCGGGCATGCCGACCAGAGACATTTTCGAAACTGAAGGCCGCGATGGTTTTTTAAAGCGCGAAGCAGATGCCGTTGAAGATTGGTTACGCGAAAATGAGACCGGGGTTCTTGCCCTTCCTGGCTCTATTGTCAGCCACAGCATTGCCTACGAAAGGCTACTTAGCACCTGCACCACCATTTGGCTAAAGGCATCAGCAGACGCTCACTTCGAGCGCGTAATTGCCCAAGGCGACACCCGTCCACTCGAGGGCGGCCATAGTGCAGCGATGAAACACCTCGACGCCTTGCTGAAAGAACGTAACCCGGCCTACGAGCGCGCAGATCTGACCATAGACACTTCAAGTCTATCTATCGAGCACAGCATCGACCAAATCGATTCTTTTTTACACGAGCGCAAAAACAGTGACGTCTAACTAGTTTTCGCTAGTTGCAACCTTTGCTGGCCCGCTATTCGGGGCAGCTGCAGAGGTCATCGAAGTGTCGGCAGAAGATTTGCTAACCACTAGCAACATTGCAAGCAAAGCAATCACTGAGCCAATGGCTATCAGTGCCTCTGTAGGGCGTTTAGATGTTGAATTCACAACTGAGGGAATGGTTTAAAGGGGATGTGCTAGCAATGCGCTAACACCCAAGTTTATACCACTATTTATGGTTTGTGGTGCATATTTTGCGATTTTCTACTAATGGCATGAACGCGAACTAATAAGTGACATTAGCTCAGATCGCGTGCGCGCATCGGAGCGGAAGGCCCCTAACATGCATGAAGCGGTAGTAGAGCTGGCCTGCTTGGCCACACCACGCATCATCATGCACAAATGGAATGCTTCTGAAACCACCGCTACCCCTTTAGCGCCAAGCACTTCCTGCACTGCATTTGCAATATTAACAGTCATGCGCTCTTGAACTTGCAGTCGCCGAGCGAACATATCGACTATTCGCGGAATTTTGCTTAGGCCAATGACCTTGCCATTGGGGATATAGGCGACATGAATCTTGCCGTAGAATGGTAGCATGTGGTGTTCGCACAAAGAATAAAATTCGATGTCGCGCACCAGCACCATTTCGTCACACTCTTCTTCGAACAATGCGTCATTCACAATCTCGTCGAGTTGTTGCTGATGCCCACTGACTAAATATTCAAGACTTTTAGCGACACGTTCGGGTGTGCGCACCAATCCCTGCCGCTGAGGATCTTCGCCGATCGCTCGCAACATTTGCTCTACAATTAATTTTAATTCTGGTGATGCGGAGGAACTCATTTATTTGGACCAAAGTATTCGCAACGGCAGTCGCGTGATTCTTGCAGACAGAGACTAGCTAGTTCGACCCCATCAGGCAACTCTGCGCTGATAATAGGCCAAAATGCAATCAACAAATTCTCTGATGTCGGGATAATTCCTTGTAAAAAGTCGATGTCGAGATTTAAATTTAAATGATCTACTTTGCTAACGATATGTTCATCTACAATTCGCATGAGAATTCCGTAGTCGACCAGCATGCCATTTTCTTGGTCTACCTCGCCACTCACAGTAGTCGTGAATGAGTAATTATGCCCATGACCATTTGGGCTAGCGCATACTCCAAAAACCGAACGATTTTTTTCAGGTGTCCAATCGTCACGGTAAAGGCGGTAGGCCGCGCAAAATTCGGTTTGGTAACTAATTTGCATTCTTAGATTTTAAGTATGCCTTACAATCTGTCTATGCCTAAACCTCCAACCTCTGCGTTTTGTGCGCGCTCGATGACTCTCGGCGCTGTACTCATGCTCAGCTGTATCTTGGTTGGCAAGTTATTTATTGCCCCACTCTTTTCTGACCTTAGCGAGCCAAGCGAGCAACAGACCTTAAGACTGGTTCAAGATTCACTAACGCAACATTCGATTTTTGACCCTAGCAGGAAAGAGTTGCTGTTGGCTGGCGCGGCGGCCATGGTCAACGCACTTAACGACCCTTATGCCGACTATGTTTCTCCCGAAGATGTGCGCGAGTTTAAAGAAGAATCAACTGGCATGCAAATCGGCATAGGAATACTGCTTAACTCTGATGCCGAAGTCGTGTTCCCATTACCCAACTCAGACGCCGCCCTCAAAGGAATTTCACCTGGCGATAGCCTCCTTGAAATTGACGGTAAAAATGTTTCCCTCGCAGCATCAAGCGACATCACCTCATCGCTCCGTGGACGTCATGGCACCACCGTTAAACTAAAGCTGCAGCGCCATAACGGCGACATCTATTCTGTTGAGGTGATGCGTCAGCGAGTGCCAACACTTACTGTTACCGATGAACGAATAATTGACAAAGAGCACGGCATCGCTCATTTAACTATTACTTCCTTTGCCTCATCCACCCCAGATGAAATAACTGCAGCGCTACAACGCCTCGACACAGCCGGCATGCAAGCGCTAATTCTCGACTTACGCTTTAATCTTGGCGGACAACTAAATGACGCGATTGCGGTGGTGTCGCATTTTTTACGCGGCGATTTAGTATGCCGGTTGCGCCCGCATTCTGGTGAAGAATTGCTGAAGTATGCCGACTTGCAACTTAGCAGTCATCCAGATTTGCCGTTGGTGGTTCTGGTAAACGAACTTAGCGCATCAGGCTCTGAAGTGGTAGTTGCTGCACTGCGCGATCACCAACGCGCAACATCTATGGGTATGCGCACATATGGCAAAGGTGTTTTTCAAAAAGTTCTTAGCTTTCGCAACCCTAATTTTGCAATAAAGTTTACTGCTGGGTATTACTTAACTCCTGATGGCGAGATGATTGAAGGCAACATTGGCGAGAGCAACTTTAGCGGCGGATTATTACCTGACATTGTGCTTGAGCGACAAAACGAGGCTCAGTGTTCAGCTATTCGAGCGTGGTCGCACCGTCCGCGCGTGCCTGAAAAATATCAAGCTATTGTAAATGATTTGTTTCCCGATTTTCAAAGACTAGCGCCTCCTGCTGACAACTGGGTTGACAGTGCTGCCGAATTTCTAATTGCAAACAGCCAGAAACTCTAATGACTTCTAAATATATTCTTGGTATCGAGTCATCGTGCGATGAGACTGCTGCAGCAATTGTGGCCGGTGGTCGCGAGGTAATTTCATCCGTTATACATAGCCAAATCGCTGAACACGAAGCTTGGGGCGGAGTGGTGCCCGAGATTGCTGGCCGCTCACACCTGCGCTCTATCCGCACAGTTGTCGATCAATGCCTAAGCGACTCGCAAATGTCTGCAAATCAACTTGATGGAATCGCAGTCACCAATCGCCCAGGCCTCACGGGCTCGCTGCTAATTGGCGTAACAGCTGCCAAAGCCTTGGCCTACACTCTGAACAAACCTCTTATCGGCGTTCATCACATTGAGGCGCATATTTACGCGGCATTAATGTCTATCGAGCAGCCACGCTTTCCTTTCATCACCCTAGTTGTATCCGGTGGTCACACATCTTTATACCGCAGCGATTCGGCTTTAGACCACCATCTACTTGGCAGTACTCTCGATGATGCCGCAGGAGAATGCCTAGATAAAGCAGCAGCAATGCTCGAACTAAGCTACCCAGGAGGTCCTGCTATACAGGCAGCTGCGGTCGATGGCGATCCCAAGGCATTCCAATTCAAGCAGCCAATGCTTGCGCCTGATTCGCTTGACTTTTCTTTCTCCGGAATGAAAACGGCTTTGCTATATAAATTACGCGGCCCTGGCAACCGCCTTGACGACCCATGGATTGTCGACAAAGGTCGCACTTCAGATGTTTGCGCTAGTTTTGAACACGCTGTCGTTTCGACATTGGCACGCAAGTGTGTTCGCGCATGCCTGCAAAATGACATTCAACAAGTATTAGTTGGCGGCGGTGTGGCATGCAATGCTCGTTTGCGTAAAGTGATGGCCGAGCTCTGCGCACAAGAAAACATTTCGGCTACATTTGCACCGCCCGCTTATTGCACTGATAATGCGGTAATGGTTGCTGGCATTGGCCATGAAATGTTTATTAATGGCATCACTCACGATCTCACTCTCGATGTATTCGCTCAGGCATAATGAATTTCCAGCAATTACAAGAGTTATTAGACAGTGTCAAAAACGACGAAACTAGCATTGAGCTTGCTGTAGAAAAAATTGCCGCAATGCCTATCCACGACGGCAAAATTGCTCACTTAGATTTTCATCGCGAATTACGTACAGGCGCCCCTGAAGCTGTTTTTTGCCATGGCAAAACCACTGAACAATGCATCGAGATCGCGCAGCAATTTCGAGCGGCGCAGCGCAAGGCACTGTTTACCCGATGCTCAGCCGTGCAAGCCACTGCCATTTGTGAGCAGTTGCAGGTCAATAGTAAATACTTTGCTGATGCTAATTGTGTTGTGTACTTACCGCAGCCTGCTGAAAACTTGCAGCATGACGTGATTGTCGTCTGCGCAGGCACCTCTGACTTACCAGTTGCCAACGAAGCTGTCGTCACCCTAAATTGGCAGGGATGCAATGCCGAACTTATTACCGATGTCGGTGTAGCCGGAATTCACCGGGTGCTTGAACAGCAAGAGCGTTTGCGTCAAGCTGATTGCGTAATCGTAGTAGCGGGTATGGAAGGCGCCCTATGCTCGGTTGTTGCTGGCTTAGTGTCATCACCAGTTATCGCCCTTCCGACTAGTGTTGGCTATGGTTCTTCTTACCAAGGATTGGCTGCATTACTTGCCATGCTTAATAGTTGTAGCCCGGGGGTTGCTGTTGTAAATATCGACAACGGATTTGGCGCAGCAATGATGGCCGGCCGCATAGTTCGCCAGATTGCTGATTTGTTAAAGTAACACTATGTTTGCTTCTGCCCTGCTGGCCTGTTTTATCCAAGCACCTGTGCCAGCCATTGCTGTCACACGAAGCGGCATTCAAATTGAAGCCACCGGTTGCCAAATAGGAGACCTAGAGCTCGATACTCCATTCGGCCGTTATTCATGTGCAACTGATCCGATTATTGAGGTAAGAAATCTCTTAAGAAGTTTTTCACTGCTCAGTACCATAAGAGAAAAAGGCTTGTTAAATAACAGAGAATGGCTGTCTGCGTTAAGTGAATCTGGGTTTCTAAGCGCACTACTTATTGAAACAGAATTAATTTCCCATAGTTTCCCTGAATTATATGTTGGCTACGATTTAATAGAAAGCTGGGCTAAAAAGACCAGCCGCTTGCCGGCATCAATTACCCTTGATAAACGCCTAAATTGGTTGCACGAAATTTATTTAAAAAAGAAGGGGCTACAACGCCTGGTGTATGGCACCGAGCTTGTTTCTATTATCTCCGGAGGTTCAAACAAAAACTCAAAGCGCAACCTTAGCTACAACCAAATTAGCGACGAGCTGCAAAGCAGCGATCACATCAGAAGGCGCATCGGACTGCAATTATGTGTAAAACAATCTGAGTTGATTTTTATGCATCAGATACTTAGCTTGTCGATGATTGACCCAAGTTCTCAAGTTAGGCAAACTGCAGCTAAATCTGCAGCAATGATTAACCAACATACAGCTAGGCAGTACTGGGTGAAAATCGCTGCTCGCGGATTGAGCATACATCGCAGCTATGCAGTTGACTACCTAGCTCATCTCGCGGGGCCAATCGGCCTGAGAGTCATTAAAATCTTGAACTCAGCGAGTACGCATTTCATCGGCGAGCAATACACTTTTGACGACATCAAAATAAGAGTTGTCAAATCTAGCGATTTGTCGTTGATTGGGTCCTTAAACTGGCGCTCAAACAATTCTGCCGGCAACAATGCTTCGCATGGCTTCGACTACCTCAGCGATGACACTGAGATAATCGAGTCTAAATCTACTTTTACTATCACCAAAGTGCCTTCTTTACTTGCCGAGCAAATACGCGCGCTCCTATAATTTGCAGCAATGGCAAGCGAATACACTCCTGCAACTTTAGTCCTTGAAAATGGCAGCGTTTTCCACGGGCGTAGCGTCGGCGTTAGTGGCCAACGCTGCTTTGAATTAGTGTTTCATACCGGAATGACCGGCTACCAAGAAATACTCACCGACCCTTCATATTCTGGGCAGGCTGTTGTAATGACTTACCCACACATCGGAAATTACGGCTGTGAAGATGCAGCCGACGAGTCCGACCGCTGCTGGGCCGAGGCAATGATAATGCGCGAACTCAGCCCATCCACCTCAAGCTGGGCGGCCGACTATAGCCTGCCAGAGTATTTTGAAAAGCATCAGGTAATGGCAATCGATGGCGTTGATACTCGCGAGCTTACTTTATTGCTCCGCGAACTTGGGGCACAGCGCGCCATCCTTAGTACTGAATGTCACGATGTTGACCAATTACTTGCGCTTGTCCAGGGGCACCATAGTCTCGATGGTATTGACTTGGCCTCTAAGGTTAGCTGTAAAAAGATCTACACCTGGACAGAAGGTCTTCCAGATTCGGTCACATGGCAGCCAACTACTGTAGAAGCTGGCGCGCCAAAAATTGTTTGTTACGACTTTGGCATAAAACGTAATATTTTGCGCAACTTAGTTTCTGCAGGCTTTGCGCCGACGGTTGTACCCGCTAACACTTCAGCTGATGATGTTTTAGCTCTTAACCCTGCTGGTGTATTTCTGTCGAATGGTCCTGGCGATCCTGCGGCAGTCACTTCTGCAATCACCGCGGTTGCTAGCCTGGTGAAAACAGATTTACCAATCTTTGGGATTTGCTTAGGCCATCAAATTTTGGCTCTAGCCATGGGTGGCTCGACGTTTAAAATGAAATTTGGCCACCACGGTGCTAACCATCCAGTAATAGCCAACGACGGTGGACGTATCGATATCAGCTCGCAAAACCACGGATTTGCTGTCGATCCCGACAGCTTGGCTGGCACGGGGCTAAAAGTTAGCCACACCAATGGTAATGATGGCACTGTTGCTGGCCTTGAGCACAGCTCTAAAGCGATTTTTTCGGTTCAATACCATCCAGAGGGCGCTCCCGGACCACATGACCCCGAGCATCTTTTCCAGCAATTTAAGAGCAACTTGCAGTCTTGTTTAGGGTAAATTAGTTATCTACTAATCACCTAACCATGATTTGCATTCTCAGCCTAACTACCTCCTTGCTAATTTTCGCTCAAAGCGAAGATGTGCCAACTCCTGCTAAAGAAACCCCGGCAGAATCGCAGCAAGAAGAATCGATTGACCCCGCCGAGGCCTTGGCCAAAGTTAAAGCTGCAATTAAGTCAGACAGCGAAGTCATCATTCTTGACGCTATCGATGTTTGTGGTGCAGTCAAAGACAAAAAAGTAATCTCTGAACTATATAAATTGCTTAAGCATAAATCCGAAGAAATTCGTTTTGCAACACTCACTGCTTTGCGCTTTAATGATCACCCAGAAGCACTTAAGCGACTATTGTCTTTCGGCAAAGATAAGCGAATCAAGAACGACGATAAATATCACGAAGCTTATATTTATGCACTTGGGCAAAAAGCCGACAAGAAAACTGCCAAAATAATAAAAGACGACCTTGTGCTTGTGACATCAGCTGCTAAAGAGGTTTTAGCGGCCAAGATTTTTGCGCTCGGCCGCGTGCGTCAAGTAGATTCTATTGAAACTCTTTTACAATTCTGTCAGTCCGGAACGCGCAATGGTCGTCGGCGTGGAGGGACACCACGGATGCGCATAGAAGTACAAACATCTCTTGCTATTCTTACAGGTGTTGAGCTAGGCAACCAAGTTCTAGATTGGACAAATTGGTGGAGTGACAACAAACGCGGCTTTAAGATTTCAAAAACTGAGGGCACCATATCTAACCCCAAGTTACAAGCCAAATGGCAAGCGCTATGGCTAAGCGAAGAACAAAAATCTCAGGCGAAAAAAGAGCAAAAGGAGAAACGCTCGAAAAAACGCAAAGATGATGGTAAAGACGAAGAAGGCAGCTCGTCTACTGATTTTTAAGTGAAGTAGTTAAGCTTTTAAACAGCTCAACAATTCTGGGCGGCTGTCCAGTTCGCAAAATACCAATTCTGAAAATTCGGCTGCTAACCCACAACATAGCCACGATTGTAACTAACATCAATATCGCCGAGCCATACATATCAAAATCAGGTGGCGAAGCTGCTGCACGGTTCATCATTACAAAAGGCGTGTAAAGTGGTATCCATGTCAATACTTGGGCGAGCACCCCGTTGGGATCGCGAGCGACAAATACCATAGTCATTAATGGCACCATTAACACCACCGTGGCGGTTCCCATAAAGTTTTGTGCTTCTTTAATCGTGCTACATAAAGAGCCAATTGCCAAAAACAAACCGGAGTAAATGAGGTATCCGCACAAAAAGTACAGCACGAATAATGGCAACAACCCTGAGCTGCCTATCACTTCAAGCAAAGTTGTTGCCCACTCAACTTGTGGACCAGCCATCCAAACTAAAACGGCAATCATTGATGCGACCCAACCAAGCATCATAGTCATGCCGACGCCGGCAATTCCTAGAAGTTTACCGCACATTATTTCCCATGGTGTGGCAGACGACAATAGAACTTCAATAATTCGATTTGATTTTTCTTCGATTGTATTATTCAACAACATGTTGACAACGGTAAAGATGGCAATCCACATCATGTAAACAAAACCGAGCGGCGCGAATTGGCGGACAGTATCGGCCATGCTAACCTTCTCTTCGCCGGCATCTTTACTTGGGTCAAATGAAGTAAATAACAATTGCGTTGATTTAACTTGAGCAACAATTGTTTCGTCGACGCCCAAACGCTGATACTCGTTAGTGCGCAAATATTCGTTTAAGGCAGATGAAATCGAGCGAGACAATTTTGTGTCGGCCAAGTTTTTTGCCCAAAACTGCACCCCGTTATTTTCATCTAACTGCTGGGACAAGCCATCGACGCCACTACGCTTAACTTGCTGAGGGGCTAATGCGGGTATGATAATAAGTGCAAATAATTCGTTTTCTTCGGCAGAAAGAAAGGCATCGCCCAAAAGATGAGGACGCAAGCGGTTGACGATTTCTTTACTATCTAAAGACTCTAGCTCAGCAGAACTAATAAGGCTAGAAGGCACCTCTACTTGCCGAAATCTTCGCCGCGGCATTTCAAATTCGGGGGCATCGGCTTTAAGACCGAACTTCATCATGGCAATTGCCGACTGCACAGCTGCGGGATCTAGCAATGAATCTAATGCTGCAGGGTCTTGCTCGAGAAAAGAAGACATCATTTCATCGAGGTTGGTAGCGGGCAATTTCTCTAAATCTATGTTTTCTGTTGTGCCAGCTTTAGCATTGGCCATGAAATACTTAGACATCTCTTCGGCTACTCGCGCCGCATAAGAACGCTCAATTGCCAATTGCACTACAGGCCCAAGTTCTTGAGTTTGATCAATCACCACGTAGTCGCGAGTTGGTATGGCCTTTTCTTCGAGTAGCTGTGGGACCTTGATAGAAGCCACTAGAATAAGCGGAAACATTAGCAAGTTAATCCAGAAACCCTTGGTGCGCGCATTATCTGCGTATTCGCGGCCAGCAATAATAAAGGAGTTATTCATGTTTTAACGGACAGTTGCGACTTTGGCCTCTTCGCCGACCAAATGTAAGAACACGTCATGCAAATCAGGTTGGCGATATTCGAATGATTCGAGAGTGAGTTGAGATTCATGACATTCACTCATAAACTGTTGCGGGCTACATCCGCTAGCAATATCTACAGCATACTGCTGATCTTCATCAAGGCGGCAACCGGTAACGGACTCTAGATTTGAAAGTTGTTCTAAGGAGAAATCGCCGGCAACGCGCACCCGCGGCGGCAGCAATTCTTTGGCCTGCTCTATAGTGCCATCAAAAACTTTTTTGGCAGAGGCGATTAGCAAAATTCGGTCACAAATTCTTTCGGCATGCGACATGACATGCGTAGAGAAAATAATAGTTGCCCCATCGTTGTTTAAGTCGGTAATTACTTGTTCCATTACCTGCTGGTTTGATGGATCTAAGCCCGAAAATGGTTCGTCAAGAATCACAAAATCTGGACGGTGGGCAATAGATGCCAAAACCTGTACTTTCTGCCCCATACCCTTCGAAAGAGTTTCTACTTTTGCACTTGAAAAATCTCGAAGACCATAACGCTCGAGTAACTCAAAAGCACGCTGCTTGGCATCGGCTGGGTCCATGCCCTTTAGCCTTGCAAAATATGCAATTATTGCCCATGCTTTCATCTTTTTATATAATCCCTTCTCTTCGGGCAAATAACCGATACGATTACGTACGTCCATTGCGCTATTTGCGCCAAGAATTGTCAAGGAACCTGTCGTTGGCTTGACGATATCAAGAATCATGCGGATTGTAGTAGTTTTACCCGCACCATTAGGCCCTAAAAACCCATAAATGGACCCCTGCGGCACCTCAAGACTTAAGTCACTCACAGCAGTAAAATCGCCATAGCGCTTTACTAAGTTATCTAGTTTTAATGCAATCATTTTTGTTTACCCTGCACACTGAGACTCAACATCATCAATTTCTTTTGGCACGCCCACACTTAAAACCTGTGGTTCACCATCAGTAACATGAATGTCATCTTCAATGCGAATGCCTAGCCCCCTAAATTGTTGTGGCACTGTTTCATCGTGTGCCGCAAAGTACAAACCAGGCTCGACAGTTAGCACCATGCCAGCCTGCAACGTGCGTGATTTTCCGTCAAGGTAATAGGCGCCGCAATCGTGTACGTCTAAGCCCAGCCAATGTGAGGTGTTATGTATGGTGTGTCTTTTATAACTTTCGCTTTCAAGACACTCGTCAAGTGAAGTATTAATTATTTTCAAATCAATCAAACCCTGCGCCAATATTTTGGAAGAGATGTCGTGTCCACTATGAAAGGTGTTGCCGGCTCGGGCATTCTCGATGGTTGCCAACTGCGCGTCTAGCACTACTTGGTAAACATCGCGCTGAGCAGAGCTGAATTGTCCGCCCACCGGGAATGTACGGGTAATATCAGCAGCATACCCTTGATATTCTGCGCCGGCGTCGATTAATAGCAAGTCGCCATCGTTGAGCAGCTGGTCGTTTTCTGTGTAATGCAAAATACAGGCATTATTGCCACTGGCAACGATTGATGGGTAAGCCCAACCATCGGCGTGAGCACCATGTGCTCGGAAAAAGTGGTGCAACATCGCTTCAATTTCGAATTCGCGCATTCCGGGAGCTGTTTGCTGCATTGCCACAGCATGCGCCTCGGCAGACATTTTTCCGGCAGCAAGCATTAATGAAATTTCATCGTCGCTTTTAATTAATCGCAACTCTGCAATTGCAGTGGCGTGATCTAAAATTGTTTGTGGTGCATGTTCACCCAAACGCGATTTGGTGCGCAGTGATTGGCAGCACTCGGCGACCAAAGCGTCGAGTTCGTCGTTTGCACCCGTTGCATGCCATAGGCGTTTTGCTGCGCCAATAGCTTGCATCGCTGCGCACTCAAATTGATCGTTTACCTCGGCATGTGCAAAATTCAACTTTTCAATTGCACCGCCAGCGCCAAGGCGGCGGCCATGCCATGTCTCTTGCAGAGGGTCTTTAGGCAAAACAAAAAGGCACTCTTCGGCAACACCCTCAACACCTTTCGCCATAATCAAATAGGCGTCCGCCTCAGGGCAACCAGTTAGATACCAAAAAGTTGACGATTGGCGAAAGCGAAAATCGACATCGTGATTTCGAGTTACATGCGAGGCTCCTGCGAAAATGGCGACATCGCCATCTTGCATTAACGCGAAGAATTTTTTGCGGTTTGCAGTAAACATACGGGGAGGCCGTTATCGGCGTCCCATAGTTTCGTTGCGCACAGGGCTGGGGTCAATCGATTTCGGCTTACAAGCTCGATATCCATGCCCGTTACGCTTAAGCGCGACAAACATCTGGGCCAAATAAGGATCAAAATGAGTTCCTGAGTCTTTTTGAATAATATTTAAGGCCCGCTCTATCGGCATGGCTGCTTTGTAAGAGCGCTTAGTTATGAGCGCGTCGTAAGCGTCTGCAATTGCCACAATTCTACCTTCTAAAGGAATCGAATCGCCAGCCATCCCCATTGGATAACCGCGGCCGTCCCAGCGTTCGTGGTGTGAACGAGCGATGTCTGCCATGTCACGCATTCCTGGAAGCGCGTCTAAAATTCTATCTCCAGCAAGGGGATGGCGTTTCATTGTGGCAAACTCTTCATCATTCAGAGCCCCTTTTTTAAGCAGCACTTCATCAGGCACTGCGACTTTGCCAATATCATGAAGAAGTGCGCCGATGCGTAAGGTCTCCATTCTGTCACTGTCGAAGCCAAGGCGCTCGCCCATTTCTACAGCGTATTTTGCAACACGCTGACTATGACCACTAGTGTAACGATCTTTCGCTTCGATAGTTTTACTTAGGGCTATCGCTGTTTCTAAATATATCTGTTTAGCGCGATCGTTTGCACTTGTCATTTCTCCGAGCGCGACATGAAAGTGTTCGATTATGCTGCGCACTTGAGAACAACCAACTTGCGCAGTACGCTCGCAGTAATCTCCGCGGCGCATACGATCTAGCAACCGGTGAATTCCGTCAAAGCCGCGCATGGCGAAACGAATATACGCGAAGCATAACCCGCTGACCAATGCGGCAAACAATATACTTAATTCGGAAATGATTCCCAACCATTCTGCCACTGGGTACTGTCCACGCAAGACTAAAGTTCCTAAGGCAAGATGAGAGCCATTAACTACTACCTGCATTTGGTACTCGTTGCTCGCAAGTTTTGGCATTACACTATTACTCACTGTGCCTGCTTGCCAAAGTTGATCGCTTGCGTCAATTAGAGTGACACCGACATTGGTGAAACGCATTTTGATGGTCTCTTGTACACGCAACTTTTGACCGGTACCTAAAGGCTTTGCAATGTCATTAGCTAAACTCTCTAACTTCGGTTTGAGCAAAGACTGTTGCTGAGTAAAAAAGATTTCTTGCTGCTTTTTCTCAATTGCACGCGCACTGAGCTGAACTACAGCCCAGGTTATTAGCCCCGCTAGAGCCGCTACTTGCAGCGCGAAACTAATGCCACGCCGCGCCTTATACTTTTTGGCGGTGGCGTCACAATCAGCAACAGGACGGAATGCAGAAGACATCCCCCTTTTATCGGAGTTTTTGGGTGTTTACTGTAGCTTTTTGCACTAAAATAGCGCCTATGATAACTAGCTTGTCGACGTTTTTACTTTTGAGCCTATGTGCGCAAACCACTACTGTTGCTGAAGATAGCAAAGGAAACTTAAGTGGCAGCACCAATTTGGGTCTGACATTAATCTCAGGCAATAGTCAATCTTCAAACAGTGTGGCTAATATCGATTTGAGTTACTTAATTGATGTGCACAAATTCGATTTCGGAATTCACTATCAAGCGGTGCGCGATACTAACCAATTGTCCGACATTTCAACGACTAGTTCCCGCCTGTATCGCTCTGATTTCCAGTACAACCATTACCTTTCTACATATCAAAAGACATACATTTGGACGAACCTTGCTACTAGGCAAGACGAGCCTACTGGCCTAAACAGTCGCAACAACCTTGGTGCTGGTATGGGTTATCACCTAATGTTTGCTAACGATCTCGACATTTTTATTGAAGCCGGGGCATCGTATGTTAATGAACAAAAATCTACATCGTCGTCTGAGGCGACGGTGTCTCGCTTGGCCTTTGATTTCAAATGGCCGGTCAGCGACGACTTGTCTTTGATTTCTTCATCAGAATTTTTAAGTGGTGACAACATTGAAACCTATGTTCAAGATTTTAGTTTGCGCTATAACCTAAAAAATAATTGGTTTTTGCAACTAGCAAACAATACAGCATATGATGCATTTCCTGCTGACGGGTCTGAGACTACGGATAGTCGCTGGAATATCTCACTCGGCACATCATTTTAAGGATAGAATAAGTAAATGGCTGTTCGTCTCGATGTAAAAACTGCAAATGCGCTCGTCTCTGACGACGTAATTCAGACACTTGAGATGTTTCACTATACCACTGACCCAGACCTTAGAGTAATTGAAAACTTTACAGGAATGCATGGCAAGAAAATCGGAGGCGCCATGATGGACCTCCGTGGATTACGACAGCGCGCCAAGCAAAAGTTTGAAATTGGCCAAGAAATGTTTTTCACAAAGCCATTGCTTGAACAAGCATCAAGCGAACCTGTTGCGAAATATCGCGCACAGCGATTTGTTGATGCTGGATTTAGTTACGTAGTAGACGCTTGTTGCGGGTGTGGTTCTGATGCAATTACATTAGCCCAAGCCGGCATCAAGGTAGACGCTTACGATATAAATGAGATAACCACTGTCTTCGCTACCAAAAATGCTGAAGTATGTGGTGTTACCGACAACCTATCTATTCATTGCGCCGATAGCACAGAAGTAGAGCTTCCTGAAGGCGCGATAATGTTAGATCCCGCGCGTCGCAAAGGTTCTAAACGCATAATTAACCCAGAGATGTGGTCGCCATCCCCAGAGGCTATTGGCGATTTAATAAAGTCACGACCGGCTGCTTGCCTAAAATTATCGCCGGCAACAGACATAGAGTTACTGCTCGAATTGTTTCCAGCCCCAGACGAAATCGAAGTTATTTCATATCGTGGCGAGGCGAAAGAAATGGTTTTCTGGTATGGCAAATTGGCAAGCGGTGTTGAACGCAGAGCAACAATATTACCAAGTGGCGACAGTTGTAGCGGCGATAAAAATTCTCAAGCGCCAACTGCTGATGAAATTGGCGATTTTATCTTTGACCCTAATCCGGCCTTAGTTCGCGCCGGACTTGTCGGAAAGATGGCCGGCGAACTCGACTTGAAGAATATTGACCCACATATTGGTTACCTAACCGGTAACAAGCAACTATCTAGTTCATTCTTGAGCTGCCTCAAGGTTTTGGCTATCGACTCATTAGACCCCCGTAAAATCAGGGTAATTATGCGCGATCACCAAGTTGGCAGCATTCAAATACGCAAACGTGGCATCTCAGAATCGCCAGTTGCGTTAACAAAAAGATTTTTACCAAAATCTTACGGCGATAAGCATTTTACATTTATCGCCACCCGAGTGAAAGATAGCCATATCGGCATTCTCGCAGAGCTAATAGAATGAAAATAATTGTCCGCGTCTTAATCATACTTGTTGCGAGCTCTTGCTCAACCGGCAAGCCAAAGTCGACCGAAAATTATTTGCAATTCGTCCTGCGTTCCGACCCCGCCTCATTTGATCCGCTGCATTCAGCTAACTTTGCCAATGCTGTGTTGCAGCGACAAATACTAGAGTGTTTATTTGAATACGACTACGCGACAGATGACGCGAAAACTATTCCATTGCTTGCTAAACAATTTACAGTCAGTGAAGACAGACTGCAGTACGATATTTTTCTGCGCGATGACGCCCAATTTTTCGACAACTTTTCTCCGGCGTTATTCCCCGATCAGGTGCGCTCAGTTAATGCGCATGATGTTCTTTACTGCTGGCTGCGTCAGGCAGATGCCAGAAACAATAGTGATGGCTACTGGGCACTGAAAGACACTTTTGCAGGTGTCAAAGAGTTTCATCTATCGACTGCGGGCACTGCTGATGCTGCTGAAATAGCATTTAACAACGCAATACTCAGCGGCATTGAAGGGATAAAGGTAGTTGATGATTACCATCTAAGACTACGACTACAACAACCTGATCCCTGGCTGCAAAACCGTTTGGCAATGTCTTATTTTGCCGTTTATCCACGCGAAGCCGTCGAAACCACTGCACGCAACATGCAAGATCAGCCTGTCGGCAGTGGCGTATTCTATCTTGACGAGTTTACTCCAGGCCAAAATGTCACTCTAACGCGCACCCCTAAATGGCGTGAAAAAAACGTAGGTGCTCCAGCCGGTGTTTCCTTTCAAGTAATTCGCGACCTCCAAACTACTATAGAATTATTCAAACAGAAGCAAAACGATCGGATTACCATCTCATTTGCCAGCGCAGACCATTTCTTGAACAACGAAGGCGAGCTAAAAAAAGATTTTATTAATCAAGGGATAGGCCTTTCTCATTCTCCACGTCCCGACATTACTATGTTGTGCTTCAATATGACCGATTCTAGCATCGGCAATATCAAAGGAGACACCGCCGGCAACCTACGGCGCAAAGAATTGCGCCACGCACTTGCATTAGCCTTTCCGCGTGACCAATGGATTGATTTAATGCATCAGGGATTGCCTTCACTTTTGGCAAAGTCTTTCATTCCACCGAGCACAAGCGCTGATCATCTCACATTCCCTTGGCATGACGACCTAGATCTTGCGCGACAAATCTTAACTGCTGCTGGATATTATTCTGATTTCGAATTGCCGCAACTAGAGTTCGTTTTGTTCAACACCGACCCACTTAGCATCGCCCTCGGAGAAATCTATGCGACTTCCTTAAAGCGCCTCGGTATAGAATGCAAGGTGACACCTACGCCTTACGCGCAACTACTCGAGCAAGCTGTTCGCGGCGAGGCACAGCTATTCGTTCGCAACTGGGCCCTTGACTGGCCTGATAGCAGCTTAATTTACAGCACCTTTGATGGCGATCTTGTTGACACTAATATCAATCTTAGCCATTTCAGTAACGAGAAATTTGACGAGCTACTTGGGCAATTGCGTCTCTGCACTGACCAATCTCAGCGAATCTTAATCGAGCAGCAACTTGATGCCATCCTGTATGAAGAATGCCCTGCCGTGCCCCTTGAACACAATCTGTCATTGATACTATCTAGCAGCCGTATTAGTAATTTCAAAATTCGGCGCTTTGATCATTTGCCCTGCAAGTCTTACTTGTTAACGAATGACTAAGTTGGTGCTCAAGAACATTTCGAAGATGCTGGCCTTGATCGCCGGTGTTGATTTAATATTATTTTTGGTTTTACAATCTTCAGTTTTTGGCGATCCGCTTGCACGCGAAACCAGCTATAGCAACGACCAAACACTCTTAATTTCTGCAGCTCAACGGCTAGGACATATCAGCAGCAGCAACCACTCGGCCTGGGAATTCACCCTTAGTGGCTCAAAAGAGCAAAACTATGACGTATCCATGCGCCCCAACTTTCAAGTTCGGGATGGCGAGCGTTTGGTTTTTAGCGCACCAGTTGTCGACACTCTTCAACAACTAGTCGATGCTATCAACCGCGGCAATAATAAAAACAATATTGCTGCAACCGCTACTGTCGCAGTCGAATATGCCAATTTACCTTATGCAAATATCGCAATGGTTTATCTAGGAAACAAGCTCAAGGTGCCAGCACAGCATTCTCAGCAAGCAGCAGTTCTCTCGCCAATATCTCAACCGCGCCGCTTTGTTACCGGGCTTGCAAATCTACTGCGCTTAGATTTTGGCACAGACTTTCAATCGCGCCCCATTGGTTCCACTTTACTGCACCGTGGCTCGCGATCATTATCAATCGCTCTGCCAGCGTTCATCTGCATTTTTTTGGGCGCATTCCTAATGGCAGCTGCAGTACAACATCGTCGACGCGCAATTAAAGTAATGAATGTTGTAGCAGTTACTTGCATGGCATTCCCTGCACTGCTCTGGATATTTATGATTCGCCAGATTGTTGTCATCGACATGCAATGGGCGCCCTTGCGGCCTTTTAGTGAACCGGTGTTACCCTTGTTAATTTTGCCAATTTTAATTACGGTTTTCATTGGTCTTTGGCCAGAGTACTTATTAATGCGCAGCTTCGTAGATGACCGCATGAGCCAGCCATTTATGCGTGCTGCTCGAGCACAAGGAATAAGCCGTTCGCGTATTTGGTGGCATCATTTGTTGCCGAATTTGGCAGGACCGCTAGCCCAGCACGTTGCGCTCAATGTTCCTTTTTTGCTACTTGGTACCATTTTGCTTGAAACGATTTTCAATATACCTGGACTCGGAATAAGCGTGGTTGAAGCGATTCAAAACCATGACAGCAATATGCTACGCGCAATAACCTTTGTGATTGCGATTACTTTTTTATTGCTGCAAGCGGCGGCAACAATTATTGCTCGCCAGTTTGACCCGCGACAACGAAGCGAGGCGAGAAACCAATGAAACTGGCACGGCTAGTCCTCGGGTTATACCTTGCAATAGCGATATTGGCCGTAAGCGGCGCTTTTCCAATTGCCATCGATAATTCATTTTACTTTGGCAAAAGTCATCTTTGGCAATCAACAGCACATGGCGCAAAAGTTGCGTTAATAATCGGAACTATCGCTGCCGGAACTGCTGTTAGCATCGGCACGGTTCTGGGTTTTATTAGCGCATGGTATGGTGGCGTCATTTCAGCCGTTATTTTGTGGCTGGCAACCAGCGTTGCCGCTATTCCCGGAATCTTGCTCGCACTAGTCTTAAGCTATGGCATGGGTGGCGGAATCGCTGCTGTGTTTTTTTCCATCGGACTTGTGTCGTGGGTCGAAGTTTACAAACTAGTCCATGCTGAAGTACTCAACCTTCAAGGACAGGCACATGTTGAAGCAGCGCGTGGCATCGGCGCAAAGGTTTCAACTATTGCCTTGCGTCATATTTTGCCATGCCTAAAACCCCTACTTGCCACTCAATTCCAATTGCTATTTATTTTTAGCGTTAAAGCCGAAACAGTGCTGTCATTTCTCGGCGTAGGCCTTCACCAACAAGCTTCATGGGGACGCATGCTTGCTGACGCCTGGGCATTTGGCGATTTAACAAACGGCAATTACGCGCGCATTACTATTGCTAGCCTAAGCTTAGCTATTTTGATTTTAGCGCTTCAAAAGTATACTTCTTGCCGTCAAAAGTAAAGTATCCTAAGGGTGCAACTGGGTCGTGGTACAACATACACAACCAATTCTCTTCGACAGCGCGCGGAATATACTCTTTGCGTATTTCATATGAGCTGCTGGCGTCTATATCGTAGGCCATAATATAAGGCAAATTTACATGATTGCGCGTGGGAACAAAGTCGGCCCAAAAAGCTGCTTTTTTACCCTGCGACTCGAATGTGATCAATGACAATCCTTCTGAGTGACCGCCAAGTAACTTCATGTTTATTCCTGGCAATATTTGCTGTTGGTCTTTAAAAGTATGCAATAGCCCGGCATCGACCAATGGCTGTACATCATCACGACGGTAACTTGCACGCCGAATATGATCAGCCTGCAAACTCGCATTTAGCTCTGACTCAGCCAACCAATACTCGGCATTGGGAAACATCGGCTTGCCATCTTTGGTGCATGCGGCTCCAGCGTGATCCCAGTGTGCATGAGAAAGCAGGCAATGAGTCACATCTTCTGGATCAACACCGGCCTGCGCTAAAGATTCAACCAAACAATGCCCTTGGCTATGATCAATATGAAACATCGCACTCTGCTTTTCATTCCAGCGGCGACCTAATCCGGTTTCGACCACTATTACATTAGTGCCATCTTCGATCAAGAAAGGATTAGTTGCACATGGGATAGTGTTGTCGTCAAAGACAGGAGTTAGTTTTTGCCACAGCGTTCGCGGCACGACTCCGAACATTGCCCCCCCGTCAAGTGCAAAAGCGGCATCACGCAACGCGCGTATCTTAAACTTACCTAATTGAGTTTGATGAGCGCTGAAATGAGTGCCACTCATTTTTAACCGTTAGTTGCGACAAACCGCTTTATCAAATCACGAGAAATTATTATTTTCTGAATCTCTGATGTGCCCTCGCCAATCACACACAATTTTGCATCGCGATACATACGCTCGACCGGGTATTCGCGCGAATAACCGTTACCACCAAAAATTTGGATGGCCTCGTATGTTGCACGCATTGCTACTTCTGAGGCAAAATACTTTGCCGCTGCAGCAGCAACACCGTAATCGCGTCCGGCATCTTTAAGACGTGCAGCATGATAAACCATGTGGCGCGCAGCTTGAATTTCGGTTTCCATGTCGGCCAATTTAAAGGCAACCGCTTGATGCTTATTCAACGACTTACCAAATTGTTCGCGCTCATTAGAATAACTAATTGCCTGATCTAAAGCGCCCTGGGCAATTCCGAGTGAGAGTGCCGCAATTGAGATGCGCCCACCCTCGAGTGTTTTCATGAAAGTAGCAAAACCTTGCCCCTCTTCACCTAATACCGCATCTTTAGGGACGCGACAGTCTTGAAAAACTAAATTTACCCAATCAGAGCCACGCATTCCGAGTTTTTCTTCACCTTTTTCAATGCTAAAGCCCGGCTGATCGCGGTCAATAACCATTGCAACAATACCTTTTGAGCCTAGCTCGGCATTAGTTTGCACAGTAATCACAAAGCACTTAGAGTAATTACCATTAGTAATAAAGCATTTCGCCCCGTTAACAATGTAATCGTCGCCATCAAGGACGGCGGTTGTTTGAGTTCCGGCAGAGTCAGAACCAGCGCCGGGTTCAGTCAAACCATAAGCGCCCATAAATTCACCTGAGCACAATCCGGGCAAGTAGCGTTCTTTCAAGGCTTGTGAGCCAAAGGCATATATTGGCCAAGTACCAAGCGATACATGCGCGGCGAGTGTTAACCCCATTGAACCACACACGCGAGAAACTTCTTCGACGGCAATCGAATACGACAAATTGTCAAAGCCAGCGCCACCCCATTCTTCGGAAAAAGGCAAACCTGGCAAACAAAGTTCAACCATGCCAGCCCACGCATCTTCGTTAAAGGATTTATGCTCGTCGGCATAGGCCGCACCAGGAGCTATGGTTTCACGTGCAAACTGACGCACTGTGTCGCGAATCATTTCTTGCTCTTCGCTTAAATCAAAATTTGTTACTAAGTCGCTCATTGTTTTACAGGTTACGAGAGATAACGATACGCTGAACGTCGGTAACGCCTTCGTAAATTTCAGTAATGCGCGCGTCACGGAAGTAACGCTCGACATCGAATTCTTTGGTGTAGCCAGCACCACCATGAATCTGGACGGCATCTTGTGCAGCTTTATTACAAACTCGCGATGCGAATAGCTTAGCCATCGAACATTCTTTAGTGCACGGCATATTATTGTCACGCAACCAAGCGGCGCGATGCACTAATAGGCGCGCTGCATCGAGCTCGGTGGCCATATCAGCCATCATAAATGCCACCGCCTGAAAACGGTTAATTGGCTGACCAAATTGCTCACGTTCGCCGGCGTATTTAACCGAAGCCTCAAGGCAAGCACGATGGATGCCAACTGCTTGTGATGCGATGCCAATGCGTCCGCCATCTAAGGTGTCGAGGGCAAGGCTGAATCCTTTATTTACTTCTCCGATTAGATTTTCTTCTGGGACAAAAACATCATCAAGAATAATTTCGGTAGTCGAGCTAGCGCGCAACCCCATTTTTTCTTCTTTTTTACCGACTTTTAAACCCTCAGCTTCGGCCTCGACAATAAACGCTGAAATGCCTGCGCCCTTGCGAGCCTCTAAATCAGTGACGGCGTAAACCACGAACAAACCTGCGTAGGCGCCGGTGGTAATCCATGACTTAGTTCCGGTTAATTTGTAGCCTCCGTCGACCTTAATCGCCTTGGTAGAAACTGCACCAGCATCGGAACCAGCGTTGGGCTCGGTAAGGCAGTATGCGCCAATCAACTCGCCCGTGGCCAAGCGCGGGAGATATTTTTCTTTTTGCTGGTCAGTGCCATGCTTTGCCAACATTGAGCAAAACAACGACATATGCACCGAAATTGTTACGCCGACACTTGGGTCTGCAGCATTGATTTCTTCAAGCAAAATCGAAGCATGCAAATTTCCGAGACCAGCGCCTCCGTACTCTTCTGGCACCGTTAGGCCTAAAAAGCCATGCTCGGCTGCTTCATTAATCGCGTCGACCGGAAAAGTTTCTTCTGCGTCAAGCCGGGCAGCATGAGGGCGCAAACTACGATCGGCAAATTCACGTGCCGAATCACGAATCATTATGTGTTCTTCTGTAAGAGCAAAATCCATTGTTTTACCTGTTAAAGGGCCTATATTTTACCTTATTTTTGCCGACAGAAGACTACTGTTTTGTGATTCCTATAATAAGCTATTGCCTACTGTAAAATAAGCACATGTCATCTAAGCGACTCTCACCGATTTTAGCCCTCTTCTTCGGAAGTGGTTTAATGGCCATTGTAGATGCCATTATTCTAAGCTCAACTGTTGGTTCATCGGTGCTGGCGGCAACTATCAGCTTCAATCTGCTTGGAGCATGGGCCATCAGCGCTGATAGCGCGTTGCTGCTGCTGCTTATTTTTAGGAAAGAAGTATTCATGCGCGCTACATTTGGCATTGGTCTAGCGATTGGCGCATTGCCGATGCTGCATTCGGTGATTCCATTTCCTTATGTCTATGCAGTGTTGATGGCATTATTAGCATTTTTCGTGTTTGTAAAGCCTATCAAGGCGCCGCCGGCAATTTTATGTGGTACATCAAACATGGCAATGGCAGTCATAATGGTTTTAAGTTTCTTTTTGCCACATAATTTACCTAAGCACCCTATATCTTCTACGCCTGAAATTTCATCCCAACTAGAGGCCGCACCTGACGTGGTTTTGATTTCAATTGACACTCTTCGCGCTGATGCTGTTTATGACCGACAAGACATCGGATTGCAATTGCCGACCCTAAATGATTTGCGCAATAAATCGCTGTCGGCAGACTACGCTTTATCCAGCAGCAACCAAACATTACCTGGACATTTAGGCATGCTGTCCGGACTAGCGGCTACCAAGCATGGCGTCCGCTCAAACCGCGATTCTCCCGATCCAGCAATCCCTTTGGCAGCAGAGTACTTTGCCAATGCTGGCTACCAAACTTCTGCAGTTATTAGCAACGCCCTTCTTTCATCTGCAACTGGCATGCATCGCGGTTTTTCCGAATTCAGCGATGACGCTATCGGACTTGCACGTTTATCGATGCTGTCTGACGATTATTTGTCGCGCCATAGTTGGCTGAGTATTTTATTTCAAGCATCTACCTCCAACCGGTTATTCCGGTCTCTTTATTATCGGCATAAATACACGGCCGAGTCGACGGCTGAACATTGCACTGAAATTGCACTCGAACAACTAGATGCGGCTTATGCCAAACAACAGCCGCTGTTTCAGTTCATTCACTTAATGGACCCACATACCAATTACGCCCCTCCGGCAAATGTGCGCGGCACAGTTTCAGGCTTGCTGGCTCCTCAAGTAAATGACAAATATTTACCTAGCCTCACTGCAGAAATATCTGTGTCAATGGTACGTGATGTACAAGAGAAAATGAAACAAGGCAAGGCTGATTCGGTGTTGGCTGCCGCGTATTATCATCAAGTATATCTTGAAGAAGTGATTGAAGTAGATAATCAACTGCGGCGCATTATCGACAAACTGGATGGCAGCGGGCGTCCTTATGTGCTGTTGCTTACTGCAGACCATGGCGAACAATTTGCAGAGCATGGTCTAATGGATCACGCAAACTCGTTATACGAAGAGAATATTCGTGTTCCATTTATTTTAAGAGGTCCTGCAATTGCAGCAGGTCGTATCGAGGGCATTCCGCAGTTATGTGATGTGCTGCCGACGCTGTTACATTACGCCGGCATTGAATATGACTCAATGCAATTTGATGGTCAAGTTGTTGCGCCATTGATTGCACCGCGTTCGCATGTAGCAGTAGACCAAAAAGAAATTGCCATCCGCGATATTGATGGCCAAAAGTGGATTGGCGCCTGGCAAGAAAATAACGAGTTGCCGGTCGGTGTAAAGTTATATGAAATAGACCAAGGAGAAAGTGAAAACCTTCTTAGTTCTAGCAATCTCTCAGAATCACTACGCGACCTAATTGATTATTATTATGAAAGTGATACCTATTGGTCGCGTCAAGCAAACGCTAAAACGAGTGCAGCCCAACAAGCTGCTTTAAACTCGTTGGGCTACGCGGGGCAAGAAGATGACCGCTAATTAATAAGTGTAAAAACCTTCGCCTGACTTGCGGCCGAGTTTTCCGGCTTCAACCATGCGTCGTATATTTGGTGCGCACCTAAATTTTGGATCGCCAAATTGTTCGTACATGTAATCGAGGATGTTAACGCAGACATCTAAACCGATGAAATCAGCTAATGCGAGAGGCCCCATTGGGTGGTTCATGCCGAGCTTCATGATGATATCGATGTCTTCGCGAGTTGCTACACCTTCATACAAAGTGAATGCCGCCTCGTTGAGCATAGGCATCAGCACCCGGTTAGAGATAAAGCCCGCATAGTCTTCAGCAACGCCAACTGTTTTGCCGAGACTTTCGGCAATTTCTTTAGTGCGCACCACAACTGCTTCGGAAGTTTGTTCGCCTTTTATCAATTCGACCAACTTCATTAGTGGAACTGGGTTCATGAAGTGCATGCCAACTACAGACTCAGGACGACTAGTCACACTAGCAATCGCAGTGATCGAAATCGATGAAGTGTTGGTGGCCAAGATTGCATCTTTGGGAGCATGCTTGTCAAGTTCAACAAAAACACTTTTTTTGATTTCTTCCTTTTCAAAAACGGCTTCAACAACCATGTCGACATCAGACACTGCAGAAGCCAGGTCGGTAGAGCCAGCAACGCGGTTCATGATTTCATCAGACTGCTCTTGGCTGATTTTTTCTTTCTTAACAAATCTATCTAGAGATTTGCGAATAGTTGCCAACCCGCGATCAAGCCCATCTTGCGACATGTCAACCATTATGACATCATGGCCATTGGCTGCATATGTTTGAGCGATGCCATTACCCATGGTTCCGGCACCGATTACTGCTACTTTAATTGATTTTGACATAATTTATTAATCGACTAATTCGATTGCGGTGGCCACAGCATTGCCGCCACCCAGACAAAGAGTTGCAACACCAGTTTTTAAACCACGCTGCTTAAGCGCATAAACTAATGTAGTAAGAATGCGCGCACCACTACCACCAATTGGATGACCAAGAGCGATAGCGCCACCATTGACGTTGATTTTATCAGCGTCAAGTTTTAAGGTTTTCGCGAGTGCTGCTGCACCTGACGAAAATGCTTCGTTAATTTCAAACAAATCGTAATCATGCCGAGATTTGCCAGTAATTTTTTCTAAATTTTCAACTGCAGCTTTAGGAGCCATCATTACCCATTCAGGAGCCATTCCGCCGGCAGAGTACCCGGTGATTTTCGCTAAAGGCTTGAGGTTGTATTTTTCAACAGCTGCAGCAGAAGCCACAACAACAGCCGCGGCGCCATCAGATATTTGCGATGCATTACCAGCAGTAACAGAGCCGTCTTTCTTAAAAGCAGCACGCATCTTGGCTAGTGACTCGGACGTAGTGTCACCGCGGATTCCTTCATCTTGGCGCAACACAATCGGATCTTTTTTACGCTGCGGAACCTCAACATCAAAAGTCTCGTCATCGAAGTTACCGGCTGCCCATGCTGCCGCCGCACGCTGATGGGAGGTAGCGGCAAGCTCGTCTTGCATTTCGCGAGTGATCGCGTATTCATCAGCAACTAATTCGCCGGTCATCCCCATGTGTTGATCAGAATAAACATCCCATAATCCATCATGAACCATGGAGTCGACCAATTTGGTGTCTCCGAGTCGCGCACCACTACGCGCTGACGGCACCAAATACGGTGCTTGGCTCATGGATTCGAAGCCACCAGCTACTACGATATGGTTGTCACCAGCCTTAATCGATTGCGCGGCTAACATAACTGACTTGAGGCCAGAGCCGCATACTTTATTGACAGTAAAGGGTGGAACAGTGTCAGGCAGGCCAGCAAAAATCATTGCCTGGCGTGCAGGATTTTGCCCTACCCCTGCCTGCAATACGTTGCCCATAATTACTTCATCAACATTTTCGCCAGCGACATTAGCACGCTGTAAAGCCTCTTTAATAGCCAAAGCACCGAGCTCAGGTGCACGAAATTTGCTCAATGAGCCTTGGAATCGCCCGATCGGTGTACGACAGGCACTAACTAGGAAGACATCAGTCATTGGCCGCATATCTTAGCGATGCTGCCTAATCTTGGCTTGGCCACAAGCCTGCTTTACGCAAATCGTTAGATATTGGCACTTGAGTGCGCACTTTTTCAGCAAATTCTAGGTTAATTTCGCTGATAAGCAGGCGGCCCTTGTCACTTTTTGAAACAATTTCGCCAAGCGGATCTGCAACATAGGCAATGCCAGGGAACTGCATCGGTTGCATGCCATCGAGCGCGGCGACTCCGGAGCGATTGCATGAGATAACAAACATTTGGTTTTCGGCTGCTCGAGCTCGCGTCAACAGTTCAAATAAATGAGCCCTTGGAGTTGGCCACTGCGCACAACATATCAAAAAATCAGCGTTGCCATAAAGTGCCTCGCGGCAAATTTCAGGAAAACGCAAGTCGTAACAAACTACCGGCATAATACGACCAATTGGAGTTTCAACAACAACTGGCTGCTGGTCTCCACGTTCAACTTGGCGACCTTCGCCAGTTGGGCTGAACAACATTCTCTTTGAGTAAGGCCGAAGGTTACCGGCAACCCCGAGTAGATGAGCTTGATTGGCAGGTTTGTCGCCATCACCACCTGGAGCCGAACCAACAACTATCAAACCAGCAGCAGCGGCAGCAGCATGCACAATATTTAATGCATCTTCACTCGCCTCGCGCATTTCATGCGAGTAGCTGGTCATGAATGAAGTGGTCCACTTTTCAGGGAGTGCTAATAGCTGCACCTGTTGGGCCGCGCATTGCTCGATAGCGGCAAGGGCTTGTTCGGTATTGTGCGCAACCTGCCCCGGAAGAACATCAAAAGGTAGTGCTGCTACTTTCACAAGCAATTACTATTTAGTTAACGCGCACATTGTTTTGCTGCCCGAACAAGAACAATGCATCTTCAAAGTCAATTGAGATTGTGAGTACTGACCTCAGATTTTCAGCATAGCTTTCTTGATCGTTATTTTCGTTAGCAGCTAAAGCTTGTTGATAATAAAGCTTTGCCTCACTTAATCGCTTGGAGGTGTTTTTCAAACGGGCCTCCGTGTCTTTGTATCCAAAGCCATTGCTACTCTTAAAAATCTGCTGATACAACTCGTTTGCGCGCTGCAATTGTGTGTCCAATTCATATGAGCGAGCCTGCAAATAAAGATGCTGTTGGTGACCTTCTTGATTAAGATTGCGCAACTCAATAATTTCTTCGGCATGCTCAACCACAGAATAACCAGCAGCAGAAGCCAGCGAATCGCTAGCCAATTGATGATTGCCGGCGCGAACGCGAACATCTGCAGAAACAAGATGAGCCTGCGATAGAAGTATTGAATTCAGGCGTGCGGCGATTTCAAGGGCTTTAGGGTCTTCAATTCCGAGGTGAATCGCATCTTGAATTGCAACCCAAGCCATACCAGTTTGGCGAGCATCAAGATAGATCTGTGCTTGGCGCATTGCATCTTCAGCAAGAGTTTGACTAATTGCATTTAAGCGAATAATCGCTAGGTCAGGGTCGGTTAGCAAGTTACTGGCGTGCATAAATGAAGTGCGCGCACGAACGTCATCGCCGTTTTCTAGATGCCCGATGGCCTCTAGATAATTTTCTTCGCCCTGTAAATTTCGCATTTCTTCGCGTTCGCCAATCATTGACAATCGCTGACTCGCGTGCAGGTATTCTTTACGCCAAGACAATGCAATCAGCAACTCGCGGATGGCACCTTTTTTATTGCCAATATCATTGAGCTCTAAAGCAGTTTCGAAATGTCGGACTGCAATATGATTTCGGCAGCGAGCTTCTAGGCTTTTTATCATTTCTGATCTGTCAGCTGGAGCAGAACTCTTAATTTGATTTAGCAACTCGAGAGCCTCTTCAGGGTTTCCAGAATTACTTAAACTGCGCACAGATTCTTCGGCCAAGAAATATCTTGTAATAGAAATTCTTTGCTGGACATCAACAACTGCCGAATCGAGTTTTATGTATTCGTGATAGGCCTGCAGGAAACTCTTTTGACGGAAGTATGAATCGCCAGCTTCAAGTGGTGAAGATTGGCAGGAAGTGATTGCTGGCAGTATTAGCAGTAGCAGTAATGTACGCATATCTTTATCTTAACTTGGAGTGCGGCTAAATGCCCACAGAGAAATGCCGGCAAATAAACTTACCGGAGCGATGCCCGCTAGCCAAGGGCTTACAGCACCACGAACGCCCATGTCACGGAACAGAATTTCGGCAACGAAAAACAAGGCGCAGAGAAGTAACCCGCGGGCTATCCCCTCGGTTGAGCTGCTACGCCCAAAGTTCAAGGAAGTCGAAAGGCCCAGCACTAACAACACCAAGGCCACCAGTGGCAAAGTGCGCCCCGACCACATATATGTTTCAGCAAGGCGATGGCCTGGGTCGTAGCGTAGAAGATTAATGTAAGACTCTGAATTTAAATCTAGAGGGCGATTGCGCACGAAGTATGAGCGCAATAAATCTTCAGGCGCAAAGCCCGGTGCGTTGAAAACCCCGACAGGCGACTCGCCATTGGAATCTGTTTTCAAGCCGTTCGTTAGCTGCCAAGTAGAATCGATATATACGGCACTATCTGCCCAAATTCGTTCGTCATTACCAAACTTGGATGAAGAAAACACTTCAAGGCCTGTAATGCGAGCCGGCTCTTCTGGGAAAAACACTTGAGCGTGCAAGCGTTTTCCTTTGGCACCACGCAACCACAAATCTGTCGGTAACCATTCGCGGTGATTATTAAGCTTGCGCTGCACGGATTCGTGTTGCGGCAACAACTGAGAAATCGTCTGAGAACGAATCACAGAAACAGACGTTGCGATAATTAATGCTCCGACGAATATCGGTAAAAACGAGCGCCAAGTCGCGCGCCCAGCACTTAGCATTGGGGTCCATTCGCGATTGCGTAGCAACTGAGTGACGCTACCAATACCTGCGATAAGCAAAATATAAGGCAAAAACTGGAACAGCAAAAACAACATGTTAATCATATAGTATTCAACTATTTCACCAGTAGTTAAGCTTACAGCTTCGCGCGCTAAAGGAATGTCATCGGAACGCGCAAGCAAGTCCATGAATGTGAAGATGCCGATAAAACCTGCTGCTGTTAACAGGCAAAAGCGCAGATAGGTGCGCAGTACATAGCGATCGAATATCTGCATTTTAAGTTATTTTATGACGACGCAGCATTAGCCACGCAATGGGTATCAAAATAATTACTGGCAACCATGCGGCAACAACTGGAGGCAGTGCGTCTATTTCTTCAAGATTATCACACAGAAAAAACATAGGATAATAAACAAGCAACAAGAAAGATAGCGCCGATGAAAAACTTGCAACAAATCCACCGCGGCGCAAACGCCATCCGAGTAATGCGCCAATTACTGCTAGTGGTACCGTTGCAAAGGCCATTGCCATGCGTTGCCAAATTATAAAATAAGTATGATCACGAACATCTTTTGACAAATTACCAGACACACTTGCAAACAATTCGCGTGAAGACTTATCTTTAGTGCGTCGGTTTAATTCGCGATTGGAATTAATTTCAGCAAGATCAATTGTCAACCAAGTTTGTCCGGGGCTGTAAAACAACCCGCGAGTGTCACGGAATGTGCGCAGTCCCTCAAACATGAAAGTTAAATTGTCGCCATCGACATTCATTATTGCGCGGTTTGCTCGCAGGCGGAGTTCATCATTATCGCTTTTAGACGAATCGATGCTTAATAATATGTCATGAAATTCGCCAGGACCTGAGCGGTCATTCCAGGACAGATAGAATCCGCCAAAGCTTAACTCGGATGCCCCGGGATTGGTGTTTTGCAGGGCGGCAACTGGAACCCTGTGCATTAACTGCCGCATTTTGCCGTAAAGGCCCGGCACCACTTCTGCTGTAAGAGGATAAGTAATAAGACACACCAATACTCCGGCGACTAAAGCCGGGCGCAACAACTTAAACGGCCTGATGCCAGCAGCAAAAGCGGCAATATCTTCGTTGTCGGCTGCCATCCGCCCATAGCCCAAAACGACGCTGATTAACAACACCACCGGAAAAAAATACGGCAGCGCCTGCCCCACAATAAGCGGCACCAAACTTAAAGGCACCCACAATGGTGCGCCTTGTGAAGTAGCTGATGCGCGAATGGCTGCGCCGAGAGCTATTAGAAACAATATTCCTGCCAGCACCGTTAACAAGTGGCGACTTACCTCGCGGAAACATGCACGACCTAATAGCACCAGTTTTTAGTATGGATTTCGCAGACGCATCTGCTTGACTAACTCTGAAATAATTGCAACCACGATGCCTGCAACAAATCCGGCTAATATGCTAAAGATCATTATGCCAAGCGGAGTCGGTATTGCTATCGCCTTTGCGACAACCGCCTTTGTGTATTCATTAGAGATTGTAAACCGAATTCCGTGATCGAGATGAAATTCGAGTTCTGCGCGCCGAGCAGAGATGTCTTCTGCATGCAGGCGAGCCTGCATTATTTGCGCACTGATTCTCGAAACCTCAGAGCGGTAACGAGGCACATTTTCTAGAAGTGAGTCAAGAAGAATTGCATTATCTTCAAAAACAGACCGTTGCGAATCGTAAACAGCATCTGCAATCTCGATTTCGACCATCTTTTGCATGAAATTCGCCGACTGCTGATCTGCTGACATCGTAGAACTCGAGTGTGTCATTTCAGCCTGCTGCTCCATGCGTGCCTGAACCATTGCTAGCTCATTAGACAATCGAACTATTTCTGGATGCTGGTCTTTGAACTCAAGTTTTTTAAGAGCTAATTCTGTAGCCAATTGGTGGGAACGTTCAAGGGCAGACTTGTAAGCTGAATTTTCACTTAGCGACTGCCCCGTAATCACAAATTCTGGCCGACCGGCAATCAGCTGTTCATAAACTGGGCGCTGTGCCAAATGTTGCTTGTGCTGCAATTCAAGCTGTTCAAGTTGCCGAGTTACAACCTTGCGACGATCAATCAAGTTGCCAGCCTCTGTTTCTATATCAGAAAAACCAACGCTATCTAGGTACGCCACCAGTTCCATTGACAACTCTGAAAATTCATTCCAGGCCAAAGGTTCGCGGCGTTTAAATGCTTCTAGAGACCGGCGAGGACCTGTTTCTAATGCAGCCTGCATTTCATCCTGAAAGGCTTCACTAAATGCATTTGACAACAGCACTGACTCTTCTGCTGTTTTTCCATAAGCCAAAATATTCAAAAAAGAATCGCGGCCAATATCGCCGACGATGTTCTTTCTTATTCTCTCAGCATCTATGCCTGGCAATGCTTCAGCAACGCGGTCGTGAACTGCTCCACTATGCACAATACCAATTAGGCCAATACGCAATTCTTCGTCGCGATTTGGCACAATAGGCCCCATCGGGATATTAGTTTTTTCGGTTTTCAGACTGACGCTTGGCGGCGCAGTAGGAACCAAAATCTTTGAGACCGACAAATACTCGGTAGGCGTCTGTAGTGAATAATATACACCTGTAGCAATAGAGCTTAACATAACCAACAACACCGTAAGCCGGCGGCGGTAAATGGCTGACAAAAGAGAGGACGACTCGTTCATGCGAATAATAGGTTAACGTGGCGGAGGTAAAAAGATGAATTCGTTTGACTGCTGTTCTTCGGTTCGATCGCGGTTGTTTAACACTACCGCCTCAGATATACCGAAAACACACCAAATGAATTTCACCCACAAAAACATAGCAAACATTGCCTGGACGGTAGTAATAATCATACCAAGCAACAAAGCTATTGCCCATTCACGATAGGCAGGATGAGATGGTCTAAAGCAGGTATGAAGCAAGCGCACAATGATAGCCAGGACGAAACCGCCAATTGTGACAATGCCAGCAATACCCATGCCAGAAGCAACCTGCAGATAAGTGTCGTGAACCTCGAGTTGGTATGGGTTGTAATAGTCGATGAACATACCCACGCCGAGACCAAATCGCGGATGAGTTAAAAAGGCGTCCATTGCTATGTCGTCTACGTGCCAGCGAAAATCGGCCGAGTCGCCGTTGAGGTCGTGGACGAATTGGTAGGCCATTGCTCCGATGCCGCTAGAATAAACCGCTGCTATGAACGAAGCTGAGAGAAGTATGTATATTGGGACAAACTTTCTATAACGCAACAATGGGATCATTGCCGTTGCCAAAGCTATCGAAAGCCATCCAGAACGGGACCAGGTAATCACTACTCCGAAAGCTAACACGATGTAAGCGATGAACAAAAAAGTTCGCCGCCCACTGCTTATTAAACTTTTCGGCTGGGTGGCAAACCACAATGCCATTACAGCTTGGGTCGCCAATAAATTTGACTGATGATTTGGATGGTACATCAATCCTGTTAATCTTGGGAAAACTCCGTAAGGGGTGACAACTCTATCATAGTTGTCGGTATAAAAAGTAACAACCTGCTCAGTCATCGAAGACATTATGAATTGAACAACTTCTACACCAACTGTTAGCATCGCTGACACAATCATGAAGTTGAATAAAGTATCTAGATGTCGGCGGCTTACAATAATTGCTGGTAGTAGCAGCATTGCTACAAAGTAAGAGCTGCGGTAAAAAAGGTTGGCAAATACCGACAACGGCTTGGGATTAAGCAAAAAACTTGTCATATAAGACAACAAAATTAAGCCAATTAATACCACCAACGGTGTCATCCGAATAGGAGTTGTCTTATGACCAAGACGACGGCTAATTAAAATAAGGAAGATTGCTAGCAAAGACAACTGAAACAAAAAAGGTACAACGTCTGCGTTGTAACTAAAAGCGAATGCGCCCAATGCCACACTATCAATATTGCTAGATTTTAGGGCCAAGCCTACGAAGAATGACAAGGTCAAGCCTGCTAAACAAAACAGGATGCTACCCATAAAAGGTATGTCATTCACAAGCATTGGAATCGGTCCTAAAACTTCGATTTGGATGCGGTGGCCAAGAACTGCATCTTGCAAGACAAAGGTGGCAACTAGCCAACCAACTACTATGTAAACAGCATAGGCAAATAGACTACCCATGGCGCCATAATCATTAGACAACTCAATTCGACTAGCGGACGACCTCATTTATAACTCTAGCTCGACAGCCACAATTGAGTGCTGAGGTAATTTGACTAACAAAGTGTCGCCCGATATTTTCACCCAGTCTTTTGCTGCCATGTCTGCAGCGCTACATGCTGGGTGGGCAGCTAACTGGGCAGGAAGTTCAAAAGACAGCTTTTCTAGCAAACGCAAAAATACTGCGCGGCTGCTAGCCAATGTTGCCGCAGACACGCCTGCTACTTGCTTGTCGCGCTGCCCTGATTCATATGCCCGCTGCAAAGCATCGCGTTCTGACTTACTAACCCCCTGCTTGGCTAATTCTTCAAGTGACGATTTCAATACTGCTCTTCCGAATCCACCTTCGTAAGGTTTGAACATTTCCCTGAAAGATGCCGAGGCAATGGGGTTGCCGTGGGTTTCATCAATAAGACGCACACGGAGAATAGATTTAGGAACTGAGTCTAAATGTATACGAACCCATCTGTCTGGATCTGACTCTTCTTTCTTTAACTTTTCGATTAATCCTTTAGTCTTCGACAATGGGACCTGCCATTCGCCAGCAAGGCCGAGCTGGCTAAATTGCTTTGCTCCGAGAAAATAAGATTTTACTAGACGATCTTTGCCACGCAAGTCTGACATTTCCATGCCGAGAATTGCCAAATATTTACGCGCCACTCGCAAGATATCTCCGTTGGCATTAGTTAACAGCAAGTGACCTGTGTCTTTATTTCTAGTAGCAACGCACGTCAAATTATTAATCGCGTCTACTCGCTGCAAAGGCACCGCTGAAAACTTGGTCACCTCTGCCATAAGTTTCATCGCAGAAAATGTCGCCTTGGGTGCGCCACGCAAAGTGAATGCGCCAACCGATTGCTGCGCAAAATCGTCATCTGCCTCCCAGCTGCCATCTTGCAAGAAAAAATACAGTGCATGAGTGGTTGGCGTCTGAATCAGAGAAGAAACCATTGAAGACCAAAATGCAGCGCCAACATTAGTATCCATGCCGATTGCAATTGGACGGGGCAAAGACACATTCCATTCAGAGAGAATTAATTCTGGCTTGCCAAGTCGACGCTTAGCGCACATTTCGTGAATACGCCCTGCAGTGTCGAGGAATTCGTTATCGGTAGCAAAGGAGCTGTAATGATGCCAAGACAAAAAGTCTGGCTTAAACTTATACTTTTTGCACGAATCAAGGATTACTTCAAAGTAGCTCAACCCTGGTGTACCTCCGGAAGCCATACCCGGGCCACCAATGCTAATTGAATTATCCAATTCTTTACGCAATGCTATGCCAGTCTGTGCGAAAAAATCACCAAAATCTTCTTGGCTGCCTCCCCACTGATAGGGCATATCAGGCTCATTCCAAATTTCGACGTAGCGCACATCAACACCCGCTGCAATCATCGCACGAACATCTTTCGCGAACTCTTTCGCCCATTTTTCATTATCTGGCGGCACAATAATATCACGCCGCGCCTCATCGGGACGACGGTCATGCTTGTCGCCTGTTACGCCAACAACGGTTAGCATTACCCCCAGTCCAGCTTTTTGAGCACGCTTAGCCGCAGCAATGTGCCCCTTATTAAAAGTGCCTAAATAGCGCTGCACCCAAATTCTAACCACCGCATCATGCGGCTGAACTGCGTTTGACCAAGTGTTCCAGACGCCCTGAGAAGTATGCTGCAGGTCGTTCAGACCATAAACAAGGCCAGGAGGAATCTGATGCTGAGGGCCTTCAAACTGCACTTCAAAATCTACTTGCTGAGAGCTCGCTGTATTGCAGGCCAGCAGCAAAATACATGGTAGAAAAATATTAAACATTATTGCAAATACCCCAAACCACGCAAAGAGTCTTCGATTGACTGCGACTGATCATCGTCGCTAGGCGGCCCCCCAGCATTAGTATCAACAGTCTGCGGTTCTGGCGAGCGATCAAGTTTTGGATCGTGCGGCTCGGCGTAAATATCGCCACGAATCTCGCCATCCATCCAAACGGGGACGGCCTGGTCAATCGCGTAAAGTAAAGTTGGTGCAGTGTCTTGAATATGCATTCCTTTAATTACTTTGCCTGATTCTACACCTTGCCTGGACAATGCAAAGATACCATTAAATCGGTGCTGTCCGGAAATTGGAGCATTTTTACGCTCTGCAAACAATTCAGTTTCACCCCAACATTCTTTAGTTATGCAACTAAGCCCGGCCATCTGAAACTGCAAATCTGGAGCTTCGGCAGTGCGAGGGCCAGAATAAATATCTTCTTTCTTAAAAATTCCGTCGCAGGCATCACTACCATCAGGCATTTTTATTTTGCGCAAACCGGCAATAATCTCATCGATTAAGGTCGAATAATTACCGTCATCAACAATGCCGCTTGGTTCACGGTCTTTCAGATTAATGCAAATGCCATGCAGGTTAGCGAATGCCTTGGTGCGCGACCAATCGATATCAGTAGCATCAGCTGCACGCTTTATTTTGGGGCGGAATACCGGAATTTTACCAAGAGGCCCAATAATTTTTTCGACAAACCCGAGGCCAAGGCGGTGAAAAACCCCACCAAGGTGCAGCTTGCCCCACTTTAAATAAGGCACTTGCTTACGTACCAAATACCCTTCTTGCTCGAGCCAAGTATTGATATGGAAATCATGATACTGCGGACCGAATCCGTGATCGCTAACTAAGGCGATCGGCACATCGTCACCAATGATGGCACGTGCCTCGCCGACGAATTTATCAGCCAAGCGATAAGAATCTTTAATGACTTCGCCATACAGTTTGGCACCCTCTTCGGTATAGCCTGCATGCGTTGGGTCTTGAAATTTCCAGAAGTAATGCTGGCAACGATCAGTAACCGAAATCACTGTAAAGTAAAAATCGGTCGGTCGCTCGCGCAAGAATTCGGTTTGGATTGCCAAGCGTTGCTCTTCGAGATGAAACAACTCATCGCGCAATTCGGAGTAAAGACTGAGGTCGTCTTCCGCTGTTTCGGTGTCGCCGTCGTACTTGCTGTACTCGACATCAGCGACATAATCGGCACCTGTAATCCGACGAATGTCATCGCATATTTGTGGCGGCCAAGCAATTGAATCGCCGGTGAGTGGCATCGGTATTCCGGAAACCATATAACCATTATTCACTTCATAAGGCGGATATGTCATCGGCACGGACAGCGAACCAACGCTCAATCCGCGTTTACTAAGCAGCGACATGATGTCTTTACCTACAAAACTACTACTATTCTTAAGGCTGTGTTGATAGCTGCCCAAATTTCGACCGATAAAATGAAACACACCATGTTTACCAGGGTTGAGTCCTGTAAACATTGATGTCCATGCAGGCGGTGTCATGGGCGGTTTTTCGGATTCGAGGGCCCCGGACACCCCTTCATGCAATATTTTGGCGATATGCGGTAATTCGCCATCTTCAATCATCGGGTGGATGATGTCGTAAGTCGCGCCGTCTATTCCGATTATGGCAAGTTTGGTCATGAGATTATGGCTAGAAAGCCGCAAGCTATTAGAATACACTATCCGCATGCGTTACACACTACCCTCTACGCTCTTCATTGCTTGTGCCATCTTTGGCTCTTGTGCTGTTTCTCCACACACTGAGGGTCCAGAACTTGGCGCCAACCCGTCATTGCTGCCACTCGACTATGAATCAGAAATAGCCAACGGTCAGTTTTTTATTGGCCCCGAAGACAAACTGAGCATTGATTTTTACAAACATACAGACTTGTCGCGTTCATATTCAGTACGCAATGATGGCAATGTACTGTTTCCTTTAATTGGCCGCCTACAAGCCAATGGCATGACTCGCGAGCAGTTCGAAGACCAATTAATTAACGCCTACTCAGATTACCTAGTCGACCCAGTACTAGCCCTATCTGTAGAATTTTACCCTAGCCGTAAGGTCACCGTTCTAGGCGAGGTAAACAACAAGTCTGTAATTTCACTCACCACGCCTAACACAACAATTCTTGACATCATTGCCACTGCAGGCGGAATCACAGGTGACGGCGATAAAGAAGGCGTGCTGATTGCACGGCGCATTGATGGCGTTATGAATATTCGCCACTACTCGCTAGATGGACTGTTTGCGCCAAGCGATATTAACATGCGTACGACAGTGCCATTTGTGCAAGCGGGCGATATTGTTTATGTCGTTAAGTCTTCCACTGCTGAATACTCTGCAAGGCTCGACACTATCTCTGACACATTACGCGCGGCCAACTTTGCTACACGATTTATTTCTGGCTCAGATCAAGCACTCGAAGTAATAGTTGGCGAATAGTTTTGCCTAGCCATACCATCGCCTAGTTTTCACTTGCGATGATTCTAGGGCAGCAAAATATTCATTAGCCGCAACGTGCCAAAAGTTTTCTGCCGCATCGCAATCGTGTCCATCGGCAAAATAGGCATCTAGATGTTTAGATAAGTGCAGGTAATCGACCTCAGCTATCTGTGATTTATACTGCTGCAGCGCAGCTATTTTTGTCTGCTGTTGCTTGCTAGTCAATTCTACAATCGTTCGCTTCGGCATAACCTGCCACAAACCGCTGGCCGCAATAGTCGCATCTAAATTAGCCGGCCAAGCTCGCTGCAAAATCAAATTTGCCTCGTAGTGATCGACATGATTATCAGCCCACCACACACTATGCACTCGCTGCGGACGAAATTGTTCGAGCAAGCTATTTAACTGTAAACAAATGTCATTGGATGCTGTTAGTTTGGTTTCTACACCATCTAAAAAATGCATGTTTTTGACACCAAGCTCGGCCATCGCTGCTTGGGCCTCGGCAACACGGATACGCGTCGACTGCTGATGACCAACACCACTAACCCCTCGGCTACCATCGGACAGCCAAATAACCTGCAATGTTGAATTAGCCGCAATGGCTTGCAACAACGCCCCGCCGCACTGCAAAACCTCGTCATCAAAGTGTGGCATAACGACTGTGAGGCGTTCGACAGGTGTTAGTGGCAGTGAGTTTTCTAGATGCTTCAACGTTAATTGATGATCCCTGGCAGTACTTAGAAACCGCTTGTTTTGCCAGTTGGGCGCGAAAAGCAGTGGCTTGGTGGGCTTGCCACTGCGCAACAACCTAGACATTTGCCTGGCAGGTAGCACACACCAAGCTTCGGTAAATCCACGCCCTTGGTTGCGCAAACAACTGCGCACGGCCTGCAAATTAGTGCCGACGTCATCACCATTATGAATCAAAAAATTTGGCCACAGAGGCGTCTTTGACTCGTAAAAAGCGACCAACATTTTTGCCGGCAAATCATCAATTCTTTCTAGCAACAACCTAGTGTTTTCGCCCTGCCGCGGATAAGGAGCAACAAAAGATTTACTTAATTCATTGAAAGGCATCAATGAGTCGCCATGTGCACGTTCGAGTGATGGCACTTTTTTTCTTGGATCACCAAAAGCAAAGCCAGGATTAACAATTGGCAATTCTGTAACGACCGTTGGCATTGAAACAATATTCAACGGACGTCGCATCAATCGTGGCCACTGCATTTTTACTCCATGTAACCTAGAGCACGCATGGTTTCGAGCAACTTTTCATCATCCTCTTCAACATCGCCTTGAAAAGTGCGCGGAGTTAAAGTCACTGCGCCACTGCGCGTGCGGACTGGATTTTTTTGATTGTACTCGTCTTTAAAACAATCAGTCATAACTCTGCCATCCATGTAGTCATCTACTTCGAGCCCCATCAAATGCATCATTGTTGGCGCCATGTCGGCAATTTGAAAGCCGGTGATGCGTTCACCAGATTTAACGACATCGTCGCCTTCCCACCCGTAAATACCTTGCGGTCGATGCATCGCAGGACAGCCCTCTACTGCAGGCTCTGCCACTACTGGATGCAATGGGCTAGGCGACATATTGCACGCTGTTTCTTTAGTGATGCACTGGATATCAGGGGCAATATGTAGCTGCTCGCCCTGCCATAAATCTTCGCGCTTGTAAGCACGTGCAATTATTGTTGCACCGTCTGGTGCGCGCATTTCTGTAACTTTTGAAATAATTTCTTCGCGCAGCGCTTCGTATTCGGCGCCCTCATTAACAATTCCGTGCGGCTCGCGCCCCTTTAGGTTAATTAACACGATGTCTTCTCCACCCGAGAAACTAGAGTAAGCCCGAGTTTTTGACCAATCAATCATATCAGCAATGGTTTGTTCTTGCCCTTTGCCAAGCTTGCGTCCGCGCGCAGTAAGAATTCGTAAAATACCGGTACGACGCAACACACTATTCCATTTTTTAGCCAACCAAAGTTTACGCTTCATTGCAGGTGCAGATGACTTTAAAACCAAATAGCCGTTATCAAGCAACCACTTGTTCATATAGTAACGGTAAGTAATTGGACCAAAGCCGTGGTCTGAGCAAGTTCCGAAAGCCACTTCGCCTTCGAGAGTTTTTGCCTTATCACGAAGGCGTCCAAAAGCTGCATCGACTGCGGAGTAAACATCGGCTAGCATGTTTTGCCTGGATTCCCATTTTCCGGGATTGGCTTTTTGCCACTGCGGGTCTTGATAGCACCAAGCCTGGTGAGATGTTAAGTCTACTTGACGGAAAACTAAAACGAACAAATCGGGATCGTACTTATCTATACAATATTCACCCATGCGAGTTATTTGCTCGATAACGTGATATAGCGACTTCACCGCAGCTGCCTCGTTGGAAGAGTGAAATATCATTTCTGGCTCATTATCCGCAGGCACGTCGCCGATTGCATCTTCTAACTCTTGGCGCAATTCTGGCGGATAGATAAAATCAGAATTACGGTCAGGAGTCAGCAAACCGCCAATCATGCAGCCGTTTACTTCTTCGACTGGAAAAGTAAGCGGCATAGTGATCGAACATACTTTTTTGCCGGCTGCCGATGCAAGTTTAAAAATGCTAGGCGCCTGTACTGATTCTAAAGAAACCACTGGTCGCTGGTATGATCCTGGGCGCTGCTCGCGAAAGAAAAATACGCCATGCTTGCCAGGATGCACCCCTGTCATGAAAGACGACCAAGCCAAAGATGAATTGGGTGGGTTGGTTGAAAGGAGCGGCCCCATGGTGCCATTACTCTGCATAGCCGCCAAATTGGGCAGCTTGCCATCTGCAATCATCGGGTCGATAATGCTAAATGTTGCACCATCGATGCCGGCAAAAATTACTCGCTTACGTTTGTTGTCAGTCATCACTAGTTTCGGTTAAACAAGGATACCCTATCGGACACCACTTTTACTATAACAGGGTCAAGCTGTTTTAGAACAGCACACAAAATGGTGTAAAATACGCCAGCAAACAGCAAGCCGTAAATCATGTGCTCTTCGAGCCCAACTACAAAAACAGATGCGACGACAACAGCTGTCAATGCAAAGTATGGCAGCAGTTTGGCGAATATAGGAAGCGGCGAACCGAGACGCTGGGCAACCACAACTACTTTAATTACAAACTCGACCGCAGCAGTAATCGCAGAGGCCATCGCTGCTCCGAGAATGCCATACCGCGGGATCAACAGCAAGTTAAGCACCAAGCTAGACACTGCAATTGCGCCACCAATCAAAGGTGCTTTGCGTTCAGTATCTTTATAGCCAAGCATTACAAAGCCGATAGGTCCGCCAAGGCAGTCGAACAACACAGCGACTAATAACACTTGCAACATCTGCGAAGTAGTGCCGATAACACCATTCTCTGGACTACCGTTTAGATAATCACTACCAAAGAACTCGGCTATTGTGCCTGAGTAAATAAACACAAAAGCAGCTAGTGGAATGGCCCAAAACCCTTGCCAGCGGACGGCTCGAGCATAAGTTTCGCGGACGGCACTTAGGTCTTTATTGCCGCCAGTTTGTTGAGCCATACGCGGAAACAATGCCGTGTTAAACGCAATGGTAATCGTGTGAAAGATAACTGCCACGCGCACCGCTTGTGCATAAATAGCACGTGCCGTATTAGGGTTGGCCTCAGCCCCCTCGACCATGCTAACGAATAATACTCCGATCAATAATATATCAAGACGATTGCGTAACATACGCAGCATACGGAACACCGCGATAAAGCCTGACTTTTTGATCAGCGACAGAGCATTGACAATAGAATAACGCTCTAGTGGTTGGCTAACTAAATTCTTTTTGGTAAGCCGTTGCATAACCAAAGCACGAATTGACGACCCAATCAAAAAACCAATTAGCACTCCGCGAACACGATATTGCATTGGCAACAGGTAGATAGCAAGTAGAGCCAAACCGGCACGCAGTAAGCCGGTCAATATTTCAATGACTGCTGGCTTAGCCATCTGTTCGTGAGCCTGAAAAAGAGAATCACATATTGAACCAATCGCATCTGCAAAAACCACAGCCATGGTAATAGCCAACAAAACAAAATGGCCTGGCACAAATGAATTACTTGCCGATTGCTCAAAAAACAAATACCCGCTAAGGGCCACAGATGCAATTACAACACCAATAATTACAGCTAACACCCCATCAGTGTGATATTTTGCCGTTAAGTTCTTTGCGCGCGCAACTTCGCGGGTAATAACCAACGGTATGCCAAATGAAGAAATCATGCCGCCGAAAAACAAGAATGTGGTCATCAGCGAATAAACGCCGTTTTCTTCGGTATCAACTTGACGTGCTAACAGCATGCCAAACACCGCGTAAATAGCGATGCTTAAAAACTTCGCCACGGTCAACAGCAGCGAATTTTTGGCGATTAAACTCAACTAAAAAGAGGGATCAATGTGTTACGCAAGCGCTGAAACAAATCAGCTGTTGCGCGAGTGTCACGCAAACAATACTCTGCGATATCGTCGTACTTGCCAGCGCGAGCTTTGGATGCCACCATACTGCCATCCATCTTGCCTTTAGGTGACTCTACTTCAAATCGTCGACACCAGTAGTCGAGGGAATATGACTCGCGCGCTGCGCCTTGAAAATTAAGGACTTCCATTAAGTCGCAATGATCTTTAATGCTATAGCGATATCCGGTCAATTGGCGACTTGGCGTTACATTTAACATTGCAGAACGAGTCATCAAAACTGGCCCGTCATAGCCACGCCCGTTATAAGTAACTACGGTGCCCCACTCGGAAGCCAACTTCCAAAACTCTGTAAGAATTTCGCGTTCGTTGCCACGATAAACTTTGGTGCCTGGAATATCTTGGTAGTCTTCCCATTTGCAACCTGACCCATGCACTAACACCGCCCCTTGATCTTTCGCTAAATTCCAAATGCCAATTGAGACCACACGCCCCACGCCGCGAATCAAGGCCAAGCGATTTTGGATGTCTTCTTTACCCTTACTCGACTTACGCGACATCAAATAATGGCGCGTCGCTTCGTCGAGTTCTTCCCACTCGAGCCCTGCAACCTCGATATCGAAAGCAACAATCGGCGAGCGCAAGCCGTCGGGTGTAGCAGTATTATTCGTCATCGCCGGTATATCCTAACTGATTCAGGTTGTCGATAAAGACTTGGCTAAGCCCTTCACCGGGAATCATCGGCGCCGTCGCTTCGCGGAAACCACGGCGATAATCGACCTCTGACAAAACGGGGTGCGCCGCTTGCCATTCGTCGGACATTAGATAGCGCAGTGACTTTCCTTCCATGTAATCGCCGGCAGCCAAAGACATTAAATCTAGAATAAACGGTGCGATGTCGTAGATATAGCCGATCTTGCGTTTGCCAGCCTCAAGCAACCCTTGCTTTCGCACGCCGGGACCGGCAAGAATAAAAATACCTGGAGGGCCTTCTTCGTGCGCGCCTGATTGAGGGTGATTTGGCTTTGTAATATTTGCCGGCCCCATGCCGTGGTCAGAAATAATCAAAAAGCGTGCATTCGGTGGAGCGTTATCAACCACTTCGCCAATCCATTCATCAACTTGAATATAAGCCTTGTCGATATGGTCGCCGATCAAATCACTCATTTCGGTTGGCACAGGATACCTAAAAGCCTCGGGCTGACGGTAGCGCCAAAAAAAGTGTCCGGCGACGTCGGGAAGGCCGAAATACAGCATGCGCAGATCAGCACTACGCCCACTGTTTTGCAGTTGGTTAAATATTTTTTGATGAGTACGATCGGCGTGAAAGGTGCCGCGGAAAAGAGTGTCGCGCTGATAAGGAACTTTCCATTCTCGTGGTATCGTCCCGAATTGAGAATTGTATTCGGCGACTAGCATTCCTTTAGGTTGGCCCTCGTCAAGCAAATGACCAATGTCATCCTGCAAGTCTTCGGGGTAAGTCAACAGCGGGATGCCCTCATCCCACAACATCGGTTTCCAGAGAATCGCAGCTTGAACTTGCGCGGCATAAGATGCAACTATACGCCCATTATCAATTTCTTCGGCTGGCCAAGAAACCCACCATGCCACGGAATCGACAATGCGATTATTATCGGCCGCGATATTCCAGACTGCAGGAACCTTGCGGCAATTAGACGTGAATGGCAAACCGTCTCGTAAAAGATTGCCGTATTCATCTTCTTCGGCAAAATTTAGAACGCCATGTTCTTCGGCAACAACCCCGGTAGCAATGGACGTCCAGAGGCGTGGTGAATAGGTTGGCACATCGGTGAATAGTTTTCCGCCAACGCCACTCTCAATTAGAGCTGTTAAATTAGGAACTTTTCCGGCACGCATTAATGGCTGCAAAACGGGTAAAGTCATACCATCGACGCCGATCACAATAAGTGGTGGCTCGTCAAAGGGTGGATCAGGTGTTAACTTGAAACAAGCTAAGACAAGTAACGGCAGGCAGAGTGGAAGTTTAGGCACAAATTAGTTTAGCTTAACGCCAACTCTTTTGCGCCGCTTAGATAGTCGGTTTCGCAAAAACCACCACCCAACCACAGTCAATAAATATTGCGGGACCAGCACGGTGAACTCGGCCTGCTGCTCACGCTTGAGGTCTACCGAACATCCGCCGGCTGAGAGATCAAGTCCACCGCCTCCGCCGCCACCACCGCTGCTCCCTTCAAAGGTGAAGCCTGGAATAACGGCACCCTGGCCAGAAGCAGTGATTACCTTGAGGGCATAACTTCCGGATGAGGGGTTATTGGCGGTGGTTGCCTTCAATTCGTTCGCCGCCACTACAGATGTGGCCGAAGCTAGTTTACCGCCAAGACCTGTAACTGGATCAACGCCAAACCATACCTCAACAACGTCAGTGAAGCCATCACCGAATAGGTCGACAATGGTACCGCCAGTTTTAGGACCCTTGCGCGGAGTAAAATCACTTATGCTCGGATCGGCAGCGGCTACGTATTCAAAAAAAGATGGCACCGACAAATCAGGTGAAGCAGGATTTACAATCAACAAATCAACTTCGCCAATAGCGTGCGCCGGCAATTGCATATGAACAATTTTTGCGCTCTTAAAAGTAAAAGATACTAGCTGACCATCTACATAAAACTGAGACACTTCATTAAAGTTATCGCCATTAATGAAAACTGTTGTACCGCCAGCCGCCTGACCTTTTGGCGGCCACGATTGGGTAAACACCGCCTGGCCAGTAAACGCCATGCCGTCTTCAAGAATAGATTGTTGGCCGTCAGGGTTATGCACTGCGACATCAACAAGAGCTAGTGGCACAGCAGGAGTAACCACCGACAAGGTATTGGCGTCGACAAAAGTAACGTCGTCAGATTCAATACCACCGAAGAGGACGAAGGCGCCGTCCTGAAAATTGGTGCCGGAAATTGTGATTGTTTCGCCGCCTACAGATGACACTTTGAATCGCGAAACGCTATTTATATTGGGCGCAGGCGCGATTACATCTACTACTGCTGAAGCTGTTTCAAAATCACCGTTTGGCGCTAATAAATACAGATCGTAAGACGCAATTTCTGCGGCTTGATTAGCGCTCACCGTTGCCCGCACATAGGATGTGTTGCTAGTTACTCCGCTTATTGACAAATAACTGCTTTTGTCAACTAGCGGGGTGCCGGGTTCGATATTGCTGCCGAAAATAGTGATAATCGTTGATGCTGCTGGCTCCAACAGTAGAGTCAAGCTTGCAGTTTCGTTCATCGAACTGTTGGTGTTTGCGGGCAGTCACCCTGCCC
>JACKQG010000713.1_pt1 | contig 47213 bp, 50 predicted proteins | sample 8237621 | NCBI WGS metagenome assembly JACKQG01 (sample SAMN15677084, study PRJNA649215) | marine metagenome | biome: marine; feature: Black Sea; material: saline water; isolation source: suspended particulate matter (SPM) from the Black Sea western gyre | collected 2013-06-09/2013-06-10 | depth... | reverse complement strand
TCTAAATTATCATGTAAGACATAATAATCCATACGCAAAGTATCTTTTTCTGAAATATACGCTTCAGAAAAATGCTCATAATCTCCAATATTTAACGTTACATTATAATTGTTAATAGGATAGGAAACAAACCATTCACTAACATTTACCCAAGAGTTAAAATACTGATTCCATTCTGAAGTATCTTTTCTTAAATCCCCATTTGAAACAATTTTTGAAGGGTAACGAGCTGTACAGGTAATACGCATACTATCTGGCTCATCAGATTGATGATCTTTACATGGCCACCAAACACTAGCTCCTAAACCTTGACAAGAAACTCCAATCCAAGGATTTCCATTATCATCTTTTTTCCAAGAAAAACCTCCATCCCATGGTGCATTTACCGCTTCCCTAGGATAGCCACTGTACAAGACCTTAATATTGGCTTGTTCTCCTTTTTTAAGTACTCTTGGGAAATCAATATAGATTGCATCAAACTCACGACTATATTCAAGTTCCTTCTGTTCAAACTCAATTCGTATCACCTCCATGTTCTGAGATAAATCAATTTGCATTTTATCAAAGTCAGAAACAACAGTAAAATAAATAATGTTATACGATTTTTCTAAAGATTTTTCCTTTTCATCAACCATTACAGATAAGTCATAAAAAGTTACATCAAAACAAGTCCTGAGTTCGGTAAGATTTCCTCTCAAAGAATCTTTTCTACTATACTCTTGTGCTGTTCCTAAAAAGGAAAAAGCAATAAAGAATAATATTATCGTCTTTTTTTTCATAAAAAAAGCCCTTTTTCAAGGGCTATTTAAATATATATACTTTTTTATTTTGAAAATGTTATTTCACAAGATGAAGTTTGGGTGCCTGCTAAAGGAACATCAAATGCAAGATTCAATGTTAAATCTCCATTTGTCGCAGTTTCAATTTTTCCAGAACCTGTAATATCAACATCAACCACACCAAAGTCTCCTGTATCAAGTGAAATTTTTTGATCATCCTGAATAGTAACGGCTCCATCATAAGAAACATCAGCCAACACATTTTCTCCACTTATATCCATAGAAACAACTCCATATTCCTCACCTGTTATCTCAATAGATTCAGGAAACATATCATTTAATGGAACTGGAAAATCTCCTACTAAAGGAATACTAATAACAAGATCATCACATACAGAGAAAATACTCCATAACCCTTGAGCGTTATCATAAGCATACTCACAACTTCCATCATTATTAGTTGCTAGATCTTTATAATTCATAGCAGTAATATCAGTACAACCATCAATAAGCACTTCTTCTTTCTTACAAGAAGAAACAACAAGAGATACTCCTATAAACAATACTGTTGATATTTTAAAGATATTTTTCATTTTGAATATAATTTAGTTATTAAATAAAAAAAAGTTGCCATCAAAGATAGCAACTTTTTTATTATTTAATATATTTTATTGATTAAACAAGCACATTACCGTTTGCTTTAGCCTCAGCTAAAACAGCAGCAATACCTTTTTTATCAATTGTTCTTAATGCATTTACTGAAACTTTTAGAATAACTGTTTCACCAGTTTCAGGAATAAAAAACTTTTTAGTTTGTAAATTCGGATAGAATTTTCTTTTTGATCTATTCTTAGCGTGAGAAACGTTGTTCCCTACCATTACTTTCTTTCCTGTTATTTGACAAATTCTTGACATATCTTCTTAATTTAGGGCTGCAAATATACAATCTAATCTAAATAAATTGAAATTTATTACTGTTTTTTTATCTCAGTATAAAGTAAGCTTAAGGCACTTTCAGATGCTTGATTAACAACAGATTGCCTATCTCCTAAAAAAACAAAGCGACTAACCACTACCCCTACTACACTTGCAATAGCAATAAAAACAGTTCCAATTGGATTTTTATTTGTACCACCAGCAGGACCTGCATAGCCAGTTGTCGCTATAGCAAAGTTTGCGTCAAATTTTTCCAAAACACTTTTAGCCATCTGATTAACAACTTCAACACTTACCTCAGTTTTTTCATCAATAATGGATTGTCTAACCCCTAGAATTTTTGTTTTAATTTCATTCTGATAAGCGACAACACCACCTTTAAAAAAAGAAGAACTACCTGGTAGGCTAGTTAATTTTGAAGCAATTAATCCTGCAGTACAACTTTCGGCAACTGCAATACTGACTCCCTTTTCTATACACAATTGCTGTAAGTTATTTAGCAATGACATTTCTTAGAAACCAATAGTTGGTCCTGTCAAATGTTTTTGTTCTTTAGGACGAATACTCATCACAGGAATTTCAGAATTATTAATAATATATCTAGCGGTAACGCTTATATTATTAGACAATGTTAATTCCTCTTTCTTGGTCATTATCATAATTAAATCAGCATCAAAACGTTTTTGATATTTAAAAACAAAATCACCTAAAGTTTGTTTCTTCTCTCCCTCAACCAACTCAGCAGAACATTTTACCCCAGCATCAGTAATGAATTTTTTTACTTGATTAATATTTTTAATTAGTTTTTCTCTTACCTCTTGATTATCCCTCAATACGACAGACACTAAACGAATAGTTGAATCCCAATACCTAGCGTACTCTAAAGCGTAAGTAACCTTTTCCTTTGTTTGTTTTTCCAAGTCAAGTGGAAGAATAATATTCTCGCAACCTTCACGATGATACTTTCCTTTAATTGTAATAACAGGACAATGTGCCAATCTTACTACACGTTCAGCATTAGAACCCATTATTTTTTTAGCTGAACCATCTGAACCATCAGTTCCCATAACAATTAAGTCAGCAGAAATCATTTCAGCCACTTCATTAATTTGGTTATATACTTTTCCTTTAGCTACCAAAGTTTCAACATGAACACCATATTTATCACCATATTCTTTGCCTATTTCTTGTAGCTTCTGATTTACCTTTAGCTGTAATTCATGACTTTTATCATCTAAAAATAAAGACTGCATCATGCTTTGCTCTTCAACTACTGAGAGTAAAACTACTTCAGATTTTTTAATTTTTGCTAAATTAAAGGCTTGACCTAGAGCTATCATAGATTGTGCTGAAAAACCAATAGGAACTAATATTTTACTTGCTGATATTGACATATTATTTATATTTTTGACGATACAAAATTACATATTTATATGCATATAATAGCAGAGACTGAATTAATACTTACTCCAGAAAATAAAATTTACCACCTCAATTTATCTAAAGATGAAATTGCTAACGACATAATACTAGTAGGAGATCCTGACAGGGTAAGCATAATTTCAAATAAATTTGATAGTATTGAACATAAAATACAGAACAGAGAATTTGTTACCCACACAGGAATATTAAATGGAAAAAGAATTAGTGTAATAGCAACCGGAATTGGTCCTGACAATATTGATATTGTTGTTAATGAACTTGATGCTTTAGTAAATATTGATTTCAAAACCCGAACCATAAATAAGAAAAAGAAAACCCTTAACCTTATTCGTTTAGGAACCTCAGGAGCCTTACAAAAAGATATAGAAGTTGACTCTTTTCTAGTTTCATCTTTTGGATTAGGGCTCGATAACATTGCTCATTTCTATGAATCAGAAGAAATAATTGAACAGGAGATGAGTTGCAAATACAAGCAACATGCTAACTGGCCAGAAAATTTATCAAACCCTTATATTGTAAAAGCATCAGACAATCTGCTTTCACTTTTTCCAGATGTAAAAAAAGGAATAACAGCAACTGCTCCTGGGTTTTATGGTCCTCAAGGAAGAACCTTAAGATTAAACCCCTCTATTACAAACTTACATGAAAAGATGGAGAGTTTTAAGTATAAGGAGAATAGAATTACAAATTTTGAAATGGAAACTTCTGCTCTATATTATTTAGGACAATCACTGGGTCATAATACGTTAACAATATGCGCTATAATAGCTAACCGACTAACAAAAGAGTACAGTAAGGATTACAAAAAAACAGTAGAAAAAATGATAGACTTAGTACTTAAAAGAATCTGCTAGCAGTTATCGCAACACTCTTCAGCTTGTACTAGTTTGCATGAATAAACTGCCAAAATAGCCCCAAGGATTGTTGCTACAACATACAGCCATAAATGGGTTAAATCTCCTGAAAAAATTGCTGGAGCTATAGATCTAGCCGGATTCATAGAGGCCCCACAAATAGGTCCTGCAAAAGTAGCCTCAAAAGCAACAACTCCACCAACAGCTAAGGCAGCCGTAATTCCCTTTTCCTTTGACCCAGTTGAAACATTCAGAATCACAAACATTAAAATAAAAGTCAAAATAAACTCCAATATAAAGGATTGCTCCCAATTCCCTTTTAAAGGTAAGGTTTCACCCATAGTACTTGCCTCTGGAAAAATAAAATATAAACTTGCTGATGCCAAAATTGCCCCTAACAACTGAAAAGAAATATAAGGTAAAATCTGATTTTTTGGGAAGCGTTTTGCTACTGCAAAAGCAATCGTTACTGCAGGATTAATGTGTGCTCCCGATATATCACCAATTGCATATATCATAGCCATTACCACTAATCCAAATGAAATGCCAACTCCCAGATGACTTACTGTACCTCCAGTAATTTCATTAATAATAATCGCGCCAGTACCTACAAATACCAAAATGTAAGTTCCTAATAATTCTGCCCAATACTTTTTCATAATATTTTTTCTTTTAATTTATTCATAATTACCTCAGGAGCAAAACAAGGTTTACCCGTTTTTTTATTTATAAAAACCAAAATCACTTCACCAACATTCAACAGTTCACCTTTTTCATTTAAAGTTTCGTAATGAAAAGTAATTTTTGCTGACGGCAATTCTTTAATAGTTGTTCTTATAGTTAGCTCATCATCATAAAAAGCAGGTTTCTTATACTTAATATTCATATTTACAACAGGAAGTGCAAAGCCCATTGCCTCAATTTCTTTATATGAAAGCCCTAAGGAACGCAAAAGCTCCACCCTTCCTACTTCATAATACTGAGCATAGACTCCATAGTACACAAAACTCATTTGATCCGTTTCGCCATACCTTACTCTAATTTTTGTTTCAAAAGAATACATGCTGCAATAATACGTACAATATTTTTATTTCTTAATATTGTAGCCTTATGAAGTTAAAAAAATATACAATATATATAGCAGTGCTTTTGCTTTTTTCGTGCACTGCAACCTACAATTTACAATCGTCTGATAGCGAAACAATTGAAATAAAAGCAAATGCAGATAGCAGTGCATTAGCTATTATTGCTCCCTATCAAAAAGGAATTGAAGCAGAAATGAATGAGGTGCTTACCTTTTCAAAAATTAGCTTAACAAAACAAGGCACTGAGTCGTTATTAGGGAATTTTGTAACTGACCTATGCCTAAACTATGCTGATGCACATATGTGTGTAATGAATAATGGAGGATTGAGAACCACAATAGATAAAGGCCCTATTAATAGAGGAAAACTATACGAGCTAATGCCTTTTGACAATGAATTAGTAGTGCTAGAATTAAATAAAGAAGATTATTTAGGACTTTTAGATTACATCTGCAAAAGAGGTGGAGAGCCTTTTTCGGGTATCAATATAACTATGGATAAAGAAGGGAATGTGTTAAGTAATTCCTGGCCAGTAAATTTTGAAAATAATGAAAAAGTAAAAGTTATTACTTCTGATTATTTAGCTAATGGAGGAGATAAAATGAGTTTTTTTCAAAATAAAGAACAATATAAAGTAGGTTTAAAATTGAGAGATGCAATTATTGATCATTGCACCAAAACTGATACCATCACTGCAACACTTGACGGAAGGATAAAAATAATTGACAATGAGTAACAGAAGACACTTTATAAAACAAAGCGGATTAGGAGCTATTGGACTCTCGTTTATTCCACAACTTTCCTTTGGAAATAATAAGGACATAAAACTTACTATTTTACACACGAATGATATGCACAGCCATATTCACCCCTTTACAAGTGGAAGAAATAAAGGTTTAGGAGGAATGGCACAAAGAGCTGCACTAATCAAACAAATAAGAAAACAAGAAGAGCATGTACTCTTATTAGATGCTGGAGATATTTTTCAAGGAACTCCTTACTTCAATGTTTATGGAGGAGAGCTAGAGTTTAAACTTATGAGTGAAATGAAATATGATGCCGTAACCTTAGGTAATCATGATTTTGATAATGGATTAGAAGGATTAAAAAAACAACTCCCTCACGCTAACTTTCCATTTTTAATTGCAAACTATGATTTTTCAGACACCATATTAAAGAATACTTTTAAACCATACAAAGTATTCCGAAAAGGAGATTTGAAAATAGGAGTGTTCGGAATTGGTATAGAATTAGATGGTCTAGTCCCTAAAAAATTGTATCAAAATACTGTATATCAAGACCCTATTTCTACAGCTAATCATTACGCAAATCTTTTAAAGCAAAAAGAAAAGTGCGATTTAGTTATTTGCCTGTCTCATTTAGGCTTCAAATACAAGGAAGAAAAGATATCAGACATGACTTTTGCAAGCCAAACGCGTGATATTGATTTAATTATAGGAGGACACACACACACCTTCTTAAAAAAGCCTGTCAAGCAACTTAACTTAGACGAAAAAGAAGTGCTAATCAACCAAGTTGGATGGGCAGGAATTAACATTGGCAAGATCGATTATCATTTTAGTCAAAATGATGGTTTAAAAAAAGTTTTTGGTAGATCAATATTTATTGAAAATGGCTCTGAAAATGCATAATAATATGACTTTTAAAAAGTTTTAAACAAAAGCTCTTATCTGATAATTCAACTCTGTAAAAAAAAATGTAAAGTCAAGCGCAAATTTTCTTTTTTATTAACGATAAGTTCTTCATATTTGCTCAAACCAAAAAGAATAGAACAGAGCTTAAAACGAATTACTAAAAGCTAAATCAAGACCACAAAATGCAAGAAAAAAGTCATCAAGAAGTTTGGAATAACTGCCTAACAATAATCAGAGACAATGTAACTGCTCAAAACTTTAAGACCTGGTTCAAACCTATTAAAGCAGTTGCTCTTGAATACAAAACACTTACTATACAGGTGCCTAGTCAGTTTTGTTTTGAATGGTTAGAAAAACATTATCTAACTCTTATGAAGAAAACAATCATGAGAGTGATAGGAAAAGATGCAAAATTAGAATACAATATCTTACTTGAAAATTCATCAAATAAGAAACCATATATCTCTAAAGTACCAAGTAGCGGACAAGCTGATGTAAAGAACAATCCTATCAGTATGCCTATTAGCATGAATAGTTCTTCTATCAGAAATCCTTTTATAATTCCTGGTTTACAAAAAATAAACATCAACCCTCAATTAAATGAGTCATACACCTTTGACTCTTACGTTGAAGGTGAGTGTAATCGTTTAGCCCGTTCTGCAGGATTTGCTGTTTCACAAAACCCTGGAGGAACATCCTTCAACCCACTATTCATTTATGGATCAGGAGGGCTTGGCAAAACTCACTTAGCCAATGCTATTGGTATTGAAGTAAAAAATAATCACCCTGAAAAAATTGTATTATATGTTTCTGCTGACAAATTCTTAACCCAATTTGTTGACGCAATTAAGGATAATAAAAGAAATGATTTTGTTCACTTCTACCAATCTATTGATGTATTAATTATTGATGACGTACAATTTCTTTGTGGAAAAGAAAAAACACAAGATGTTTTCTTCCATATTTTCAATCACCTCCACCAAAATAAAAAACAAGTTATCTTAACTTCCGACAAAGCTCCTGTTGATATTATTGGGATGGAACAAAGATTGTTATCTCGTTTCAAATGGGGACTTTCAGCTGATTTACAGTATCCTGACCTAGAAACAAGATTAGCTATCTTGAAAAAGAAAATCAAAAAAGATGGTATTGACATTCCTTATGAAGTAATAGAGTATATTGCTTATTCTATCACTACAAATGTTAGAGAATTGGAAGGTGCATTAATTTCATTATTAGCCCAATCCTCTTTAAACAGAAAAGAAATTACAATTGACCTAGCTAAAAACATGCTAGATAAATTTGTGAAAAATACAGTAAGAGAAGTTTCTATTGATTATATTCAAAAAGTTGTATGTGATTATTTTGATATTCCTATTGAAACTATGAAGTCAAAAACTAGGAAAAGAGAAATTGTACAATGTCGTCAATTGGCCATGTATTTTTCCAAGCAAATGACCAAAAACTCTTTAGCTATGATTGGAAAACATTGCGGAAACAAAGACCACGCTACTGTCTTACATGCTTGCAAAACAGTCAATAACTTAGCCGATACGGACAAGCGCTTCAAAGGGTATATTTCCGATATTGAGAAAAAGTTAACGCTTTCTTAAACTATGAAAATCCTAATGGTTTGTTTAGGAAACATCTGCCGATCACCTCTTGCAGAGGGAATACTTTCGTCTAAAGGAAAACACCTTAACCTTGAAGTAGATTCAGCTGGAACAGCCGCTTATCATATTGGAAAACAACCTGATATTCGATCAATTGAAATTGCCAATAAATACACTATTGATTTAAATCAACAAAGAGCTAGGCAATTTTCAAGAGCAGATTTTGATAAATTTGACATTATCTATGCTATGGATACTAATAATTACACTCACCTTATTAGCTTAGCTTCTACCGAAACAGAACGCAATAAAATAAGGATGATTTTGAATGAAATTAATCCAAAAGCTTATCAGTCAGTACCTGACCCATATTATGGTGGAGAGAATGGCTTTCAAGATATATACAACATGCTTGACAAAGCATGTGACAAAATAATACAAAACATTGAATAAAGGAAAATTATATCTAATCCCAACAGTTTTAAGTGACGACTCACAAGAAGCCGTCTTACCTTCTATCATCACGAATCATATTAAAGAAATAAATATTTTTATTGTTGAAAACATAAGAACTGCCAGAAGACATATCAAAAAAATTTATAGAGAAAAGGATATTGATAATACGACTTTCTATGCTTACGGAAAACATGATACACTTAGCTTAGAACAGGATTTCCTACCTCATATTTTAAATGGAGAAAATGTCGGATTACTTTCAGAAGCAGGCTTGCCTTGTATTGCTGATCCTGGTTCAAAAATTGTAGCATATGCCCATGATTTTCAGATTGAGGTAGTACCTTTAGTTGGCCCATCCTCTATCCTACTTGCATTAATGAGCTCGGGGATGAGTGGCCAAAATTTTGCATTCACAGGCTACCTTCCAATTGATAAAGTAGAGCGTAACAGAGCAATTCGTAACTTAGAAAGTTTGGCAAAAAAGACTGGACAAACTCAAATTTTTATGGAAACCCCTTATAGAAATAATCAATTATTGGATACTTTAAAAGCACAATGCAATAACAAAACAAGATTATGTATTGCCGCAAATATTACTTCAAAAACTGAATTTATTCAGACCAAAACTATTGAAGAATGGAAACAAACAAAAGTAGACATACACAAACAACCGTCTATATTTTTACTCTCTTAAACAAGAAATTTTATTCGCTTATATTTATCGTAAGTAATTTTCTATATTTGCCTAATGGATAGAATACAGGACATAATTAAAAAACTTCCAAAACCTTTAAGAAATAAATATCTTATTTTATTTTTATTATTCATTTTATGGGTCGTTTTTATAGATGATTATAATTTAATTAATCAAAGTAAAATCAAGAATACTGTTGATGATTTAAAGATTCAAAAAGAATTCTACATTTCCGAAATCAAATCAGATAGCACTGAATTATATAAGCTACAAAATGACCCTGCTGAGCAAGAAAGATTTGCTAGAGAAAAATTCTTAATGAAAAAAGAAAATGAAGATATATTCATAATACGAGAAAAAGAAAATGAGTAAATTATTTTCAGCATTTAATGCTGCAACAAAAAAGGAATGGATTGAGAAAATCACAACTGACCTAAAAGGAGCTGATTATAATGAAAAATTAGTTTCAGATGCTCAAGGTATTGAGATTTTTCCTATTTATCATGCTAACGACAACACTCCTGTTTTCAATAGTTCTTTTCCTGACAATTGGGAAAGCTATCAGCTTATTAATGCAAAAAACCCAAAAGAAGGAAATATAAGAGCATTAGAAGCTTTACAAAATGATGTAAGTGGATTATGTTTCACTAACCCAAACAAACTAGCGATTTTACTAAAAGGCATTGAAATAGAACACATCAGAATTGATTTTAAAGATTATGATGCTGAATTTATATCTCAATGGAAGGAATATTCAAAAGGAAAAAATGTAAAAGGTGCTTTTCACGGAATAGAAGACACTACTCTATTAAGTACCATTTTTGCTAAAGGAAAGACGGCTAAAGAAGAAATTGACACTGCTTTTATAAAAGGAATTGATACGATAAAAAATATCCAATTTCATTTTGAAATAAGTAGTAACTATTTTTTAGAGATTGCAAAACTTAAAGCATTTAGAATACTCTGGGAAGAAAAAACAGGAACTACTCCATTTATTTTTGCTTCAAGCTCGCTTAGCAATAAAGAACAAGAATATGCTTATAATAATATTCTTAGAAGTACTACAGAATGTATGTCAGCAATTTTTGGGGGAGCCAATGCAATTATGATTAATTCCTACAATCATAGCTTTGAAATGCCAACAGAGTTTTCTGAAAGAATTGCAAGAAATCAGCAAACTATACTTAGGCAAGAAAGTTATTTGGATAAGGTAAGCGACCCAACAAAGGGTGCATACTATATTGATTATTTAGTAAATGAATTATTAAAAGATTATAACTTAGAAAATACGAACAAAGAAGGAATTAACAATAAGCTAACTTGGATAAGCCCTGAGCAAATTGAAATTAAAAGTCAATATACAAAACAAGATGTTAAAGAAGTTGAACACTTAAATTTTGTTGCTGGATTAGCGCCAAGTTTAAGAGGACCTTATTCAACTATGTATGTTATGCGTCCTTGGACAATAAGGCAATATGCAGGGTTTTCAACGGCAGAAGCATCCAATGAGTTCTACAGAAAAAACTTAGCTGCTGGTCAAAAAGGACTTTCAGTAGCTTTTGATTTAGCAACTCACAGAGGATATGATTCCGACCATGAAAGAGTAGTTGGTGATGTAGGTATGGCAGGAGTTGCAATTGATTCTGTTGAGGATATGAAGATTCTATTCAATCAGATTCCACTGGATAAAATGTCTGTTTCAATGACTATGAATGGAGCCGTTTTACCCATTTTAGCCTTCTATATTGTAGCTGCTCAGGAACAGGGAGTATCCTTAGAAAAACTTTCAGGAACCATACAGAATGACATTCTAAAAGAATTTATGGTGCGTAATACCTATATCTATCCACCACAACATTCTATGCGTATTATCTCTGATATTTTTGAGTACACTTCAAATAATATGCCAAAATATAATAGTATTTCTATTTCAGGTTATCACATGCAAGAGGCAGGTGCAACAGCTGATATTGAGTTAGCTTACACTCTAGCTGATGGATTAGAATATATAAAAACAGGAATTGCTTCAGGAATGGAAATTGATACATTCGCACCAAGATTATCTTTCTTTTGGGGCATAGGAATGAATCACTTTATGGAAATTGCTAAAATGAGAGCTGCAAGAATGCTTTGGGCAAAAATGGTGAAAGAATTCAATCCAAAAAATCCGAAATCATTAGCCTTACGTACACATTGCCAAACTAGTGGCTGGAGCTTAACAGAGCAAGATCCGTTTAATAATATTACCCGAACATGTATAGAAGCAATGGCAGCTGTAATGGGTGGAACACAGAGCTTACACACCAATGCTTTAGATGAGGCTATTGCACTACCGACAGATTTTTCAGCAAAAATTGCTAGAGACACTCAAATATATTTACAGAAAGAAACAGGAATTTGCAATACAGTTGACCCTTGGGGTGGCTCTTACTATGTTGAAAAATTAACACAGGAGATAGCTGAAAAATCTTGGAAACACATTCAGGAGATAGAAGAACTTGGTGGTATGACAAAAGCTATTGAGACAGGAATTCCAAAGATGAGAATTGAACAAGCTGCTGCAAGAAAACAAGCAAGAATTGATAGTGGAAAGGATATTATTGTTGGTGTAAATACAAATCGCTTAACCAAAGAAGATAAAGAACTTGAAATATTGGAAGTTGACAATACTTCTGTTAGAAAATTACAAATTGAAAGGCTCAATAGCATAAAAGCAAGCAGAGATAGTGAAAAAGTAAAAGCATCCTTAAATGCACTAATTTTAGCTTGTAAAAACAACACAGGAAACGTATTGGAACTGGCAGTAATAGCAGCAAGAGAAAGAGCAACACTAGGAGAAATATCAGATGCTATGGAAACAGTGTTCGGAAGATATATTGCAAAAAATCAAACTATTTCAGGAGTATATAAAATGGAAATACAAAATAACGAAACCTTTAAAAAAGCCCTTGCCTTGTCGGATGAGTTTGCAATAAAGAAAGGAAGACGACCAAGAATTATGATTGCCAAAATGGGACAGGACGGACACGATAGAGGAGCAAAAGTAATAGCAACTTCATTTGCTGACTTAGGTTTTGATGTTGATGTTGGACCTCTTTTTCAAACCCCAAAGGAAGCAGCTAAACAAGCAGTTGAAAATGATGTTCACATTCTAGGAATATCCTCATTAGCAGCAGGACACAAAACATTAGTTCCGCAAGTAATTGCAGCTCTAAAAGAATATGGTCGTGATGATATTTTAGTGATTGCAGGAGGTGTAATTCCCCAGCAAGATTATGATTACCTATACAATGCTGGAGTGAGTGGTGTGTTTGGCCCCGGTACAGTAATTGCAGAATCAGCAATAGATATTATAAATAAAATGATGTAAAAAGATTGAAAAAACTTCCTTTAAAAATTAATCAGGCTTTTTCAATTGAAATTTTTTAACTTTTGGCTTTGTAAAATCAAGACTTTGACAGCAATTAGGCAAAGCATTATGAGCACTCTCATTGGCCCTTACATCATCAGCATTATAACCAAGATTTGAAATAATTTTTCTAATATTCTCAACTGAGTTCTTTTTCGTTTTAAAAGTAACCGTTAAAACTTGACTTTCTACATCCAAATTTACTGCAGTAACTCCTTTTGTAAACTGCATTTCTTCTTCAATCCTATCTTTACAACAATTAGCAACACATTCTGCTGAAGTTTTAATCTGTACTGTTTCTTTTTGTGCCCAAGCATTTATAGTTAAAATGCTGAATAAGGCAATGAATATTTTTTTCATGTTATTATTTATTTAATTATTATTTAATTTTAAATCGAAATCCTGCATATATCATTCTACCATTAATGGGCGCATAAATTAATGAAGCATCAAAAGCAGTATCTGAATTTGGAATAGGTGTTCCTAATATTGGATTTTTCTGGACATAACCTAGTAAATTTTCCCCCCCAACATACACATCAAATTTGCGAAATTTCTTGGTTATTTGAGTATTATACAAGTAAAATGGGTCTGAAAAATTATTCAAAACAGATGGATCTGAATTTAAATTATGATTAGGAATCCTACTCTCACCTACATAGTTAGCCGTAACATCAAACATCCATTTATCAAAATTAGTAGCATAAGAAAGATTTAATAATGCTCTATCTTTTGGAGTAAGCGGAGATTCTTTAATTCCCTCATCATCATAGGTGCTTTTCACATCATTTATCTTATAGGCCATCTTTATATCAAAGCGATCAAACAACTCATAAGCAAAATCCAATTGCATACTAGTTGCATAGGAATCTCCTTCTAAATTATAAAACGATAACTCATTTTGATTTTCAATATCAACCACAATTTGATTTTCAAAATCAGTACGATAGGCATCTGCATTAATAGTACCTTCTCTTCCAAAGAGATAAAAACAATACGTAATGTTCGCACCATAATTCCAAGCTATTTCAGGATTTAAATTGCCAACTGAAATTTCTCTATTAGAAGCTAAAAAAGAAGCATTTTCAACAAACACATTAGCTACACGAAAAGCCTTTCCTGCTGAAAAACGAATTGCCATTTTTTCTGTTGGATTGTATTTCATATTTAACCTTGGTAGATAATTTATTTCTTCAGAATTATTGTAATAATCTGCACGTATTCCAGCAGTCAAATTAAAACTTTCACCCCATTTGTAAGAATACTCTGAAAAAACACCTGTCATCAAATCTACTCTTACGTTATCGGTAAAAGCAGTATCAATATGTCCTGAAAAACTTTCGGTATATCTATCCGCATAATAACTTGTTCCATATTTCAATTTATGGTTAGTACTTCCAATATAAGTTTGTCTGATAAGATTAAGGTATGCACTTTCCTGTAAGCCTTTGTAATTATTCTCTCCAAAAATAGCCGTTTGATTATGCCTTCTGAAAGAAGTTTGCAAACCTGCACTTTTACCAGGAGAGTTTGGTTGTATAGCTCCAGTTTTTGAAGTAAACTCTAATAAGTCATTATGAATATTAACATCATAGGGGTTAATCGCATTTTCGATAGTCCCTCCTAATCTATCCTCAACTAAGCCTCTTGCAGTTAATGAAATGTGATAACTCCCATCCCCCTTATAATCCCATCTGTTTAACATATTTACCTGCTTTACTTTTGGCACATCTAAAAACATATCTTCATTGTGGTCTGGCTCTCCGTCAAAATAAGAAACATGTGTAAACAGATTACTTTTCCAAGCTCCTACTTTTTTAGCAAACAACAAATTATTTTCTAATTTTCCTTCAGAATTCGTATAGCCATTCCAAAATAATTTAGGAGCTGATTCTGGCTTATAATATTCCAAATTAATCTGACCGGCAAAGGATTCAAAACCATTCACAACTGAACCACTTCCTTTTATAATTTGTATCGATTCTATCCAAGTACCTGGGACATAACTCAAACCATAAGCAGAGGAAATCCCTCTTATTAAAGGCATGTTTTCTTGTGTTATCTGCGTATAAGCACCATCCAAACCTAACATTTGAATTTTCTTAGCTCCCGAAACAGCATCAGTAAAATTAACATCAACAGTAGCGTTTGTACTGAAACTTTCCGAGAGATTACAACAGGCTGCTTTTTCCAACTCACCAGTTGAAAGGGTTTGCATATTAATAGAGTTAACTGTAGAGAACTTAGTTGTATTTACCTTCCCCTTTACTTTTACCTCTTTTAGTTCAAGGGATGGAGTAAGGTATATCTGAAGTTGAGTATTAGCCTCTATCAGCTGAGTATATTGTTGATAGCCCACAAAACTCACGACTATAGTTGCAGGAAATGAAGTTGGTTCAACAATTGAGAAATTTCCATCCCCCTCAGTAGCTGCACCAGTTGTAGTCCCTTCCCAATACACATTAGCTCCAGGAATTGGAAGTTCTGATCCATCCTTGATTATTTCAACAACCTTTCCTATTATTTGATTTTGTGCTTTTGTATTTAAACTTGCAATAAGCACTATTGCAATAATTATTATCTTTTTCATTTTTTATTTTATAAAATTAAAACTCTAGTTAACAAGAGTTAATCCTATAGTAAAAATGATTGTATTTGAGATAATTCAGGTTTGTTCAGCTTAGGTGGTGGTATACCACTAAAATAATTATTAACTTTTACAAAATATGATTTACTATCATACGAATTGAAGAAAGAAAGTAAACTAGCTTTTGCTGAAAAATCATGTTCAAAAACAGTTAATATAGTTTCAAAATCATAATGAATATTCTGAGTACTACTTGCGCAGGATTCATCATTAGTTTCAGGGCAACATGATTTTACAACCTCAAGCATACAACACGAAACTTTTTCTTGTTCCTCATTACAAACCACTTCATATTCCTCACTACAAGAAGGAACTTCAATACCTAGGTACACACTTCCATCTTCATCACAATTCATTTTGGAAATATTCATTCCCATTGAAACAGACAGTATAAATACGGCCATCACAATAGAAAAAACTACTTTGAATATTTCTTTCAACTTCATGTTAATATTTTATAAATTTTGATTTGACACCATCTACATCAATAAAGTAAACTCCTTCATTCAACATACTAACATCAATAGCTTTTATATTATTGTTTGCTGATAAAATTAATTTACCATTGATATCAAATACAGCTGCAAATGTAGCATTTTTTGTAAAATGTAGGGTATTAGAAACCGGATTGGGAAAAATACGGTTTCCATTTAAAACGAATTGACTTTCTACAACATCTGATATAATAGTTGAAGGCTCAATTTTAACAACCTTATTTAAAGTTGCATTAGCATACCAAAGCTTTCCATTAGGACCTATTACAGCACCCATAATCCCTGGCTCATTAGTTTGTATTCTTCCAATTTCAGTTGCAGGAATAGTATTTACATCATAAAAAACAATATCACCATTACTATGGTCAGTAACCACTAAGCTATTATCAATAATATCAATTCCTGCAGGCTGAACTAAACCTGTTATTACTACTTCCTCCCAAGAAAAACCAGTCATCTTTTGATATTCAGCTAGAGTTTCTTGCAGTAAAAATGAAGATGGTGCTGGAATAGCTGTTCCATTCGTAATATCTAATCGTAATACTCTTTGATTCCCTCCATCTACAAAATATAACCACTTTTTATCTTCATCTAATACTAAATGATTTACAATAGTATGATTAATTGCACTAAGCCCCATTCCTTGATATCTTATTAACTCTCCATCATCATGATCAGAATTACCAGGACCATGATCCTCTGCAAAATCATAACGAACTATATCATTACTATAATCATCATACACCCAAAAAACATTATCTTTTTCTGATGCAATTCCCATTGAGTATGGACTTGCATGTAACATATCTAAATGAGATCCATTAGTTCCAGGACCTGCATCTTTAGCATAAATTAAAGGATCTGACGACCATAATGTGGGACCTGTAAATTGATTTCCACCATGATTGGCATCTAAGACAGAAGTTGAAGTTGCAAAATTACCATTATCACTAAAGGCAATTGCTGAAGGTAAAGACATAAAGTGCCATGCATTTCCATCTTGTTCCCAAAGTGAGTTTTGAGAAGTCATTCCAGGATTTGTCACTTTTACCGTACTACCTCCTGAGTTTTCAGTGCCTGTATTTATAATCCATAAATCTCCATTAGGATGAAAATCTAAATCTCTTGGCTGATTAATTTGATTACTAGAGTTCACTATCACATCATATGTGAAAGTATTATTAACTGAAGTATAAGATGGAATAATGTTTGGAATAGGATCTTTAACATTAATTGTTTTTATCAAATTATCATTAGAAGGCACTGCATCTACGCCTTGTCCATTAATATTGGAAATCCATAATTCAACAGAGTAAGCTCCTGTTGTAGCAGGAGTCCAAACTGTAGGATGAGTTAAATCATATGATGTAAGCGCATAAATATTTAATCCTGATAAGTTTTGACTAACAATAGCACCCCCATTAATAGTATAGTTAACATCTATAGAATTAATAGTCATAGAACCCAAATTCTTAATTTTTGCTTCTAAATTAATATTACCAACTAAAATATACGAAGGAGTTTTAATGTTTAGCATTGCACCATCAATTGCAGGAGGAGGGACAACAGAGAAAGTAAAAGTTTCATTATTAGAATTTCCATGAGAGAAATTATACATAGGCCAGGAACCAATATTAGTCACAAAACTAGCCATTCCATCACCATAACCATCACGTGATATAATATCATAACTAGCTCCATCCGTTAAGCACCAAGGACCTTCATAAATTACAGTATTACTAGAATAGCCTCCAGAATTTACATTATTAGCATTACAGCCAACAGCAGAATTTCCACCTGAAAAAAGTATTGCTGTACTACCACAATTACTTCCTGTAGGTGCTAATTCCCAATAAATTTCATATCCATAGTTATCTGTACCTACATCAATGGTAACTTCAGTTTGCCCTGTTGGACATTGGGCAAAAGCAAAAAGGCATAATATTGATAGTCCTATTGTGAAATAAAATTTATTCATGATAACTTTTTTAGTTAATTTAGTATACAAAAATATAATAATTTATGTGTTAATTAGCTAATATTTTCTAAAAAAAATGAATTCTTATTCGTTCATCTTACTAAAGACTGAAAATATAAAATTCTGGTACAAACCAAATGGGGTTGGATGGTTGTATTTAAAGGAGCGTATCATTCTGAAATTAAAAGAAAAAAAAGCTTGAATATCCTGCTTAGCATAGTTGCAAATTTCCAATCCACTACACTTATCTGGCCCCTGATCTGAGAAAGTAGCTAAAATAAAATAACCGCTAACAGCTGTATTTACTAATATACGATAATTTTCTTTGTCTTGCTGCTCCGTTAAGAAATGAAACACTGCTCTATCATGCCAAATGACATACTCTTTATTAGGAACAAATTCATTAATGTCAGCTACTATCCATTTTACTTTTTCAGCCAACTTACCTAATCGTTTTTTTGCTCTATCAATTGCATTTTTGGAAATATCTAAAACTGTAATATCAGTATATCCTAATGCAAGTAAATTATCAACCAAAAATCCATCACCACCCCCAATATCAATAATTGCGTCCTGCTTATTTTCAGCAACTTGATTAATTAATTCCAAAGAAGTTGTAGGAACTTTTTGAAACCAACTTACTTCTTGCATATCTTTAGTTGCATATATATTTTCCCAATGCTCCTTACTCATATTTTATAAAGTTGTAGGACAGATAAAATCAGACAAAGGAATAGCTGTTTCTTTAATAGCAGCAAAGCCTCCCTCAACATTAATGACGTTGTTAATTCCTTGTTTTTTTAGCAATGAACCAGCAATAACTGATCGGTAACCTGCTGCACAGTGCACAAAATTTTCATTTATTGTAGTAAATTTATCGTGCTGCTTATCCAAGTTACCTAAAGGAGCCAATTCAGCACCGCTAATATGCTGACTATTGTATTCGCTCGCTTTACGTACATCAACAATATGAATAGCATTATTTTTCTTATAAATGCTTGCAAAATTTTCAGATGAAATAGATTGCATAGTGTCTAAATCATTTACATCCCAAGCATTAATACCACCCTGCAAATGTCCAAGTATATTATCAAAACCTACACGTGATAATCGAGTAGCTGTTTCTTGCAACCTATCCTTATCACACACCAATAAAATTGATGTATCAACAGTTTTAATAATGGCCCCTGCCCAAGGAGCAAAACCTCCATCAATTCCAATAAAAATAGAATTTGGAATAAAACCTTTTACAAATTCTTTTTGATGACGTACATCTAAAATAATTGTATTTTTCTTTGTTGAAAATTCTTTAAAATCCGCTACTGAAACGGGCTTAAAAGCTTTTTCAATAACCACATCAACTGAAGAAGTTCCCTCAATATTTAACCTTACATTTTCTGAGAAATAAGCTGGTGGAGGCAAAATTCCATCTATTAGTTCATTTATAAAATCTTGCTTAGTCATATCAACACGCAAAGCATAATTATTCGCTTTCTCATGCCCTATAGTTCCTACAGTTTCCTTACTCATATTTTTCCCACAAGCCGAACCAGCTCCATGCCCAGGATAAACAATTACATCATCCGCTAAAGGTATTATTTTTTTTCTTAAGCTATCAAATAAAATTCCTGCTAAATCTTGCTCAGTCATATCTGATTTTTGTGCTAAATCAGGGCGACCTACATCACCTAAAAACAAGGTGTCTCCTGAAAAAATAGCTTTATCTTCTCCCTTTTCATTACTTAGTAAGTAGCAAGAACTTTCCATAGTGTGTCCTGGTGTATGCAAAACTTTGATGCTTATATTTCCTATTTCAAATACTTGATTATCCTCAGCAATAACAGCTTCAAAATTAGTTTTTGCTGTAGGTCCAAATACAATTTGAGCTCCTGTTTTTTTTGCCAAGCTAAGGTGTCCACTTACAAAGTCCGCATGAAAATGTGTTTCAAAAACATATTTAATTTTAGCTCCTCTTTCTGCCGCCATTTCAATATAAGCCTCAACTTCACGTAAAGGATCAATCACAGCAGCCTGGCCATTACTTTCAATGTAATAAGCACCCTGGGCTAAACAGCTTGTATAAATTTGTTCTACTTTCATTTTAAAATAGTATTTCTTTAATTATGATATATATTGCCATGACTAGTACAAACCAACCAAAAGCTTTTTTAATTTTTTTTCCGTCTATAAAATTACTAAGATAAATTCCAATAATAATTCCAATAATAGATAATATTGAAAACATAAGCAGAAACTCCCAATCAATTTCAATATTTCCAATATCACCTAAAAAGCCAATTAATGATTTTATGGAAATAATCATAAGGGAGGTAGCTACTGCCCTTTTCATTGGTAAATTAGCAAATAACACTAAGGCAGGAATGATTAAGAAACCTCCACCTGCTCCTACAAGGCCAGTAAGAATTCCAACTACAAAACCTTCAATAATTATAATAAAGTAGTTAAATTCACTAACTTGTTTAACCTTAATACTCTTCCTTGATCTTAGCATAGAGATTCCAGCAAAAAACATAATAAATGCAAAGAAAATCATTATAGCCAAATCCTTAGTTAAAACAAAGTCTTGAACTGTAAAAATAATAGTAGGTATTGACGGGATAATCAGCTTGCGAGTTAAATAAACTGCAATAAATGCCGGAATTGAAAATACAAAAGCAACACGAAAATCAATCATCCGTTTCATTATATTACGGAATGTACCAAACAATGAAGTTGTTCCTACAATAAATAAGGAATAAGCAGTTGCAGTAATAGGCATAACACCTAAAAGGTAAACAAGAATAGGAACTGTTAAAATAGAACCACCACCTCCTGTTATACCAAGAACTACGCCAATAACTAGCGCTCCAATAACACCTAATATATTAAAGGTTTCCAAGGATATTATCGTTTTTGAGCATCTACAAATTCCCAACCCCCTCCATTATGTACATCATCACAACCCTGAGCTTGTAAAAAGGCTGTAGCTTGTCCGCTTCTACCTCCTGAAAGACAACACAAAACTAAAGGCTGCATTGCCTTTAATTCTTCAACCTTTTCAATTATATTATGTAAAGGGATATTTATTGACCCTTCTACATTTCCTTCTTCAAATTCAATCTCTGTTCTCACATCAACAATAGTGGTTGCTGTGTCGTTAATTAATTCTAGTATATTCATTATTTATTTTTTAAAAATTATTTTAAATTGATGTACACTAGCATAAGTATAAGCAATTTTGAAAGTGTACAATTCACAAATCCTTTGCACAATTGAAAGCCCAATACCAAGATTCTTTTTACTATTCTCACTTCTTGTAAATCTTTTAAAGATATCCTTTTCAGGGAATGAAAGTGGAGAGCCACTATTAGAAATACTCAAGATATTATTACTTAAATGAATACGCAACAAACCTCCATTTGAATTATGTATAATTGCATTTTTAATAAGGTTAATAATTAAGGTTTCTGCCAAATAAGGATTCATATAAATTTGAGTAATATCTAATAAATCTAGTTCCAACTTCAAATTTTTATCTTGAATTGCAGTCTCAAAAATTTGTAGTTTTTCCTTAATTAAATCATTTAACGAAAAGGATGATCCCTGGGTATAAAAACGGTTGTCAATTTTGGTAAGGAAAATAAGTGCCTGATTGATTTTAGATAGTCGGTTGGTCGTTTCCAAAAGTAGCTCCAATTGCTCCATCTGTTCTTTGGAAAGATTATCTGCCTGCATTAGCTCATCTGCTTTGGAACTTATAATTGCTAAAGGTGTTTGCAATTCATGTGATACATTTTCAGTATATTCTTTCTGGGCTTCAAAATCATTATAAATTTGAGTGGCCATTTTCTCAAATACTTCATTCAGTTTTTTTATTTCCTGAACCTCAGCAGTTTCAAGGGTTAGTGTTTGTAATTTACTAAGTTCAAAATCTTCTAACTTACGGATGGTACTGTAAAAAACACTAAGCGCACTTTTAATAGAATGCCTATTCACAAAAAACATAATTAGGAAAAAGAGCATAGCAAAACCAACATTCATAATTACTATTTTTTTGATCAATGAATCACTTTGGCTTTGGTTTTTCAAGATACTTACATTATAATATTGTTCATCTTTCAAATAAGAAAATTGCAGTTTTCGATAAAGAATATAGGAATCATTTACGATTAAGACCGTGTCTGAAAAAGAATGTATTATTTCTTTATCGGTAATTTGAATAAATACTAATTTGGACGATAAGTCAGTAAGATTATTTTGATCAGCAGTATAAAAAAAATCCTTTTGCTGTTGTAACAATCGGTTTTGCAAATCCTCAGCTATGATGTTACGCACTGAAAAATACATAGCGACACTTCCAAGAAGGAAGAAAATAACTGAAGCCGAAATAAAATTAAGAGAAGTTTTCGTTAATAATTTCATGCTACAGTAAATTTATAACCTACACCATAAACATTTTTGATATAATCATCTCCACCACTATTTGTAATTTTCTTTTTCAGGTTTTTAATATGTGTATAGACTACATCATCAGTAAAACCATAGTCAGCATAGCTTGATGACATAAACTCACCTAAAGTAGTTTTAGAAATCACTCTGTTAGGATTAGAAAAAAAGTATAAAAGCAAACCAAACTCTTTTCCCGTTAGCTCAACTATATCACCATGAATCAATGTACGCATTTCTTCAGGGAATAAAGTAATTTCATTAATGGTTAATTGCTGATTATCTTCTAAATTTAATCTTCTTATAACTGATTTTAAACGAGCATTTAGTTCTGAAAAAAAGAAAGGTTTAGTTAAATAATCATCCGCCCCTAATTCTAAACCCTGTACTTTTTTTTCCAAAGCATCTTTGGCCGAAACAATAATCAAGCCAATTTCAATTTTAGTGTTTTTTATTTCTTTTATCAAAGAAATACCATCTCCATCAGGCAAGCCTAAATCCAAAAGTACAGCAGCAAATTTTTCTTGTTTCAATAATTTTCTGGCTGAATTTAAATCTTTAGCATGAAAAGGTAAAAATCCATTTTCTGATAAAGAAGAAATAGTTGATTTAGCTAATTCTAATTCATCCTCAACTACTAGTATATTATGTTTTTTAAGCATTTCGAAACATATTCATTGTGATTGAAATAAAAATAAGTACAAATGATAATCCAAAATACAAAAAGTTCTTTTTAAACTTCTGCCTATCATCTTCCAAATTCTTAGCATATACCAAACCCAAATGCCCAAATATTATAGCAAATAACATGAGAATAGCATGTTCCACTGCCCAAAAACGAGCCGAAAAATAAGCATTAGCATTTACCTGAGAGATTAAAATCTCCAGTTTGTTAATGTAAATCGCATAAAGCAGAACACCTAGAATAAGCTCCAAATACAAAAATATAACTGCTACAATTGGTAACTTTATATCATGAAATATAGAGAAATTAACTTTCCCAAATACCCCAAAAAGCGAACGCATTACAATATAAATCGCCAATAAAATGAGCAGAATACTAATAACAATATGTGATATAAGAATAGCCGAATACATGGTGCGAAAATACGAAAGAAAATGGTTTTTATATTATTCCACCAAAAAGCCTTGATGAGGCTTTAAACTTTGTCGTAAGTCGTTTACCAAGTCTTTCGTTACAATAATAAAAGCGATTGCAGTAAATTCAGTTTGTTGCTGGGTTCCGAATTCTATAACCTGAACTTTTTCTTTATCGGAATACTCTTTTAAATGTATAAGATGATGTTCGGCAGTTTTTAATGCGCCTTCCCCACTAAAACTCCATACTAATTTAGCTTTCATATAATTTATGTGTTTTTAAATAGCAATAGAATAATTCTTAGCCGTTAAGAGAAAACCCCTTTCATAAAAAAATAAGGTAGAATTATGTACAGAAATGAATCTCTAACTAAGTAAAATAAAAAGAAATAAATTACTATTTTCCAACCACCTTCTTTAATAACCCCCTTGAAACCACCTTGCTTATAAATTTGAGTATATTTACTCAAAAACTTTGATTTAAATAAATTTTTGATTGCCATTAGAATATTTTATTAAAACAATTAAGGACTTGCAAAAATAAGCAAGTCCTTAATTGTTTTTTCATTTTTTAGAAATTAATTTCTCCTGTTGATTGATACACATAGTTAAATGTATAATATCCACCAATATCTCCACTTCCCGTATCAGGATTAAGGCTGTCATAAAAATAAATAATCTCCATTTTAGCATATTTATTATCATGAGTTCTGAAAACCAATATTCTACCTGCTCTTGGGGAAAATAAGTGGGTACTCAAACTATATGAAGCCCATCCTTGTCCAGACACTCCTAAATCGTCTATCATTATATTATTTAGTATTGCAGAACCAGAACTATTATCTTGTAATAAACTATTGGTATCAACACTGTTTATTTCTGACATACTTCCGGTGGCAATATAAACAGCAGCATCACCCGTGCGACCAGGCTGATCATTATTGGCTTTTTCTCCACCATTTACAATAAGAGTAGTACCTCTAAAAGCAACATCCCAATCTTCATTAGTTACAATGCTTCCCTCAGAGAAACTAAACTTAATAAAATCTCCTGTTGCTAATGTGTCAGCAATATTAAGCTCAAAATCACTTGCATTTAGCTCAACAACATCAGCATTATGCCACCAAAGGATTTCCTCAGTACTACTCTTTTCACAAGAGGTGAAAAGCAAAAAACTAAGTAGAAAAAAGAAAATAGTGTGTTTCATGTTTTTATTTGCAGCCAGTATTCCAATTTGGATTGAACATTATATCAAGAGCAGATCCAGCTAAAATAACCATTTCATTGGTTCCTAATACTAATCCTGTAGTGTCATCAATATCCATTTGAACATGCGTTGAATCATTATATATATATGATTGATGACAACAACTACTATCATCCATAGCTGCTAATCCATTTGCAGTACCCATACAATCAATACAAGCATTCCAATTTGGATTAGAAGCTATATCCTGAGCAGATCCAGCTAATATAAGCATTTCAGATGATGTATCTAACACTAATCCTGTAGTATCATCTATATAAGTTGGTACATGTGTTACAAAATTATATATATATGATTGATGACAATCACGGCAGTCATCATAAGTAGCAACTCCATTTTCTACCCCCATACAGTCTGTAAGCACTTCTGGTCTTACAGAATTTTTTGTACATGCATAAAGTAAAACTGTTAACATGCATACTGATAAAATTGTTTTTGTTTTCATTTTTGTTTTCATTTTTGTTATTGTTATTGTTATTGTTATTATTATTATTATTATTATTAAGTAGTTGTATTTATTTAAAATTGACTTTAAAGCTCATATAATATAGCCTTCCTGTGATATTACTTATAAACTCTGGGTTTGTAAATCCAAAGATATTCTTAACGCCTATTTGACAAGATTTGAGTGAGTTTATTTGGTGAGTAATAGCTACATCACATAAACTATACCCAACCACAAATTTATCATAAGTATCTAAGATTTCATTTCCATTAGAATCAGAAAGGGCATATTTACTTCTATAGGTAAGTATGGTATTTAATTCTGTTTTATCGTTTAGATTATAGTTTAGTTTAATATTCCCCATATGTCTGGATCTATTAAACAATCCAAAGTAATCCTCTTTGTTAAGCCTGACACTTGTTAATGTTTCTGTATTCAAAGCGTAATAATCACTATCATCTTTTTCAATATCTTTTACAACCTCCGTATCATATGCGTAAAGCAGTTGGTAGCCAAATTTAATTTCCAAATTATTTGTTTTTTTATAGCTAGCGTTAAATTCTAGCCCTTTGGTTTCAACCTGGTTAATATTAAAATAACTATAGATATTTGTATTATTTACACCTTTGGCTACTAATTGCCATTCAATCAAATCATTCACCTTATTATTAAACAAGTTTACGTCAAAAGTTAAGTTATGGGTAGGATAATATTTTATTCCCAGATTAAGGTTTATTGAAGTTTCTGATTTTAAAGGAGATATTAATTCAGAAAATGGAACTATTTCCTGTATCATCCCTTCAGCCTGCATAGTGGCTAGTCTATCAAAGGCAACATCTCTACCAAGTACAGTATAGCCAATAGTTGAGTTTGTAAAATCAAAATATTTTTGTCTGAAATCAGGAGTTTTAAAACCCGAACCAACAGAACTGTTTATATTCAGTTTTTTAGTAATCGGAATTCCTAAAGCTAATTTATTAGAAATTACTGGAGTATAATCAGTATAAGAATCATATCTACTTCCCAATATAATATTTAATTTATCAAAAGCAGTTGCATCCAATTGTCCGTACAAAAATTTTAAATCTTGCTTTGGATTATTTGAAAAATCTCTTCTGGATAATTCTTCTTTTGTCATACCAAAACCGATAACAGTATTTAATCCTTTGTAGGTAAAATATGATTTCAATTCAGATTGCAATAATATATGATCAAAATAATTATTATCATGCAATATACCTTCTTCCGTATTTAAAAACTCGTCTGCCCTATAGTTAGTTTTATAAACATCTATCTGCTGATTAAAATTAGAACTCATCAAGTATTTAAGTGAACTACCCAAACTCCACTCCTCAATATTGCTTTTTCCTTTTAGTAAAGAGTTTAAATGCTCAGCAGTATACACTTGCTCTTGTTTATAATAGCGAGCATTTGTATTTAATAAAATTTTATCAGAAATTCCATATTTTAAATTAGAGCTAATTGTATAATTGGAATAAGGATTAACAGTACTAAGCTTATCAGAATCTATCAAATCATAACCATCTGAATTATAATAATCGAAAGAATTAGAAAGTTGAAGATGTTCTTTTTTATATTGATAAATTAAACTAGCATTAGTTGTATTATGAGTAGCATGTTTTAATGAAAAAGTAGTGCTTTTCCCATCAATAAGTTTCTTTTTACTTACCAGGTTTATCACTCCTCCCAAGGCATTGGATCCATATAAACTTGATGAAGCTCCTTTTATAACTTCAATTTTTTCAACATCAACTAATGCAATCCTATTTAAATCTAAAGCGCCAAATGATCTTCCAATAATCGGGAAGCCGTCAAGAAGTATTGTGGTGTATGAGGCGTCTAAACCTTGCATTTGCAATCCTTCAGTTCCTGTTTTTGTAGTAACACTTACAATGCCTGTTTGCCTTTTAATTACATCAAATAATTTACTTGAACCAAACTCTTCAATTTCCTTTTCAGAAATTATCATAACAGGAATAGGTAATTTAGCTATTGACTTAGCTGTTTTTGTAGCAGAGATAGTTACTTCTTCTAACTTTCTATCAAACACAATAGCTTCCTTTTGATTCTGAGAAAAAGAAAAATAGGTCAAAAGCATACAAAATATAATTACAAAGTTTTTCACTTCAAAAATTTATGCAAAAATAAGTTTGAAATCTGTAGGAAATCTGAAGTTTTACCTCAAATTTAAAAAGAAAGAATAGTCTTTTTAATAATGGCGATACAGTCCATTAATTGATCTTCCGTAATTACCAAAGGAGGGGCAAAACGAATAATATCTCCATGAGTTGGTTTTGCTAACAAACCGTTATCTCTTAATTTTAAACAGACATCCCATGCTTCTTTCCCGTCTTTAGGTTTTATCACAATGGCATTAAGTAATCCTCTACCTCTAACAAGAGTAATCATATCGTTATCGAAAGCTCGTAATTCTCTTCTAAATATCTTCCCTAATCTATATGCATTTTCAGCAAGATTTTCATCTATTACTACTTCAAGAGCAGCTTGTGCTACTTTACAAGCAAGAGGATTACCACCAAAAGTAGAACCATGCTCTCCAGGCTGAATACAAAGCATAATTTCATCATCAGCTAATACGGCTGATACAGGAAAAACTCCTCCAGAAATAGCTTTTCCAAGAATTAATAAATCTGGTCTAGCATCTTCATAATCACAGGCAAGCATCTTTCCAGTTCGGGCAATACCAGTTTGGACTTCATCAGCAATAAATAAAACGTTATATTTATCACACAATTTCCTTACACCTGCCAAATAACCTTCATCAGGAACAACTACACCAGCTTCTCCTTGAATTGGTTCAACCATAAAAGCACAAACATTAAAATCTTTAAGCTCTGTTTCTAGTGCTTCAAGATCATTATATGGAATCAAATCATATCCTGGCATAAAAGGACCGAAACCCTCATAAGAAGAAGGGTCGTCAGAACTAGAGATTGCAGCAAGTGTTCTCCCCCAAAAATTACCCTTGGCAAAAATAATTCTAGCTTTATTTTTTTCAATACCCTTTTTCATATAAGCCCATTTTCGGGCTAATTTATTAGCAGTCTCACCTCCTTCAACTCCAGTATTCATTGGTAAAACCTTATCATAACCAAAAAGTTTAGTTACAAATTCTTCATACTGACCTAATACATCATTGTGGAATGCACGAGAAGTAAGCGTTAAAGTATCAGCTTGTTCTTTAAGTGCAGCTACAATTTTAGGATGACAATGCCCCTGATTTACTGCAGAGTAAGAAGACAAAAAGTCATAATATTTTTTACCCTCTACATCCCATACAAAAACACCATCTCCTTTTGCCAAAACAACTGGTAGTGGGTGGTAATTATGCGCTCCATACTTGTCTTCTAATGCTATATATTCTTCTGGTGATTTCATTTCTTAAATTTTAGGAAGTGCAAATATAGTAGAATTAATTAGTAAATCTCTACTTTTGCCGAATGGGAAGACAAAATAGAAGAGAGCCTATTTTAATAGAAAATATTGAAATAATTGATACTGCAAACAAAGGGAAATCGGTAGCTAAACATGAAGGGAGAGCTATTTTTGTACAAGGAGGTGTGCCAGGAGATATTTGTGATATTACGGTTTTTAAAAGAAGAAAGAAATTTTGGGAAGCTCGAATTGAGAAAATACATACCTATTCTGATAGAAGAACAGAACCAAAATGCGAACATTTTGGGACTTGTGGCGGTTGCAAATGGCAAAACATGAAATACGCATCCCAGCTAGATTTTAAGCAGAATGAGGTTCTCAACAACCTAAAAAGAATTGGAGGAATAGAACTACCACCTCATTCGGAAATATTAGGATGTGAAAACGAATATTTTTATAGAAATAAAATGGAGTTTACTTTCTCTAATAAAAGATGGCTTACCGTAGAAGAAGTACAATCGGAAGCAGAAATTGAAGATAAAGATGCCCTGGGATTTCATGTCCCTGGGATGTTCGACAAAGTAATTAACCTTAACAATTGCCATTTACAAAAAGAGCCTTCTAACGCTATTCGTTTGTCCGTTAAGCAATTTGCTGATGAAAACAAACTAACTTATTTTGATATTAGAAACCAAGAAGGGTTACTGAGAAACTTAATGGTTAGGACTTCCTCCACTAATGATTTGATGGTATTAGTTCAGTTTTATGAAAATGATAAAAAGAATATCAATCTGTTAATGGAACACATAAAAATCTCTTTTCCTGAAATTACTTCATTGCTTTATATTGTAAATCAAAAAGCAAATAACACCATGTACGATCAAGATGTTGTTTGCTATAATGGAGAAGATTATATCATGGAGGAAATGGATGGATTGCATTTTAAAATTGGAGCAAAATCTTTTTTCCAAACCAATAGCGAACAAGCAAAAATATTGTACCGAAAAACAAAAGAACTTGCTCAAATCAATGAAAATGATTTAGTATACGACCTATATACCGGTACAGGAACCATTGCACAATATGTGGCTACATCAGCCAAAAAGGTAGTGGGCATTGACTCTGTTGAAGAAGGAATAAAAGCAGCTTATGAAAATGCAGAACGCAATAACATTAAAAACTGCACCTTCTATACTGGTGATATGAAAGAGATTTTCACAGATGAGTTTATTGCAAAGAATGGAACTCCTGATGTGATAATTACTGACCCTCCAAGAGATGGGATGCACAAAAAAGTAGTGGAACAAATCCTTAAGATTGGCGCCAAAAGAATTGTCTATGTAAGTTGTAACTCCGCCACACAAGCCCGTGACTTAGCATTAATGGATGAAAAATATAAAGTCATCCACATTCAACCAGTTGATATGTTCCCGCAAACACATCATGTTGAAAATATTGTAGTTTTGGAGAAAAGATAGATTATGTTTGGACTTTAAAAAAAATAGATTAACAATGAAAAATATTTGGGAAAAATTAAAGGAACTATATGATCAGAACCCAACTCTTTTTGGAATTCTATTATTTATTGATCTGACAATACTCTATTTTATTATTCAATATATTATTTCATAATGTTATTACGCATATACCCTGAAAACCCGAACCCTAAGGAAATAAAAAAAGTAGTAGACTGCCTAAGAAATGGAGGTGTTATTATTTATCCTACTGATACCGTTTACGGAATTGGTTGTGATGTAAATAATAAAAAAGCTATGGAAAGAATATGCCGTATAAAAGGTTTAGATATAAAGAAACATAACCTTGCCTTTGTGTGTTATGATTTAAGTCATATTGCGGCTTTTACTAAGCAATTAGCAACCTCAACTTACAAGTTGATGAAAAAAACATTACCTGGACCTTATACCTTTATTTTGGAAGCCAATAATTCAATTCCCAAGCTATTCAAAAACTCAAAAAAAGAAATTGGAATTCGTATACCTGACAATAATATCCCTAGAGAAATTGTAAAAGAATTAGGAAACCCAATAGCGACCACATCAGTAAAAGACAAGGACATGCTAATAGAATATAGCACTGACCCTGAGCTAATTTACGAACATTTTAACAAACTTGTAGATATCGTAATTGATGGAGGATATGGAGAGGCAATTCCATCTACTATTGTGGATTGCACTAATAATACTCCTGAAATAATCCGTAAAGGAAAAGGGGATATTACTCCATTTCTTTAATAATTGCTAAAACTTGAGGCAGCAATAATTGCACCTGATCATTAACAATTAAAAAATCAGCTAATTCTTCTTTTTCAGCTTGTGGCATTTGCTTACTTATCCTACTTTGAATTTGCTCAACTGAGCTTCCATCTCGCTTTTGCACTCTTTCAATTCTCAGATTTTCAGGTGAACTTACACAAACAACTGAATCTAAACCTAAATGAGCATCTGATTCAAATAAAATAGCGGCTTCTTTAATTACCATTGAGGTAGATTGCAAAGAACACCAATCCTCAAATTTTTGTTTTACAATCGGATGAACCAAAGCGTTTAACTCTGCTAAAGCTTCAGTATTATTAAATACAATTTTGGCTAATGCTTCTTTTTGAAGAACTCCTTTTAAATACATATTTTCTCCGAAAGCTAATTGAACAGCAGCCTTAAGATTTGCATCATCAACCATGCATTTTTTTGCCTGTTCATCTGCATTAAAAATAGGAATACCCATTTTTTGAAAAATCTTACTTACGTAAGTTTTTCCTACTCCAATACCTCCTGTTAATCCTATTTTCTTCATTTATTCATTTCACAAGAAAGCTCTTGATATATTTGCTCATACTGTGGTAGTATATTTGGTAAGTCAAAAGTTTTAGCATGCGCTAAAGCGTTATTTTTAAATTGATTTAACTTGTCAGCATCCTTTAGTAGATCAATAGTATCATTTGCCATTTTATTCACATCCCCAACATCCGATAAATAACCTGTCTTCCCATCAATATTTACTTCTGGCAATCCTCCACTATTAGTGGATATTACAGCCACTCTACTCGCCATTGCTTCCAAAGCAACCAATCCAAAGCTTTCTGTTTCAGAAGGTAAAACAAATACATCAGCAATACAAAGAAATTTTTCGATTACCTTTAGTTTCCCTAAGAATCTTACGTTTTTAGCAATCCCTAACTTTCTGCACAACTGTTCTGCCTTTAAGCGTTCAGGTCCATCACCAATCATCAATAATTTTGATGGAACTTGCTTATTTACCTTTTCAAAAATCTTTACTACATCTTGCACTCTTTTTACTTTTCTAAAATTAGAAATATGCACCAAAATTGCTTCTTCCTTTTTTGCAAATTTATCCCTTAGGAGCTGATTGCACTCTTGCTTATACAAACTGATATCAATAAAATTAGGAATTACCTTAATCTCACCCTTAATCTTAAAGTTCAATAAAGTTTCTTCTTTTAAATCTTCAGAAACAGCTGTAACTGCATCTGATTGATTAATAGCGTACTCAATTACCGGCTTAAAGGATTTATCCTTACCTAAAAGCGTTATATCTGTGCCATGCAAAGTAGTTACAATAGGAATATGAATACCATAAGTTGCTAAAATCTGTTTAGCATTTACAGCTGCTGAAGCATGAGGTATTGCATAATGAACATGCAATATATTTAGTTTTTCATGTAAAGCAACATCTACTAGCTTGCTAGTAAGGTTTAGCTCATAAGGAGTATATTCAAATAAAGGATAATCAGGAACATTTACTTGATGAAAATAGATATTTTCAGAATATAAATCCAACCGAAAAGGTTGGTCATAAGAAATAAAATGAACTTCATTACCCTTATCAGCCAGAGCAATACCCAATTCAGTAGCCACAACACCACTACCCCCATAAGTAGGGTAACAAACAATCCCTATTTTTAAATGTTTAGTCATTAATACTTTTAAAAATTACCTCCATAATATTAGTACGCACATCCATAGTTAACAGTTTTTTATTTGTTGCATCAGGATGAATTCTATTGGATAAAAATACATAAACAATTTGAGTTTTTGGGTCGGCCCAAACTAATGTTCCTGTAAATCCTGAATGACCAAACCCTTCCTGATTTGCATTTTCACTTGCAGGACCTCCTTTTTGATCAGATAAAGCAGTCTTATCAAAACCAGCCCCTCTCCTATTTTCATTTTTAGGAAATTGACATTTTGTAAATTCCCTTACTACTTCTTGTGACAAGTATCTTTCACCTGCATATTCTCCATTTTGCAAATACATCTGCATCAATTTTGCCAAATCATTAGCATTGGAAAAAAGCCCTGCATGACCGCCTACACCACCCTGCATAGCAGCACCCATATCATGTACATAACCTTTTAACAATTGACTCCTAAACAAAAAATCATCCTCAGTTGGCACTATTCTTTCTTCTGCGACCCTACCTAAAGGTAAATAGCCTAAGTTCTCCATTCCTAATTTAGTGTAGAATTCATCAGCAGCAATAGAATTAATAGCTTTTTCATACTTCTTTTCAATGATCTGTTTTAACAAATAATAACCCAAGTCAGAATAACGATATTCTTTTTTCTCTAATAATTCTGAATTAATAATTTGCTGTATTATACTGTCAGGATATGAATAATGAAGATAAATATTATTTGCAACTTTGATAGGGAATTCTGCACTAAACTCTTCACTATAAAGCGTATCTCTTAACTGCATTAATCTTGAAACAGAATCCTTAACTAAAGTTTGCTGGTAAAAAGGAATCCAAGGATAAAGCCCTGCTTGGTGTGCTAAAATATCACGGATAATTAAATGTTCTTTATTAGTTGAATCTAATTTCAAATATTTTCCTAATTTATCATCTAAATTCAAATCTCCTTTATCTACCATTTGCATTAAAAGCGGAACAGTACTTGCAATTTTAGTAATAGATGCAATATCATATACATCAGAGTTCTTAACCACTATTTTTTCATCATAAGTATGAAAGCCATAGGATTTGTTAAAGAATATTTTACCCTCTTTTGCTATAAGAATCTGACAACCAGGAATTGCTTTTTGAGCAATAGCATTTTTAGCAATACTATCTACTTTGTAGAGCAATTCAGTATTAAATCCTATTTCTTCAGCACTTACATAAGACATCCTTAATGCATTGGTATTTATTCCTGAATTTATCTCAAAATGTTTGGTAGTTACTGGAATTTTACCGCTCATTCCTATTCCTCCAAAAATTGCTTGCGCAACTTGTTCTTGTGCAATATTAGAATTTTGATATCCTAACACAAGAGCATCAAAATTATTAGTAAACAAAAAAGAGTTTAAACTATATGGATTCGCAAAAATTGAAACTACTACTTTAGACTGCATAGCAATTGATTGCATAAAAATATCTGCTTTTCTATCAATTTCATAGGATTTCCAAGCATTAGCGTTGGATTTATGTACACTAACTATCACCAAATTATATTTTGACAATTCATTCAACAAAACTGCTTGCTGACTTATAGTTGCTTTTTCAGCAATTTTAAAATGAGTAATTGAAGCATAATTACTCAACATAGTTTGAAAATCATTAGCTTGCTCTCCAATACTTACTGAAGCAATCCTTAATGTATCCAAGCGCTTTAAAGGCAATAAATCATCATAATTTTGCAATAATGTTATTGAAGATTTTACTAATTTTTTATCTAGTAACTTAGTTTCAATAGTAATAATCTCATCTGCTACTTTACTTACATCTACAGCATTATAATTATCTAATCCCATCCACTTTTTTGCCATTAATATTTTATGGCACCTAGCATCAATTTCAGCTTGTGAGATTTTATTTTGTGAAATTGCTTTCTTTATTTCGTCAATTGCTTTGGGTACATTTTCAGCAAAAAGCAATACATCATTTCCAGCTAATAATGCTTTTACATCTACCTCACCTGGCTTATAAAACTGACTTACCCCTTTCATATTTAGTGCATCAGTAAAGGTAAGACCCGTAAAGCCCATTTCCTCTTTCAGCAACCCAATCACAACCTTAGGCGATAAGGATACTGATAAATCTTTAGCATCATCCAATGCTGGAATATTAAGATGAGCCACCATAACAGAACCCAAACCGTTATTAATTAATTTTTTAAAAGGAACTAACTCAACTTCTTCCAAGCGGTACTTTAAATGCTTAACAACAGGTAAGGTTTTATGAGAATCAGTATCTGTATCGCCATGACCTGGGAAATGTTTCGCACACGCCAATACATGATTATCTTGCATTCCTTTCATGTAAGCGACTCCCATTTTCGCCACTTTATCAGGGTTTTCACCAAAAGAGCGATTATTAATAATTGGATTTTTAGGATTAGAATTTACATCCACAACAGGAGCAAAATTAATGTGAATTCCTAAAAGCTTACACTGGCGAGCCACCTCTACTCCCATATCATAAATCAAAGTAGTATCCTCAATTGCGCCAAGTGTCATTTGCCAAGGAAAACGCAAAGCAGAATCAAGACGCATAGCTACTCCCCACTCAGCATCAATGGCAATCATCAATGGAACTTTAGCATGCTGCTGCAAATAATTTGTAAAATTAGCTTGCCTTACCGGACCGCCTTGCAAAAACATCACACCTCCAATTTTATAATGCTTAACCAAATCAGTAATTTGCTGTTTATGCAATTCATCTTTATTGGAATAAGCGGCTACCATAAAAAGCTGTGCAATACGCTCATCCTGAGAAAGAGTAGCTATTACACTGTCGGCCCACTGAGTAGAATCACTTAAAAAAACAGCTTTATTTTGTGCCTGTAAAACATTGGAAATACTAACTAGAATAGTAGTGAAAATAAATAGAAATAATATTTTTCTCATAGCTGGTAAAAATAAAAATTGTTTGTGATTTTTAAAACAAATTGCAATTTGAAAATCAATACTTATTAACCAAAATTATTAAAACCTTTTTCATTATTTTCGCAGTATGCAAGCACCCAAACTGCCTTCTTTTTTCAAAGCACCTAGCTCAAAATATTTTTTATTTAAACCAAGGTATTATAACGAGAGTAAAGAAAGAAGAGAGCAACTATTAAAAGCAGAAAAATCTCCTTTGAAATTCAAAAGGAACAATTTAAAATCTCCTCCACAAAAAGCAAGAAAATTTAGGATTCTATTTCTGATTATTATTTTATCTTTGCTAGCTTACAAATTAATAATCACTTAAGCCAAAAATAGCATTGGATATTATACAATTATTACCAGACCATGTGGCTAACCAAATTGCCGCAGGAGAAGTCATCCAAAGACCTGCTTCTGCTGTAAAAGAAATGCTTGAAAATGCATTGGATGCTGGAGGAAGTGAAATAAAGCTGTATGTAAAAGATGCAGGGAAAACCTTGCTTCAAGTAGTAGACAATGGCTCTGGTATGAGCAAAACAGATGTGCGGATGTGTTTTGAAAGACACGCTACTTCAAAAATAAAAAGTGCGGATGATTTGTTTACTATACAAACTATGGGATTCAGAGGTGAGGCAATGGCCTCAATTGCTGCAATAGCGCATGTAGAAGCAAATACCAAATTAACCACCAATGAATTAGGTTCGCATTTAGTAATTGAAGGAAGTGAAATAAGAGAACATACCGATTGCGCCACAGCAAACGGAACTTCAATAAAAGTTAAAAACCTATTTTATAATGTCCCAGCTAGACGTAATTTCTTAAAATCAGATACAGTTGAAATGCGTCATATTACGGAAGAGTTTACAAGAATAGCCTTGGCAAATCCTAAAATAAAGATGCAACTATTTCATAATAATATTGAAATTTATCACCTTACAAAAGGAAACTTTAGGCAAAGAATAGTAAATATTATTGGGGGGAAGAAAAACGAAACGTTAGTACCCATTGAAGAAGAAACTTCAGTTGTTGAATTGAACGGATTTATAGGAAAGCCAGAATCAGCTAAAAGAACTAGAGGTGAGCAATACTTTTTTGTGAATGGTAGATTTATTAAAAATCACTACTTACATCATGCTGTGAGTAAAGCTTTTGAGGATTTAATTCCAAGCAATTATTTTCCATCTTACTTTATTAACCTTCAGATAGACCCTAAACTGATTGACATTAATATCCACCCAACAAAAACAGAAATAAAGTTTGAGGATGAACAAGCAATTTATGCTATTATGAGGGCTTGTGTAAAAAGATCATTAGGACAATATAACATAGCGCCTTCTTTGGATTTTTCTCAGGAAATTTCCTTGAATATTAGCCCAAGTATGAGTACTGCAACAATAAAGGAGCCACAGATAAAAGTAGACAGTTCCTACAATCCTTTTGGAAAAGCTAATGATTTCAGAATTAATAAGCAACCCATTTCACAAGAAATACAAGTTAAAACTCATCTTGAACCAGAAAACAATTCAAGTGATGTGATGCAAATTGGAAATAAATTTATTGCTTTTACTACAGAGGAAGGAATGGTTTTATTGCACCAACGCAGAGCACATAAACGCATTTTATTTGAATATTTTAGTGCTGTTCTTTCCAAAAATAAGGGACAATCTCAGCAACTATTATTTCCAAAAGAAATACACCTTAATAAGAATGATATAACTATTATCAAGCAATTGAAAGGAGATTTATTAGCCGTAGGATTTTCATTTGAAATACGAGAAAATGACAGCATAGCTATACTTGGAATACCTACTGAATGCCAAGAAGAAAATTTGCAGTTTGTAATAGAAAGTTTAATAGAACAACACAAGAATAATGAACAACTACAAACTGTCCAACATAATGGTCTTGCCATAAGCCTTGCCATAAGCCTAGCCATAAGCGAACAGAAGAAACTCAGTACTCAAGAAATGCTTTCTTTAAAAACTGAATTATTAAAATGCAGTACCCCAAGTATATGCCCCTTAGGAAAAACTACCTTAATTAATTTACAAACTAACGAATTAGAAAAATATTTTTAACATGTACCGACCATCTAGTTTTAGCCAATTACCCGAAATAGTTAAAAATTTACTCATCATTAATGGTTTGTTTTTTTTAGCAACCATTTCCTTAGAAAGTTACGGAATAAACTTCACAAAATTGTTTGCTCTCCATCAGTTTCAATCACCTGATTTTATGCCACATCAGTTGATTACCCATTTTTTTATGCATGGAAACTTCACTCATTTATTGTTTAACATGTTTGCACTTTGGATGTTTGGCAAAATATTAGAAAATGTATGGGGAGGAAAACGATTCTTAACCTATTACATGATAACAGGAATTGGGGCAGCCTTTGTTCATTTGGCTGTTAGTCAATATCAAATTATAGAATTAGCAAATGGTTTTCCTGAACTTATGGAGCTGGCAAAAAATGGCCGTTATAATCCTGGAAATGTAAATTCTTTAAGGCTAACACAGTTAGTATCTACTCCAACTGTAGGAGCTTCAGGTGCGGTATTTGGAATTCTATTGGCATTTGGAATGCTTTTTCCCAACACTCTGCTTTATATTTATTTTGCGATTCCAGTAAAAGCAAAATACTTTGTTATCATTTATGGAATAATGGAATTATATGCAGGAATAAGCAATAATCCTGCCGATAATGTAGCACACTTTGCTCATTTGGGAGGAATGCTATTTGGCTTTATTTTATTAAAATATTGGCAGAAAAATAATACTCAATTTTATTAATGGATAGTATTCTAAATAACCTAAAACAAGAGTTTAAACAAGGAACAATCTTGAATAAACTCATCTATCTAAATGTTGGTGTATTTTTACTCTTCAGTATTTTAGGTGTATTCTCTTTTATGTTTCAGTTTAATTTATCGCCTATTTTAAACCAACTTTATTTACCTGCTGAAAACAGCAGATTGCTTAGTCAACCCTGGGCGTTTATCACTTATATGTTTTTCCATAATGGCTTTTTACATTTGCTGTTTAATATGGTTTGGTTACATTTTGCAGGAAAAATATTTTTACAATACTTAAGTCCTAAACAACTACTCAGCACCTACATACTAGGTGGAATTTCTGGAGGACTAATCTTTATTATTGCCTATAACTATATTCCTGCTTTAGCTATTTACACCCAAAACGCACAAGCTCTGGGTGCATCAGCTGCAGTACTTGCTATTATGGTAGCCATTGCCACTTACACGCCAAACTATAGCGTTCGTTTCCCTTTTATAGGAATTGTTAAATTGAAACACATAGCTATTTTTAGTGTTATGCTAGATTTATTAAGTATTCCAAAAGGAAATGCAGGAGGACATATTGCACATTTAGGAGGAGCATTATTTGGTTACCTATACATTAAGCAATTGCAAAAAGGGAATGATTTTTCAATAGGATTTACAAAATGGATAAATAATATATCCAATTTGTTTAAACCCAAAAGTAAACTCAAAACTGTACACAAAAGAAAAAAGACAGATACACAGTTCAACACTGAAAAGTCAGCACAGCAAATAGCAGTAGATATAGTTTTAGAGAAAATATCAAAATCAGGTTATGAAAGCTTAAGCAAAGAAGAAAAGGCAACTTTATTTAGTGCTAGTAAAAAATAAAATGAAAGGACTTTCACTCATTAACAAACTTCTTTATCTAACAAATTCCATTTGTTTACTATTGTTACTTCTTTCCTATTTATCTCCTTATATAAGTCCCACATTTTTTTGGCCTATTTCCTTTTTTGGCTTGCTATTCCCTATTTTTTACATTGTAAATATTTTATTTCTTATTTATTGGATAATTGGTTTTAAAAAACAAATTTGGGCAAATATTATCATATTGCTAATCGGCATACAATACATAGGTTTGTTTTTTGGCACTCAGCCCAAAACAACTGAAAATACTGATAGCATTAAAGTGCTTTCCTATAATGTACGTCTTTTCAATCGCTACGGATGGATAGCAAAACCTGATATAAAATCAGAAATAGTAGCTTTTTTAAAAACTGAAAAAGCAGACATACTTTGCATACAAGAATTTTACACCCCCGATAAAATTCCAACTTTAAATTATGTGCATAAACACATAGGCTTACAAAGCAAAAAGGATCAATGGCACATGGCTATCTACAGTAACTTCCCTCAAATAAACAAATCGACTGTAAGCATAAAAGGAGAGCGTATGAACAATATTTGCATTTATTCCGACCTACTTATAGGTACAGATACAATACGCGTTTACAATGTTCATTTGGCCTCTAATTGGTTTAAGAATAGTGATTATTCATTTTTACAAAATCCTAAAAAAGAAACCCTAAAAGAAGGCATAAAAGGGATAGTTGAAAGAATGAAAAGTAGCTATAAAAAAAGAGCTGAAGAAGCCCGAGCAATTAAGGAGCATATGCAAAGCTCACCCTATCTAATTATTTTGTGTGGGGACTTTAATGACACCCCACTTTCCTATGCTTACAATACGATTAGTGAAAACCTTAAAGATGCCTTTAAAGAATCAGGAAAAGGAATTGGACAAAGCTTTGTAAAACTGCCTGCTTTACGTATTGATTATATTTTGCATACCGAAAGGTTTAAAAGCTATAATTACACCAAACACAAGCAGAAATTATCTGATCATTATGCGGTAAGTTGTGAGGTGGAGATTAATGATTCATTACTCCTTAATCAGTAAGAATTCAAGCCTTGAAGGATATACCCTTTGCAATTTAATAAAGGAAGGCAAACTTTCCACCTCAACAGCTAAGGTTGAATTTTCGGTTGAAATAAGAGAAGCATCTACTTTTAATGTTAAAAAATCAGTTTGTAGCATACTGTATTTATCTTTTGGCGCCCTAAGGGTTACTTGTACTACTTCAGGAAACAACTTAATAGTATATCCCTTTTTTAAGTTCACTACTTGCACCTTGTATTCTATAAGTTGTTCCACAAAAGGCTCTACCTCAATTATAACCTCAATATTTTTTATTTTACATTGTACCTGGTCAGGAATACTAAGGGATACTTTATTACTATTGCTTTCACTAACATCTGTCAATAAAAGCTCTTCTGTATCAATGAAATCTATGGTATCCAATTGTTGTTTCTCTCCATAAATCATAATACTATCAGGAATTAAAATAATCGGATTTGCAAACCACATTTCAGCTTTCAAACTAATGGTTTGATTAAGTTTAATAGCCACTTTCTTTTTGGCTTTATCACTAAAGGGTATAACTAACCTTTCGGGACTTATATCAAGTAGCTCCATAGAAGTAGAAATAATTTCAACCACAGCTTTTCGCTTAGCATTCATTATCCAAAACACTTCACTCCCCCCTTTATTAGGCTTAGTGTTTGCCTTATCAATATCCAAACTTAGTTTGGAAAAATTAAACAGATTATAAAATAAAATAGAAAATCCTGGCGCTTTCACTCTAACCTCAACAAAATTAGCAACTGGAGCTGACACTAATTTATCAGCTGGGAAATTACTATAAATAAGAGGAACTTTTAAGGTTGTTTCATGCTGCTTGGACAACATACTTAAAAACCAAAACGAGAGAGAAATAAAAAGAAATAAAGCGTAAGTAGTTATCCTTTTATTATTTGATGCTGACTTAAAAAAACTACGTATTCTGTTTTTTAAGCGCTCAATCATTATTATTTCTCTATACCAGATTCACCTGTCATTGAAACTGCAGTTTTAGCTATTTTTAACTTTGTACCTCCATGCACTTCAACAACAACAGCATCTTCCTTTACATCCGTAACTTTACCATAAATACCACCAATAGTAATTACTGAATCTCCAATTTTTAATGCTGAACGGTATTCACGCTCTTGCTTTTGTTTTTTTATTTGCGGACGAATCATAAAAAAATACATTACGGCAAATATCATACCGAACATAATTAATGATGAAGTTCCCGTTCCTGCTGATTGTAATAATATCATATTTATTAATTTTGAGGAACAATTACATTCCCATTTATAGTTAATACTTTAGTATTTGGCATTGCATTGGTCACCAAAGTAACGGTTTTATTTTGTTTTCCTGATTTCCCTGCACTATTGAAAGTAACTTTAATTGCAGCCTCTTCCCCTTTTGCAATTGGTGTTTTAGGCCACTCAGGCACTGTACAACCACAACTTCCTTTTGCAGCTGAAATTATAAGGTCAGCCTCACCAGTATTTTTTAGAATAAAGTCATGTGTAACTGATTCACCTTGTAGCATTTCACCAAAATTGTAACTCGTTTCGAGCATTTCAATGTTAGGTGTCAATACTTTTTCAGCATTGCTATTTGCTGTAAGTGGGCTATTCACTAAGTCGGTAGTTATTGTCTTTTCATCTGATGATAAGTTACAAGAAACTAACGCTAAGGATACTAATAATAAGATAAGTTGCTTCATTTTAATTTTTGATTTCAAAAATAAGGTTTTTTTAAACTAATCCTCTCCCTATTTTTTTAATTTTCCCTTCTCTAGTATAGGTTTTTACTACATTGTCCAACAAACCATTCACAAACAGTTTGCTTTTTGCTGCGCCATAATATTTTGAAATTTCAATATATTCATTCATAGAAACTTTTACGGGCAAATCTTCCATTGAAAAAATTTCAGCAAAAGCCATTTTTAAGAATAATTGATCCATAATTGCAATACGATCTAATTCCCAGTTTTTTGAGAATTTTACAATTATATCCTCATACTCTTTGTTGTTATTTATTGTATTACGAAATAATTTTAATGCAAATTTTTCATCCGAATCATCCTTAAATGCTGAATCAGGCTTAATGATTTTATTTGACTTAATCTGTCCCATAACAATAGCGGCAACAAATGGCAAGTCATCCGTCCAGTATATACTTCTTTCTTCTAGTATATGATGTACTAACTCATTGTTCAATATAATTTCATTCAATGCATTTACAATAAATCTTTGATCAACATCAACTCCTTTTTCCTCTGTAGAAATATATTTTGTATATAATTCTGATTTAAACAGTTCAGAGAATAACTTTCTTACAACATCATGATCATTCTTTAACCAAATACCTGAGACTCTACTTACCTTATGCATCAAAGGATTATCGTCACGGATTAGTGCAATAATTTTATTTTCAACAAATCGTCTATTAGGATTCAAATCATTAGCAGATGGTAAGTGTTTTTTCTTACCTTGTTCAAAGAAATTATCAGCATGTTTCACCAACTCAATCAATAAAGAAATAATCACTAAATTAAGTTCTACTACTTCATTAATATGTTTTAGCATTGCACGCTCAGCAACTGGCATATTATCCTCCTTTACTGTAAAATATGAATACAATGATTGCATTACTTTTAACCTGATATGTCTTCTACTTAGCATCTGAAATTACGCGTTTTTTCTATCATTAATTCTTTGTTCAGCTATCTCTAAAGCAGCAGCATGAGTTGTTATACTCTCTAATTCTGCTTTCTTTAAAATTTCTAACGTTGTATTATAAATTGCTCTTGTTTGGTTAATAGCATGCTCTCTATCATATCCATGAATTTCAGAATAAACATTAATCAAACCTCCAGCATTAATTAAAAAATCAGGAGCATAAACAATTCCTTTATCTGTACACAATTGCCCATCTCTTACCTCATCAGCTAACTGATTATTAGCAGCACCTGCAATTATTTCACATTTCAATCGGCTAATCGTGTTAGGGTTTACTGTTGCACCTAAAGCACATGGAGCGTAAATATCAATATCCAAATCATAAATAGCATCACCCATTACAATTTTGGCTCCATACTGCTGAGCAAGCTCAGCCAATCGTGTTTCATTAATATCATTGATAATTACATTAGCACCATCATCCGTTAAATGTTTTACTAGGTTTTCCCCTACATGCCCAATTCCTTGTACAAGTACTGTTTTACCGTCTAAATTATCACTTCCCCATTTGTATTTTGCAGAAGCTTTCATTCCCATAAACACACCAAAAGCAGTAACTGGTGAAGGATCACCACTACCTCCCATGCTTTCAGGAATTCCTGTTACATGCTTAGTTTCCATGCGTACATACTCCATATCTTTAGTATTCATACCAACATCCTCAGCAGTAATATATTTACCCCCTAAGCTGTCGACATACTGACCAAATTTACGCATTAACGCTTCCGTTTTTTCAGTTTTAGCGTCTCCAATAATAACCGCTTTACCACCTCCTAATTCCAAACCAGAAATAGCAGCTTTAAATGACATCCCTCTTGACAAACGCAACACATCCTGAATAGCATCCTCTTCATTAGCATAATCCCACATACGCGTACCACCAAGAGCGGGACCTAAAGTTGTATCGTGAATAGCAATAATTGCTTTTAATCCTGTTTCCGCATCATTGCAAAAAATAACTTGTTCATGCCCCATTAAACTCATTTCACTCATTACCAATCCTTCTTTTTTAGCTTTTATTTCTGTTAATGCCATTTCTTTTTCTTGTATTAAATTAAATTATTTAATCAGATAAATCTACTTTAAAAATTAATTTCTTCTCATTTTTAAATTGGACGCGAATTTACTTATTATTTTTGGCTTTTTAAATAAAGTAACTCAACAATTAATGAAACACTTATTTTACCTCAATAAATTCTTTTGGAAATACCGAACATTACTAGCAATAGGTACGGTTTTTATTATCATAGCCAACTTATTTGCCTTATACCCTGCTGAATTTGTAAGGAAAGCCTTTGATGCAGTAATTCTTAGCATGAATACGGGAAACAGTTCGAACACAAGTGAGATACTCATAAAATATGGTAGCTTAATTGTTTTGTTTGCCATACTCAAAGGTATCTTTATGTATTTCATGCGACAGACCATTATTGTAATATCAAGGAAAATAGAATATGATTTAAAGAATGAAATCTATCAACAATATCAAGCTTTAAGCATCTCGTTTTACAAAAAAAATAAAACTGGCGATTTGATGAATAGAATATCGGAAGATGTAAGTAGAGTGCGCATGTACTTAGGTCCTGCCCTTATGTATGCCATCAATATATTTATCTTGTTTTTACTGGTGATTAGTAAAATGCTAAGTATAAGTACAACACTAACATTTTTTGTGCTTTTGCCTTTACCTATACTTGCTGTTTCAGTTTATTTTGTAAGTAGTACTATGAATAAAAGAAGTGAAAAAGTGCAAGCACAACTTTCGGATATTACTACTGTTGCTCAGGAAACTTTTTCAGGAATAAAAATTATTAAATCGTTTAGTAATGAAGAAAATGCCTTAGAGGTATTTATGAATAGTTGCAAAAGCTACACCAAGCGACAATTAGAACTCGTAAAAATAGAAGCCTTATTTTTTCCTTTAATAATTTCCATGATTGGGGTTAGTAGCGTACTAACGGTTTATATTGGAGGGTTGGAAAGCTTTAAAGGAAATATCAGTACAGGAAATATTGCTGAGTTTATTATTTATGTAAACATGTTGGCTTGGCCTGTTGCTTCAATTGGTTGGATTACCTCATTAGTACAAAGAGCAGCAGCTTCACAAGAAAGAATAAACGACTTTTTATTGCTTACTTCAGACATTGAAAACAAAACAACAGAACACACCCCCATTGAAGGCGATATTGTGTTTAATGAAGTTAATTTAAGTTATACTGACACTAATATTCAGGCCCTGAAAAACCTAAGCTTTAGACTAAAACAAGGAAACACGCTTGGTATATTTGGTAAAACAGGAAGTGGGAAATCAACTATTGCTAACCTAGTTTGCCGCTTGTACGACACCTCAACTGGTAGTATTAGCTTTGGAAATACGAACATTAAAAATTTAAACCTAAATAGTTTAAGAACTGCCATAGGCTACATTCCGCAGGACGGTTATTTATTTTCGGGAACAATAAGAGAAAATATTGCTTTTTCAAGTGACACTATTGATAACCAAAAAATAATTGAAGCTGCTAAAAAAGCAGATATTTTAGATGAAATAAATAATTTTAAAGAAGGATTGGACACTATAATAGGCGAAAGAGGTGTACAGCTATCTGGCGGACAAAGACAAAGGCTTGCCATTGCAAGAACTTTTTACAAAAACCCTAGCCTTTATATTTTTGATGACTGTCTATCCGCAATTGATGCAACGAAAGAACAAAGAATTTTAAAACAATTGAAAGTAGAAAGTAAGGCAAAAAGCAGTATTATTATTTCGCACAGAATATCAACCCTGAAAGATGCTGATAAAATTATAGTACTTGACAATGGAGAGATAACAGAATCCGGTTCGCACAGTGAATTACTTAGCCAAAAAGGATTTTATTTCGAGATGCATCAAATACAGACAAATAAAGAATCGTAACTACTACTTAATATATTTTAATATATTTGGCTTTTAAAAAAAATTACAGATGGCTGAAAACAGAGATATAGAAGAAATTTTTTCAAAATCGGTTCGTGCAGGAAGAAGAACTTATTTTTTTGATGTAAGATCGACAAGAGCAGAGGACTATTACATGACCGTTACCGAGAGTAAGCGTGATTTTAATGAGGACGGAACCCCTTTTTACAAGAAACATAAAATATACCTGTACAAGGAAGATTTCGCAAAGTTCAAAGAAGCTTTAAATGAAGTAAGCGATTATATAATTAAAGAAAAAGGAGAGGAAGTAATTTCTAATACAGAAAAGAAAACAGAGGAAGTGAAAGAAGAAAATAAAATTGAAACAAAAACTACCCCTAAACCCGTACAAGATGAAGAATCATCATCAACTGACTTTACTGAAGTTAATTTTGATGATTTAGGGAAAGACTAAGTAATCCCAAAAACAAGTGGAAAAACCAGCAAAGCAATTTGCTGGTTTTTTTATTACAAGTACTTTGATAGCTAAAACAACTACTTTGATAGCTTTTACAACTACTTTGATGGCTTTTACAACTACTTTGGTTTTGGTTTTCAGATTGGATTACTAGGGTAAATTTGAATAAAAATATAACATATAACATATAACATATAACAAAAATAAAAATAAAAATAATACATTTGAAACCTAATGATAGGGCAAGCCGAAAACCATTTTAGAGTATGCAAAATTTAAATTAGTTAAACAATGAAAAAAGTATTTTTATTAATTGCAGTAGCAGGGATGATGTTAACATCATGTAAAAAATGTAAGGATTGCGAACAGAAATATGAATTTATTAATGGTGCATTGGAGGCAGATTTTCAAGAACTGGCAGAAATGTTAGGCTATGCTACTTTTGAGGAATATATGAATGCTACTATACAGGTTTCTGATAGTGAGTTTTGTGGTGATGACTTAGATACAATGGAGGATACGGAAATGACATATGATATGGATGGAGATGGAACAACAGATTATAGAGTCTATTACGAGTGTAAATAATTCTGCAATAAAAAATATAAAGCAAGAGCCAATTGGCTCTTGCTTTTATTATAATGGTACAGTAGAAAATAATTATTGAATAAATGTCTTTGCGAACAAATAGATAGCCACACCTAAAGGTTCGCTATGACAAGATTAAAGAAGAAGCCCTACC